>Ga0123355_10000070_pt1 | contig 109485 bp, 98 predicted proteins | sample TergutEmb28metaG_3_FD_89872 | JGI IMG/M metagenome (GOLD analysis project Ga0123355, IMG submission 89872) | Embiratermes neotenicus P1 segment gut microbial communities from Petit-Saut dam, French Guiana - Emb289 P1 | ecosystem: Host-associated > Arthropoda: Insects > Digestive system > Gut ...
AGGGCGCTTAGTGCGACCCCAGCTAGGATGTGGGATGTTGGACTGACTCCGCTAATGCGTGCTAGTAGCAAGATTACTGCTGTGGTAGCAATGCCGCCTAAAAAGGCGAAAACAACCACAAGGTAGGGACTGGTGATGGTATGGGTGACGGCAGAAGCAGCACCCAACTGAACGCCTGCTTGGAAAAATACAATGGCGACTGCTGCCCCAAAGGATGCTCCTTGAGCAATGCCTAGGGTAGAGGCTGAGGCAAGAGGGTTGCGAAGCACGTTTTGCATGATGCAGCCTGCCATGGCAAGCGCGATACCTACGCCGACCCCTGTTATGATTTGAGGGATGCGCACATTCCACAGGATAGTTCGACTGACTTCTTCGCCCCCACCAAAGAGGGCGCGCACAACCTCTGTGATGGGAATCCCCGAAGAGCCCACAGATGCAGATATAAGTGCTACAGCCACCAAGATAAGCGCCAAGGCCAGCAAAGTGAACCACTTCTTACTGACATGTTTTCGGTAATCGTCGTAGTGGTTATGTTCATGAGTGTGAGCATGGTTCAGCCCATGCTTGCTGCTGCGTCCATGACTATGGCTGTGGTCATGGTGGTGACTGCTGCCCTTATGTTCTGTCTTTTTCCCTGTTAGATGCATGATGAGGTATTGTAGCCTAAAGAGGTGACCTTTACTGACATCTCCGCCACTGAAGCCTTGGAGAACTTAAGTCCTAGTTGCTTCAGTGGCAGAAATGCCGAGGAAGGGTAAGAGTCACAAATCTCTATTCACCTATGCTGAGCTTGCCATAGAACAGGCCATCTTCGCGCATTATCTCAAAGGTATTTTCTCCTAGGAAAGTTATCAGGATTTCTTCAGCCTTATCCTCGATGTCGATATCAGAGAATTCTTCAGGGTAGAGTACGATGCCCGCATAGTAGGCATTGATTAGTGCATAGGTAATGTTGGTGCCAGAAAAATTGAAGGCTGGCATGGTGTAGACGCGTCCCTCCTGAACAGCGCGGAGCGAATCAAAGTAGCCAGGATTTGCACGGTATTCGTCATTAACTAAGTCCATGTTGCCTGGGTCAAGGAAGATAACGTCAGGATCCCAGACTAAGATGGCTTCAAAATCAGCTTCAAAAAAACCGTCAATGTCTGCGTCGTCAGCCACGTTCAAGGCATTCACAGCAACAAGCGGCCCAAAGTCTGAATAAGTGCCCCCGAAACCACGTCGACCATTCCAGGTAACAGCACCCGCGTAAACACTGGGCTTATCAGCATCATCAATATCACGAGTGCGCCCATCAAGGTCAGCTTTTAAGTCTTCAATATATGCCAACAGTTCCCATGCACGCTCTAATTCATCAACAACTTCTGCGAAAGTGTGCAAGGCAACAGCAAAGCTTTCATGGGCAAGGCCTGTTTGATGGCGCACAGATACAACAGGGATGTTGGTCTGAGCCTGCAATTCGTCAGCAGCCTCCCAGTCGAAGCCAGCAATAATAACGTCAGGTGAAACAAGGATGATTTCTTCAGGGAAGCCGTTGTTATCGCCACTTCCACCCCCGGTACCCACTAGGGGCAGCTCACGGAAAGTCTCAATATGCACAGGGTTATAGTCGCGCCGCACAACAACATCTTCGGTATTGTATTCTTCAGCACCAACCAGCATGTCAACAACATCGAGATAGGCAGCAAGACGTGGCGCACCAGAACCTAGGGTAATAATGCTCTCAACAGTGACAGGAATCTCTACTTCTCTCCCTAGAGCATCAGTGATAATGCGTGTAGTAGCCTCTTCAGCAGGAGGGCTCGCATCGATATCGGCGTCATCACTACAGGCAGAAAGTCCCAAAACAGCCAACACTAAAGATAATCCCAATACCAACAATAAGTTCAGTCTAGTAGTACGCTTTATCATGCAAATACCCTCTTTCTTTAACTGAATAAAATTCCACTCAGATTACTTTATTGAGATAAAGTGTATAGCGAGCAAAATGCTCCCACAAGCCCCGTAGGGGGATAAAATATAAGAGAAATGTAGATTTCCCCCCTAACGTTCACTGTGTAAGGGCAGCAGCTACGCTAGGCTTGGGTGCTTGACAGAAATTGCTGTGCAGGGGAGACTTTAGCAGTGTAAAAGGGCAAGCGGGGAAGATGTAGTACCTATTAAGGTGCTCCTAAACAGGGGGATATCCAGTAAATGAATTTAGTTTTAAGAATTGTGTGGTCTGCTGCGCTGTTGGTGATTATTGCAGCTTTGGGATGGTTTGTTCTGTCGCCTGCGACGGCCTTTATGGCAGATTTTGGAACCGAGCAGCAAATAGGTCTACTTTTCGTATTTATATGGATGCCCTCCATCTTGTTCTTGCTCATCTCTTCAGGACAACTTTTCAAGTCCTGGCATCAGAGTGCTGCAATACAGCAGTATGTCTGGATAGCGCTTAGTTGGATATATGCCTTTGGGCTTGCCGCAGTACTCTATTTCCGATTTGTAGCAGGGTAGGCTTTGTGCTAGTATTGTAGGACTTGTTTATACAGATTGTTTTTAGACTAGTGTACGTTACGAGGAAGTGGGTCATTGTGACCTACTTCTTTTAGCTTGTAACGTACTTTAAGCATGTTTTAGGCGACAATTTACGCTGGCGAAAGGGCCGCAGGAAGGAGCATATGATGAACAAGGAAGAACGTGCGCAGATGCTCTTTGATGCACTTAATAGCCAGGCGACAACAGAGGGTCTTGAGCTGATTGATGTTGAGCTTAAAGGACAGACTCACAACCCTATTGTTATTGTCTATCTGAACAAGGATGGCGGCATCGGAATTGACGATTTAACAGCCGCCAATAAGTGGATTGACCTCATACTGGACGAACTGATTACGACGCGCTATACCCTAGAGGTATCTTCTCCAGGCGGGCGTGCTAAACGAAGCGTCGATGATAACGCAAGCGAAACGGGCGCGCATCGCTAGCATATGCTCTAGCGAATACGGCGCGGCGTAGGCGAAGACAATTAAATAGAAGTCTCTGTACTGCGCACATGCAGTAGAGAGCAAAGCAAGAAAGGGTACAACGATGGCAGATATTGGTTTGATGGCAGCATTCAAAGAGATTGCACAGACTCACGGAATTGATGAGTATGAGCTGCTTGATAAGCTTGAACAAAACTTAGCTCCTGTTTATGAGCGTGTGCTAAAGCTAGAAAATGCCGCAAAGGTGATGCTTGACCGCGAGACAGGTGCGATTTACGTATATGAACTTATTCCGATAGGCGACTTTGACCCAGAAACAGAACCAGAAGAGGGCGAAGTGCGTGAATATGAGGAGAAGGACGTAACCCCACCAGAGGTGTCTCGTATCGCTGCTCATCAGGCAAAGTCAGTTATCAGTGCCATGGTGCGCGATGCTCGTCGTGAGCGCATCTTTGAAGATTTCGTGGGACGTATTGGGGAAATGGTTTCTGGTCCTGTCCAGCAATCAAACCGCAAGTTCACCATCATTAAACTAGGCGATGACCTAGAGGCAGAACTTCCAGCCAGTGAGGCTCCAGCCAGCGAACACTATCGCTTTAACGAACGCGTGAAAGTCTACATCGTAGATGTACGTCGCGTACAAAAGGCCAACGAGTCTTCCATCATCGTTTCACGTAAGCATCCAGGCCTTATCAAGCGCCTCTTCGAAGTTGAAGTGCCTGAAGTCTACGACGGTATCGTCGAATTCAAAAGCATCGTACGTGAAGCAGGCATTCGTTCAAAGGTGGCCGTAGCGAGCCGTGAGCCCAGTCTAGACCCAGTAGGTGCCTGCGTAGGCCCTGGCGGTAGTCGCGTGCGCAACGTAGTGACTGACCTGCGCGGGGAACGCATTGACATTATCGCCTGGGATGAAAATCCAGAGATTTTTGTGGCAAATGCACTGTCTCCGGCAAAGGTTGACCGTGTCATGATTGACGAGGCGTCTCACACGGCAAACGTGATTGTTCCTAATGACCAGCTATCACTGGCAATTGGTAAAGAGGGTCAGAATGCCCGCCTTGCCGCACAACTGACTGGCTGGCGCATTGACATAAAGAGCGTTGAGATGGCAGAGGCTGCAGGACTAGTGAAGCCGATTCCGCTTATGGAAAACTTGGATGACGTCGACCCCATCTGTAGTGCAACTACGGCTGCTGGGGTTAGATGCCGTAACCACGCACGTCCTAACTCAGCTTACTGTGGAGTACACGCTGACCTAGAGGACGCAAGTTAGTCCTGCGTGAGAACAGCAACAACAGCTAAAGTTTCGAATCGCACCTGTGTTGCTTGCCGCAAGATTGCAGCACGCGAAGAACTGTTACGCTTTGTGATGAGTAGCAGCGACGAAACTAAGGCAAGTGCACGGATAGTTTTTGACAAGAGTAAACGACGTCCTGGTAGGGGAGTATGGACATGCTCTACCGCGGACTGCTTTGAAAAAGCGGTTGAGAGAGGACAGATCGCCCGGGGATTACGTGTTTCCAGGGCTGCGCAAAACGACGAAGTTATTACCGCCCTACGTGCAAGCGTAGCGTGTTATGTATCGGTAGATTAGGGAGTGATGGCACTTGGCAGGCGTGAAAATATATGAGCTAGCCAAAGAATTTGGCATGCAGAGCAAGGAATTGCTTGAAGAAGTACAAAAGCTGGGTATTCCTGCGAAGACTCCGTCGTCGAGTTTAGTAGATGCCTATGTTGATATTGTGCGTATGCAGTTGGCTCCGCTGATTGAGCAGCGTCAGGCAGAAGTAGCAGCAGAGCGTGCTGCAGCCGAGGCCGAAGAGGCGAAGCAGCGTGCCGAAGAAGAAGCACGCGCGAAAGCCGAAGAAGAAGAGCGCCGCAAGCAGGAAGAAGAAGCACGCATTAAGCGTGAAGAAGAGCGTGCTGAGCGTGAAGCAGAGCGCGCAAAGCTTGAAGAAGAAGGAAAGCAGCGTGCTGCAGAAGAAGCTGCTGCGTCGAAGGCTCCTCTCCCAGGTGTTGTGGAGGCGGCCATTGCTGCCGTAGCGGCAGCTGGCGGCAGTGGTGCTAGTGGTGGTGCCGACAGTGATGTCGACAAAGGCAGTGCTGACAAAGAGGCTGCTGGTGCTACAGCTAAGGCTGCAGCGGACACGAAGAAGCCAGCGCAGGCAAAGACTGTAAAGGCCGACAGTGGCAAGGAAGCTACTGCGCCAAAGGCAAAAGATGCCAAAGAAGTTGCCGCAGATGAAAAGCCCGCTGAAAAGAAGAAGGCTACCCCAGCAAAAGCAGCGAAACAAAATCAGCGCACCAGTCTTGAAGCGGCTATTGCTGCAGAACATGAGCGCTTAGAGCGTGAAAAGGCTGTCCGTAAAGAGGCAGAGGAAGCCCAGCGCTATAAGGAAATGGCGATTCAGGCCGAAAAGCTACAGAAAGAAAAAGTTCTTGCAGAGATGCGTGCTGAAGTTGAGGCCGCAAAAACTGAAGGCGAATCACGTCGCTCAAAGAAAAAGAAGAAAAAGGGCAAAGGCTCTGTCGAGGACGAACTTATCAAAGATGCCCCTGCAGATAGCGACGATCCTGCTATTCCGCATGGCGGTGCTGCAGTAACCGTTACTGAGGGTCTCACCTTGGGAGAATTTGCGGAGGCACTTGATGTTCCTGCAAATGACCTTATCAAGACACTCTTTATGCTGGGTACGCCCCTTTCAGTAAACGAGCCCATCAGCAACGAGCTCATTGAATTGCTTGCCGATGATTTGGAGCGCAGCGTTAGCGTCCAACGTCCAGAAGACGAAATGACTTGGACCTTTGAAGAGGACAAGCCTGAAGACTTAGAGTCTCGCAGCCCTGTTGTTACGGTTATGGGCCACGTAGACCATGGTAAGACCTCATTGCTTGATGCTATTCGCGAAACAGGAATTGTAGATACTGAAGCTGGTGGTATTACTCAACATATTGGTGCTTCGGTTGTACAGAAGAACGGTCGCAAGATTACCTTTATTGATACCCCGGGTCACGAGGCCTTTACGGCGATGCGTGCACGTGGTGCAAATATTACCGATATCGTTATTTTGGTGGTTGCAGCTGACGACGGTGTTATGCCGCAGACCATCGAGGCTATTAGCCACGCAAAAGCTGCGGGAGTACCGATTGTTGTTGCTGTAAATAAGATTGACAAAGACGGCGCAAATCCTGACCGTGTACGTCAAATGCTTACAGAATATGAAGTTGTTCCAGAGGACTGGGGCGGCAGTAACATCTTCGTCAACATTAGTGCGAAGAAGCGTCTGGGTATTGATGAGCTACTAGAAATGTTGCTCATTCAGGCAGACATGCTAGAACTGAAGTCAAATCCCAACACGCAGGCCTTCGGTACCGTTATCGAAGCAAAGCTGGACAAGGGTCGCGGTCCTGTTGCTACAGTGCTAGTGCAGCGCGGTACCTTGAGCGGAGGCGACGCTCTGGTAGCGGGTACAGCCTTCGGTCGTGTTCGTGCCTTGATGGCACCAGATGGCTGCAAGGTAAAGCAAGCTGGTCCTTCAGAGCCTGTCGAAATCTTGGGTCTACAGGAAGTTCCCTCTGCTGGTGACGAATTCTTGGTCTTTGAAGATGAGCGCAGTGCTCGCGCATTGGCTGAATCCCGTGCGATGAAGATTCGCTTGCGCCAGCATGAATCAGCGCACAAGCATGTGTCGTTGGACGACCTCTTCAGTGCTATTGAAGCAGGGGAGATTAAAGACCTGAACCTTGTGGTTAAAGCAGACGTACAGGGCTCTATCGAGGCTCTGCGTGATGCGCTAGAGAAAATCGACCAGTCAGAGGTGCGCATTAACATTGTTCACTCTGCCGTTGGTGGTATTACAGAGACTGACATCCAGCTAGCAACCGTGTCTAATGCTATCGTTATCGGGTTCAACGTTCGACCGACCCCTGGTGCTAAGTCACTAGCTGCTGAAGAAAAGATTGATGTACGCCTGTATCGTGTAATCTATCAGGCAATCGAAGAAATCAATGCAGCACGCGTGGGCATGCTTGCACCAGAGTTTGTGGAAGAAGACACAGCTCGCATTGAGGTACGTGAGCTCTTCCGCGTTCCAAAGATGGGTGTTATTGCAGGATCTTATGTACTAGACGGGGAAATCAACCGTGATGATAAGGTTCGTATTGTTCGCGACTCTACCGTTATATTTGAGGGTACAATTGGCTCATTGCGTCGATTTAAAGAAGACGTTAAGTCAGTGCGTGCAGGATATGAATGTGGTGTAGGCATTGAAGGATTCCAAGACCTAAAGCTAGAAGACATTATCGAAGGATATCGAATAAAAGAAGTTGCTCGAAAGGCATAGTGATTGACTAGTTGCTGGAGATATTAGGGGTGACCGCGCGCAGTTCCGCAGGAGCGGGTTTGCGACGAGGATGTTTGAGCACGACACTCCTACTTGCCTCCAGTTACAGACTCCATTTCAACTACTACCTTAGCTAGAGCAACCAGAAAGAAAGGACAATAACTATGGCACGTCAAAACTTTAGTCGCAAAAATGATGAGGCAGCACGCGCTGCAGTTGCATTAATTATTGAGCGCGAAATTAGCGATCCGCGTATCTTCATGACCACCGTTACTGGTGTAGAAGTAAGCCCTGATAAGTCAGTGGCACACGTATTTGTGAGCAACGACCCGTCTCGTTATGATGATATGCTGGCAGGTCTAGATTCTGCTAAGGGACGCATTCGTTCGCTACTAGGCAAAGCCGTTGGTTGGAGGTCAACTCCTGACCTACAGTTCCATATTGACGAGGCTCTAGACGAAGGTCAGCGCATTGCAGACATCCTGGCTTCAGCAGACGAACGCCGCGAACAATTCGCCGCAGAAGAATCCGAAGACTAGCACATAACGCACCTACGCACTTAGACTCTGCGTTGTTTGAAAATATCCATTTGTTTCTGCAGCCTAGTATGTTGCACAATGGATATTTGTAGGACTCCTTGCCTAGCGACTACACTGCGCTTTGCTCGCTAGGATATTTGCGAGCAATATCCGCTCGCTACGCTGGTGTTGATTTTAAGTGCTAGGAGTATACTGGGCAATTTGAATGTGGATGACATGAACATTACAAGAAAACAATTAACAGAAGTGCTTGCAGAAATACCTGTAGGCGCTTGTGTGCTTATCAGTGGACATACGCGTGCTGACGGGGACTCGATAGGTTCTGTCCTTGCTTTGACGCGTGCTTTTGAATTGCGTGGGATACAGGCAATTCCTCTGCTTGCAGATAATGCTACGCCACCTGCACCCTACCTTTGGATGGCGGGGTGTGAGAAGTTCACCCGCCCCGAAGAACTGCTACCGGAATCTGCCCAGTCAGAGAGTCCCAGTAACTTCGCCGCAGACGTCTTCATTGCACTGGATACGCCAGACTTTGGACGTCTTAATAAGGCTGGGGAACTCCTCCGCCAGTCAAATAAATCTATCATCATTGACCACCACCCTCCACTTAAGGAAAGCTATGCCGACTTGCGCTATACGCAGGTAGAAGCTGCAGCAACAGGTGAGCTTATCTGGGCATTACTGGGAGAAATGAACTGGCAGCGCGATGAAGCCATTGCCACTGCTTGCTACGTTTCCACACTGAGTGATACGGGCAGTTTCCAGTTCTCCAATACAAGCAAAGAGACTTTTGCCTATACCAGTGAAATGATAGAGGCAGGGGCACAACCAGCAAAGATTGCCCAGCAACTTTACGGACAAAAGCCTCTGGCAGCCCTGCACTTGGAAGGTCGTATACTTTCACGCGCAAAGCTACTTAATGGGGGAGCAGTCGTCCACTCCTACTTATCAGATGCAGACCTGCAAGAATTAGGCGTTCCTGTTGACTATACAGAGAACCTTATTGACCTGATTCGCTGTGTACAAGACACCGATGTAGCGCTTTTCATTACGCAATCATCGAAGGGACCACGTCTATCACTGCGTAGCGATGGCAAATTTGATGTTTCGGCTGTGGCTCAGCGCTTTGGCGGCGGGGGACATAAGCCCGCAGCAGGAATCACCTGGCCAGACAAAACAGCCACCAAAGAACAAATCTTAGATGAACTACTGCCTCATTTGCCTCAAGGTGAAGAAGGGGCTGAAATGGCGTCCTGTCAAAAGGATTGGAAGCTCGTAAGTTTGCCCGTGACAGAGGATGACACTCTTGAAATATAAGCGTGGGGGTACGGCTCTTTCGGGTGTTGTTTTGCTTGATAAACCCCTGGGCTGGACCAGTCATGACTTGGTCAGCAAGCTACGCCACATAACGGGCGAGGGACGTGTTGGACATTGCGGGACCCTTGATCCGCTGGCATCAGGTCTCATGATATTACTGATAGGGCATGCAACAAGACTCTCAAACGACTTTTTGCTTGAATCAAAAAGTTACCGCGCCCGCATAAGTTTTGGTTCAGCAACTACTACCGATGACACGCAGGGAGACATAGTCCAGAGCTCCGAAGTTTCGTCCAAGGTATATGACGCAGACTTCGCCAAGAGCATACTAAAGGATTTCTTGGGAGAGCTTGACCAAATCCCCCCAGACTTCTCTGCACTTAAAAAGGGCGGAAGGGTTGCTCATCGTGAGGCGCGTAAAGGAAGACCGCTTCACATCGAGGCGCGTAAAATCGAAGTACACAGCGCGAAACTTATTGAAATCGATAAAGCCACCCAGTCCTGGGTAGTAGATTTTGATGTCTCAAAGGGAACTTACATAAGAGCCTTAGCAAGGGACATAGGGCAGGCTTGTGGTACGCATGCTCATTTATGTGAGCTGCGTCGTCTCAGTTCTGGCAGCTTCAAACTAGAAGATGCTTACAGCATTGCAGATTTAGAGGATGCTTGTAGCCAGACTGCAGGCAAAGAGGACTCATCAGCTATAGCTGACTTCTTTCTGTCACGCGACATCTTGCTGGAATCGCTTGCTGCTGAAAGGCTTAGTGCAACTTCAGTTGCGGGAAGGCGTGTAGGTCCTTCCGTATTGACTATCGGCGTTTTTGATGGAGTACATGAAGGTCATCAGGCCTTGCTCAAGACTGTGGTAAGTCGCGCTAAAGAAAAGAATCTGCTCTCAACAGTCCTGACCTTTGATGCACACCCTCATGCAGCGCTTTTTCCCCTTAAGGTTCCGACCTCTCTTATGTCTTTGCAGGAAAAGGTGGCAGCACTAAAGGACGCGGGAATAGATGAGGTCATAGTTTTACCCTTTAATCACAAGCTATCCCAAATAAGCGCAGAGGACTTTCTTCTGCAGACACTTCCTGGCTTAGTGCAGGCAGAAGAAATCGTATTGGGAAGCAATTTTAGATTTGGCAAGGGTGCAAGCTGTGGCCCTGCGGAGATGCAAGATATTCTGGCTGACACACATATCTCTGTTAGCACAGTAGAATTGAAAAAAGATGAGTTGGGTATTCCTTATTCATCGACACGACTACGCCAGCGAAGCTAATTTATGCTACTATGGCTCATTGTTTCATTCAGATAACAGCTTAGTGTGCAGTAGAGGTGCTACACATTTTTGTCACATACGCAGGCTATAATAAAAGCTAGCCGGATAGTCAACAGCAAGAAGGGTATAAGCAGTATGCTTTTTGGACAGATAGGATTTCAATGCCCCTATGATGGGCAGGTGCAGGCAGGATTTGACTGCATAGAAGATATGGTGGTTCACGAAGAGGGCAAAACAGAGATTTCTGTGCGCTGCCCGAAATGTGGAACCTTGGTGCGTATTGCTTCGCAGGCTCCCATTATTCCTCCTAATATAATCGAGCAACTTGCTCAAGAGCTTAGCGTCTCAATGAAGGATGGAAAGCTGAATTTTTCTGACCTCATGAGTCAAGTTACGGGTAGCTCCACTGCGCTCGGGATTGAATCGGAAGACGACAGCTGCAACAATTGCCAAAATATTGAAGAATTGGCAGATCGCGAACTGACCCCTAGCGAGGGCAATCAGGTCGAATACTTTGCACGCGAATTGGAAAAAATCGAATCCGTTGATGACTTCCTCACACGCGTCAACGAAGAAACCAGATAGGATACGATTTCTAGCATTATGGGAGAAATCCTTCAATCCATACAGTCAATAGACCCTGTAGCTTTTTCTATTGGTCCCTTTGTAGCTAGATGGTATGGACTTAGTTACCTAGTGGGCTTTATTGCCGCTTCGGGACTTGCCTATCATTTTGCTAAAAAGTGGAAGGTAGACCTTAGCTTTGATGACTTGCTGACAGTGCTGATTGGCATTTCCCTCGGTGTCATCATTGGTTCTCGTATTGGCTTTGTGCTGTTTTATCAGCCTGCTCACTTCTTGGCAAATCCTTTGCAGATTATTGCCTTTTGGGATGGTGGCATTGCGGGCATGTCTTTCCATGGTGGTCTTATCGGTGCCATCATCGGTGCCATTATCGCAGCGCGCATTATCAAGATGCCTGCGCTGCGTCTAGGCGACCTTGTCATGATTGGTACCCCAATAGGACTTGGCCTAGGGCGCATGGCAAACTATATTAATGGTGAGCTGTGGGGTAGAGTCACAGAAGTTTCTTGGGGGGTTATCTTTCCTGCAGCAGGACCACTGGCACGTCATCCCTCACAGGTTTACGAAGCCCTATTGCAGGGGCTACTTATATTTGTTGTACTATTCGTGATTGCACAGATTGCGGCAAAGAAAGGAAAGCCTCCTGCGCAAGGAAGTATCGTCGGTGCTTTCTTAGTACTTTACGGTGCTGTGCGTATCTTTGCAGAATTCTTCAGAGAACCTGACAGCCAGCTAGGCTTTCTCATAAGTAACTGGTTTACCATGGGTATGCTTCTATCGCTCCCTATGGTTCTTGTGGGTGCCTTTCTATTGTGGCGTGCTCGCAAGTCCCAAGCTCAGTCAGAGAAATAATACAAAATTTATCTCAAATAAACCCTTCTAGTGTGACACTTTAGCAAAATGCAGCTTTTCTGCTTTATACTGGTATGTAATGTAGGTCTGTACCTTTATATATGCTCACAATGCAAGGAGAAATCACATGAAAGACTACAGTCAGGTACCTGGTGCTTCGCTGCACCAAAACTCATCCGAATCGTCCCCGGAGATGTTACATGAAACCTTTGAAGTAGGTGCAGAATTAACGGTAGAACAGCAGACTGCACAAGGGACCGCTTCACAGACAGTAAGCACCACACAAGCACAGACGCCAACAGCACACCCCGACACTAGCTATCAAGACCCACAACAAACTCAACAGCAAGAACAACAGGTGCATCAGATGGTTTATTCGCCAGAATACTACTATCAGCAGCATCCTTCTCAGATGCAGCACTATCCTGCAGTTCACACAGCACAGCCACAGCAAGCTCAGGCCTCACAGCAGCAAATGCCTTTGTCTCAGCCCGTACAGCAACAGGCTATGGATGGTAATGCAGATGACTCAAGCAAGAAGTCAAAGAGGAATCTTTACATTGCGATTGCAGCAGCAGCCCTGCTGGTAGTGTTGGGCAGTGCAAGTGTGCTTGTTAGCACCCTCGACCTCTTTAGTTCTGGCACTAATCCGATTTCAGCAGGCTCAAACGAGTACACCAGGTCGGCAGAATCTTCACCTACGGCACTAATTGAGTTGCCAACAAACCTTACCAACCCGTCAGAGGATGAACTATCTGTTCAGGTTGCGCAAAGAGTTTTACCCAGCGTAGTAAGCGTTTCTGGTGCTATGAATATGGGTATGGGGATGAGTGCTGGCACGCAAAGTGCAGGTGCTGGTGTTATCTTAAACACTGAAGGTTATATCGTTACCAATAATCACGTAATCGAAAATCTTGATAACATCACAGTCACTGCTGGGGCACAAACCTATCCTGCTGTACTGGTGGGAGCAGACCCTTCAACTGACCTTGCGGTATTAAAGATTGATTCAACAGACGATTTGCCAACGATAGAGTTGGGCACCTCCAGTAACTTACTGGTTGGTCAATATGTCATGGCAGTAGGCTCCCCCTTTGGTCATGAGCAGTCAATCTCTGCGGGAATTATTTCAGGATTAGGACGCAATAACGTTATTGCAAATCAGACAACTCTTACTGCCTATGTCGACCTGATTCAAACAGATGCCGCCATTAATCCTGGAAACTCTGGGGGCGCGCTGGTAGACAAAGAAGGTCGCCTTATTGGTATCAATTCACTTATCAATACATTCTCAGGGTCATCAGCTGGTGTAGGTTTTGCTATCCCTGTGGACACTGTAATCCATGTAGTAAACCAATTGATAGAATCGGGACACGCTTCCCATGCTTTCTTGGGTGTGGGCACACAAACTATCACACCTGAAATCGCTCAAGCCTACGGACTACCTGTAGATCGCGGGGCAGTAGTAAACAATATTGTAGGAGGCTCACCAGCTGACAGAGCAGGCATCCAAAGGGGAGACTTCATCTTGCGTATAGGGGACCATGAGATTAGTAGCTCAGAAGATGTGTTTTCAGCAATACGGTCAAATCGGGTGGGAGACAGTGTTGAGGTAGAGGTTTACCGCAGTGGTGAAAACGAAGTGTTTGAAGCCACTCTGGCATCAGACGACTTTATGAGCAGGGCAGAACCAGAACAACCACAGCAGCAGCAGTCACCAACATTGCCCCCAGATCACCCCCTTCTAGGTCCTTAGTGTGAAGGTCACCATACTTGCCCTAGGCAAACTAAAAGAAAAATATTGGAAGGAGGCGCTAGCAGAATATCTGCGGCGCCTCTCTGCCTATGGCAAGGTAGAGCTTATAGAGCTACCGGATTATGGCGCACAAGAGGGCAGCCCTCAGCAAATAGCAGAAAAAGAAGGTAAAGATATTTTAAAGCGCTTGCAGCAGCTAAGTGCACTAGGGGGCGACACCCACATCATTGCGCTCGATAGCAAGGGTAAGCAGTTAAGTAGTGAAGATTTATCAAAGCATCTAGACGAATTAAAACTAAGAGGCAAATCAAAGTTAGTATTCATAATAGGAGGTTCACATGGTCTGCCTCCTGAAGTGCTAAAACAGGCTCATGAATCCCTGTCCTTTGGCAAGCAGACCTGGCCTCATAACATGGCGCGGGTAATGCTGGCAGAGCAAATCTACAGAGCAAATACCATTTCAAATAATCATCCCTATCATAAATAGCACCCACTTTGTCCTTATTTTTCGCAATAGTTCCGCAAGCTTAGCCCCACGTTTCGCAATATTTCTTAGAACTCAGCTCCATGTTTTGCTGAGCTTATTTTTCGAATAGTTAGCTAATGCAATAGCAGGTGTGCTACTATAACTACTTTCGCTAGATAAAGTGTCTGGCATGATTTATCGCAAAAGGAGTGATAACTATGAAGCAAAACATCAAGAAAACGCTACTCATCGCAACGGTCGTAGGTGCTTTCTTTTTTGCTTTCGCGCTCCTGGGTTGTGATGCAGATACTGAAACTGACGCCAATGGGACAGGCGGCACAAATGGGGACGCTCAGCAGGTATTCCGTATTGGAATCGTACAGCCAATCGAGCATCCAGCACTAGACGATGTATATAGGGGCTTCTTAGCTGAACTAGCCGACCAGGGCTACATTGAAGGGGAAAATCTTGAGCTAGACTTCCAGAACGCTCAAGGCGACAGCGCAACCCTTTCAACTATTGCTGATCGTTTTGTCAATCAAGACAAAGACCTAGTGCTTTCTATTGGTACAGGGCCATCTCAAACTATGGCAGCAAAAACAACTACTATGCCAATCCTTGGTGCAGCAATCACTAGCTTCACCGTAGCAGAATTGGTTGATAGCAACGAAGTTCCTGGAGGCAACGTCACAGGAACTAGCGATATGGCACCCGTCGTCAAGCAGACTGAACTGCTGATGGAGCTGTTGCCAGATGCACAAACGGTAGGTTTCATCTACAACTCTAGTGAAGCCAACTCCGTTGAACAGGTTAGCCTAATCAAAGCAGAGCTAGAAAGTCGCGGTCTTGATACAAGAGAAGTAGCAGTGACCAACACTAATGAAGTTCAGCAAGCTATGGCTTCTTTGACGCGCGATGTAGATGTTATCTACACGCCAACTGACAATACCATCGCAAGCGCTATGGCAATGGTAGGGGAAATATCTCTAGAGTCAGGTGTACCTGTGATTCCTGGCGCATCGACTATGGTAGAAGAGGGCGGCCTTGCAACAGCAGGCGTTGACTACTATGAGCTAGGTCGTGTAACAGCACTTATGGCGATTGATTTGCTACACGGAGCAGACCCTGCAACCATGCCAGTGCGCATCATGACTGAAGAAAGCACCATCGTAATCAATGGTGAAGTTGCTGAAGCCCTCGGCATCGAAATTCCAGCAAGCCTGCAAGATTACGTGATTACAGACTAAACTGTCGTGTAATCCTGTATTATCCCTAAGAACTATTGGCTTTTGCTAAGCCTTATTTGTGTTAGTCCCAATGCGTTATTTTTAGTTAAACAACTCAGAATCTAAAGAGGTCTGCTCAAAGAAATAAGGGCAGACCTCTTGCGTTGCGCACAAAGTATGGAGTATCATGTTTTGCAATTGAATAGCTGTTGATGAAGAGGAGTACCTTTTCCAGCGCACAAAGAGAGAGCTAGTGATGGTGGGAATCTGGCAGAGCGGGGAACAGGGAATGGGCTTCTGAAGCATCGCTGCAACGGTTGAAAAGTGTTCTGCTCAGGAGTGCACTCAAGAAAACTTACTAGTGGCGACGGAGGTTCCCTCGAAAGCGGAACACAGATATGAAGGGTTAGCTCAAAAAGAGATGTCCGAGTATCTGAGAGTGGGCAGCCAGACATGGGGTCTGGACCGCCAACAAGGGTGGCACCGCGGGAAGCATTTCTCGTCCCTTACAGAGATGACTGTAGGGGATTTTTCAATTTTCCACCGCAGTTTATCTCTGAAAAGGAGTTTTCGATGAAGGAGGAAACTGCCATGTCAAACACAGACACACACAAGTCACGCTTTGTACTGGAAGAAAAGGACATGCCAACAGCCTGGTATAACATTCAGGCAGACATGCCTGAAATGCCACCTTATCTTGATGGCAATAACGAGCCCGCAAGAGCCGAGCAGTTAGCAGCGATTTTCCCGCCCGCACTAATCGAGCAGGAAATGACAAAGCAGCGCTACATCGATATTCCAGGTGCCGTCATTGACGTACTGCGCACCTATCGTCCTGGGCCTCTCACGCGTGCGCGTATGTTTGAAAAGGCATTAGGGCTGCCTGACAACGTGCGCATTTACTACAAGTACGAGGGCATCAACGCCAGTGGTTCACATAAGGCGAACTCGGCGATTCCGCAGGCCTATTACAATAAGCAGGCAGGCATCTCTAAGCTGACTACCGAAACGGGTGCAGGACAATGGGGTAGTGCCTTGTCAATGGCGGGCAGTCAGCTTGATATGGACATTGAAGTGTTCATGGTGGGATGCAGCTATGACCAAAAGCCCTATCGTCGCTATTTCATGGAGAGCTACGGTGCAACGGTGCATCGCTCGCCCACGAACCTGACCAGTGTTGGACGCGGCATATTGGAAAGTGACCCCGATACTCCTGGCACGCTGGGCATTGCGATTTCTGAAGCAGTAGAGATAGCAGCCAGCAACCCTGATACCAACTATGCCTTAGGCAGTGTACTGAACCATGTCATCTTGCACCAGACCATTATTGGGCTCGAGGCCATCAAGCAGATGGAACTTGCAGAAGACGAGCCCGATGTAATAATCGGCTGTTGTGGCGGTGGCTCAAACTTTGCCGGTCTTGCCTTCCCTTACTACAAGCGTCGCCTTGAAGGCAAATCAAAAGCACGCCTGCTAGGAGCAGAGCCAAAATCTTGCCCCACTTTGACTGCAGGTGAATATCGCTACGATTATGGTGACGAAGCAAAGATGACTCCGCAGATGATGATGTATACTCTGGGTCACGATTTTGTGCCCCCAGGAATCCATGCAGGAGGTCTGCGCTATCACGGCGACTCGCCGCTGCTATCAGCACTAGTACACAGTGGAGAAATCGAAGCAACCGCAGTATATCAAACAGACTGCTTCAAGTATGCGCTTATGTTTGGGCGTGCAGAGGCCATGCTGCCAGCTCCCGAAAGCAGCCACGCTATAGCAGCAGCTGTAGCAGAGGCTCGCGATGCTGCAGAGAAGGGCGAAGAAAGAACCATCCTCTTCGGCCTTTCAGGTCATGGCTTCCTAGATTTGCCAGCGTATAATGCTTACAATCAGGGGGAATTGCAGGACTACGATTTTGCGACGGGAACCACACGCTAGCACGCACTCTCTGTCAATTGTCCGTGTTAGACTAGTAAGACCGAATTGGACTTATATTTGAGCAAAGGTACAGGTGTTTTTCTCCTATGTTTGATACGTTAGCTAATCGCTTACAGGAAGTATTTACTAATCTTAATCGCAAAGGCATTTTGACTGAGGCAGATGTTGATGCTGCCATGCGCGAAATCCGCCTAGCACTGCTTGAGGCAGATGTTAATTTTAAAGTTGTTAAGACCTTCATAGCGCGTGTGCGTGAGCGAGCTGTGGGTGCCGACGTTATGGGCTCCCTTACTCCAGGTCAGCAGGTCGTAAAGATTGTGCTAGATGAATTGACCAAGTTGCTTGGTGAAAAGCCTACGCGCATGGTGTTGGGCAACCGTATGCCCAGCGTTATCATGATGGTAGGTCTGCAGGGTTCTGGTAAGACTACAGCCACTTCAAAGCTGGCATGGAGACTGCGCAAGCAAGGCAAGCGTCCCCTTATGGTTGCTTGCGACGTCCATAGACCGGCAGCGATTGATCAGCTAGAGGCACTCGGTCGCGAATTGCAGATTCCTGTCTATCGCGGACAAGGAGTATCAGCAGGCGACGCTGTAGCAACAGCAGCAGAAGGCATCAAGTATGCTGTTGATAACATGCTAGACGTGGTCATTGTTGATACTGCAGGTCGTTTGCACGTAGACGAAGAAATGATGGCAGAAGCTACGGCAATCAAGCAGGCTGTAAAGCCCGATCAAATACTCATGGTAGTGGACGCTATGACAGGTCAAGATGCTGTCAACGTTACCGCAGAGTTCAGCAAGGTGCTAGACTTCGATGGCCTAATCATGTCTAAGCTTGATGGTGATGCGCGTGGTGGTGCTGCACTTTCGATTCGTGAAGTAACGGGTAAACCTATCCTTTTTGCATCAGAAGGTGAGAAGCCGTCCAGTTTGGATGAGTTCCACCCAGACCGTATGGCAAAGCGCATTCTCGGCATGGGTGATGTGGTAAGTCTCATCGAAACAGCTATGGAGACTGACCTCACAGAAGAGATTTCTGAATGGGATGAAGAACGCTTAAAGAAGGGTCAGTTTACTTTTGACGACTTCTTGAAAAGCATCAAGCAGATGCGCAAGATGGGCGGTATTGGTGCCATCATGAAGATGCTTCCTGGTGGGGGAGCAGGTATTCCAGATGGAGCTATTGATGACAAGCAAATCTCGCGCATGGAAGCAATAATTTTTTCCATGACACCTAAAGAGCGCGCTAATCCAAAGCTGCTAAATGGTTCTCGCAGAGCCCGCATTGCTGCAGGTTCAGGCACCACTGTAGTAGAAATTAATCGTCTCATGAAGCAATTTACTGAAGCGCAAAAGATGATGAAGCAATTCAGTATGGGTGGCGGAAAAGGAAAAGGGAAAAGAGGCCGCAAAGGTCGTGGAGGTTTCCCAGGAGGCCTACCCTTCTAAAGGTATGACGTACACACCACAAAAGGTGAATAGGGGACTTCAGTCAGTAGAAGGGATAGCCTTCCTTGCGCCCCCTATTCACCTTTTGCTACTTTTGATGTGCTCCTAGACAAATACATTGCATGAATGCTGCTTTCGAAAAGCCAATGCAGAGACTGAGTGCTACTTACGTTTCAAATTAAGTAGAATCACGGCACCTAATACATCGCGAAATTGCTTTCCGCGGTGAAAGAATCCGCGTAAGTTCCTCCCCGTGGCTTTGTGTGCCATAGTAGTTTCAATCTCGCGTACACGGTAACCTGCTCGCAGAGCACGTACCGTTAAGGACACCTCCACTCCATAACCTCTTGCAAAGGGACGAATGTGTGTTAGGCAGGCTTGGGTTACAGCACGTTGTCCAGATAGAGGGGCCTGAAAGTCTTCGTCTTTGCCGCCTGCTCTACGAATCTCAAAGCGGGCAAGACTTTTGACTAGTCCAAAGCCTGCTTTGGCTGTTGGCCTAGGGAAGCGCGCTATGGTCATGTCGACTTCGCCTCTTAGTACAGGATTGAGCAAGTCACTCGCCTGACTAGCAGTTCCTGCTAAATCAGCATCTAGCAATAGAACGATGTCAGCATCCTCATGTTGTTTTGCAGCATGTTCTAGCACGGGCCCTTTGCCTACATTGCGAGTTGACCTAATGACACGTGCGCCTGCATCAACTGCTAACTGTGCGGTACCGTCTTTGCTGCCATCATCGATGACCACGATGCGATTAACTTCTGGAATAGCTTTCACGGCATTGATAGTTGCCGTAATGCGCTCTTCTTCGTTGAAGGCAGGAATGATGGCGACCACCTTTGGATTTTCAGGCAAAGTTGCACGTCTTTGTTCTAGCTGCTCAAAGGGACAATCTTTTTCGGTAGAGTTCATCTCAGCTTTCACTGTGCCTGCTTTCTTGTTTGTTGTGCTTTGCGAGCTCATGCTTTGCTCCTGCTGAACTTTCTCTTTATGGCTTTGCTAAAGTTACCTATTTCTTCAATGCCCAGTAACTTTGCAGCAATTGCGGTAAGTGCTAAACCTATGATTCCTATAACAAGCACTACAACTAGTCCCAACAGCCTGTCATCAGGAATCAAGCCAGTTTGAGCCAGAGACTCTGTTAAGAGTCTGGACCCATAATAAGCAACAACTCCTACAGCTAAGGCAACCACAGTCATCTTGGCGAAAACTCCCATGAAAGATTTAATATCAAATGAGCCAATCTTTCGGCGCAAGAGATAGAGCAAGGTCAGGAATAGCAGGACGAAAAAGATACCATCAGATATAGGAATACCAATTACTCCCAAAGCAATGTATGTAGTGATATTGCCTGTTAGGAAGAGGTAGCCAACGACCTGAACAATCGTCAGTGCAAAGTTTGCAATGGCTGGTGTCCAGGTATCACTAAGCGAATAAAAGGCACGTAGCAGGTACATAAGCCCAGCGAAAAAGACTAGGCTGACAGCCCATATCTGTAGCACTGCTACGATAGCTGGTACATCCGCTGCATCCGTACGACCACCTACGTAGAGAGAAATGAGTGGTCCAGCTAACCCGAACATTAAGGCAGATGCCGGTAGCATAAGTAGGGTAGTGGTTCTTAGTCCAGCAACAAGCGATGTCTTGAATTCTGCCATGTTCTTATCGGTGGCAGCCTTAGATAGCTCTGTAAAGAGTGCCGTTGCTACAGAAACAGCGATAATGCCGTAGGGCAGATTATGCCAAACGCTAGCAAAGAATATCACAGATTGACTGGCATCTCCCGTAGTTGCTGCTGTAGCATTTCGCACAGAAACTGCAACTAAGTTACAGCCAACATAGAAAATCATAGGCAGGGCAAGCTTCAGCATGGTGTGAAGCTCTGGATCGCGCAGGTCAATACCAATGTAAAGCTTAAAACCTGTCTTGCGCAGGGAAGGAATCATTACCAGAAACATTACCAACACACCTAGTGAGGTACCCACGGCAATAAGGGTGAAGGTGGTCTCGTTCAAATACATCTGGCTTGCGGCCAATAAGAAGCCAATGACAACCAAATTGTTAAAGACAGGTCCCAAAGATGCCCATAAATACTTACGTTGAGCATTAAGCAGGGCTTGAATAATCATGCCAACGCCGTAGAACACGGCCTGGATGGCAAAGAACCTAAAGAAGAAGCTTGCCAGTTCCAGCAGTTCTTCCACATTGCCAGAATCTCCCGCAAGAAAGTATTGCGTCCACATAATGGGCTGCGGGAATAAAGTACCCAATAAGGCAATAATGCCCAACACTACAGCAAAGAGTGTCATCAAATTGCCAGCAAAACGCCAAGAAGCTTCATCTCCGCGCTCTTTACGAATGCGCATAAAGGTAGGAATAAAGACAGAGAAGAGAACACCGCCTGCAATCAGTTCAAAAATCATGTTAGACATGTTATTTGAAGCAGTATAAGCACTGGCGATAGCACCAGGTCCTAGCGCAAGGGCAAGTGCCCAAGCACGGACAAAGCCTGTAATTCTAGATAGAGTGGTAGCAAGCACCATAACCAAAGTTGACTTACCAACCTGCGCTTCTTCAAGGGCAGACTTTTCTTCCGGTGGTGCATCGGCCTCTAAGGCATTTTCTGCTGAGGCACCATCTGCAGAAAAGGACAACTCATCTAATGTATCTTTTTCTACAGCAGGCTCATGTTCTTGCTTTGCGTGTTCTTTCTCTGAAATTGACATAGCATCTATGATAGTTGACCTAGGTGCCTAATGCCACGAATGGGCAAGCTTCTTTGGTCGAATGTTTAGTCATGGCTCACCATCCCAGTCTGATTGCCTGAAATCTCTCGCAATTGCGCATTTGCCAGCAGTGAAGTCATCTGGGTAATGGCAACTTGATTGAAGCAATATGTCTATGAGCATAAGTTCCTCCATAGCGTCCACGTTTAGAGACAGTGCCGATTGCACTTGTTCGCTCAATGATGCTTACTGTTTTGGTTCAGGCAGATGGAAATTTTCATCTGCTGTGTCAACTAGTTCATGTTTGGCACTGCTAACCACACGCTTGCCCGTTTCGGCTTCTAGCCTTTCGCGGGCGACACCTGCAACCGCACCACCGCGTTGGGCAGCATCGGTATTTTCTCCCATGCCTTGAGCGTCTTCAACTCGAGCAATCTCAGTAGTAGATGCTTCGCCTAGTTGACTAAAGAGTAGCTCCAATTCAGTCATGTGATCACGAAGATTCTCCCGTTTGATACCTTTGATTTTCTTGTGTTGTGAAGGAGCTACATCAAAAGTGCCCTTAGCAATCTCGGCAGTGAGAATAGCATAGTCTCGTTCATTATCTATTCCACGCTTACCCCATTCGTCAGTTAGCTCGTGTCGAATAGCAATACCACGAACGCGTCGCTCTATCCATGAATCAGGATAACCTTTTAGACGATAGAGCGCCTTCATTCGCTTTTGCGCAAGTTCAGGATTTTCAATTTCTTGTACGCGCTCATAGCCCACACGAGCAAGCCAGCGTTTAAAGGGCTCAGCCTTCTTGCTGGGAATCGACTGCACTAGGCGGAAAATACCTTCGGTGTTCCAGCATTTGAATTTTTGCTTGCCACCAGCCGTTTGAAAGGTCAGCTCAAGGGGGGTGTCAATTTGCCACGCCCCTTTGATTTCACCACTTTTGAACAACTTGGCAATCTCGGGATCACGTCTGCGCATATCACGGACATATCTTGCTGGATCAACACTGTCTGTTAAGGCAACCACAACGTCATTAATCACAAACCACCACTCGCCCTGCCAGAGCTTGCGACGAATGTCCTTGCTTTTAAACATTACAATTTTGTCAAAGTTTTCTTCAGTATTTGTCATAGCGTATCAGCCCTATCTGCCGCGAAAATTGAAAGAATATACGAACAAACATACTCCCACAAAACAGCTATGTCAACACTAGTGAATTAGTTCATATCTCCTCCACAAAAAACAGGGGAGGACAGGTCCACCTTAACTAATTTGTACAAGTTGTACACTTATGCCATAATGAGCTTAGTCAACAGCGACCAGTGGGTGAGGAGATTGGCCTATGTTAAGTCTAGCTATCGCAGAAGCCAGAGCACAGTTTTCAAGCGTTCTCGAAAGGGTGCAGTCTGGCGAAGAGGTAAAAATTACAAAAGGCAAGAAGAATGAGCCCATTGCCGTCGTTATCCCTTATGAGGCATGGATGAAGACTAAACCCAAAAAGCGCAAAATGGGCATGCTTGAACACTGGAATGTAGATGTTGAAGTTCCTAAAATGTCATATGAAGAATTAATGGGTTACCCTGAAGGCACCTTTAATCACCTAATGGTTGGTGATGAGTAGTGGACTTCCTAATGGATACTAACGTCTTGATTTGGTGGCACCTTTCTCCTCGTAAGTTGTCTCATAAAGTAAGGCGAATTCTTGAAGATCCCTACAATACTGTCTACTTTTCACCATTGAACATGTGGGAAATCTCGATTAAGTATCAACTTGGAAGACTTCCTCTTGGGGGGAAGAACCCCGAAGAATTCTTTGATGCTATAGATTTAGATGACAATTTCCTTTGCTTAAACTTGTTGCCTGGCACATTGGTGACAAGCTTTAATCTTCCACTTCGTCATAGTGATATGTTTGACAATATGTTGGTGTGGGAGTCCTTGCAGCATGATTTAGTCTTACTTACGGCAGACGAGACGCTACGCATTTATGAGCAGGATGGCCTACGCCTAGTCATCTGATTTATCAAACTTCGCCCTGGCTCGAAGTTTGATAAATCGTTGCTCTTATAACCCCCTTAGTGGGCTATACTAAAATACCGTATGAACAAATCACCGTTGTTGTGATGCGGGCTGCAGTTAGGCAGCCGCAGAGCAACCATAAGCAAACCCTTAAACAGGAGAGGTTGATATCGTATGGGACTAGGCACGGACAGTAGTAAGGCTGGAACTGGTGCTGCGCTTGGCAATCGTAAAGCTAAGCATATTTTTGTAACGGGTGGCGTTGTTTCGTCACTAGGCAAAGGCATTACCGCCGCTTCTCTGGGACTACTGCTCAAATCGCGTGGCTATAAAGTCACCATGCAAAAACTTGACCCTTATCTTAATATTGACCCAGGAATGATGAGCCCTTACCAGCATGGTGAAGTCTTCGTCACAGAAGATGGGGTAGAGACTGACCTTGACCTAGGACATTATGAGCGCTTTGTTGATGAAGCCATGACACGCGATAGCAGCGTGACTTCTGGTTCTGTCTACTATGACCTTATTCAGCGTGAACGCACGGGTGATTTTTCTGGTGGAACTATTCAAGTTGTGCCACATCTTACTAATGAGGTTAAGGACCGCATTAAGCGCCTAGCCTTAGATACAGACGCAGACTTTGTCATCACCGAAGTGGGTGGCACGGTAGGCGACATCGAATCACTACCCTTCATTGAAGCTATTAGGCAGATGCGCCGTGATGTTGGACGGGAAAATGTCTGCTACATCCATGTGACGCTCGTACCCTGGATAAAGGCTGCTCATGAAATGAAAACTAAGCCTACGCAGCATAGCGTCCAGCAATTGCGCAGTCAGGGCATACACCCAAACTTTATCATTTGTCGCTGCGAGCATGAGATAGAGCAAGACCTGCTCGATAAGGTTGCACTATTTTGTGATGTAGAGCCAGAGCGCGTTCTAACTGCACAGGACTCAGAATCGCTCTTGCTTGTGCCTCATGGACTGCAGGAACAGGGCTTTGATACGAAGGTTCTAGAACGTTTCGGTATGGCGCTTAATCAGTCCGACCTCAGCGCCTGGGATACCTTTATCGAAAAGACTAATAGCCTAAGTGACAGTGTGCGCATAGCACTGGTAGGAAAATACATAGAGCTTCCCGACGCCTACTTATCGGTGACAGAGGCCTTAAAGCATGCAGGTGTCCACCACGATCATCTTATTCAGCTGGAATGGATTGATGCAGGCAATTTAAGCCCCGAAGAAGTTAAAGATGCCTTAAAGGGCTTTGATGGCATCTTAGTCCCAGGAGGCTTTGGGGAACGTGGGGCAGAAGGCAAGGTCGCCGCAGCTCAATTTGCCAGAGAGAACAAGGTACCCTTCCTCGGCATTTGTTTTGGAATGCAAATGGCAGTCATAGAGTTTGCTCGCAACGTGGCAGACATGAAAGGTGCAGGCTTCTCAGAGTTTGACCCAGATTCCCCCTACCCAGTCATCAACCTGCTTGCAGGAAAAGAGAATTCTGACTTTACTGATGGCGACATGCGTCTGGGTGCAAAGGATATTAAAATCGCTCCTAACTCTATCGCGCATGAAATATATGCCAGCCTTGATGCTAGTGAGCGCCATCGTCATAGACATGGCGTAAACAATGAATATCGCAAGCATCTAGAGGATGCAGGACTAGTCTTCTCAGGAACTTCAAGCTGCGATGAAGTTGTCGAAATGATAGAGCTGCCACGTAGCGTACATCCTTGGTTCGTGGGCACGCAAGGACACCCAGAGCTTAAGAGTCGTGCAACACGCCCAACCCCTGTGTTCGCCAGCTTCATACGGGCAGCAATTGACCGCAAAAACGGAAGTTAATGGACGCCCTCTCAGGCATCCTACAATACAAGACTTAACATTGACACTAGAAACATGAGCAAGTTACATATCACGCAGAACAAAAGAAAGCATGAAGGTATATTTTGAGACTACTATGGGGAACAGCCGCAGAGCTGCTAGAACAACGCAAGGGTTATCAGGAATTGCTCGTAAGCGTAGATGGACGCAGCGATAAGGCAAGGGCTATCTCGTATCCAGAAGTAAGCGGCTCTGTTGAAGCGGGCGACCGTATCTTGCTCAACACAACTGCTGTTGATTTGAATCTCGGTACTGGGGGTAAACACTTTGTTGTCGCCCGTACCAATGGTGCTGATAAAGCTCCAGACAGTAATCCGCCTCAGCTTGACGAAGCTATGAATCCTGAAGCGGGTCACCTTATGAAATTGCGCTACACCCCTCATCAACACAACGTACTTAGTGTGGAGGCTCAAGAATCCCCTTATCACAAAGTAATGGAAAACCGTGACAGTCTAGAGGGAGTACCTGTCGTCTGCTGTGGCCTGCACAGTCAAGTACCCTTAGTTGCGGCAGCAGTGAAGAAAGCCATGCCCTCGCTAACAGTGGGCTATGTCATGGATGACAGCGCAGCCCTTTCCTTGAACCTCTCAAAAGTGCTGGCAGATTCAGTAGAGGCTGGCCTTATCGATGTGACAGTTTCTACAGGACAATCTTTCGGTGGAGAAATCGAGGCCATCAATCTGCATTCTGGCCTACTTGCAGCCGTTCATGTAGGGGGCTGTGACGTAGTCATTGCAGGCATAGGTCCTGGTCTTGCGGGAACGGGTACCCCTTTCGGGCACGGGGGAGTAGCCCAGGGCGAAGCCATTAACGCGACTGCATCCCTAGGTGGTGCACCCATTGTCTGCTTGCGCATGTCACAAGCTGATGCACGTGAAAGGCACCTAGGCATCAGCCACCATTCCTTAACAGCACTCTCACGAGTAGCCTTAGCTCCAGCAACCATCGCTATACCACACATGGATGAGAGCTGCCCTGTGCACGAACGCGTCGATGCCGAATTGGACGAGCTCCCCAATGCGGTGGGTCATATGGCCTTCCAGTTGGAAGAATCTTTCTACGACGAGGCTGCCTTGCGCGGAATAAGGGTTACTACCATGGGGCGAAACTACGCACAAGACCCTCTTTTCTATGAGGCAGCTAGTGCGGCAGGTGCTACTGCTGCTATGGTGGCAGTTATGACCATTGAAGAAGAGGCAGCTGCGGCAGTAAAAGAGGCAGAGGAAGCAGCAGAAACTGCCGTATTTGGTGGATGTAGCGCAAAGGTAGAGGGGGGTACAGCACTGGCGTCTACAGCGACAGCAGGCTGTCCTTCAGCCAGTAGTTGTGCTTCTGCCAGCACTTGTACAAGTGACCATGCAGGTTCATGTGGTTAGAGGCTAACCATTGGCGGACTTGTCAGTAGCAATAAAGAGCGGACGGTAGGCGAGTCTAGTAAACTCGTCTTGTATAAAAGGAGTGCCTGCGCCATAAACGGTGTAGGACATAAGTGAAAGAAGGATGCAAATGATTATTGGTGTACCCGCAGAAATCAAGAACAATGAATATCGCATTGGTTTGACTCCTGCTGCGGCAGCTGACTATGTGGCTCATGGCCACTCAGTCATCATCGAAAAGGGTGCGGGCCTAGGGTCTTCTTTTCCTGACGAGCAGTACGTAGCTGCTGGTTGTGAAATGGTAGACACGGCCAAAGAGGTATTTGATCGAGCAGAAATGATTGTAAAGGTAAAAGAGCCCCAGGCAGTAGAAATTGACATGCTGCGCGAAGGTCAAATTCTTTATACTTATTTGCATCTTGCTCCCGACCGCCCACAGACCGAAGGTCTCGTCAAGTCAGGCGCTGTCTGCATTGCTTACGAAACAGTAGAGCTACCTGACGGTTCACTGCCGTTATTGGCTCCTATGTCAGAAGTTGCAGGACGTATGGCGACACAAGTAGGCGCACACTTCCTAGAGAAGCCCTGTGGCGGACGTGGTGTTCTCATGGGTGGCGTACCCGGAGTAGCCCCAGCAAACGTAATCGTTTTGGGTGGTGGAGTAGTAGGAACCAGTGCTGCTTACATCGCAAAGGGTATGGGTGCTAACGTCACTGTTATGGATATCGACCTGGGTCGTTTGCGTTACTTGGATAATGTATGGGAAAACAAGGTAACAACACTGTTCTCATCGCGCGGTAACCTGCTAGAAGTTCTGCCCCAGGCTGATTTAGTAATTGGTGCTATCTACATTCCTGGTGCACGTGCACCATGGCTGGTTACGCGTGATATGTTAAGCATGATGAAACCAGGAGCAGTTGCAGTAGATGTGGCGATAGACCAGGGTGGCTGTATTGAAACATCAGTACCTACAACACATGCTGATCCAACCTTCTTTGTGGATGGTATTTTGCACTATGGTGTAGCAAATATGCCTGGTGCTGTACCCAATACTTCAACGCGCGCACTGAACAATGCAACCTTGCGCTACGGTCTCAATATCGCTAACAAGGGCTGGAAGCAGGCCTTGCGTGATGATGCAGCACTAGCAAAGGGCGCAAACGTGATAGAGGGCAAGGTAGTGTATGAGTGTGTGGCTAATGAGCATGGACTAGAGTACACCCCACTAGAAGAATTGCTCTAGTAGTGAAATTGTTGACAATTGCTCTTTAGGGTGGCATTATAAACATAGAGAAAGCCTATCGCTATTAGCGTGGCGGGGCTACCTCAGTTTTATGTAGCGCCGTCCACTTGGTCGGCGCTTTGCTTTTCTACTTATCCTTAAGATAAGCAGTGCGATTCCCAGAGCAGCCTCCAGCGTCTGTATTGCCAGCAAAGCTAGTATGAGAAATTGAAGAATGCCCATCTAATCACCTCCTTTATCAAGGGATAAAAGAGGTAGCAAAACCCGCCTAGCGATAGGCTTGCTAGCTATCATAGGTGGACTACTTTGATTGTGCAAGTAAATAAACGCCAATTGACAAAATTGTCAGTAAAATTAATTTGAGATGAATACCTATTTAGAAGATTTTTTAGCTTACTTGAATATCGAGCAGGGGGTTTCGCCTCATACGCTTGAGGCTTATCGTCGTGATATTGCTGACTTTATTCAGTGGGCTGACTCTCTGGGCAGGACAAGGCTTGAAGATGTGCAGCGCAGTGACATTGATTCTTACATCGCTGCGCTTAAGACTGGTAAGCAGCCCTTATCAGCCAATTCAATCGAACGCAGATTATCTGCAATTAATAGTTTCTATAAATATCTTGCGCGGGAAGGTTTCTCAGTTAACTCTCCTGTATCGCAACTTGCGCGTAGAAAAAAGGATCAACGACTTCCTAATTATCTGAGTATTGCGCAGGTAGAAGCCCTGTTTGCTGCTCTGGATCCCGACCTTGCTACAAATCCTGCATTAGGATTGCGCAATAGGGCTATGGTAGAACTTCTCTATTCAAGTGGTCTGCGCGTAAGTGAATTATGTAACTTGCGCATCGACCAAGTAAATATTGATGAGCAGTTCTTGCGCACTATGGGCAAAGGCTCGAAAGAGCGCATTGTGCCTTTAGGTGCTGTTGCTCTGCAGTGGCTAGAGCGCTATCTGCTACAGGGAAGGTCTGCTCTAAAGCCCAAGCGAGGTCTGCCCGCAACGGCAGATGAAGTATTCTTAACCGTAAAAGGTAAGCCCATCTATCGCCAGGCAGTCTATGCCGTGGTGCGCACTGCAGGGGAACAGGCAGGCATCAAAGGATTACACCCTCACGTTCTGCGCCATACCTTTGCCACGCATCTGCTAAACGGAGGAGCAGACCTCCGTGCACTGCAAGAAATGTTGGGTCACAGCGACCTATCAACTACACAGGTATACACTCACCTAAGCAAGGAACATTTAAAAGAAGAATACATAGCAGCACATCCCCGCGCAAAAAGAGGTACCTGAAGTTCTTATACCTATGTTGCAGCATAGGTTCTATGAAATTTGAATCTATCAAAAGGTAGGCAACAGCAATCTGGTAATAACCCTCTCTGTTTGTAATAAAAAGAAGGCAAAATCTTGTGCTTCATAATAAAATATAGTGCAATACAGCTCCATCCGGCACTTTCGAGAGGACACAAATGACCGCCACCATAACAAATAAAGCCACAGCAGACCGTATCCTAGCCGCCGAAACTTTCGTCACTGAATGGACAGACCGCGGACAGGAAAACGCAGACACACAAACTTTCTGGAACCAGTTCCTCGAAGAGGTCATGGGCATCTCGCGCGTACACCACCATATCGACTATGAAAAGAAAGTCCGCATTGGCCGCTCCAGCAACAGAATCGATGCCTACATCCCAGAATCCCGTATCCTCATTGAACAAAAATCTTACCTTACCGACCTTACTAAACCACAACACCAGTCAGACGACACCACTCTCACGCCCTACGAACAAGCATTACGCTACGCAGCAAATCTACCGCAATCAGAACAGCCTAAATACATCATTACCTGTAACTTCAGCGAATTCCACATCTACGACCGTAACCACGACCCAGCAGGAACTGACCCCACCATAATCACCCTGCAAGAACTTCCCCAGCAATTACAAGCCTTCACCTTCATAACGGAGCCCATTGACACTAGAATCACCCGCCAGCAACAACTAAACTTTGACGCAGCACGACTCATAGGTAATCTCTACGACGACATCAAGCACCAATACACTGGCAGCGAGCCTAGCAGCGACCCAACAGACACCCCCACCTGCACCCAGCGCGACCTAGCGACATTGATGGTCAGACTGCTATTCTGCCTCTATTCAGAAGACAGCGGTCTGTTCGAACAGGGTCTCTTCCGCAAATACTTACTGCACATCCCCGCAGGACAAGGGCACTTCCGCCGTGCGCTCATAGACCTCTTCCGCACCCTCAACACACCCTACGACCAGCGCGACACCCTGCCAACAGAAACCCTGGCCCAGTTTCCCTACATCAACGGCGGCCTTTTCGCAGACAGCATCGAAATCCCCATCTTTACCAATGACATCAAATTCAAGCTATTGCACGAGGCTGGCGAAAACTTCAACTGGTCAGAAATCTCACCGGTCATCTTTGGCTCGATATTTGAATCCATCCTCTCGGGCGATGAACGCCGCGCAGGAGGCATGCACTACACCAGCGTAGATAACATCCACAAAGTAATCGACCCGCTCTTTCTAAACGACCTAAGGCAGCGACTAAACAAAGCAGGTACTAACAAGACTGCACTCACCAAGCTGCAAACCGAGCTCGCCACCCTAAACTTCCTAGACCCCGCCTGTGGCAGCGGAAACTTCCTAACTCAAACCTATCTAGAGTTGCGGTCCATAGAGAACGAAATCCTAAAGCGTCTCATAGGCGACCAAATGACCATGGACCTAGCCACTTTTACAGATGCGGAGGAGGAGGGCGGCCCATCATTGGTCAAAGTAAATGTCGGTCAGTTCTACGGTATAGAAATAAACGACTTTGCTGTGTCGGTGGCTAACGCAGCCCTATGGATTGCAGACCACCAAGCCAACCAGCAAACTGCCAAGATTATTGGCCGCCCCGTAGTAAATCTGCCACTGATTGACTATCACCACATAGTAGTAGGCAATGCCCTGCGCATGGACTGGAACGAAGTGCTGCCAGCCAGTGAGTGCAGCTACATCATGGGCAACCCTCCGTTTTTGGGTTACTCGAACCAAAGTCCAGAACAAAAGGCTGACATGCTAGCAGTTTGCACAGATGAAAACGGTAAGCCACTGAGAGGTGCGGGCAAAATAGACTACGTGGCTGGCTGGTACTTCAAGACTGCCAGATTCGTGGGGGGGGGGGGCATCTCTGCCGCCCTTGTATCGACAAGCTCAATCACGCAAGGCGAGCAAGTTGTCTTGTTGTGGCAACCACTAATTGAGGAATTCGGCATGTCGATTGACTTTGCATATCGGACTTTTAACTGGACTGTTGACCACGCAAACGCAGCTGCTGTCCACTGTGTAATTATCGGCTTTTCATGCGCTAATTCTTATCTTCGTTGTCCTAACGAATCTCACCTCCGTCATTGCGACCCCCGAGCCGCAATCTTGGACTCACAGTCAAGAGGCTCTCGCACAAAAATCATATACGACGGTTGTGAAGCTATAGTTGCCCAGAACATCAATCCGTACTTGCTTGATGCACCAAATATATTTATCAAGATTCGAACGAAACCTCTTTCAGATGTTCCAAAAATGATAACTGGTAATCGTCCCGCAGATGGTGGTCATCTAATTATCGAAGACGTTGATTTGGCAGATTTTATCAAGAATGACCCATTGTCAGAAAAGTACATTCGCAAGTTTATGGGAGCAGCAGAATTTATCAACAACAGAAAGCGTTGGTGTTTGTGGCTTGTTGGTGTTCCGCCAAAAGAACTGCGCAGCATGCCAGAAGTCATGAAGCGAATTGCTGCATGTAGGGAAGACCGTCTGAGTGCAAAAGATATTGGTCGTCAAAGACTTGCTGAAACACCAACTTTATTTAGAGAAGTGAATAGTCCTCAATCTTTTATAATCATTCCTCGACACTCGTCTGAAGGCAGGAAATATATTCCTTTGGGGTTTGCTGGTTCTGATGTTATTGTTAATGATGCTGTAATGATTATTCCGGATGCAACACTTTATCACTTTGGAGTCCTAATTTCTCAATTTCACAATGTTTGGGTGCGGACTGTGGCTGGGCGACTAGAAAGTCGTTATCGCTATTCGAAAAATGTTGTCTACAACAATTTCATCTGGCCAGACCCAACTGACCTGACCCAAAAAGCAAAAATCGAACAACTCGCCCAATCAGTCTTAGATGCTCGAGCCACCTACTCAGACAGCTCACTAGCAGACCTCTACGATCCCCTAACTATGCCACCCGACCTACTAAAAACCCACAAAGCCCTCGACAAAGCCGTTGAACAAGCCTACGGAGTCAACTTCCGCGGCAACGAACCCGCCATAGTCCAACACCTCTTCCAACTTTATTCTCGAAAGGTTCGGGAGGATTTAGAATGAACGAGAGCGAGAGAGTAAGAATAGCAATTGAATGTGGGTGGCTAGTAGCTGGACTTCCAGCTGTCTCTTTTTCGCATTCATTATGCAATCTTTTGTCTGGATTCGGTAAGGCTGAAGAGGTATACCCTATGATATGTGGATGGACTGCATTTCACAGAAAAAATAATCCCATTGAACGAGCATATCACTATACAAGCATAGAAGGAATGGAAGGAATTTTACTTACACCTGTAAGCGTGAAAACATCATTAATCTCAAACCTTTGCGCGAATACTGATTTCTCAGATATGTTTGCAATGGGCGTTAAGCCAGTTGGTAGTAGCAACGACTCTTCGGAGGGCGGAGCATACTGTAAAGAGATTTTTGAGCTCATGCTGAGTGATATGCTAGAGGAAAAATTGATAACAGAATCATTTGTACAGCTTGTCAGTGATGTTATCTCTAGAGGAGATACATATAAAAAATGGCCAGAAATTCTTGAATATATGGCATGCTTTTCAGCAGCACGTGACAGCGAAACCATGTGGAAAGGCTACAGTAATGGACAAGGAGTAGCTCTAGGGTTTGATTTTCAGAATTCCGAGCTACTTTTCCCACTGATGTACTTGCGGACAGAGCAAGAATTTTGTGTGCGCAAGGCGTGCGAGGCATTATGCAAAATATTCAATGAAGAATATATGCAGGGTAAGGATGAGGTTGAAAGGGCCATCAGCGCAGCATTTGAACTTTTTTCTGGGCGCTTCAAGAAGGAGGATTCTGTAGATGAGCAAGAGTGGCGGCTACGAATCATAGATGAAGATAATGAGTTTGGCGATAGAGTTAGCGATGAGCGCTTATTGGTTGCCTTGCCAAAGTCCTATCTTAAAGAGATAATTTGTAGTCCAGGAACTTCTAACGAGCAGGTGGAAGAAATACGTCGAAGGCTCGAATCAGCAGGCTACAGCATAAATGTATCCACTTCGTTGCTGACAGTTGCGAATTGATGATTGTGGATATAGTTCTGGCAAGACCTATGAGTTCCAGTGCGAACACTGTGCGCGATGTTTCATGCAAAAATGCTCGTAAGATATTCCCTGCTTCATGCCACATAATACAGAAATTGACATTAGCCGATGTGGATCAGATGCTATGCTAATCAAGAAACTTATTTTCACTGCTTTGGGAGTTTTGCTACTAGCGGTCACTTTAGCAGGATGTATTTCTTTCGATGTTTCTCGTGAACCTGTGGTGGCTGATGAATTTATTGCTGCTGCAGAAGTCCTCTCATTTGAGACTTACGAGATACCAAGGGACGAAATTGAACACTTGGTTGAAGCTGGAGCAGTCAGTTCTTTTTCTGCCAACCGCGGAACAGCATCGGTGGGCTTTGACATCTATAGCGATGAAGATAGTGCAGAAGATAATTTTGACTTTTATCGTACAGGGGTAGTGAGCTTATTTCCATCGCCTTCGTTTGAGGAGCTTGATGGATGTTCTGCATGGGACTTTCATCAAAGACGGAGTTCTACTGCTTTGGTAGTGGCTATTCGTGTTGACAATACGGTGTTCTTTGCTAGTGCAGAAACCATTGAAGACGTTGCGGCAGTAGATGCACTTATTGCTGCCATTGGATACTAAATGGAAAATAGAGTGTCATGGGGACGTATAACCTGACGCTTTTTGCTGGACTTGTAGCGAATAGCTTGAATCAGCATAAGCCGCAGGTGAGAGGAGTGGGCAGACTGCCCTATCCACTGTATCAGGCACTGTCCTAACCACTGACACTATCTTTGGTAGCACCGTCGACCACCGCATTGCAAAAGATTAGATGTATTGCGGGGTGTTAGTGCAGACACATTTTGCTGGCTTGCGGGGATGGACAGTTCTTCCTCTGTCAGACCAGAGAACCCTTCTTCACTGAATGAACATGTGTTGCATATTGCGCTACTAAGAGAAGAGACCTATAATCGTTCCTAGTGTGTAGATGCCTGCAGAGTGGTGTAGGTTTTCTACTTTGAAATAGAAGAGTGCCAAAGAGAGATGCTTGACTACTATACCGCGTCCCTTGGCCCTTACCTTAGTCCACTTACGTAGTTCGGATAACTGCGTTTGTATATAAAGTTTCTCGGTTACGATTTACGCGAAAGGAGAAGGCCCCTGCTTGCTGGGCTTCAATTGTCGAAAAGCAAGTAATTACCCGGAAAACTGAATACTGATTATGAATGGGCGTTATTGATTCCCATGACTGACCTGTGATTATCGGCAGACTTTGTTATTCGCTGATTTTCTAGTCTTGAGTCGTGCCAGTCGTGCGTCTTTGTATCTCACTTTCATCATCGCATAATGAATTTTGATACATATTAAAGGAGTAGATATGTCTAGTTTTTCACGCACTAAAAAAGGAATTATAAGGCTCGTCACACTCAGTATTCTCGCAGGACTTTTGCTCATTTTTGCTGCCTGCACAAGTCCAGAAGAAAGCCCTGAGGTAGAAGAAGTTGCTACCGCCCCTGTTGAAGTAACTAACATGGTTTTAGCTTCAACTACTTCCACACAGGACTCGGGACTTTTCGAAGCTCTTATTCCCGCCTTTGAAGATGCTCATCCAGAAGTAAACGTTCAAGTTATTGCTGTTGGTAGCGGGGAAGCCATGGAAATGGGTCGCAGAGGCGACGCTGACCTCCTTCTCGTTCACTCACCTGCAGCAGAAATCACCTTCATGGAAGAAGGCTATGGTTTAGAGCGCAGTCCTGTAATGTATAACGATTTCATCATCATAGGGCCAGAAGATGACCCTGCCGATGTCGCAAGTAGTGCTGATGCAGCTGAAGCTTTTGCGCGCATTGCAGAATCAGAATCCACCTTCGTTTCTCGTGGGGACGATTCAGGAACACATGCAAGAGAGATGTCCATTTGGGACTTGGCTGAGATAGAGCCAGAGGGCGATTGGTATCAGGAATCTGGACAAGGCATGGGCGCAACACTGCAAATAGCCGAAGAATTCCAAGCCTATACGCTTACTGATAGAGCAACTTATCTGAATCTCAATAATGAAGGCGTGCTAGAACTACCTATCTTAAGTGAGGGCTCAAATGAGCTTCTGAATTTCTATCATGTGATAACTCTCGTTGATGCAAGAGAACAAGCAGCAGCGCAAGCTTTTGCCGACTGGATTATCAGCCCTGCAGGTCAAGAAGTCATCGCTGGCTTTGGTGTAGAGGACTTTGGTGCTCCTCTCTTTACCCCGAACGCTGACTAGCAATTAAGGAATTGACCTTATATGACTAATCAGCAGAAAAGACAAGGCACATGAATCTTTCAGGACTACGCCTTTTTAGCGATGCCTTCGCGGATGGATTTTCTTTGCTCGCGCAGGGTACCGTTGACTTGTGGAACATCATCCTTACTTCTCTGCAGGTCTCAGGTTTCGCAACAGGCATTGCTGTTGTTATCGGTATTCCTGCTGGTTACTGGTTAGGGTCACGCAGAAATGTCCGCAGATTCACAGCTCTTGTCATAGCGAATGCTGGAATGGGCCTGCCACCTATCGTGGCAGGCCTTTTTGTATCGATGCTGCTTTCAAGAAGTGGTGTTTTTGGTGAACTGGGCTTGCTCTACACCAGACCAGCAATAGTTATTGTTCAAGTCGTTATCGCAACTCCTGTCGTAGTGGCACTTACAGCGTCAGGTATATCTGCAGTTCCTGCACAACTTCGTCTGCAGGCGCGCTCACTGGGGGCAGGTCGCTTCCAAGAAATTGCTCTTGCAGTGCGCGAGGCACGTCTCTCTATCCTGGGTGCTATTGCAGGTGGTTTTGGTGCAGTCATTAGTGAGGTAGGTGCTGTGCAAATGGTGGGGGGTAATCTGGCTGGACAGACTCAGGTTATGACAACAGCAATCATGCAGTATACGCGCATGGGCAGATTTGGCGTTGCTATGGCACTTTCAGTGATACTACTCTCCATCATCATAGTAGTCAATGTCATCATAACTCGTGAACAGCTTCGTGATGAACGCTATACGAAGGCGCTCTCATGATGGTAGATATGGCAAAGACAGTAGCAATAGCAACAACAGCGGCGACTACTGCAAGGGCAACATCAGTGAAAACTGCAACAAAAGATATGAGAGTAATCAGTTCGCAAGAAGCTGACTACAAGCTAGTGGCAGAAGGTCTTGCACTCCACTATCCTGATTTCTCTCTACAGATTGAGCGCTTCGGTCTCAAATCGGGTGAGATTGTAGCCCTTCTCGGGCCATCAGGTAGCGGCAAATCAACTTTGCTCATGTGTATGGCAGGACTCGAAAGCCCCAAAGAGGGCACAGTCTTTTTGGACGGGATCCAGCTTAGTCGCAGTCTTGCACAAAAGAGCATAGCAACCGTATTTCAGACGCCCTATCTCTTCAAGGGAAACGTTGGTTATAACGTGGCCTATGGTCTACGCATGCGCAAATTGCCAAAACAAGAGATTAAAGCGCGGGTAGCAGAGGTACTTGACCTAGTGGGACTCAAGGGCTGGGAACGCAGGTCAATCCTTGGACTTTCAGGGGGAGAAGCTCAGCGTGTTGCTCTTGCAAGGGGGTTGGTGCTTAGTCCCCAAGTCATGATGCTGGACGAACCCCTCTCATCTCTTGATGAGGCCTTGCGCAAAACGCTGTCAGTAGAATTCTCAGAAATCCTACGCAGCCAAAAGATTACGGTGCTCTACGTGACCCATTCAAAACAGGAAGCTTTCACTGTTTCAGATAGTGTGGCCATTATGAAGTCAGGCCGCATTTTGGTGCATGACAGGCTGAAAAATCTGTTTAATGACCTGCAAGACGAATGGGTACAGGATTTCTTAGCTCCCGATGATTGGTGGCTAAAATTCAAAGAATCGGGGAACCAAGCAAGCAGTCAGGCTAAACAAACAAAGGAGTCACAATGACACATACCAGCCTTAGTTTTGACAGAGCACTTAAGCGTTGGCTTTCAACGATAGAGAGACTAGACCCAGAGACGGTACTCTTGGATGAATCTTTGGGACGTATTCTTGCCGCCGACCTCTCCAGTGATATTGATGTGTCACCCTTCGACAATTCGGCGATGGATGGATTTGCTCTGCGCGCAAGAGACATTGCAAAGGCGAGTCCTGCCACACCTATCGATTTAGAGGTAGTTACCTGTATCGCTGCGGGCGACTATTGGGAGGGAACTCTTCAAGCAAGACAGGCCGCACGCATCATGACGGGTGCCCCGCTACCAGCAGGTGCCGACATCGTTGTTAAAGTTGAAGATACGACGAAGGCTGATAGTGACCAGCATGTTCGTTTTAGCTCGGCTGCATCCAGAGGCCTCAACATTCGCCTTAGGGGCGAAGAGATTAAAGCGGGGGAGCGCGTACTTGCTTCTGGCGAATATCTTGGCCCTGCAGCGGTCGGACTTTTAGCAGCAACGGGATATGTACAGGTGCCCGTGTTCAGGCAACCCACTGTAGCCATTATCTCAACAGGGGAAGAACTCATCCCTGTGGGTGACACACCAACACGCGGCAAGATTCGTAACAGCAATTCACATTCACTAGCGGCTCAGGCTCAGGCCGCAGGTGCAAGGGTGCGCCAGTATGCAAGCATTCCCGACACACTTGAGGACACCGTTGCAACGTTTAGGCAGGCAAGCACAGAATGCGACATCATCATATCAAGCGGTGGCGTATCAGTAGGAGACTTCGACTTTGTGGAAGAGGCTGTCCAATCACTGGGTGATTTGCACTTCTCCACCGTCAAAATGCGGCCAGGCAAACCTCAGGTAACAGGCATGATTAACAAACTCCCTTTCTTTGGATTGCCTGGAAATCCCACTTCTGCCTATTTGGGCTTTGAGCTCTTTGTTCGTCCAGCGATTCTCAAAATGGCAGGACATACTCGCTTGCAAAGACCTGTCCAAACAGCAGTACTAAGTCACGACATTAAAAAACGTCAGGGCTTGCGCTATTTCATGCGCGGCAGAGTACGTCTAGCAGATATTCAGGAACCAGCAGAACCTTCTTCTTCTGCGAACGCACAGGACAGGGCGCACAGTCATCTTGTGCAGGTCACGGGAAATCAGTCAAGCGCACTGCTAGGTTCACTCCATGAAGCTAATTGTCTTCTTGTTCTGCCTGAAGAAGAGACAGAGCTAAAAGCAGGAACAGTTGTTAAATGTATTCGTCTTGATATGGAAGAAAGGGTGGAACTGTAATGACACCTTTGGTGAGCAAGGGACGCACTATAGACTATTTGCGCATCTCACTAACGGACCGCTGTGATTTGCGCTGTGTATATTGCATGGGTGCTGATGGAATAGAGGACAAGCTAGACAGAGAATTGATAATGTCTCTAGAGGACGTGGCGCAATTTGCCCGTATCGCCTGTGCAGAAGGCATTAAATATATTCGTTTGACAGGCGGTGAACCCTTAGTGCGACTAGGCATCGTTGACCTAGTAAGGGAACTATCACAGATTCCTCAACTTGAAGACTTGTCGATGACCAGTAATGGACAGCTTTTTGGTAAATATGCTGAAGACCTGAAGAATGCTGGTTTATCTCGCATTACTTTTTCTCTAGATTCTACTGATGCGACTACCTATGAAAAGCTTACACGTGGGGGAGACCTAGTAAAGGTCTATTCAGCTATCGATGAGGCATTAAGATTGGGGTATAGCCCCGTCAAAATTAATGCGCTTGCTTACCAGCTGACAGAAGACGATTTGCTCAATTTTATACGTATGACAGAGGAGAAGCCCATACATGTCCGCTTCATCGAGTACATGCCCATAGGCTTTGTGGGCAGGGAGGCGCGCAAGTGTCCAACCCCACCCCCTTGCTTAGCCCTTTCAGCTCAGTCTACTGCAGCTGCAGACTGCTCAAATAATGCGACAGAAAGCAGGCCAGAAGCACATCAAAGCAAGCCTTTGCTGACTATGGGCCAAATTCGAGATGCAATCAATGAGCTTGCTTCTACAAGGGGCTTAAGTGAACTGAAGCCTTTAAAGAGAGAAAAGGCCCCCTTAGGGCATGGGCCAGCTAGCTCCTATGCTTTTGATGAGGCACAAGGCAGCTTTGGTTTTATCGCTGTGCATTCGCAAAATTTCTGTGCAGACTGTAACAGGCTGCGCCTTACTGCTGATGGAAAAATTCGCTCCTGTCTCTTTTCAGATCTAGAGATTCCTATAGGGGCAGCACTGCAAACGAAAAACAGGGACAGTCTGCGAGCAAGCTTATTGCAGGCTGTAGCTAGCAAGCCATTATCATATGCACAACAGCAGGGTACAAAGCGCACTATGTCAGCCATCGGTGGCTGAGCTGTTTTGGTGGCACCTAGGTGATGTATCGTAAGGCTCACGTAGATTTTGCTTCACCTTTCGATGCATCACCTATGCACTCGCCAAAACAGCTCATATTACCTATAGATTTTATTAGGGAAGGATTATTATGTTTACTCATCTTGACTCTAAGGGACAAGCTTCCATGGTTGATGTGGGGGATAAGCTCACTACTCACCGGGTGGCAATCGCTTCCTCCTTTATCCAGATGAACAGTGCTACTCTGAATGCCATCAAGGGTGACGCTCTGAAAAAGGGCGATGTGTTAGCAACTGCACGTATCGCAGGGATTCAGGCAGCAAAGCGCTGTTCAGAACTTATCCCTCTCTGTCATCCTCTGCTCATAAGTAGGGTGGCAATAGACTTTGAATTTGTCGAAAGGGTACAGAGGGATACCAAAGCTGTTCAAGAAGGCGCTAAACCCGAACAAGACAACAAGCCCTGCGGAATACGCTGCTTTGCGACAGTCACACTGACAGGTCAAACGGGCGTAGAGATGGAGGCTCTAACAGCAGCCTCTGTGACAGTACTTACCATCTTTGACATGGCGAAAGCAGTCGATAAAAACATGAGTATCGACGCTATACGCCTTGAATACAAATCGGGGGGTAAAAGCGGTATCTTTGCAACAGGTCAGGCAGGAATGGTATTAGCCATCAACCTCTCAAAAGAAACTGGGGAGCAAAAGGTCAGTACCACAGAAGCGGTAGATTTCATTGAAGGGCATGGAATAGAGAGCGATGCCCATGCAGGGGATTGGCACAGACAGATTTCGCTTCTTGACCAATCATCAGTAGACCAGCTTATTGCAAAGGGCCTAACACTTAAGCCGGGCGACTTTGCTGAAAACATCACAACATCAGGATTTTCACTTCAGACCTTGCCTGTCGGCAGCAGACTGCGCCTAGGTCAAGCTCTGCTCGAAATCACCCAAATTGGAAAAGAATGTCATACTCGCTGCGCCATCTATCAGCAGGCAGGTGACTGCGTCATGCCACGTGACGGAGTATTTGCAGCAGTTATTGAGGGCGGCAAGGTAAGAGCTGGTGACACCATGTATCTGCTACAACAACAAAAGGAAATCTAATGAGGTTAGCAATAATAACTTGCTCTGACACACGTAGCCTTGCTGAAGATGAAGCAGGCCACGCCCTGGCAAAGCGCATCACAGCTCGCAAGTGGGAGCTGTGCCAGCACATGGTAGTGAAAGATGACATGCAGACAATTGAAGCTCGCTTAAAGCACTGCTCCGACGCACTAAAGGCTGATGTGATTCTGACCTGTGGCGGAACAGGTCTTAGCTCTCGTGATGTTACTCCAGAGGCTACCTTGGCTGTTGCAGATAGAGTAGTACCTGGTATAAGCGAAGCAATACGCCAGGCATCTCTTGATATCACAAAGTGCGCAATGCTTTCACGCGCAGTGAGCGTGCAACGTGGCACAACTCTTATAATAAACTTACCTGGTTCTAAGAACGCGGCGCTTGAATGCCTTTACGTGTGTATTGACCAACTAGAGCACGCAGCAGATATGATGGCAGGGAAAGGACACTAGGCAGCTAGTATGAGCAATATTGAAAATTTAAGTAAGCATTCGCTTCCTCTTACGGCAGTAATACTTGCAGGTGGACGTTCGCTGCGTATGGGTGTTGATAAAACACAGGTTGACCTTAGCGGAATACCCTTGCTTGCGCATGCAGTAAACAATGCTTCAGATTTTGCTAGTCAGATTATTATTGTGACAAATCGTCCCGATTCGATTGTCATAGACGACTTTCAAATAGAGGTCGAAATTGTCACCGATGAAATTGCTTACCAGGGGCCCTTAGGTGGTCTGTCCACTGCTCTTAAGGTTGCACAAAATGAATGGGTTGTTGCTCTGGCAGCTGACATGCCTTGGGTGTCGAAGGAGGTCATTTCTGCTCTCTGGGACGCACGCGGTGATGGTAGTGCTGGGAACAACTCCAGTGGTCTCTCAGGCAATTCTGCCGATAGCCCTGTTGATAATGTCGCCACCAACAACTTCGATGTAGTGGTTCCCGTTTCAGACAATGGTCCAGAACCTCTTCTTGCTCTCTACAGGCGGGACAGCATGCTTCAGGCTGCACAAGAGGTCTTAGACTCAGGTAAACGCCGCATCATCGCAGCCTACCCCGCCTTGCATGTACATGAGATAAACCTTGAATCCCTGCAACAAGTTGACCCCCATCTCATATCTTTCTACAACGTTAATACGCAGACTGACCTTATGGCAGCGCGCAAGTATGAGCAGGCGCGAAAAGCAGCAGATGAAAGAAGTCGTTCCTCAGATACAAAGGATACAGATACTGACAACAGTGCAGATGAGCTATTGGCTGCTCAAGAAATTATCCCTCACGATTTCAAGCGAGGAGACATACGAGTACTATCCCTAGAGGAAACAGGTCGCAGCATCCCTACAGAATCTCCCTTTACCATCTATCTCAATGACGTCGAGATTGCCACTGTACAGGCAAGCGATGATGACCTTGAAGACATGGCAGTTGGATTCTTGCTTGCAGAGGGTCTATTGCACGACAGGTCTGCGTTCAAGTCAGTTGACCTCGATGCAAAGAGGGGTCTTATCTATGTAGGCTCAGATGAACTTGTCCCCGAAGATTTGGTATACCGTACACGCTACATTACCTCTGGTTGTGGCAAAGGAATAACTTTCTCAAGTCTTGGTCATGCCCGTGGCCTGGAAAAGATTACCCAGGAGCTGAAAGTTTCACCGCATGACCTCTACTACTGGATGAGTGAGCTGTCCAAACGCAGTGCAGAACATAGGGAACGGGGAGGCTACCACTCCTGCGGACTTGTTCTTTCGGGGGAGCTGCAGCTAGTTCGTGAAGATATAGGACGCCATAATGCTGTTGATAAATTGCTTGGTCAGGCCTGGCTAGAAGGCATGCCCATTGGGCAGGGGATAGTGCTGGTGAGCGGACGCATCTCCTATGAAATGATTGTTAAGGCGGCAAAAAGTAAGATTCCCTTTATTGCGTCAAGGTCAGCTGCAACAGATTTGGCAGCAGAGATTGCCCAGGACTTAGGTATTACTTTAGTGGGTTATGTGCGCGGAGGGAAGATGGTTGCCTACACTCATCCAGAGCGCATAGCAAATGAGGGATCAGATGCCTGATTTTATCTATCTAGACCAAGCTGCGACTAGCTGGCCAAAACCGCAAGCTGTCGCTGATACCATGCTTGATGCCCTGAATATTCCTGGTAGCCCCAGTCGCAGTGCGCATATAGGAGCACGGAGGGCAGAGCAGCTACTGACTCAATCACGGAAAACAGCCGCAGCATTTTTGGGAGTAAAGAATCCTCATAACTTAATTTTTGTCCCGGGTGCGACCTTTGGATTGAATGTGGTTCTTAGAGGTGCTTACCAGCAGTTTTCAAATACGCGTAACAAAAACATAGTTAGTGAAAATGCTAAGAATGCCAAGAAAGATGTTAGCACCTCAGGCGCTACAGCTGCCATCGCGAGCATTGCTTACAGTGGTGGCGAACACAATGCTGTCACGCGCACCCTAGCAGAATGTGTACAAGCTCAGAAATCTGTTCAGGACCTTAATCGAAATCAAGTCAAGACAGAAGCAGAAACAGAAATCGAAGCAGAAGCAAAAGCAGAAGCAAGAAATTCTCAAGCACTCATTGAAATCCCCCTAGAATCTAATGGACGACTTTGCCTTAGGCGTACTGAAGAAATACTTAAAGATACGCGTCCCTTCGCTTTTGTTTGTCAGCATGCCTCTAATGTTACGGGCATTATTAATCCTATTGAGAAGATTGCCCAGGTATGTTCAAGGCTAGATATTGCCCTTATTGTTGATGCTTCGCAGACTGCAGGGCATTTGCCTATGCAGTTAGACGACCTAGCTCAGATAGGCATGAGTGCTTGGGTATGTCCGGGGCACAAGGGCCTTATGGGACCAGCAGGAAGCGGTCTCGTATACTTAGCAGAAAACTTTAAGCCGCGCCCGCTAGTGACGGGTGGTACAGGTAGCGGTGAACACTTCATTGATTATGGTGACGAATGCGACACTATAGAGCGACCCGCTGATTACGAGGCAGGAACCCTGGCGCTTCCAGCAATAGCAGGACTAGCAGCAGGAATATCTTGTATAGCTGAAAGCTTTGAGGAAGATTCCTGTTATGTCAACGGACTGACGGAGCAAATGCTAAATGGTCTTGCAAGCATTAAGGGGATACAAATCTTAGGCCTACCTTGTGCTGATGGCAAAGAGGACATCCAGGCCCAAGGTAATAGCCATTCTTCCTATCGCCTGCCGCTGGTCTCAATTGTGGCAGATGACATTCCCTCGAGTGAACTCGCCTTTCTGCTAGATGCTCGCTACATAGCAGCGCGTGCAGAATTTCATTGTGCACCTCTTACTCATAGGTACCTAAACACCTACCCCGATGGGGCTCTGCGTCTTAGCTGGAACGTCAGTAATGCTCCCAGAGAAATCGAGGCGGCCATAGCTGCCATCAAGGAAATAGTGAATTGCAAATCAAGGGATAGTTATGTGCATGACTGACCTTTGCTTGCAAATAGGACTTCAGCAGCAAGGAAATAGCTTTGCTATTGCTTAAAAATATTTTAGAGAGTATATGAACTATTGTGTCAATTGAGTAAAAGGCTTAGAATGGTTACTAGTGTGTAGATGCTTGCTTTTTCAGAAGTTTTCTACTTTTAATGTGCCGCCCTTCAAATGCTAAAGGCACCCTACATAGGTAACATGCGTAGTTCGGATAACTGCGTTTGTATATAAAGTTTCTAGGTTACGATTTTTGTGAGAAGAAAGGACTCACTACCTGCAAAAATTATGCCAGTGCGAAGCTGGATGATTTCTGTCAAATTTCATTTTGCGGGTAAACCATGAAACAACTGAATATTTGGTTCTTAAATGAACTGCATCTTCTTGGAAGGAGAATGTATGCACGAGATGACTCGTCGTAATTTCCTTAAGGTGCTCGGTGCTGCTTTCGCAGTAAGCTCGTTGACTGGTTTAGCTAAACCAAAGACCGGCTTTGCTGCTGGAGCAGAAACTCTAGAGTTCCGTATTAAGGATGCCACAGAGACAACTTCAATTTGCTGTTTCTGTAGTTTAGGCTGTGGCGGTATCGCTTCAGTTGTAGAGGGGAAACTAGTTTCCTTTGAGGGTGACCCAGATAGCCCCATTAATGAGGGTGGTCTGTGTTCTAAGGGTGCTGCGCAGTTTAACGTGGTCAATGTTTATAATCCAGAAACAGGCGACATGACTCTTAACCCGAAACGTTTGACAAAGCCCAAGTATCGCGCAGCAGGCGCAAGCGAATGGGAAGAAGTCGAATGGGATTGGATTATCAGGCGCATTGCAGAAAAGGTTAAAGAAACGCGCGATGCAAGCTTTGAAACCATCAGTAATGGAGTCACCGTAAATCGTACGCAGGCAATTGCGCACCTTGGTTGTGGCGCACTGCCCTGTGAAGATTTGGGCCCACTTCAAAAACTGCAACGTGCACTAGGCATTATTTATATTGAGCATCAAGCTCGCCTGTGACACAGCTCAACTGTTGCCGGTCTTGGCAACTCGTTTGGGCGCGGTGTAATGACAAATCACTATACTGATATGCAAAACACCGATGTCTTTATTGTCTGCGGTTCAAACAACGCAGAAAATCATCCCGCTAGCATGAGGCACGTTAATCGTGCGCGTGAAAAGGGTGCAAAGCTCGTCGTTATTGACCCGCGCTTCACCCGTACGGCTGCTACTGCGGATCATTACTACCAGATGCGTTCTGGAACTGATATTGCGCTCTTCGGTGGAATCATCAACTACCTTCTGCAAAATGACCTGTACAACAGATCTTATGTAGAAGAATATACAAACGCATCGTATCTTGTTAATCCAGAATATGACTTCTCAGACGGTATGTTCAGTGGATTTTCAGGGGAAGAAGGTCCAGCAGCCTACGATAGAGCTAGCTGGAGCTATCAAATTGAAGGTACGACAGAATGGGATACCTCAGAAGACGGACAATATGCCTGGGTAGCAGGTGAGGGTGTGCCAGAATTTACGACACCCGCTGTACCTGAGGTTAAAAAAGATCCCAGCATGCAAGACCCAAACTGCGTTATGCAGCTCATGAAAAAGCACTATGAGCGCTACACGCCAGAAACGGTGTCACGTACCGTCGGTATGTCAGAATCAGATTTCTTGGAAATCTGTGAAATCTACGCAAGTACTGCAGCAGATGACCGTAGCCTAAATTGGCTGTATGCCATGGGTATTACTCAACATTCAAAGGGCTCGCAAAATGTACGCGCGAAATCAATGATTCAATTGTTGCTGGGCAACATGGGTATTGCTGGTGGTGGTATTGCAGCACTACGTGGTAAGTGCAATATTCAAGGTTCAACAGACTTTGGTCTACTGCACAACATTTTGCCTGGTTATAATCCTGTGCCATCAGAGGGTGGAACGCCTACTCTGCGTGCCTATAATGAGGGCACAGCACACAGCGGATTCTGGGCAAATAGACCACGTTTCATAGTGTCAAAACTCAAAGAATTCTGGGGCGACCATGCAACGATAGACAATGATTACTGCTTTGACTATCTGCCAAAGCTCGGCTCAAAGACAAACTACTCCTTCATGGAAATCTTCGAGGAAGCACATGCGGGCAAAATCAAAGGCCTTTTCTCTTGGGGTATGAATCCTGTAGTAGGTGGACCGAACTCTAATCGTACTCGTGGTGGTCTTGCAAAACTTGATTGGCTAGTCAGTGTTGATGTCTTTGAGAATGACACCTCTAACTTCTGGTCAGTACCACTTGAAGAGGGTGGAGAAGCGACTCCGGAAAGTATCGATACAGAAGTATTCTTGCTTCCAGCAGCTTCACACATTGAATCAGAGGGAACCATCACTAACTCTGGCCGTTGGGCACAGTGGCGTTATGCTGCCCTTAATCCCATAGGTGAAGCCTTGCGTGACGGTGAAATCATGACCCGTCTTTTCCGCGCTTATCAAGAGGTCTATGCAGAGGGTGGAGTATTTCCAGACCCCATCATGAACTTGACCTGGGATTATGTTGATGAAAATGGAAACTTTGATTCGCGTAGAGTTGCTCAGGCAATTAACGGTTACACCGTTGAAGATAGACAGCTGCTTTCTGGCTTTGGTCAACTGCAGGCAAACGGTACGACAGCCTGTATGAACTGGATTTACTCTGGCTATTACAGTAACAATGAAGATCCCTTGAATCCTGCTGTTCAGCCTTGCGGTGCACGCGATGCAAGTGATAGAACGGTATCAGGACTTGGGGGCGGACTAAAGCAGTTCCCGCAATGGGCTTTTGCTTGGCCACTTAATCGTCGTATTGTATACAACCGTGCTTCGACGCATAAGGACACAGGACTTGCACGTAATCCTGAAAGAATCCTCGTGCAGTGGAACGGAAACAATTGGGATAGAAACGACGTGCCAGACTTTGCTTTCCAGAGACCCGTGGGTACTGACCCAGTGATAGGGGAACCGACCTTTGAGGGAATCCATCCAGAAAACTGTCCTGCCTTCTTTATGAACGCAGAGTATGTTGCGCGCCTCTTTGCGCCTGGCATGGTCGATGGACCCTTTGCAGAGCATTATGAACCCTACGAATCTCCCATCAATAATCCGCTGTCAGGACGCCAAAACATTCCTACGGCACTTGTTTTCGAAGAAGCAAGCAGACTAGGCACTGCAAGCGAGTTCCCCATTGTCGCAACGACTTGGCGTGTAGTAGAGCATTGGCAGAGTGGTACCATTACCCGAAATTTGCCTTATCTAGGCGAAGCTATGCCGCACATGTTTGTTGAAATTTCTGAAGAGCTTGCTGAGGAAAAGGGCATCTCAACAGGGGACAGGGTAGAGGTCTTTAACAATCGAGGAGTCGTTGAAGTATATGCCATGGTGACAAAGCGCATGAAGACCTTGAAGGTTGACGGCAAAAATGTTCACCAACTAGGCATGCCTTGGCACTGGGGTCAGGTTGGCATGGCTCGCGGGGCAAGTGCAAATACGCTTACACCGAGCGTAGGAGACGGAAATACCTTTATCCCGGAATACAAAGCATTCCTGGTAGATATCAGGAAGGTGGGGTGATGTAGATGGCTAGTAGTATAGCGATTTTATTTGATGCTTCAAAATGTACCGGCTGCAAGGGCTGTCAGGTTGCTTGTAAGCAATGGAACCAACTTCCCGCACCGCTGGACTTCGGTGACGCACCCTTTTCTGGGTCCTATGAATCTCCTGCGGAGAACTCGGGTGATACGTGGCTTAGGGTAACTTTTGATGAGATTGAACCCAGAGAAGACGAAGTAACGATTGCCTTTGGTAGAGACGCCTGTAGACATTGTGCGGATGCGCCCTGTGTTAGCGTCTGCTCTTCAGGGGCATGCCACAAAACCAGTAATGGTGCTGTAGCTATTGATTCATCGAAGTGCTTTGGTTGCCAGTATTGCATCGCAGCCTGTCCCTTTGATTCGCCAAAGTTTTGTGAGCGCGAGAAAAAGGCTAAGAAGTGCAGTCTTTGTCAGGACCGTTTGCAAAATGGACTTACTCCCTCGTGCATGAAGTCATGTACAGCAGACGCACTTGATTTTGGGGCAAGGTCAGACATGATTGCAAAGGCTCAAAGAAGGGCACTGGAAATCAAGTCAAAGTTCCCCAATGTTGAAGTCTATGGCGTTAATCAAATGGGTGGTCTCGGAGTAATCTCCATCCTTCCCTTTGGGGCGGACAGCCACAGAGAAATGGTGAACCCGCAAGCACCGCTTATGACACAGATAGGGAACATGCTTCCTACTGTGGCAGGCGTAGGTGTTCTAGGTGCTTTAGGAGTAACAGCACTGGCCTTTATGGGTGGTCGTGGTTCAGGTTACAGCGAAGAGCAGTACACCTATGACAATGTTCGCAGGGTTACCTGTGATGGTGGTAAGCCCATGGATCCTAATGCTCCTATTGTGAAACTTGGATTGAAAAAAGAAGAGAAGGCCGACACAAAAGAAGTTAAAGCAAGCAAGAAGACGGTAAAGGCTTCCGAAGGTGAGGTGAAGAAAAATGACTAGGTATATTAGACGTCATAATTTCTGGGCTCGCTTCGTGCATTGGGCATATGCCGTTTTTGGTATTGTTTTGCTTATTACAGGCCTAGCTCTTTTCGTGCCAGGATTAGGTAAGGTTTTAGGGTTTGAAGTTTTGCAGGCCTCATCTTGGGTGCACAGAATTGTGGGAATCCTTTTTGTAGCAGTGCCGATTATTGGTTACCTTGCAAAGCCCAGCAACTTGAAGCACATTTTCCAAAATCTGTTCCGCAGGTGGGATAAGGATGATGTTGACTTCATGAAGTTCTTCCCGCTTTACCTGTTTAATCCTAAAAAGTACCATATGCCAAAGCAGCACTATATTAAGTCAGGACAAAGAGCATCTGACATTGTTATGTACCTGCTTATCTTGATATTTATGATTTCTGGTGTCTTGATGCTTATCGGTACGGGCATTCTTCCTGTGTGGATTTTCGCTATTGCGAAGTTTGCTCATCAGATTGCCTTTGTTATCTTTGCCATTCTTTTGGTGGTGCACATCTTCTTGGGTGCAGGAATCTTCCAGCCTTATCGCCGCTTGCCGCGCGGTATGTTCGGAGACGGACTTGTTTCAGAGTCTGATGCGCTGTATCACTGGGGTCACTGGGCAGAGGAAGAGCTTGCCAGTGGCGAAAATGTTGTAGAAAAGTCTTAAGTGTTTGTTGGTGGCTGCTAGAGTCACAGACAGCAGGCAACTAGCTTAAGTTTTTCTGAAGTGTGCGGGTCACTGAGTCCTACCTTCTTAGTGACCCGCCTGTCGAGAGGGGCGCATGTGATTGTCCAAACAGACATAGATTCGATTAAGAGATATCGCGATAGACTAGGTGAAGAACTGTATGAACATCTAGCCGAATTGTGGTTTGAAAGTGAGAAAAATCCTGACCTACAGACAGAGAAGAGCATCGGGAAGTCAGATGTCACTGAGTCAGCCCCAGTGGACTTTGCTGCTGAAAAAGGTGACTGTCCTCTCTGTGGTTATGGAGCAGAGATGGGAATATTGCTTGACTCAGGAAAAGAGACTGAGGGAAGTGCGCGAAAGCTGTGGTGTGCCTACTGCGAGCACGTGTGGAATTATGAAAGAATTCGCTGTACGCGTTGCGGAACGCGTAACCAGGACGCTTTGAGCTATCACTTTGACGAAGATGATAGTGCACGCAGAATTTACTACTGTAGTGAATGTCAGGGAACCCAGAAGGTTCTTAATGAAAAGGACTTAGAAAATCCAGCAGAGGTTGACCTGCGTCTTGAGGGCATTTTGATGGAAGGCCTTGAGCAGGCTGTGCAAGAACACTGTGCCGACAAAAGAGGAGCCGATTAAGGCCGTGGCAGAAAATGGTAGCGATAGAATGATTCCTGTTATTTCGCTGGTGGGGCGTAAAAATTCTGGTAAAACCACCTTTATCTCGTCTCTGATACCGTTGCTTGAAGCAAGGGGTTTTAGAGTCGCCTGTGTCAAACAGCACAAGCATGATGTGCCTGTTGACATTGTAGGTAAAGATTCTTGGCTGTATTCTCAGGCTGGTGCAAGTTGTTCGATTATGTCGACATCAAAGCAGTTATCGCTGGTGCACCAGCGTGAACAGATGGCAGACCTTGAAGAGTTATCCTGTATTGCTGCCCAATCAGGATGTAACATCTTGCTGGCTGAAAGCTTTAACAGCTCTCCCTGTATCCGGGGGGTAGAGCGCTATGTAATCGCGCGGAAGGAAAGGCTTGAAGAGCCTCGTTTTTCGCCTGAGCAATGTAGCGGAATAATCAGTGATGACCCTGTTCTTGCTGAGCAGTGGAGACAGGCAGGAAGTCTTGTGTTTGAGCTGAATGAAGTAGAAAGTTTCGCAAATTTCCTCTGCGAAGAATACGGCACCTATTAAAGCTCATTTTGCAACTTAAAGGGAGGTTTGCGAAATGGATGTTTTGAGGCGCCTTTTCAATACATCCTAAATATCCCTGTTTTCATAAAAAATGCGCACTACAACGCTTGTCCCCGTAGATAATGTCTAGTAAACTTGTCCGTAATATGTGTTGTCATGAAAATGAAGCGTACGATATGGGGAAGATGCTATGAAGTTAGTTCATGCACTGATTGATGCGTTTAGGAACAGTCGAACTAGGGCCAGAGCAATCATTTGGCTCGGAACAGTTATGACTGCGCTTATGCTTGTAGTTGCCTTAGGTGTTAGTGTTACTACTACCTATTGGTTCTGCGCAGCAGTATGTCACTATCCACAATGGGATACGGTGACCTCTTACGATAATTCAACTCACACAGGTGTTGCCTGTATTGCTTGTCACAAGCAGCCAGGTGGAGATCCAATCTCATTCCTTCTCTTTAAAGTTGAAGCTCTTCTAAAGATGCCTCCATCAATTGCGGGAACAGTAGAGATACCACTCAATCCGCTGAGTGATCTCGCCATGAATCCGGCAAAACAGCCCAGTAAATACTGTACTCAGTGTCACAGGATGGAGAACCGCGGTGGACTTAATCAGCGCGGCGAAACCAACACAAGTGACGGCATTATCATGGATCACTGGGCACATACAGACTTAAACATCTCTTGTACTGCCTGTCACAACCGTGTAGGTCACTACCAAGGTGGCGACTGGGTGAATGTACATGAGCCTACAGAGTATGCTCCTGGTAGATTTAATCAACCTGATCACGATGACTTTATGCTAATGACTGCTTGTTATCGCTGTCACCGCTTTGATGAGCATGACGGTCAGCTAGTAAGTACTCCTTATCCAATCGGTCAGTTCCCTGGTGCTACAGGTGAATGTTCAATTTGTCACACGAGCTACTTTGACTTGATTCCTGACAATCACCGCGTACCTCGTTTTGTTGAAGATATCCATGGTCCTTGGGCAATGGAGATTGAAGAAAATGTAAGAGACTTCATTGATGGTCCGCGCCCGACTTACAATGACCAAGTAAACAAAAACACAGATGTAGAGTCACTGGCACTGCGTGGTGTGCCTAATGTGCGTGCTATTAACTACTGCTATACCTGTCACACAACAAGATTCTGTGATGACTGCCATGGTGGAATCAGAATGCCTCACCCTGCTGGCTACTTCATGCAACCACACGTTGATGATGCTAGAGATTATCCAGACAGTTGTGCAATCTGCCACGTAACGTCTGCTGTGAATGACACACAGGCAGCGACAGGCAACAGAGGAGAAATCACTGATGCTTCGACCTGTAGTGCTTGTCACCACGGATATCCAAACCTTGACTGGGACTTCGACACTGAAGTCAGCTGGGAATGGATTGGACACATTCCTGCAACGCAACAGCTAGGTGCAACGGTCTGCTTCGACTGTCACTCGCCAACATCATGTGCTGTATGCCACGTAGGACTGAACCAAGACTAGAGACCGCTAGCTAATTCCACTGTAAGGGGGATAGGCGCCTACACTTCGGGACTTCCCGCACTGTAGGCGCCTTTTATTATGAGCTTCAAAACTTCACCAGATTTAGTACTGTTACACGCGCCATCGATTTATGATTTCCGTAAAAAGCCACAGATGTTTGGACCTATTTCAGACCTTGTGCCCTCAACACCCATTTTTGAAATATATCCATTAGGACTTACCACTATTGGTGAATATTTAGAGCGCAATGGGCATACAGTGCGCTTATTCAATTTGGCAAACTTGATGCTGCAGAGCGAAAAGTTTGATGTTGAACGTTTCATCAGTAGACTTAATGCAAAGGCCTTTGGTCTTGCCTTGCACTGGATGCCGCACAGTCACGGTACCATTGAGATTGCACGCTTGCTTAAAAAGTATCACCCTGATGTACCCGTTATCTTTGGCGGTCTCTCTTCAAGCGTCTTTCACGAAGACCTGATTACTAACTATCCTTGTATTGACTACGTTTTCCGCGGAGACTCAACAGAAGAGCCTGTTCGCCGCTTGATGGAAGCCATCAAGGGCAGTAACGGTAAACCCTCTAATGAGACCTTGGCATCAATTCCTAATTTGACCTGGCGTGATAAGAGCGGCGATATGGTCGTAAATGAACTCAGCTTTGTGCCGCCAGATTTCAATGCGCCTTCTTTGGATTTCAGCTTCAACATGAAGAGCGTTATTCGCGACCGTGACCTCTTTGGAGTTGTGCCTTACAAGCAGTGGATTAACTATCCCATGGCTGCAACTATATGTTGTCGTGGCTGTACTCACAATTGCGTTACTTGTGGAGGGTCGCAGGCATCTTATCAAAAGCACTATAACCGAAGAAGAGTCGCCTATCGTGATCCAGAACTTATAGCGCGCGATATCGCACATGCGCAAAAATACATCCCTGGTGCAATTTTTGTCCTGAATGACTTTATGCAGGCAGGGGATGACTATGTCAAGGTGTTCATTGAGTCCTTGGGCAAGATCAACTTGCGTGCTCCCATTGGTTTTGAGGTGTTTACTCCGCCAGATGAGAAACTCTATGAACTGCTTGCTGCCAATCTCAACGATTGGACCATCGAGGTTAGTGCAGAGAGTCACGACGATGAAATCCGTAAGCTCTTTGGTAAAGGGCACTACACGACTGCAGAGGTCGAAAAAAGCATCAAACAAGCCTTTGAATATGGTGCAACGCGCTTTGATTTGTACTATCTAATTGGTATTCCAGGTCAGAATGCTCAATCAGTTCTTGATAACGTTGATTATATTGGCAATCTGTATGAGAGCCTTGATTACGATAAGCGCCTTATCAGTAATATTGCCGCTATGACACCCTTCCTGGATCCAGGCTCAATCGCTTATGATAATCCAGAAGAGCATGGCTACAAGCTGCGAGCAACTACGGTAGAAGAACATCGCCAGTTGCTGGTACAGCCTTCATGGAAATATGTCATGAACTATGAAAGCATCCACTTGCCACCAGATGAGCTCGTAGATGTTACCTATGAGGCAGGTCTACGTCTAAACGAAATGAAGCGCAAGTCAGGTCTTATTGATGACAAGACTGCAGATGAGGTTAAAAACCGCATTGAAGAAGCAAAGGTTTCTATGGCGCGTGTTGATGAGGTTATGCGTGACGCAGAACTGGCTACTCCAGAAGAGCGCGAAGCAAAGATTGGTGATTTGCGCCGTGAAATGGAAGAGCTATCTGAATCTACTATCTGCGAAAAGACAGAACTTCGCTGGCCTGTTAACTTCAGAATTTCTAACCTGTGGGAATGCATCAAGATTTGGGTTGTAGAGAACGTAAAAAATATCTTAATCCCAGAGAAAAATCCTGCAGCATCTGCAATCCACGAAAAGTGGAGAACAGAGAAAGGTATTCCTACCATACAAGAATTACCTCAGGAAGTATCTGACGACCGCTAGCATCCTGTAAGGAACTCACACGCAAGTATGTATTGCCCCTAATGGGGAGGCGATTGTGCTAGGTGGATACTTCTGAATGCCTGCAGCTTATAATTTAAAGTAGCCAGAAATGCGAGAAACGCAGGCACAACTAAGGGTAAATTTGTTATACTTGAGCAGTTGAATTTAGCGCGTAGAAATGCACTTCGATCCGTATAAGCAGCATATTCTGTGTTGCTTTGGTGCATTTAGGACAGTACACAGTTTGACAAGAAAGGATTTATCATGTCCGACGATCTTTTTTTTGAAGGCGATGAGCCTGTAGAGGAAACAAAGAAAAAAGCTCCTGTAAAGAAAAAGCCTGTTGCAAAGAGCGGCGGCAAAGCTCCTGCAAAGAAGGGCTCAGGACCTGCAAGGAAGGCTCCTGTAAATAGGAAACCCGCTGCAAATGAGGCAGCTTTTGAGTTTACTCCTGTGGTAGTAATACTCATTGCTGTTATTGCAATTTTGATTGGTTTCTTAGGTGGTCTACTTGCAGCAAATGCAATGCTACCTTCGGTTAATACTGCTCCTCCTGCTAACCAGCAAATGCCTCCGCAAGACGGTGGTATGGGTGGCGGCGGAATGGGCGGCATGGGCGGAGGCATGGGTGGTGCTCCGATTCTTGACGATGAGCAAATGATGGGTGACATGCCAGAAGGTCATCCTCCTCTTGATGAAGACGGTAACGTTATCATGCCTGGGGACGGCGAAGGTGCTTCAGCAGAAGGTGCTGACGAAGATTCAGAAGGATATTAAGAGTTTATTATGGTTAAGGCAATTGACAAGAGTAATAGTCCTCTTTGGATTCGTATTTTGGTATGGATTCTAGTTGCTGGCCTCATGGCAGCAGCAGTGTTTATGGCCATTGGTGTAATCACTTCAATCGCGACTTGGGGCGACCCTCCGCCTCCGATGACAATTACTGCTGATGATTTACCTCCAGAGATTTTGGCAGAGCTCGAAGCTCAGATGGCAGAGGCAAACCAAAACGAAGGTGGAGTCGTCACTGGCAATGAGGACGATGACGAAGGAATTGTCTTTGGAACAGATCTGACCGCCGAAGATGACGACAATCAGGACGAATCCGAATAGCTGACCTTATGGGTTAGGTAACGCATACGAGTAGTTAGGAATCAGGGCAAATTATGGGTGGCTGGGAGATAGCTTTAATCATAATCATTGCCCTGATTTTTTTTGGTCCTGATAAAATTCCTCAAATTGTAAAAACTATTAAAAAAGGTATAGGCTTCTATGCTGATGCACGCAATCAGGTTCAAGAGGTAGTCAATACCCAAATAATATCTCCTGAAGAATTGGCGGCACTAAAAGATCCTTTAGGAATGGGTGGCAATAAAGTTACTCCTCAATCCCTCTTAACTCCAGAGAGAAAAAGTCTTTATAGTCAGACGACCCCAGCTCCTCCTGCGAACACAGCACCTACAGCTCAAGCTGCTACTCAACCTGTAGCCTTTGAATCTGCGCAGGTGCAATCAGCAGGCTTAGAAGCTTCTCAAAAATCAGTCATAGATTCTGTCTCTGATGCGGCAAAGCCAGTAGCAGTATCTGTTCCAGCAGTGCAGGAATCACAACCTACTGCATCAAAGTCTAGTACGGCAGCAGAAAGTATTTGGGCAAGCTTAGAACAGGCAGCTCCATCAGCCGCAGGGACTCCTTCAGGCGAAGCTAAAGAGGCTTAGGCAGATATGGCAAAAACACAAGCTAGCGAAACACAAGAGGAAGCAAAGAAAGACCCCAAAAGTCTTCCCTTCTTCGCACACTTTAATGAGCTGCGCAAAAGGCTCACCAATTACGTCATAGTTCTTGTTGTGCTTAGCTTCTTCTTCTACTGGGAGCCTGCCCATATGGTCATTATGGATATCTTCTTCAAAGATGTCCTTCCACATCTCCCAGATGGATTTGCACTTATGGGAATGTTTGATGCGATGACCTTTCGCTTTACCGTAGGCCTTTATGGCGCATTAATCGTTACTAGTCCTCTCCTGCTTTATCATATCTTTGCCTTCTTTGCTCCTGCAATGAAGGGGCGTGAGCGCAAATGGGTTTTGCCTACAGTACTTGCCGCAGGGGGCCTCTTTGTTACAGGAGTTGTCTTTGCTTACTTCCTTATAATGCCTATGACAATCGAATTTCTATTATCGCAGCATACTGCCTATACCTATGAGGTACCTAGAGGGCAAGACTGGCTTTCTGGTGTTGCCTTGGTGCTTCTTGCCTTTGGTATAAGCTTCGAGCTACCCTTAGTAATTTTCGCCTTTATAGGGCTAGGTATTATTGGTTACCCTACCATCAGAGAATCGTGGCGTGTGGCATACATTTCACTCTTCATTTTTGCAGCCGTGATAACTCCAGATAGAGGGCCCGTTACAACGCTTGCCCTAGGACTTTCTCTGATTGTTTTGTACGAGAGTGGGCTTTTGGCATCACGTCTATTCTTGGCAGAGCGCATAGATCAGCAATACGTTGATGCTTATGAGCAAATGCTGCTCTATGATAATGCTCCTACAGATGACAAGGAAAAGTTAGCAGCAAGGGCAAAGCTCAAAAAGCAAGCGGAGGCCGCTGAAAAGCGTATAGCAGCACGAGAAGCGCGTAAGGCAGATGAATCTGAAGATTCGGCTCAAGACTCAGGCGGCGAGCAAAGCTCAGCAGAAGGAGAGAGCAACACCAATGCATGAGATGAGCATTATGCAATCTGTCTTTGATGCAGCCTTTGAAGCTTTGGAAAAAGCAGGAGAGACGCGCATCACAGAGATTAGTCTCACGGTAGGGGAGCAAACAGACATCCAAGAAATCCCCTTAAATTTTGCCTTTGAAGCATTGAAGCAAAATACACCAGCACGCAATGCGACTCTTAAGATGACGATGTTAACGACCAGGTCACACTGCAATGATTGCGCGGCAGAGTTTGACCATGACCGCTTTTCAACCCTGTGTCCCAGTTGCGGATCAATAGATATAACAATGCTGACAGGTCGTGAACTGCGCATAGACGGCATGGAAGCAGACAGTGAACCCTTTAAGGAAGTCGCTGAAGAAAGCGACCCTTACGCCAGTATGATAGAGGAAGCTCGCGCAGACGCAGCAGCTATTTTGAAGGAAGCATAATGACTCACATTGATATAAACAAGCCTATACTAGATAAAAATGACAAGCTAGCACAATCAAATAGAGAGCTGCTGCAAGAAAAGAAGGTTTTTGCCCTAGACCTCATGGCCAGTCCGGGAGCAGGGAAGACCACGACAATCCTAGCAACGATTGAAGCTTTAAAGGACCGTTACAAGATTGCCGTTATAGAGGGCGACATTGCTTCAAATGTGGACGCACTCAAAATTAAAGCAGCAGGGATTCCTGCCATACAAATTAATACAGGCGGGATTTGCCATCTGGAATCAGACATGATTCGAAGTGCCCTTGACCAGCTGCCTTTAGATGAGCTGGATTTCATCATCATAGAAAATGTGGGGAATCTAGTCTGCACAACAGAATTCTACCTGGGTGAAGATGCAAAGGTAATGATACTGTCTGTCCCAGAAGGCGATGATAAGCCCCACAAATATCCGGGAATATTTCAAACCTCAAAAGCAGTACTCATAAGCAAGATAGACACTTTGCCTGTATTTGACTTTGATAGGGAAGACTTCGAGACAACAGTAAAGTCGCTTAACCCAAAGGCTCCTATTTTCCCTGTATCTGCAAAAACAGGTGAAGGCATGGAAGAGTGGATTGATTGGCTCACTGCTCAAATCGACAAAGTTAAATTTGCTTAATTCGTCAACTCTTTGCTCTATCAACCCCTTTCTGCAATAACCCACTGAACTTCCCTGAGTCAGTTGTCGCATTATTTCTTAGAGCTCAACACCAAAAATTACCTTATATTTATATCGCATAAAACTTGACAATAGGACGCTTAGATTATAAGATAGTCCCTAGTAAAGTTTATCTGTGTATAAAACCATGACAAAATAATCCAATTTAAAACAAAGATTAGAAGCAGAAAGGGAGTATTATTATGTCGAAAGTACTAGGAATTGATTTAGGTACCACCAATAGTGCAATGGCACTTATCGAGGGTGGAGAGCCTACTATAGTTATCAACGCAGAAGGAGACCGCACCACACCTAGTGTTGTGGCCTTTCGCAAAGAGGGTGACCGACTAGTCGGCAAGCCCGCAAAGAATCAGGCAGTAACCAATCCGGTAAACACCATTGGCTCAATCAAACGCTTCATTGGTCGCAAGTATTCAGAAGTCAGTGGAGAGCTAAAAACAGTCAGCTACAAAGTTGTATCTGGTAAGGGTGGTCGTGTAGAGGTAGAGATTGATGGCAAGAACTACACTCCAGAAGAGATTAGTGCCATGACTCTGCAAAAGCTGAAGACAGATGCAGAAAAGTATCTGGGTGAGAAAATTACCGAAGCAGTTATTACCGTACCAGCCTACTTCAACGATGCACAGCGCCAAGCAACAAAAGATGCTGGCAAGATTGCTGGTCTCGAGGTAAAGCGTATTGTAAATGAGCCTACTGCTGCAGCTCTTGCCTATGGTCTGGACAAAGCAGGTAAGGAACAAAAGGTTCTTATTTTTGATCTAGGTGGCGGTACTTTTGATGTATCTGTGCTAGAACTAGGCGACAACGTCGTAGAGGTAATGGCAACCAGTGGTGACAACCAACTAGGTGGAGACGACTGGGATCAAAAGGTTATCGACTGGATGGCAGATAAGTTCAAGGCTGACCAGGGCGTAGATTTGCGCGATGACAAAATGGCCTTGCAGCGCCTAAAGGAAGCAGCGGAACGTGCAAAGATGGAACTCTCATCAGCTCAAAGCGCGCACATCAACCTGCCCTTTATTACTGCTGATGCCAGTGGACCAAAGCATCTTGACTACACATTGTCACGTGCAGACTTTGAAAAACTAACCAGTGACCTACTAGAGCGCACTAAGAAGCCTGTTCAGCAGGCTATGAAGGACGCAGGCGTTAAGATGGGCGAGATTGACGAGGTAATCCTTGTCGGAGGCTCTACCAGAATGCCAGCCGTTCAAGATATGGTGAAGAAGCTTACAGGTAAAGACCCTCACATGGGAGTAAACCCAGATGAGGTAGTAGCACTGGGCGCTGCCGTTCAGGGTGGTGTACTGTCAGGTGACTTTGGTAAGGGCGACATCTTGCTATTGGATGTTACTCCACTATCTCTAGGTGTAGAGACCATGGGTGGTATTAGCACAAAGATGATTGAGCGCAATACTACGATTCCAACACGCAAGACAGAGACCTACTCTACCGCTGCTGATGGGCAGACCAGTGTAGAGATTCACGTCTTGCAGGGTGAACGTGAGATGGCTGCAGCAAATAAGACCTTGGGTCGCTTTACACTGGCAAACATCCCAGCAGCGCCCCGCGGTGTACCGCAGATTGAGGTTACCTTTGACATTGATGCAAACGGTATTGTAAACGTATCAGCAAAGGACCGTGGAACTGGACAAGAGCAAAAGATTACCATCACAGGCTCAACAGGTCTTTCCGATGATGAAGTTGATGCCATGGTGGCAGACGCCGAGGCAAATGCTGACGAAGACGCGAAGATGAAAGAGGGCGTTGAGGCTCGCAACACCGCTGACTCATTGGTATACCAAACAGAAAAGACTATTGAGGACTTGGGCGACAAGGTTCCTGCAGAAACTAAGGATGAAGTTGAAGCTGCTGTTGCAGAGCTAAAGACTGCACTAGAAAGCGACGACCTTGATGAAATCAAGGCGAAGACTGAAACTTTGACCACAGCAAGCTTTAAGTTGGCAGAGATTGCCTACCAGCAGGTTCAGGATGAAACTGCTGCCGAAGGTGGCGATGCTGAAGCTGCCACCAACGATGAGGGCGAAGAGGTTGTCGACGGAGACTTTGAAGTAGTTGAAGAAGATGACAAGTAAAAAGACAGATAAACATACATCTGAAGCAAATACTGAAGCTGCTGCTAGTGCAGCAGCTTCAGCTGCAAGCACAGAACAAGATACTCCGGTATTTGACGATCAGTCAGAAGTTGAGGCACTGCTTGCTCAAATGGAAGAGTTCCGCGATAAGGCTCTGCGTGCTCAGGCAGAATTTGAGAATAGCAAAAAGCGAATGCAGACACAGCAAGCAACAGCGCTTCTTCGTGCAAGCGAACGTGTGGTAACTGCACTGATTCCTGCAATGGATGATATTGAATTCGCTGTTGCTCATGCACAGGAATCTGGCAATGACATGCTGGAAGGTTTGCAGGCAATACAGGCAAAGCTGGTAGCAGTTTTTGCTACAGAACAGGTAGAGATTATAAATCCCTTAGGGCAGACCTTTGACCATAATACTGCACAAGCTGTTCAAATGATTGAAGATGACAACGCTCCTGATCAGAGTGTTTCTCAGGTACTGCAAAAAGGCTACGTCATGGGCAAGGACAGCGATAATCCGCGTGTCTTACGCCCAGCCATGGTCGTGGTTTCCACAAATACAAATTCATAAGGATTGGAGGGTAGAGAGTCATGGCAGAAAAAAAGAATTATTACGACCTGCTAGGGGTCTCAAAAACCGCCGATGCTGATGAAATCAAGAAGGCATTTCGCAAGAAGGCGCGTGAACATCATCCTGATACGGGTGGCGACGAAGATGCCTTCAAGCAGGTCAACGAAGCGTATGAGATTCTCTCGGATAAAGAGAAGCGTGCTCAGTACGATCAATTTGGGCAATACTTTGGTGAGAATAGACCCGGTCCAGGTTATGGCGCTGGTGGCAATCCCTTTGCTGGCGGTAATCCTTTTGGAGGTTCCAGTGGGGGTTACCAACGTGTAGACTTTGACATGAGTGATATCTTTGGTTCTATGTTTGGCGGCGCTACTGGTCGTGGTGGTGGTCCCTTTGGAAGACGAGGACCCACTAAAGGTCAAGACTACCAAATGAGCATTAACGTTAGTTTTGATGAGTCTTTAACGGGTGCAACTCGGAAAGCTCATATTGCAGCATCGACTCCTGGTGGGGCAGGTAAAGACATATCAGTAAACATTCCTGCTGGTGTAATCGATGGTCAAAAGTTGAAATTTCGTGGCAAGGGTGGCGTAAGTGATTCGGGTGGTCCGCGCGGTGACTTAGTTATTGCCGTAAGCATTGCTCAGCATCCACACTTTAAGCGTGATAAAGCAGATGTACTGCTTGATTTGCCTCTCTCAGTAAGTGAGGCAGCACTGGGAACCAGCGTAACGGTGCCACTACCTTTGTCTGATGGTGGGGCGAAAGCAAAGTTGAAAATTCCCGCAGGTACGCAGACAGGAAAAGTCTTCAGAATGAAGGGCAAAGGCGCCCCGAAGCTAAAAGGGAAGGGACATGGCGATCTTTTGGTGAAAGCAGTAATAGAGATGCCAAAGAAACTAAGCTCAAAACAGAAGAAGTTATTAAAAGAACTACAAGAATTTGACGACGATTTAAGAGCTCATTTTTAGAATAGAGAGCAGAGACTCATGAGACGCGAAAAACACCGCCCAGTGTACATGATAGGGATAGCAGCAGAGCTTGCAGGTGTACATCCACAAACCTTGCGCATCTACGAACGCAAGCAACTAGTAGAGCCAAAGCGTACAGGCGGGAATACGCGCCTCTATTCTGATGCCGACATAGAGCGCCTGAAGCTGATTCAGGAGCTAACTCAAGAAGAGGGCATCAATCTGGCAGGTGTGGTGCGCATCATAGAGCTAGAGGAAGAGCGTGACCGCCTACAAGATGAGCTAGAAATCCTACGAGAAGAAATTCGAGAAATGAAACGCGAAGCCATCAAGGCCGAATTGCTGGCGGTAAGAAGTAAAGCAATAGTGCCCCTAGGAAATGTAGCAGTAACTAGAATAGAGCGCACTTAGCGGCGAATCCTTGCACTAGAGAGAGGATGAGAAATTGCTCATATGATTTGAGTACACTTTGCCTCTTTCTGTCTTTTGGTGCGAAGCTTTGCTACTTGGGTCACTCAGCAGATAAAAGTTAGGTTATACTGTTATACGCGTTTTCGACACCTCTCTTTGCCGGAGTGGCGGAATGGCAGACGCGGTGGATTCAAAATCCATTGGGGGCAACCCCGTGAGGGTTCAAATCCCTCCTCCGGCACCACCTCAAAATTTTGCTAAAATGGAAAGCCTTTCCTCCGGCACCACCTCAAAAATTGCAAAATTCATCTTCCCGATTCCAGCGATTAGCCTCATAGACAACTCTTGAGGATACATTATTGTGTGTTGTCCTGCACATATTTATGTATGCAAATCATGCTTAAAATGTGAACATCTTGTGATAAAATAATCTACGTATGAAAAGACATAGGAAGATGCGCGCACGCGCGAAGGAGGATGTCTATCATGGATCGTCACATTGCAAGAAGTGTTACCTTCAAGAAATTATTCAGTTTTTTCTTAGCCATTGCTCTACTTACTTCAAGTCTAACTTCGGTGGCAGCGGCATTGCCAGACGCTTCACTATCTGGTGAAATAAGCCCCGCTACAAATACTTTGCTTATCACTGACAGGCAGGTTGACCCAGACACCTCAAATGATATGGGCTTTATTAATGTGCCCAGAGTGCATGATGGGCGCATCTGGACAGACAAAAGCGTTACTCCTGGCCTAGAAGAAGATGACTTTACGGTCACGCTTTCAGCTCTTAGTCAGTCTTTTTCAACTATAGAGGGCTATGCAATTCCAGCAGACACCGTATTTGTCATTGATGTGTCAGGCAGCATGGCAAATACTGATCCTGGAGCAGAGCTTTCCCGAATAACTTTTCTGATTGAAGCGCTCAATGAAGCTATTGGCATACTTCAAGATGCTAACCCTCAGAATCGTCTTGCAGTTGTTGCTTATGGTGGCGTCAGTGGGGGATATGCAAGAGTGCAGCATGTTCTTGCTTTAGGTCGCTATACTGCAGTTGGTAGCAATTTTTTCTCAGTATCTGGATCAACAGTAACAGTTAATGCAAGTCCTGTACCTGGTTCGGGAGGAAATCGTGTTGTTTCCTCTCTTAGGGTCGAAGGGTCAACTCCTACACAGTGGGGCATCTATGAAGGCGCTCAAATTTTAGAGCAAGCTAGCACTACAGTAGTTGTGCCTATGACAGACATTGATGGTACGGTTACCGATGTCACTGTTACGCGCAGACCAAACCTTGTACTTATGACTGATGGTGAACCAACCATGGGTTGGTCAAACTATGCTTTTGACTCTGGTGTTGCTAGCAACCCTGTTATTCCTGGGTCCAGTGGAAATCAAATCGTAAGCCCCTTAGCCCCTGCAGGCTTTGTGGGGGATGGATTGTATGGCGAGCTGGGTGTGAGCCTACTGACTGTACTAACAGCATCGCATAGAAAACAGTTAGTGCTTGACCACTATTTCCCCACAGGGACACCTAGTGGACAAGCTGGGCAACCAGGACCCTCGGTAGGATTTTATACTATTGGCCTTGGTGCTCAGCCCACACAGGCAGCCACAGATCTTATCCGCGCAACGATGGATCCCTTTAATGTCGCCACAGACAATAATGCTGATGCAATACATTCCAATATTCGAAGTAGCATGAATCTGCCCTCTGGTTATACGACAAACCCTTATGCAAGCCCTAGCGACCCTAGCATGGGTGATTTGCTCAGAAATTTTGCAGCAACTTCCGGGGCAAGTGCTGATTTCAATGCACAGCGCAGAATTGCTCATGGTAATTATATTTGGGATGCGGCTCCAATAGAGGTCATAAATACTGTTGACTTAACGCTTCCTGACTTAGACTATGCCGATGCTTTTTTTGAGGCAACAAATCTTGATACGCTAAGAGATGCCTTTATGTCTATCACAACTGATATCCAAACCCAGAGCATCGAGATGGTCACTGATGTTCCTGGCGATAATCCAGATTTTGATGGCTGGCTTGTATTTTCTGACGTACTGGGAGAATACATGGAGTTCAGGGACGATCTTCAGCTATTCTTTGATGATATTCTGTATGCCAGAGACACTTTTGACCTTTCCAACACAACGATATTGGACACCTACGCGCCTATTCTTTATGAGCACATGAATTATGGTGTAACTTCTTCTGCCCCAGAATATGTACCTCAAACAATGATAGATCAGCTTCTTCAATTCAATATTGACGCTGGCAATACGAAGAGTGTTGTTTACTACGCAGATGCTAATAGAAACTTTATTGGCGCCACAAATCCCGGGGACGCAGCAGCTCGCGTGGAAGCATTCCCTATGATAGGAATCTTATCTGAACCTGTTGTATCTGGAGGGCAGACAAATTTGATGTACATTACAGTTCATGTACTTACTGCTCTTGAGGGAGGCACCTTTACAGAAGTTTATTCTCCTGCTGTTGGACCCAGCGGTGCTCATGTCCCTACTAATCGTACCTTGGTAGAGGGTGACCAAATAGTCCGTTGGTATATCCCTGCAAGTCTTATTCCTATGCGCAGCGTTGATGCGGAATCTGGTGAAGTAAGTGGAAACATAGATCCGATTCGAATTAGCTACACTGTTGGATTAAATCAGGAACAAGTTCTTAATGGGGTATCTATTGAATATCTATATGCAAATGCGGCACCTGATGATTCAACTTATTTCTATTCAAATAGATGGCGAAATAATGAAGATGTCACTCTGTCTTTTGAGAGACCCAATGCTCACAATCCTTTCTATCAACCTGGGAGGCCTGGCTTTAGTGAAGGAAGAGGCGTAATAATAAAGTCTGCGAACAATACCAAAACTGCTGGTCATTCGTCCTACGAACGCTCCCTTCCTTATGGTAACGACATTATCGATTTAAACTGGCTAGGCAATAATGGTCGACTAACAATTCAATTACCTCAAGAGGAGGTCCCGCCACCACCTGAACCTCCCTTCGTAGACCCTCCATCAGAAGAGGAAACAACACCTCCACCACCTGAACCTCCCTTTGTGGAACCGCCACCTCCACCTGATGAGGAGACTCCACCTGCGCCTCCACCACCTCCACCAGGAGAAACCCCACCCCCAGGGGATGATGTAACACCTCCTCCAGATGATTCACAGGACTCAAGTCCAACATCATCAACAGTAGGGCCATCAACAGGCGATGACCTTCAGGCATATCACTATCTTGCATTGATGTTTTTAAGTGCTGCCTATATAAGTAGCATGTTTGCTTATGGGATTCGAAAAAAGCGACGCCACCTGGGACCTCGTGAATCCTAAATAAAGGCCAAGCAGGATAGGTTCAGGGTCCTGTCTGTACAGTTTATGTTTTAGCGTCTCTGGACGGATGCATTTCAGGTAAATGTTTCCAGAGGCGCTTTGGCATGAATTGCTGGCGACGTTTCTCATTAATTCTTTCAGGAATGCATATTGCATCGTAGAATGCCTTCCATAAATCTTGATATTCTTCATTATCAAGGCTGACTTCTGGGGGTTGAGCATCTTCTACTTGACTAAGCATCCACTGACCACTTTCTGATATACCTGCAATCTGATGAACTTCGTCATAAATGATGAAGGCTTGTATATTAAATCTTGCAGCGAAGTGGTCCATTACTAAGGGTAGGACGTTGTGCTTTGGGTTGATGGTAGCGTAATAAATTTCTCCTGAATTAGACTTAGGGTCAGAAGAGGGGACAGGGATGGTACTAAGCTTAGAATGAGCAGGTTCCGAATAGGGGGATTTGGTAGTCGCTACCTTTGCGAAGCGGACAAACATTATCATGCGCTGTTGTTCCATTCCAACACTGCGGTATAGCTCTTCAATGGGTAAGATGTCAGGATGCGAGATGTCGTCTAGAGCAACGCGGCCACGAGAAAAGCCTTGACGTAAGTAGCGATATATAAGCATCTCTTTGTCAGTTGTTGAGGCACAGTAGCAGGCACAAATCTTTTGCCAGGCTAAACGACCCATCTTTTTGTGGATGCCCTTACGCACGCGACTCCAATGCTCTTCGACCGTAACAACGGGGTGAAGTACTTGTTCTAGCTGGTACTGCAAGCCTTGTTCGCAGGCAATATTATCTGGTTGTTCATTTCGTGTATATGCGTCAAAGATGCAGCAAAGCAATCCTTCCAGAGTATTGTCGTAGGTATATATCAGCATTGTTTATTTCAACTTTGTTCGCGCGAGACAATTGGTGTACCTAGATGCGATAGAGAGCTCCAATTGGGGATACTTTACATTTCTCAAAACAATACCAACTGCCTTGAGGCTTCTTCTAGCTTGCGGGCCTGTTGAAAACTGCGCTTACGTGCCTCTTCACTGGTTAGACCCTGATAGATGGCTTGATGCTCAAATTTCAAACCTTCACGATATTTTCCCTTTGCAGTAATAAACCACTGCGCGCGCTTCAGCACAATGCGCAGTGCTGCAAGGGCACTAAAGTCTAGGGCGCCTGACCTGCGTGCGCGCACAATCTTCTGTGCACCAGTAGGGCCAATACCTGGCACACGCACCAACTCTTCAATGGGGGCACGATTAACTTCAATAGGGAAGCGGTCTAAGTTGCGTAAGGCCCAAAGACACTTTGGGTCAAGTAGAGGATCAAGATGCGGCATGTCAGGAGAAAGTAGCTCATCTAATTCAAAGTTATAGAAGCGCAGCAGCCAGTCTGACTGATACAATCTATGTTCGCGCACTAACTGTACGCTACCATTGCTTTGTCCGTTTGGTTCGTACTGAATAAGGGAACTGTCTCCCACAGGAACATAGGCAGAATAAAACACGCGCTTCATATTGAACTTGTCGTATAGATTGACGGAAGTTCGCAAGATGTCATAGTCACTGTCGGGGCTTGCTCCAATAATCATCTGTGTTGCTTGACCAGCAGGGGCAAAGCGTGCTGGCCTACCTAGTTTCCGCTGTGCGGGCATACAGTCATCAAGCCCTGTGCAGGTTCCGCGCACTTCGCAAGTGCTACATCCTGCCGCAAGTCGTAAGGCAGACAAATCGTCACTCTTCCCAATCCTGCGACCACTATCATTGTTACGACTTTCACGTCGCCCTTTCCACTCCAGTAAGTACTGCCTGCTTTCCCCAATAGAGTCGCGAATTTGCCCCATAGGAGCAAAAATTGCTGAAGGATTCTTGTCGGGTGCTAATTTCTGCAGGCTTGCAGAGCTGGGCATCTCAATATTAATGCTGAGACGGTCAACCAGATATCCTAGTTGACTGATAATTTCAGGAGAGGCTCCGGGAATCCCTTTGGCATGAATATAACCATTGAAACCATAGTCATTGCGCAAAATACTCAAGGCAGCAATCATGCGAGCAGTTGCATAATCAGGGTCACCACTCACTCCAGAAGAAAGAAACAGCCCCTCAATATAGTTGCGACGATAGAATTCGATAACTAAATCAGCCAGCTCACGCGGTTCGAAGCTAGCGCGTGACTGGTCTTTGCTTACACGATTAGTGCAGTAAGCACAGTTATATTTGCAATCATTGCTCATAAGCACCTTAAGCAAAGCAATGCAGCGCCCGTCAGCAGAAAAGCTGTGACAAATTCCCGCTGAGCAAGCATTCCCCAGCTGTCCTGGCAGGGCACTACGGTTTACTCCACTAGAAGTGCAGGCAGCATCATATTTGGCTGCCCCTGTAAGTATTTCTAACTTTTGTTCGATATTCATACTTTCAATAATATACAAACAAATATTCACTGTCAAACATGCGTTTGTCATTCAAGTAGCAAATGATTATGCTACACTTGCTGCATCTGAAAACTCGGGAGCTGTCCTATTTAAACAGTGATGGCTGAGAGGCGGATACTACTGCATCCTTGTGCCCCATAGGGAAAGGAGGAGTCTGACCATTCTGGTCAATCAGACTCAGTAGCCGCGACCGAAAATACGGTGCCGGTAATGCGGCACACGGAGAAAGGAATATCTTATGAGAGATGTCCGCATTCGACTAATTGCAGAAATTGGTCTAGCCGTAGCCCTATCCCTTGCGCTAAATGCAGTTTTTACTCTACTTATACCTTTTAGGATGCCTGCTGGCGGTAGTCTTTCCCTAATAATGCTACCAATTGTAGTGCTAGCACTTACACGCGGTTCCCTTGTGGGAATCACAGCGGGACTTCTTGTAGGCTTCTCTGACCTTATGTTTGGACCCTACATTATTTCGATTCCGCAGATGCTGCTAGATTACCCCATTGCCTACGGATTAGTGGGACTTGCAGGCCTTTTTGCTTTAAGGCCACTGAGTCAGGAAAAGGCTGCATCAAATCATGCAGGAGGGCAACCCGACCCGGCAGCAAAGCAGGTACCTTCAATAGCAAAATTAGTATTTTATGCCGTGCTGGGAACTGCGATTGGGGGTTTGGCACGTTTTGCTGCACATGTATTTTCAGGAGTCATCTTTTTTGGTCAGTATGCCCCAGATGTTCAAAACGTATGGCTTTGGTCTGCTCTCTATAATATTAGCTTCATGGGTCCCAACACAGTGGCAGTGGCAATCTGTGCAGCGCTAGCATTTCCCTTAATATATCGTGTAGTGCGGACAGCTTAGCATTTAGATAGTCTGCATAGTCTGCGCTGTCTTCTGTCACTATAGTTACAGTGCGCCCCAGAAAAGCTTAGCTGCTTTCCGGCTGCGCTATACTATGCCCATGGATTTTGTGGGAAAATTAAAAATCGATCGCCGTACAAAAGACCTTGTTAAGCGTCTTGAGCCTACTGATATTGCGCTGATTGATCACGTCGACATGGATCGTGTTGCAGCCGAAAGTCTTATTGCTTCTGGTGTGCAAATAGTTATCAATGCGCAACCCTCAATATCGGGGGAATATCCTAATGTGGGACCACTTCTCTTGATGCAGGCGGGGGTTGCACTTCTTGATAATATTGGGCAAGAACCTTTTGAAAACCTCAAGGAAGGTCAAAAGGTTTCGGTCAGTGATAGAGGCAATCTTTACAGGGGAAGTGAAGCTACCAGAAAAGGTTTTATAGCTTCGGGCACTTTCCAGACCCCTGAATCTATCGATAAGGCCTACCAGGAAGCGCAAAAACAGGTTAGTGCGCGCTTGGAAGAGTTTGCACAAAACACTCTAAGTTATCTGTCAAAAGAGAAAAATATCATCTCTGATGACCAGTGGATACCTCCAGTCACAGTTCCAATAGAGGATAAACATGTCCTAGTGGTTGTGCGTGGCTATCACTATAAGGAAGACCTAAAGGTATTGCGCTCCTATATTCGCGAAATGAAACCTGTGCTCATTGGGGTTGATGGTGGTGCTGATGCTCTGCTTGAAGCAGGTTTTAAGCCACACATTATAGTGGGCGATATGGACTCGGTTTCTCCTGAAGCATTAAAATCAGGGGCGGAGTTAATTGTCCATGCTTACGCAGATGGACGTGCCCCCGGCTTAGAGCCACTGCAGGAATTGGGTCTTGCCAATAGCGAGAAGACCTTTGTCTGGCCACTGACGGCCACCAGTGAAGATCTGGCTCTCTTGCTTGCCTGGGAAAAGGGCGCAGATCTTATTGTGGCGGTAGGTACGCACAATAATCTGATTGAATATTTGGACAAGGGGCGCAAGGGTATGGCTTCAACCTTTCTAGTGCGCTTGAAGACGGGGCCAAAATTAGTGGATGCTAAGGGTGTTAGTAGGCTCTATAGGTCTAGTGTTTCACCCGGAATGCTCTTTCCTTTAATTTTTGCAGGATTGGTGGTACTACTGACCTTGTTCTCTGTATCCCCGGATGCACGTAGCATTTTCCATCTTGTTGTATTGCAGATGCGCTTATTGTTGGGTTTATAAGCTAAGGTTGCCCTATGTTTATGCAAGTGAAGATTTTTAGTAGACACAACACATGCCGCACTTACTTTTTCTATGACAGTGTTCATCGATTTTTGAGAGGTATCTCGTATGTATAACATGCGCTATCATTTGGCATCACTGATTGCAGTGTTTCTTGCACTGTCGATAGGTCTGCTCTTGGGCGGCCTTCTTGCAGAAAGCACCCCTGAGACAGTGCATGATACCCTGCTTGAAGGCATCGAGCGTGACATTGCACAAACACGAGAAACTAACGAGCGTGTATTGGCAGAAAATATCCTGGCCTTTACCTTTGCAGACATGTTGCTGGATGGCTTTACTGCAGACAGGCTAGAGGACTACACAATTCTTTTACTGGGCGAAGAGGGACAAGAACTACAGCTAGCAGTAGACAGTCTTGAGAGTGCGGGGGCAAGAGTGATTCGCGCTACTCCAGAATTTGATGCAGCAAATGATTTGTGGACACTGCAAGATGATGTCGATTTGGATGTATTGAAATTTCACGGAATCGTTAATGTGTACCAACCAGATAGCGAGACGAACGAATTTCTCAGCAGTTACTTTATCTACTTGAGAGAAGTACAAGAAGAACGTGAAGTTCCCTTGCTGTTTGCAACTATTGATGACGTGGAAAGTGAGCTTGTATCCTACGCATGGGAAGAGGGTTTCTCTGGTACGAATCAGCTGGGAAATCGCTATGGAACCTATACTCTAGTAGTTTTACTAATCAGTGAAACAGAAGGAAAGTACGGTAGCGCAGAGACAGCAGATGCGCTATATCCACCGATTCCTGAGAGTTTCATTTCCTTGGAACTTAGCGAAGAAGAACCCGAAATTAGCGACTCTGAGGACGCCGAATAGCCGTCTTGGCTTGCATGTAACTTAGGTTCTGTCGTATTATATTTGATTGCATGTTTTTTAGTGGTCACTTAGCTCCTCATACTAAACTAACAAGAGGACATAAGGCCACCTAACCCGGAGGTGAATTTTGTCAGTTAAGATTCGTTTAGCACGCCACGGTGCAAAGAAAGCACCTTACTTTCGTGTTGTAGTTGCCGATTCGCGTATGCCTCGCAATGGTCGCTTTATTCAGATTGTTGGACGCTACAATCCGCGCGTGAAGCCCCTGAATGTTGAATTAGACATCCCAGCAGTGGATGAGTGGATTGCAAAGGGTGCTCAACCTACAGAGGCGGCTGCAAAAATTATTGCAATTGCAAAGGGCGAAAAGGAAATGGCTCCTGCAAAAGAGAAGCTTTCAAAGCGTGCTCTTGCAAAGAAAGAGGCTGAAGAAGCCGCTGCACGTGAAGCCGCTGAAGCTGCCGCTGCAGAAAAGGCTGCTGCTGAAGAAGCCGCAAAAGCAGAAGCAGAGGCTGCAAAGGTTGCTGAAGCCGAAGCTGCCGACGCTCCAGCAGAAGAGGGCGCTGAAGAGCCTAAAGAGGATTAATTCATGTCAGAACAAGTTGATGCGGCACATGTCAAGCGTGCCGAAGAACTGGTTCGCTACATCATAGATGGTCTTGTAGACAATCCTGCTGCAGCAAGCATTGAAACCAGTCTGGAAGAAGACTCCTTGCGCATCGTCATAGAAGCAGATTCAGATGACGTAGGGAAAATCATAGGACGTGGTGGACGTACCATCAAGTCGATTCGTACCTTAGCGCGTGCATCAGTTGCAACGCCTTCGCTACATGTAGACATCGATGTCGAAGGATAGACAAAAAAGTACACGCTTTGCGACACTGGGTCGCATACAGAGAACGCATGGAAAAGACGGAGAGGTCTCCCTGCGTCCCGACAGCAACTTTGCTGGGGATGTGTGGAAGCAGACCTCTTCTGCAATTGTGGGCAAAGCAGATATGACTTCAGCAGAGGAGTATGTCCACCCGCTACAGCTTTGTGCTGCGATATTAGAGTCAGCTCCTGTCTGGTTAACGCCTCCGCCATTGGAGAATCGCCATCTTAGAGTGAAATCTGTTCGTGTTGCTTCAGATAGGCTGCTGGTTAGCTTTGAAGGTATTGCAAATAGAACCATTGCCCGTGATTTGGTAGGACGCGATGTGTTAATTGAGCGCAGCAATGTTCCAGATGACCTATTAGCAAGTCTGGATGATTTGCTATCAGCCTATTTCGACGAAGGTAGCTTTGGTTTGGGACTAAAGGTACAGAGCGAAAGTCATGGACAACTTGGCATCGTAACAGAGGTCATTGAGACAGGTGCTAATTTGGTCTGGGTAATAGCGGGGGATACCTATGGTGAAGTGCTCCTTCCTGTTATTGACGACTGTATAGTTGATATTGATGAAGAAGCAGGAATAGCTACTGTCATCGTAATGAAGGGTCTTATCAATGAGAATTGATGTGCTATCCATTTTTCCAAAAATGTTTGATGGGGTCGTTAATGAGTCCATATTAAAAATTGCACAAGAAAAAGAAGCCCTTGATTTTCATGCTCACGATTTGCGTGATTGGACACACGATCTTCATCGTACTGTAGACGACAGCCCCTACGGGGGAGGCGCAGGTATGGTCATGAAAGTTGAACCATTAGTAGAGGCTCTTGAAGCAATTGTTGCACTAGATGCTCGAAAGCCTCACATTGTGTTTATGGCACCTGTCGGTAGACAATTTTCCCAAAAGATTGCTGCAGAATACACTAAGTATGAGCGTCTTATATTGGTGTGTGGGCGCTATGAAGGCTTTGACGAGCGCGCATTTGACTGGGCAGATGATTGTCTTTCAATAGGTGACTATGTTCTCGCAGGGGGAGAACTGCCCGCCATGGTAACGATAGAGGCCGTGGTGAGACTACTGCCCAGAGTATTGGGCAACTCCATGAGTATTGTTGAAGAATCATTTTCTGCAGATAACGAGGGTTTGCTTGAGCATCCTCACTACACAAGACCAGCAGATTATCGAGGCAAAGCTGTTCCTGAGGTCCTACTGTCAGGTAATCACGCTGAAATTGAAAAGTGGCGAAAAGACCAATCTTTTACACGAACACAAAAACAGCGCCCAGACCTCCTGTCCTAGCTCTTTAGTATCAATGTAGTGTCGAGATGCCGTCAAAGCAGGTCAGCGGAGGTATTTTTGATAGAATATCCTCTCAAAGCAACAATGCATATACTCCCGAGAGGAATCGTCCATGAGTTCTGATCTTTCAAGAAAAGCCCAAAAAGAGGCCCAGTCTGCTAGTGATACCAGAGGCGTTACAGGTAGATGGCTCGTTGAAACTGCGGCATTAGTTCTATTGGCTTTTGTTATCGCTATGGGTGTGAGAGCATTTATAGTTGAACCTTATCGTATTCCAACAGAATCTATGCTTCCAACCATTGAGGCTAATGACCACATCTTGATTTATCGTTTGGGCACACATCTGGGGTCTGCTCCGAGCCAAGAAGATGTTGTAGTCTTCTATGATCCTACCAACATCTTTCCAAATTTGGTAAAGCGCGTCATAGCTACAGAAGGACAGGTTGTCGATTTCACTCCTGAGGGGAAAGTTCTCATCAATGGCGTTGCAATAGATGAACCTTACCTGGTTACCCCTTCATCAACCTTTCCTTTGCAACCAGAATCAAATTTGCATGCAGCAATTGAATATCCCTTTGTAGTTCCCGATGGATACATCTTTGTATTAGGGGATAACCGGGAGCGAAGTTCAGATAGTAGAGCATTTGGACCTGTTCCAATATCAGAAGTAAAGGGAGTAGCCTTCTTCACTTACTGGCCACTAGGAAATTTCGCCACTTTAGAATGACTGTGTTATACTTGCTAGCTGTTGATAACTGAATTGTGTGCTGCCATAGACAGTCGGTTCTCTGTATATTTTGCAAATGCAAGGTTAGGAGAGTAATGAGATGCCTCTTTTGCTGAGGTATTTCGCCCACCGAGGTAGTCGTTTAGATAAGGAATATGTCCTGCTGGGCAGATTCCGCCTCTTTCGGCCCTCGTGACAAACTGTTCCGAGGGTTTTTTATTGCCATAACTATAAATATAGGATTTTGGCAAAAAGTGCAGCGACGTTCAGACAAAGAACGAATTGCACTGAGAGGAGGATATATGCCCGCAAAATCAAAATTAACCGTTGTAGCAGAGATTAAAGAACGCTTTAATGCCTGCCCCAATGTGCTTTTGGTAGATTACCGTGGACTGGATGTTCAGTCTGTATCAAAGCTACGTAGCGAACTGCGCGAAGCTGGTGGTGAGATGGTTGTTTACAAGAACACATTGACACAGATTGCTATGCGCGAACTTGCTTTGCCTTCAATGGAAGATTTACTCATGGGTCCTAGCGCTTTCATTTTCTCTGGAGATGATCCCGTGCCTTGCGCAAAGGTACTTGCAAACTTCTCAAAAGAGAATGAAGCATTGGAACTAAAAGGTGGTTTGGTGCAAAGCCAAATTATCGATGAGTCAGGACTGAAAGCACTTGCAACTTTGCCTTCACGCGAAGAACTGCTTGCAAAGCTTTTGGGTACCATCAGCAACCCAGCACGTGGTATGGTTACCGTACTGTCTGGACCTGCTCGTGGATTGGTTACCGCACTTTCTGCACTTCAAGAACAAAAAGAAGCCGCTTAAAGCGCAGGGAACGGTACGACAAGTTATACCTCAAGTTGCATAAAGCAACTTACCGCAGCTTGCGATGCGCATAAGCAGAACAGCTGTACATTTTGAGAATAGAATGAACATTTATCGAAAGGATATACAAAAATGGCTGTAACACGTGATGAGATTATCGAAGCTTTAAAAGCAATGCCAGCTCTAGAACTATCAGAGCTTGTATCAGAACTAGAAGAAGTATTTGGCGTTAGCGCTGCTGCTCCTATGGCAGTTGTAGCTGGCGGTGCTGCTGCTGGAGACGCTCCTGCTGCAGAAGAGAAGAGCGAATTTGACGTAGTTCTAGAAGGATTCGGCGACAACAAGATTGCTGTAATTAAGGTAGTTCGTGGAATCACCGGTCTAGGTCTGAAAGAAGCTAAAGAACTAGTAGAAGGTGCTCCAAAGCCAGTTGCTGAAGGTGTAGCAAAGGATAAGGCTGAAGAAATGAAGAAGGAAATGGAAGAAGCAGGAGCTGCTGTTACTCTAAAGTAGCGCACCGAGCAACCAATCTTCGTACTATAAAAGGGAGTGCTTGCGTAGGAACTAACTACGCTGCGCACTCCCTTTTCTTTTTGGCGTAAATCCTGAACGCTGGAAGCACATTCAATCATCTGCTAGCTTTAGGTTTGTTAGGTGTTCTTGGTTATAATGGAATACATGGAACAACTAAATGCTCACAATAACGGACCGCTGATTCGTCTGAATGAGGTTAATAAAGTATACGAGACAGGCGGAATTCGCTTCGAAGCTCTAAAAGATGTAAATCTTGAAGTATTTTCAGGTGAATTTGTGGGCCTTATCGGCAAGTCTGGTAGCGGTAAAACCACCCTTATTAATATGATTACAGGGATTGACCATCTAAGCTCTGGTGAAATTTGGATTGATGGGACAGCTGTACATACTTTAAACGAAAATCGTATGGCGATTTGGCGAGGAAACACGATTGGTGTTGTCTTTCAATTCTTCCAACTGCTGCCGACCTTAACAGCGATAGAAAACGTTATGTTGCCCATGGACTTTTGTAATGTTCATGCCCGCAGTGATCGTGCAGAGGTTGCACTGTACTATTTGGAGCAAGTAGAGATGGCTGACCATGCCTATAAATTGCCAACAGAATTGTCTGGTGGGCAACAGCAGCGTGTTGCTATCGCGCGCGCACTTGCCAACGATCCACCCCTCATTGTTGCTGATGAACCCACAGGAAACTTAGATAGCAAGACTGCAGATGCCGTTTTTGGACTCTTCGAGCGCCTAGTAGACAGTGGCAAAACTATTGTTATGGTGACGCATGATAATGATTTGGCGCAGCGTGTAACACGCAGCCTTCTTGTAGCAGATGGACAAATCACAGACGATGTCCAAGCCAGCTAAACAACTGCCCGACCAATCACCTAAATCAAGCGATTTGCGCCCGTCCGCAAAGTCTTCAAGAGGAAAGGGTTTGACTAACGTCATTCCTCCACGCTTTATTAAGGTTCTGCGCGATCTTACTTCAAATAAATCCAGAACAATGCTTGTCATCTTGTCGATTGCGGTAGGGATTTATGCGATTGCAGCAATATTGGGTGCGCGTCAGGTACTTATGCGCGAATTCGAAGACGGCTTTGATGCGAGCAAAAAATTCTCCATTTCCTACACAATAAACGATTCCTCAGAGCGCGTGGAAGGGGTCTTGCGCCAAATCGAGGCACGCGATGATGTTTTGGGCGTTAGTGGTAGGCGCATGGTGTCAGCAGCTTTTACGCAGATACCTGAAAGCATGACTGATGCAGAGGCTCTTTCAAGGTTACCTGACCCAGACGAAGAGAAAATCGTCATGAACATACAGGCAACTTCAGACGCAGAATTCTCTTACGGGTCAGAAGTTAACCACTTCTTTTCCTTGGGGCATCGTACCTGGCCCCCAGGGTCTCAAGATATCATTATTGAGGCAAGCGCCTTACAAGTCTTTGACCTCCAGATAGGAGACCGAATTCTTGTTGAGGTGGGCCCTAACAAGGCTGTCTTTCGTATAGCTGGGTTTGCTCATGATTTAAATGCAATTCCTACTATGTTCTTTGATCAGGTAGAGGCCTTTGTGTCGATGGGCGCCCTAACTTCACTCGGTTTGCCTGAAGAGCCTAATCGTATTATGGTTCGCGTTGATCCTGAATTGTCTCGCGTGGAAGTTGCAGGCATTGCAGACAGCATTCAGACACAACACCTTGATGCCGCAAATATTATTGTTGACCGAATGGAAGTCCCAGAACCTAACTTCCACTTTTTCGGCAGTCTCTTTGAGGCAGTCAGTGTACTTCTGCTGTTTATGGCCTTTATGGCACTTGCCCTTTCTGGCTTTCTTGTTGTTACTACCACTAATGCAATTTTGATTCAGCAAACACGTCAGTTGGGTATCATGAAAGCAATAGGGGGGATGCGACGACAGATTTCAACTCTCTACTTTGGTCTAGTGATTGGTTATGGCTTGCTTGCCTTGCTTATTGGTATTCCTACAGGAATACTTTTTGGTTATGCTTTTATTGATTACGCAGCAGGAATCTTGAACTTTCACATCACTAGCATGACCTATCCTGCCTGGGTTATTGCTCTACTTGTTGCTGTTGGGATACTGCTTCCCGTAGTTGCTGCGTCATTACCCATTCAAAAAGGGGTTCGCAGACCTATTGTTGAAGTTTTAAGTGCCTATGCAAACACAGTAGGCTTTGGTGGTGGATGGGTAGACCGCCTTCTGGGCAAGATTAGTTTTCTACCCAGGCCTACAGCGCTTGCTCTAAGGTCAACCTTTTCACGAAAAGGCCGTCTTGCCCTGACCTTAACAACCTTACTCTTGGCATCTGGTGTAGTAATGTCGGTCTTTTCTGCTCATGCCTCATTGGGGTATACCGTAGATACGATTGGTAGCTGGTGGAAGTACGATACGCAACTTCGCTTCGCCCTGCCCGTAAATAATGACGATTTGAAGCGTATCGCCTACGACAACGAAGAAGTTATCTATGCAGAGACTTGGTTAGATACGCGTGCAACCATTGTGCGACCCGATGGAACTAAAAACGACTCATTTTTTGCCTTGGGGGTACCTCCCGATACTCGCATTTTGGATTTCAATTATGAGCAGGGTAGACCACCAGAGCCAGGTGAACAGGGTGTCATCATCAACACAGAGATTCTTGCGACAGAGGATTATCTAATACCTCCCGCAACAATAGAGCTGATTATTAATGGACAAGAAGTTGAGCGCCCCGTTACAGGACTAGTATCGGGATCTCTCAACGGTGCTCATATCTATATGGATCGCGATGATTTGGCAGAATTAATGGGCATCCCTGGTGCTTCGACACGTGTCTTGGTCCAGGCAGAGGGAGGCCAGTATGCGCAGTCTAATTTCCGTGCAGCACAAGACAGATTGAACTTGCAGACACGTCTAGCAGACTCGCTTGACAGGCGATTTACTGACCAGGGATACATGGTTATTGCGACACAAACTGCCGCAGATCAGTTGCAGACACAGCGCGAACAATTAGACATCTTATCGACTTTTCTTATTATCATGGCAAGCGCACTTGCTGTTGTAGGAATTATTGGCTTATCAGGGTCAATGACCTTAAGTGTAATTGAGTCAACGCGTGAGATTGGCATTATGAGATCGGTAGGCGCAAGTCATCTGTCAATATTTGGCATCTACATCACGCAAGGTCTTGTGGTAGGAACGATATCATGGTTCTTTGGGGCATTTTTGTCATGGCCCTTATCTTTTGCCCTGATGGAGGCACTAAGCATGACATTGGAGATGAGCTTGTCCTATACCTTCTCATTCGAAGGGGTAGTAATTTGGTTAGTATTTGTATGGCTAATCTCAATATTGGCAAGCTTGTTACCAGCATGGAGGGCTTCACAGGTATCAATAAGGGATGCCATCTCCCATGAATGACCTGTTTTGACAGGGTTCTTGGTACAATTGGTGTTGATTTTTACTAGCTTATTTGGGGGAACTTTCTTTGTTGCTTAATGAGATATCTTTTGGTACTGACGGCTGGCGTGCTGTTGTTGGTTCTGGATTTAACGATGACAATGTTCGCCTTGTTGCTCGCGCTACTGCTCTTACTTTTCTTGATAGTTTGCCTCTTCAGGAGTCTCTCCAGAAGCCACGCATTTACATTGGTTATGACACCCGTGAGCACGCCGATCACTTTGCTCAGTTGGTTGCAGAAACGATGGCGGCGCAGGGTCTGGAAGTCATTCTTTCTGATAGTTACATTCCCACCCCCGCACTGTGTTGGACTGTGTCACGTGATGCACAGGCCATAGGGGGCATTCAGTTAACTGCGAGTCATAACCCTGCTGGTTGGCTTGGGCTAAAGGTGCGCATGAATGATGGTGGGGCAGCACCCGCAGACTTCACCAAGAAAATCGAAGCACTTATTGCTTCTACTGCAGGAGCCAAAGAAGAGCCCACCGAATCGAAAGATAAAGAAAACGCAAAGGTGATAACAAAAGATCTTGTCTCAGCTTATTTGGACGCAATCTGCCAGTTTGTTGATGATGATGCGATTAGAGACGCAGGACTTAAGGTGGTTGTGGATCCCCTTTTCGGAGCCTCGCGCGTTTATCTCGCAGAGACCTTTGAGCATCTTGGTGTTGAGGTTTTGCGTTTGCATGATGAGCAAGATTTCAGTTTTGGAAATCTACATCCAGAACCAATTCCTCCCTGGACTGATGGGCTTGCGGCGGCAGTGCGTAAGTCTGATGCTGTGGCAGGCTTTGCTTTAGACGGTGACGCTGATCGTTTAGGGGCAGTCGATGAAGAGGGCAATTTTGTCTCACCTCATAAAATACTTGCTCTGATTGCGCAGCACTTGATAGAAAACAGGGGGCAGTCAGGCAGGATTGTAAAGACACTTTCTACTTCTCAGCTTGTTGATAGGCTTGCTCGCAGTTTAGGAACAGAACTCACAACGACCCCAATTGGCTTTAAGTGGATTTACGAGGAAATGCTTGCAGGTGACGTTATGGTTGGCGGTGAAGAAAGCGGGGGTATAGGCATTCCTTGCCATGTACGTGAACGCGACGGTTTACTTATGAGCTTACTGCTAGCAGAGATGATGGCAGTCACTGGTCTTAGCCTTAAGGTTCTCGTTGAACAATTAGAAGCACAGCTTGGTAAGCTTTATTATCAGCGCCAGGATGTGACTCTGGAACCTTTGCATATGGATTGCTTTAGAGCGGTGCTGCCTACGCTTGCACCTGCACGTATAGCAGAAACTCCCGTGGTAGAGCATGTCCATTCTGATGGTGCAAAGTTCATATTGCCAGATGATGAATGGCTGCTCTTGCGCACTTCAGGAACAGAACCCCTTGTGCGCATCTATGCTGAAGCAGCAAATCCGTGTAGACTAGCACTATTGCTAGAAGCAGGAAATCATTTAGTACAGGAGGCTAAATAGTGACCAGCATAAGAACCGGCGCAAAAAGAATAGTTATGGTCAACAAGTACTATCCACCTCATGTCGGTGGTATCGAGTTCCATGTGCGTGACCTAGCAGAAGGCCTAGTTGCTGCTGGACATCAGGTTCGCGTCATTGTGAGCAACGATGAGCGCAGATATACCGAAGAAGTCATTAATGGGGTAGAGGTAGTGCGCCTGCCACGCCTTTTTGAAAGAGCATCGACTCCCGTATGTCGCACAATAGGTCCTGTTTTAAGCTTTGAAGTAAAGCAGGCAGACATTATGCACTTCCATACACCTTACCCTTGGGGCGAGTTTGAATGGGTGGGGCAGATGGCCTCTAAAAGGACTCCCTACGTAATCACCTATCATTCTGATATAGTGCGCCAAAAGCAGGCTCTAGCAGCCTATGGACCCATCTTTAAAAAGTTCCTGAATAGATCGCAGCTTATTATTGCCTCTTCGCCTCAACTTATTAAATATTCACCCTGGCTCAGCCCGCGTGCAGATAAGTGTCGACAGCTCAATTTTGGACTGCCTGTAGAAAAAATCGCAGAGAACGAGCAGGCTAAAGCACGTGCAATGAAGTTGCGCGCTGAACTGACCAGTTCTTCGAAGTGGGTTCAAAAGCCCATAGTTCTCTTTGTGGGCAGACTTATTTACTACAAGGGTATTGAGGTTCTTGCTCAGGCTATTCCAAAGGTGGATGCTCACTTTGTCATTATCGGAAAGGGACCAGATCGTGCCGTCTTAGATAGGTTAAGAGACGAAGGACTAGCGGAGCGCATTCATATCATTGATTACGCTGATAATGATGAGCTCATGGCTTGGTATCATGCAGCAGATGTGCTGACTTTGCCCAGTGTAGAAAACTCCGAGGCCTTTGGTCTAGTACAGATAGAAGCACATGCAGCAGCTACACCCGTTGTTTCAAGTAGGCTTAAAACAGGTGTACCTTATGCAAACCTTGACGGGGTAACGGGGCTAACCGTTCCTCCTCGCGATGCAAACGCATTAATAGGTTCACTTAATGCCTTACTGCTTGATGACGACCTGCGCTTGCGCCTAGGAAAGCAGGCACAAGAACGTGCTCTGGAAGAATTTAATATGGAACAAATGATTCAAGGCGTTGAGGCAGTTTATGATGAGGCCCTTGCTAAAAATAGGACACATATGGCTCTGCAAAAAGCAGCAAGCCTAATGCCATCAAGCCCTGAACTAGGCAGAGAAGGCATGAGCGAAGCTTAATAGTTATGTCGAGATTTCGCTTTCATCTCTTTTCGCTACTTGCAGATGCTCTGCTTGTTAATGGGGCAGTACTTGCTGCCTTTGCTTTGCGCTTTCTTGGGCAGATTCCCCCTGAGAATTTTAATGCCTATCTTACCTTAATGCCCTTATTGACACTTAGCTATCTTATTTGTGGATGGCTCTATAACCTTTATGAGCCAGAGCAACTTGATTCGCCTTGGTCAACTACTTCAAAAGTAATCCCTGCAGCCGTTTTGGGAACATTGGGCCTGACAGCTATTGCTTTTTTGGGGGGAGAAGGAACAGTTGCTTTCCCGCGTTTGACCTTGCCAATAATACTTGCTCTAAGTATCGTGTTCATGTTGGGCTGGAGACTTCTTTTCTTGCGCTTTGGTAGCATCAATTGGCCAGAGCAGCGCACCCTTGTTATTGGTAGCGGAGACATTGCAGATGATCTTGCAACATCTATAAAGGAAAGAGCAAAGTGGGGATGGAAACTTGTTGATGTAGTGCCTTCAGATTATGGACAGCAGCGCATCAATGAAGTCATAAGAAGTTCAGATGTTAATCGCATTATCGTTGCCGATCCTGCACAGTTGCGAGAATTTGTTGAGCAACTTGTCTTGGCAGAACATAGAAAATTAAGTGTTGATGTAGTTCCAGAACTCTATGAAACCTTTATTGGGCGCACTCACTCTATTATCGGAGATATACCCTTAATGCGCATTGTTTCAGGAAGCACGCCACGTTATCAGCGTATGATTAAGCGTGGTGTTGACCTGCTGGCAGCTCTTGTTCTTTTTGTTGTTACCTTACCCCTTATTCTGATTACTGCTTTTCTTATTTTAATTACCGATGGAAGACCTGTTTTTTATAAGCAGCAACGGGTAGGACGTGGACAAACTCTTTTTTGGATTTATAAATTTCGCACCATGGTGAAAAATGCAGAGGAGCTTTCTGGGCCAGTACTGGCTAGCGAAGATGATCCGCGCATAACAAAGATTGGTCTTAGTTTGCGCAAATTCAGGATAGATGAATTGCCTCAAATAATTAACATCATTCGTAGCGAAATGAGTTTTGTAGGTCCGCGACCTGAACGACCAGAATTTGTTGAGCAGTACCAAAAGGAAATCCCTGGCTATTCAGAACGTTTCCGGATAAAGCCCGGAGTAACAGGCCTTGCTCAAACTAATGGAGGGTACGCTACAACTCCAGATCGAAAATTAAAGTATGATTTAATGTACTTATATCACCAGAGCCTGATGCTGGATGCACAGATACTGGTAGAAACAGTAAAGGTTGTTCTTTCAAGAAGGGGTGCACGTTAGCATGAGTAAATCGAAGAAGGCTGTTCAGGCGCGCGAGTCCAAGAAGGCTCAGGTGCCCGAACATACCCGTGAAGGAAAAATCGCTTGGTGGTTGATTTTAATACTGGTCGCACTAGTACCTGTTGTTATGGCAAACGGTATGTTTACGGGACTAGGAATTAATCTTGTTGATGGCTTTGATGGAGTGAAGGTTTTTGTACTTCGGATTGGCGTGATGGCCATTCTGGCAGCGTGGGTCTGGGATATGGTCCGTAATGGCGGAGAAATTCGCTACCATGCAGCTTATATTTTGGTAGGAATTTTCTTAGCATGGATTGCAATAACTACCTTAACCTCAATTAGTCCCTCTACGGCGTTTCTCGGGAAGTATCGACGCTATGATGGGGCATGGTCTTATCTTCTTTATGCACTCTTAATGTTTTTGACGATGCAATATGCAACCTCATTGCCACGGATTCGCCAGCTGGCAAAATCAATTACATTTTCCAGTGTTGCGGTTGCTGGCTATGGTTTATTGCAGGCTATCCCCAATCCCTGGAGAGACACGACGGACGGCGCTATCGGGAATTGGGATCCACTTACTTGGGGTGCATTGCCCTTTGAGCCTCTGCGTTCCTTCTCTACCTTTGGGAATCCAAATCTTCTGGCAGGCTTCCTGGCTTTCAGTGTCTTTATAACAATAGGACTCCTGTTTTCAGAAGAAGAAACAAAGTGGCGCAGGTGGTACTGGTTTGTGCTCTTGCTTAATTCTGCAGTTTCGATTACAGCTTTCTCACGTTCGTTGTGGGTTGCTATTCCTGTTGCACTTGCACTCTTTGCTTTCCTTATGTGGCGCCAAAAGGTCAAGCCCACCAAAGATGATTACTTTTTTGCAGGGGGCGTTGCTGCGGTCGTTGCTGGCTTCGTTGCCTTCTCGCTTACAAGGGCTGACGATGTGATGAACTTCTGGACACGTGTCCAGACAATTTTCAATTTCGATCACGGAAGTGGTCTAACGCGTACGCAGATATGGGAGGCAGCTGCAGCGGCAATTGCAGAACGTCCTATTTTCGGTTATGGACTTGATACTTTCAGACTAATCTTCCGCTACTTTGCTCCACCGGAATATGCGCAGGCTGCGGGCTTTAGGTCGGTTGCTGACAATGCGCATAACTTCCCACTGCAACTTGCAACGGGCATAGGAATTGTCGGCGCTCTCCTATTTTTTGCTCTATTGCTTTGGGTAGCTTATATCGCAATTCGTGCCTGCTTGAAAAATGATGAAGAATTGAACGCAGGTAAGATACTTTTTGCAGGTATTACCTGTGCCTGCCTTGCCTACTGTGTTCATCTTTTCTTTGGTCTATCATTGCCCTCAACAAGCTTCTTATTGTGGATTCTGATGGGGGTACTCTTGGTACCTAGTGCAAAGATACTTCAAATAAAGAAGGCCAAATGGATGGTGCCTGCTGCCGTAGCATTATGTTCCTTGCTATTGGTTCCTGTAGCCTTTTCTGTAAGGCTCTTTGCTGCTGATTCGGCGTATTCTGTTCCTGCGAGCGCAGTTGCTGCAGGTATGGATTCCCTTGATCCTGCGGTGCTTCCTATCGTTATAGAAGACGCTGAAAGAATGATTAGACTTAATCCCTTCTATGAGCGCTATTACGTAGACTACTTCATAATAATTTCACACACTGCTTTAGCTCAATATTCAAGGGGGGATGCTGACGGCCCGCAACTTATTGAGGAGGCGCGTGAGAAAGCTCGACACCTGATTGATATGTCTCCTTGGGAATATGATTCTTACCTGGCTGTTGCTACCTTCTACATGAATTTGGCCACAGCAACAGAGGGAGAAGAGAGCAGAGCTTATACCGAAGAGGCCATAGAATTGATGCGAGCTAAGATTGAAGATGTTCCAACAGGACTTGCTTTGCGCATGCGTTATGCAGAGGCTCTTCTGATGATAGACGAAGTTGATGCGGCAAAGGAAGAACTTGCTTTCGTGGCAGAGCATGACACAAACCATCCTAGTGCGGCAAATATGCTACAGTCACTCATGGAGTCATCTGAGGAAAATCTCTTGCAGTTCGACTAGACTATTGATAAACTTAGAAAGTAATTTGTTCCGTAAGGGGAGGACGACATAATGTTGTATGATTTAGCTGGATCGATTGCTGCTTGGCAAGCACACTGGGGTTTTACCTATAATACCCCGATGGTAATCACGAACTTCGTGTACACCTTTTTCTTCTTAGCTGTGTTTGTTGGTGTGGCAACAGGTTGGTATGCGGCTGCACAACTTAAGAAAGCTGAAGAATATATGCCTGCTGATGAAGTGTTTGAAGCTGCTGTTGCAGAAAGAAACGCTGCTCTTGCAGAGAAAAAGGCCGAAAAGAAAGCTGCAAAAGCTAAATAATCACCCTGCTTTTTTTAATGCGCGCTTCGGTGCTGTGCATTAAGCTCTAACTTAATACGATTAAATAAGAGCCCCACCTACTGTTATATGATGACGGCGGGTGGGGTTTTGCTGTTTCATCCTACTATCCACTTACACTTTCCGCCCTGCCTCAGTCAGCCGCTTCACATTTTCTTCTTTTATTCAATGCTCCACCTTTAACTCAATCCTTAATACCTTATTTCTCCTGTTGACACACTGGCTTAATGATGAGGTCTCAGTGTTATTTTCTGTATCGAAAATCTTAGTCGTCATTTGATGTTGCCATATTAGTTAAGACTTTTAAGAATGTTTTTGCATAGAGTAAAAAGTGGGATAAAGTGCAAGAAAGAGCAGAAAGTGGGATAAAAGGTGTAATTATGTTGCGTAGTGGGATGAAATGGTATACACTAATGCCATTGCTGCTCTTAGTGGGCAGGAATGGTCGTCAAATTAATGGGGGAAGCAGGAAGGTAAAGTGCGCCAGTTTAAGGGGAGAGCTCATCATAAGATGGACGCGAAGGGTCGCGTATCTCTGCCTGCGAAATACCGCACAATGCTTGCTGCATCAGACTTGGTATTGGTGCCAGGAACAGATGGTTGTCTTTGGCTCTACACAGATGAAGAGTACCAAAAGCTCATTGCACCCTTACTGAAAAATCAATTTGACGAAAAGTACGACTTGCTTCGCGAACTCTTTGTAGCTGGCGCAGAAGACATTGAAGTAGATGGATCTGGTCGCATTAGGGTTCCAGCTGAACAGCGTGATTTTGCTTCGCTTTCAAAGGAAGTAACTATTGCTGGTAAAGGAACGCGTCTTGAACTGTGGGATAGCGAAAGCTATAAGCAGCGCTTGAGTGGCATCGACAGAAGCAAGGCAGTTAAGGTTCTGACAGAACAAGAAGAGCAGAGCAACTAATTTTGACAACTGAATACACACATACACCAGTAATGTGTGAAGAAACTCTTGACCTTCTTGCTCCGCAGTCTGGCAGCATCGTAGTAGATGCAACTTTAGGACGAGTAGGGCACGGAAGATTGCTTGCGCAAGCTGCAATGAAAAACGGTGGCACTTACATCGGCATTGATCTTGATGAGCAAGCATTGGAGGCAGCACAGCCTATACTTGCCAAAGTTCAAGAAGAGCTAGCCGAAGGGGAGTACCTACTGATTCAGGGATCTTTTGGTGATTTAGATACACTCCTTCAAAGTGCAGGTATTGCTTATGTTGATACTTTTTTATTCGACATTGGAGTTTCGTCACCACAGATTGATGATGCGCAACGAGGTTTTAGCTTTAAGCAAGATACAGTGCTTGACATGCGCTTAGATCAAGGTGCGAACATTCCTACAGCAGCAGACCTCTTGCAGGATTTAGACGGTAGAGAACTTACTAGAATCTTGCGTGATTATGGCGAGGAAAAATGGGCGTCTCGCATTGCGAACTTTATCGTAAAACAGCGAGAGAGTGCTCCCATTACCAGCAGCACACAACTGGTAGAGCTTATAAAGGCAGCAATTCCGGCATCTGCAAGACGTGCGGGTGGACATCCTGCGAAACGCAGTTTTCAGGCACTTCGCATTGCTGTTAACGATGAGCTTGGTGCTTTAGAGCGTGGCCTTGAAGCAGCGATTCGTTGGCTGCGACCAGGAGGCAGGTTAGGAGTACTGACCTTTCACTCGTTGGAAGATCGTATTGTAAAGCGTGCTTTTCAGGCAGCAGAGCAAAGTTGTAGCTGCCCTCCAAGTTTGCCCGTATGTATGTGTGAAGAGACGGCAGTAATGAAGGTGCTTACTAAGCGACCCCTACAGCCGACAACAAAAGAAATAGAAAGTAACCCTAGGGCGCGCTCAACAAAACTTAGGGTTGCAGAGAAGTTAAGAACATAAAGGAGGTGTGACCATGTCAGCAAAAAGAACAGATGAACAGCTTTTTCGCAGGATTTTTATAGTAGTACTGTTTGCCATGGTTGCAACTGTCATGCTAGGGCTTTTCCCTGTCTGGCTTAGTGCAGAGGCGACGCGTGCGGCACAGCACTCGCAGATACTTAAGGGTGAAATTGCAGATACCTTAGCCGTTTCAGAAACTTTGGAAGTGCAACGTGCTGCAATCGTTAATAACTTCAGACTTAATCCTAGCGATTTGGAAGAATTGGGTCTCGTTCGTTCAGACGGTGAACATAGCGTTATCGAACTTAATTCGTCAGTAGCTCTAAGTGCCTCGCTATTGAACGCTCCTGAGTCTAATATAGGCTCTGACAGTGTTGCAGAGCTTGCGGCAGGTACTAATCAGGTAGAAAATACTGACTCAGACTTAGACATAGAAGCGCCATCTGATGTGACTTCTGTTCAAGGCATTAACTTAGGGCAGATGGCAGGAAATGCGCTTGATACGATAGCAGAATTAACAGCAGGTGAAGCAGCAACGCTCTTGTTAGGCGATGTTGGCCTTGTGGGTACAAATTAAAGATAATCTGAGCACAGCTAGGAATCCTGTTGGCCTGTGATGATTGGCAGAAATGAAAGATAAGCAAAGTAGAAATAGAAGCAAAAATACTAAGAGTGCGCCCAAACGTAACGGCGCACTCTTAGTATTAGGTGGACTGCTTATGCTGGGAATATGTTTAGCAGGGGCACGCTTTGTGCATCTTCAGGTAATAGAGGCAGAAAGACTAAGCGCCTACGCAGAGCAACAACGGACACGACGCATAGAGACTCCTGCACAGAGGGGTACTATTTTTGACCGTTCGGGCAGGGCATTGGCGCAGTCAGTGAGAGTCTACACGGTAGTGGTAGATCCTCACAATATCGCAAGCTTTTTCGATGACTATGTAGCAGCACGCGAATTGCGCGATGAGCCTGTAGAGCAGAGTCTGGAAAATCTCCATAAAGACCTTGCAGAGTATTTTTCAGAGAAATTAGGCATAGATGAAGAAGAGCTTCTTCCACAATTCTCTCGTCGTGCCGCAAGTGGCAATTTCAGCAGATTTTCAGTACTTGCAAGAGAGATATCTCCCGATATTCGTCTTTCAGTGAATAGTGACGCACAGGTTAACGTAGACGACACGCCCGAGCAACGTCTCTTCAGGCAGTCACTGCGCCACACCGTGTGGGAATTAGACTACATGCGCATATACCCCATGGGTGAAGTGGCAGCACAGGTCATTGGTTTTGTAAATGCAGAAGGTTATGGTGCAGCAGGTATAGAATTGCAATTTGAAGAAATCTTGCGAGGGTCACCTGGAGTATCCTTCACAGAAAGAGACGTTGCCGGAAACATTATTCCTGCAGGCCTTCAAAAGGCAATTGAGCCCAGCAGGGGCTCAGATATCATGTTGACTATCGATGCTGAGATCACAAATGTTGCCCAGCAAGAACTTGAAAGGGCAGTTAGCGATACGATGGCAGTGGCAGCGTCTGCCTTGGTGATGAATCCTCGCACAGGAGAAATCTACGCAGCTGTGTCCTATCCTGGCTTTGACGCCAATGAATTTAATCTTGCAGATCAAGAGGCTATTAGAAATAGGGCACTTGTTGATGTCCTCGAGCCTGGTTCGACTATCAAGCCTTTAACCATTGCGGCAGCTCTTGATGCGGGCAGTATAGACCTCGATGATGACTTCTACATTCCTAATAGCATCCAGGTAGGAACACGCGTTGTTTCTGATGCAGTAGAACGTCCTACAGAAGTGATGAGTGTTTCACGCATTATGGAGGTTTCCAGTAATGTTGGTACGACGCGCATAGCTCAGCGAATGGGCAGTGATACCCTTTATGACTACCTTCATAGGTTTGCTATCACAGAGCGCCCAGGACTAGATTTTCCGGGTGCAGGTAGCGGCCATGTGTTGTCTCCGGAAGAGTGGAGTGATGTAACGCTTTCGAACTTTTCTTTTGGACAAGGGCTTTCCATGTCACCCCTACAGATTTCTCGCGCTATGGCAGCTATTGCTAATGATGGCATGATGACAACCCCGCACCTACTGCAGGCAGTGCCTGATGGTAGCTTTCCTCTTCCTGAGCATGAAGAAATCAGAGTAATCTCTGAAGAGGCTGCCAGACAGACAACAAAAACTCTCGAGGCAGTAATGATTGAAGGAACGGGTCGAAATATTGATGTCCAAAACTATGAAGTTGCAGGTAAAACGGGTACTGCGCAAAAAGCCCGTGAGGGTGTTGCAGGCTATGTAGAAGGACTTTACATAAGTTCTTTCATTGGTTATCTGCCAGCAAATGACCCAGAGCTGCTCATTACTATTTTTGTAGATGAGCCTAGAACCAGCATGTTTGGCTCAGAGGTGGCAGGTCCGCCCTTTGCCAACATAGCAACATTTACTGCGAGGTATCTCGGGCTTTAAGTGACTTCACCTTAAAATAGTACGAGGAAAATGATACTAAACAGAGGAGAGATGATGCTTGTGTCATCACAGCAAGACACAAAGACAATTAGAAACTTACTATGTACAGCCTTGGGCCAGTCTTGTCCTGGCATTGTCAATTTTCCTCTTCACTTACACGACCTTGACGTCAGTGCCATTGTTCATGATAGTCGACAGGTAGTGCCAGGCAGCCTCTTTTTTGCCATTGAAGGTTATGCAAGCGATGGTCATCAATATGCAGAATCTGCCCTAAAGGCAGGTGCTCTTGCGGTTGTCGCACAAAAGGCTCCCGTGGGAGATATAGACCCAAATTCAATCATTATGGTTGAAGACAGCCGTGTTGCATTGGCCTATGCAGCAGCGAGCTTCTATGACTATCCTTCTAGTAAACTCAATATAAGTGGCGTTACGGGCACAAATGGCAAGACTACGACAATCTATCTTCTTGATGCCATTGCTCGTGCTGCTGGTGAGCAGTCAGGCGTTATCGGTACAGTAGAAAGTAAGTACAGCCTGCCAGAGAATCCCCATACGGGACTCGCGGAGGAGTGCGCCCATACAACCGCCACCACTACCCCTGATGCGCTACAACTCCAATCTCTTTTTGCAGAAATGCGTGATGCTGGTGTACAAAGCCTAGCAATGGAAGTATCAAGCCATGCAATTGACATGCATAGGGTAGAACAGACCAGCTTTGCTGCAGTAGCCTTTACCAATCTCTCCCAAGATCATCTGGACTATCACAACACGATGGAAGAGTATCGTGCCGTGAAAGAACGTCTTTTCTCTGACTTTGAGGCTTCAGCGCGCGTTATCAATATTGATGATTCTGTGGGTGCAGAGCTTGCTGCACGTCTAAAATTAGAGGGAGTAGAGGTCATTTGTGTTGGTATGAAGACTCCAAGTATTGAAGGTTTGAGCTTAGACTTAACAGCAACAGAGTTAGTCCAAGGTTCACATATTACTGAATTCATCCTAACAACACCCAGTAATCCTGATAATCAAGTTCGTGTGACTTTTCCCTTGGTGGGCACTTACAATGTTGAAAATGCCTTAGTGGCCGCGGGATGTGCCTGGTCACGTGGGATTAGTCTAGAAATCATCGCAGATGGTCTGTCCAATGCTGCGCAAGTTCCTGGAAGATTAGAACAAATTGAAGAGGGGCAAGATTTTAAAGTATTTGTAGATTATGCTCATACTCCCGATGCGCTTTCAACTGCACTTGCTGCAGTTCGTGAGCAGACGCAAGGAAGTGTTTTCGCAGTCTTTGGCTGCGGTGGTGACCGTGACCCTATCAAACGCCCTCTTATGGCGGCTGCTGCAAGCAAAGAGAGCGATTATGTCGTCGTAACTAGCGATAATCCCCGCAGTGAAGACCCTGCCAGCATTGTTGCAGACGTGCTAGAAGGCATCAATAGTGATGAAGCAAAGTGTGATGCCATTGTCGATAGGCGAGAAGCCATTTTCCACGCAATTGCTCTAGCGCGTTCAGGGGATTCAATCCTTATTGCTGGCAAAGGCCATGAAGACTATCAGATATTTGCTGACCGCACTATCCACTTTGATGACAGAGAAGTTGCACGTGCTGCGCTGGAATGCCTTCACGCAAGGACATAGGCCAGGATAAGGTATATAGACTCCATGTTTGATTTTACTGCTGAATGCATAGCAAAGGTTTGTTCTGGCAAGATAATTGCAGGAACCTCTGACAGAATAGCTCAGTCTTGCTGCATTGATTCTCGACAGGCAGAACAGGGCAGTCTTTTTGCTGCTTTTGTGGGCAAGCAGGTAGATGGCCATGATTACCTCGCATCTGCCGTAGAAAAGGGGGCTAGCGTAGCTCTTATTAGTCGGACTGACCATGACCTGGCTCCCTTCGCAGCAAGTACCACAATCATTCTGGTAGAAGATGTTCTAACAGCCCTGCAAGACCTTGCAAAATATCAGCGCTCACTCCTCAACTGTCCTGTGATTGGTATTACGGGCTCTTCAGGAAAAACCTCTACTAAGGAACTACTTAAGGGCGCACTAGAGACTACTTTAAAGGTCATTGCTACTGAAGGAAACTACAATAATGAGCTAGGAGTCCCCTTAACTCTGCTTCGCGTCAAGCAAGATACAGAGGCAGTCATCCTGGAAATGGGAATGAGGGGTCTAGGTCAAATCACTGAACTGACAGACATTGCTAGTCCCAGTATGAGCATCATCACTACTATTGGAGATGCCCACATTGAAATGCTCGGTAGCAGAAAAAACATTGCGCAAGCAAAGGGTGAAATTTTTGAAGCACTCTCTAGTGAGCGGCTTGCTTTCATGCCAGCAAAAATAGACTTTGCTGATTATTTGCACCGCGTTTGCAAGGCACCCATATTCACTGTGGCACTCGAAGACTCTATCTGTGCTTTGCAGCAGAGCAAGGCAAGCATCAGCGCTCATATCACTGGTTTTGATGCGCAGGGCAATGCTACAGCTGTCGTCCTTTCCTCTCTAGGACATGAGCTAGATATGAAGCTAGCTATCCCTGGTGAGCACAGCATCCAAAATGCCTTACTTGCTCTTGCCGTCGCAAAGGCTCTAGGTATCGATGAAGCTGCCGCGATTAAAGGGATTGAAGGAGTACAGCCGGCCGAAATGCGTATGCAGCGCGCCTTAGTGAATACTTTAGCTGATATCCAAGACACAAGTATCCTTGTAGACTGTTATAACGCTAACCCAGAATCCACGGCAGTCTCACTGAAGACCCTGGCTGTTTCAGAACTGGGGGATGCAAGGACTGGTATACGCATTGCCATCCTAGGTGACATGCTAGAAATGGGAGAGCACAGTGCAAGAGTCCACAAGGAAATGCTTCTTTTAGCAGGCCTGCTTAATATCACCCTTGTCTATACCTTTGGCCCAGCCTATAGTTTGGCAACGCAAGACGTATTACGTGAACTGAGCGCGGGATTAAGTACTGAAAATATTCCTGAATTGCGCTCTTTCACAGATATGGATCTACTTATTAAGAGTCTTGCAGGTGAGCTAACATCAGGTTCGCTCATATTGATTAAAGGGTCGCGTGGTATGCAGCTAGAACGCATCAAAGAAGCATTAAGTATAGAAGGAGATTGTCCATGTTAGCTGGCCTTGCTCAGTATCCTGCTTTTCAGGTCTTCATGACCCTTAGCCTGTCAGTGGTATTGGTTGCCATGATTACACCTTTGTTGATTAGCTTTTTGCAAAAGCGAGATATCGGTCAGCAGATTAGGGCAGAGGGCATTCAAGAGCATCTTGTAAAGCATGGAACACCTACCATGGGTGGAATTGTTATCCTACTTGTTGCAGCTGCGCTATTTACAGCGATGGTGGTCTTTGTTCATCCAATGATTGCCAATGCCAGTGCACATCGCATTGAGATGTTTAACACGGGAGTTCGCGCGGGTATCACCGTGTTGCTCTGCATGCTGGGCTGCGGTCTACTGGGCTTTATTGATGACTATATTAAAGTTGCGAAAAAGCGCAGCTTAGGACTCTCTGCTCGCGCGAAAATTGTAGGACAGCTACTAATCGCCATAGGAACTACCCTTGCAGCAATCAATTGGGTGGGCGTATCAGCAAATATCTATGTTCCTTTGACGGATTTCTACATTCCCTTATCTCAAGTGGCAAGCTCCTTTACTTTGCCTGCTTTTCTAGGATCTATCACTCTGGTTATCCCGTGGATATACTTGCTTTTTGCTCTTATTATGATTGTAGGCTTGACCAATGCCGTTAATCTTACCGATGGTCTTGATGGTTTAGCAGCAGGCACTGTTACTATCGTGACTTTAGTTTTTGCAGCCATTGCTTATGCTTCAGGTTCGCTTCCTCTTGCCATTATTGCAACTGCCATTGCTGGTGGCTGTATCGGCTTTCTCTGGTGGAATTGTTATCCTGCAAAAATATTTATGGGAGATACGGGATCTTTAGCCTTGGGTGGAGCTATCGCAGGCTTAGCTCTAGTGACAAAAACAGAATTGCTCGTTGTTATCATTGGGGGGATTTTTGTCATTGAAGCCCTGTCTGTAGTGATTCAAGTGCTGGTATTTAAAATGACTGGTAAGCGTGTTTTCAAGATGGCACCCATCCATCACCACTTCGAAATGATGAAGTGGTCAGAAACTACCATTATGGTGCGTTTCTGCATTATTACAGGATGTATGGCAGCCTTTGGTTTCGCACTCTTCTTCTATGAGCTGACACGTGTGGGCGGATAATTCTGCATATGAAGAGAGGCAAGACTAAATAGTGCATGATGGGCAGGAACATAATACTGAGCAATTTGCTGAGAATGTGCATCTGCAAGCAAAAAGTCCTTCCAGAGACAGCTTTGAGAAGGTTCTTATTGTAGGTGTTGGCAAGAGCGGTCAATCGACTGCTCGATTTTTGCTGAAATCTGCTAAGCAATTAGGCATGAAGTCATTGACTCTTGTAGATTCTGCTCAATCAGACAGCCTCGATGTTTTTCTTGAGAAGCTTCACCGGGATACTCCTACTGAAATGGGGCTACATGCTCACTTTGGAGTAGAGCAAGTACCTGCAGCGCCAACAGACTTAGCAAAAGGCGCTCAAGACAACGGGCTGAACGTTACAGGCACAGAAGAGAAGTCTTACGATATTTGCATTATTACTCCTGGACTTGCTCCGCATACTAGTCTTGCGAAATCTGCCTACGCCCAGTCCCATGAAGTTGTTTCTGAGCTTGAACTTGCTTATCGTCTATCGCCAGCAGGATTGAACTGGATTGCGATTACAGGAACTAATGGTAAGACTACAACTACAGAACTGGTTCGCGAAGTTCTTTCAGCCAAAGCAGACGTTCAGGTTTTTAGCGTAGGCAATATTGGTACTCCAGCACTGGAATTGTTAAACAGAGTGCGTCCAGGCGATTACTTTGTTGCAGAGATTAGCTCCTTTCAAGCAGCGCGCTTGGGTAAATTCCGGCCACAGGTCGCAGCTCTGCTTAATCTAAGCTCTGACCATCTGGATTGGCATAAGAATATTGAAAGTTATGCTGCTGATAAGTGCGAGATTTTTGCAAACTCACGCAATGATGATCTTGTTCTTCTGCCTCATGAAGATTGTCTGCACGAACAGACACAAGTCTTGATTGCTTCGGCAGCCCGTGCTGCAGTAAAGCGTGGCGCACGAGTAGAAACAATCTCTGTAGATGACTACTGTCTGCCTGCAGATGAAAAAGAGCTTAACTTAAAGGGAAAGCATAACTTAACGAATGCCTGCTTTGCCACTGCGATTGGACGCTATTGTAAAGTGCCAGATGCAGATATAGCCCAGGCACTAAAAGACTTTTCACCGCAGCCACATCGAATGCAAGAAATTGGAACTTTCGAAGAAGTCATCTATGTAAATGACTCGAAGTCGACCAATTCTGATGCAAGCATTTCTGCATTAAGTGCTTATGCAGGTTTAGAGCTTACTTTGCTTTTAGGGGGACAGGGGAAAGGTGCAGATTATCTTGACCTGGCGAAAGCTGCTCTAGCACGTGCACAAACTATACTTCTTTTTGGACAAGCAGCTAAAGAATTGAATTCTTGCTTCTCTGCGCTTTCGACTGATATCGCAGAAGGGCAGCAGATATTAAGCTTTGAGACCATGAGAGACGCTGTATTTTTCGCATGTAAACATGCGGATTCACAGCAAGTAGTGATGCTTTCCCCGGCAAATGCCTCATTTGATGAATTTGATAACTATGAACAGCGAGGACTCTACTTCAAGGCACTCGTCGAGACCTTTTATTCGACTGTAGCAGCGATTGACACACCTTTATCCTCTTCAATTTGCCAAGACTTAGATGCTGCAGGGGAAATCTAATGGCAGATAATAAGCGCAAAAAGCAGGCAAAGGCAGCTTTGCCAAAGTTCAACTTGAGTGCAAATTTGCCCGAGTGGGGAGGGAGCCCCGTGGCACGCTATCTCATTTTGATAGCAATCACTGTGCTGGTTGGCATAAGTCTTATTATGGCTTTTTCAGCTTCAAGTAATGATGCTGTTATCCGTCAAGTTCAGCGCGAGTTTGCAGCACAAAGCCAAGAATACTTAAGCCCAGAGCAGGCTATTGAGTTAGAACTTGACTATTATGCTGCACTTGAAGAGGCTCTGGAGGGAGCACAAGCTGGCGAAACACAGGGAGCAGCGGATTTATCAAATGAAAGCTCAGGCTTATTGGGCTTTGTTGCTACCTTATTCACCTCTGCCTATGCCGCAGGCTTCAGACATCTAGTCTTTGCTATCGTCGGTGCGATTATTGCTATTCTCATAGCTCGATTGGATTACAGAAAGCTTGCACCCTACATGGTTCCCATTGCGTGGGGATTGCTACTGATGTTGTTGTTTCTAGCAATTGCAGGAAGGCCGGTACTGGGATCAGCGCGCTGGATTGACCTTGGTATATTCTCCTTCCAGCCTTCAGAGTTTGCAAAGCCTGTCCTGTTATTTCTCATGGCATCCTATTGTGCTTGGGCAAAAGATGCCGATGATAAGGGGCCAGAGCGACAGAAGACTCAAGCATCCTTGCCCCTTTATCGTCGAGACTGGATTATGCCAGCGATTCTTATAGGAGGCAGCGTACTTGCAATTTTTGCTTCTCCTGACGTTGGTACTGTTCTTATTATTGGTGTTGGCCTCTTTACTGCCTATGTGTTGTCGGGTTGGCCTTGGGGGCGCCTTGTCGCAGGACTCGGGGGCTTGGGTGTACTTTTCTTAGGAAGAATTTTTCTTATGGACGGTGGCTATCAACAGCGCCGCGTATTTGAATTTATTACACGTTGGACTGATGGTGTTGTTCCTCATCAAACCTGGCAAGCAGAGCTTGCTTTAGGCTCAGGCGGCATCTTAGGTCTTGGACCTGGTTTATCGCGCCAGAAATTCCGCTATTTACCTGAAGCTCATAACGATTTCATCATTGCGATTTTAGGTGAAGAGTTGGGTCTTATAGGGGTATTTTTAGTTCTGATTGCTTTTGCCTTCATTCTGTGGGGAGGGCTGCACATTGCTTCGCGTGCTAAAGACCGTCTAGGTACTGCTATTGCCGGTGGTGCAACAGTACTCATTGTTTTCCAGGCACTCCTTAACATTTTCGCCGTGATAAGTTTAGGTCCGGTAACAGGAAAGCCACTACCTTTCATTACACTGGGTGGCTCTGCGATGATAAGTGCCTTTATATTAATTGGTCTCATATTCTCTGTTGCGCGCTATGGACAGCTTGCTCCAGAAGAAGGAAAAGTCAGGCAGAGTACTACAGAGAAAAAGCCCCCGAAGACTAGACGAAAACTTAGAGTAGAGGAAGTAAAGGAGCCCGAGGACGATGAAGATGATTTTGAGTGGCGGTGGGACAGCGGGGCACATATATCCGGCCCTCGCTCTCGCAGATGAGCTACGTAGCCGTCAGATAGAGTTGTCTTTCGTGGGCACAGCCTCAGGACCTGAGGCTCAACTGGCAGCAGATGCAGACATAGATTTCACGGCGATTTCAACGGGGGGCTTTGATCGCTCAAGGCCTTTGACCTTACTTACTTCAGGATTAAAGGCGCTGTGGGGTATCAGACAGGCATTATCATTACTTAAAAAAGAGCATCCTGCAGCTGTAGTATGCTTTGGCGGTTATGTTAGTGTTCCAGTAGGAATTGCAGCTACTATGCGCAAAATTCCACTTATTGTACATGAGCAAAACTCGCATGTCGGGATGACAAATCGCCTACTTGCAGCTAGTGCCAACTACCTTGCGTTAACCTATCCAGAAACTGCTGGTTTACCCCAAGATATGAAGGCAAGCTGTGAGCATATTGGAAATCCTGTTAGAAAGTCTGTTCATAGTGCTGACGGCGCACGTGCGCGAGCAGAATTAGGCATTCCCACTACAGCACAGGTGCTCCTGATATTTGGAGGCAGCAGAGGTGCACGCAATATCAATCAGGCATCCCTTGCAGCTGCGCAGCACTTATTGACCCAGCGGCCCAATCTGCACATTGTTCACGGCACAGGAAAGCTTGAATATGACACGGTCGTAAAGGGCTTGGAAAAGCTGTTCGAAACCTACCCTGATTTGAGGTCACGTTACCATGCTTTGCCCTATATTGAGAATATGGGCGATGTTATGGATAGTGCAGACCTTGTAGTAGCACGTGCAGGGGCTACGTCTATAGCTGAATTAACGGTACTGGGTAAACCTTCTGTATTGATACCCTATCCTTATGCAACTGATGACCACCAGACTACCAATGCGCAGGCGCTCGTTGATTTGGGCGGTGCTAGACTTATTGCTGACAAACAATTGCAGCCGAAAAATCAAGCAATAGAAGATCAGAGTGCAGATTACACCTCAGGAACCAATGAAGACAACCCTTCAGTTTTCGTAGAGACTCTCTTAGAATTGACAGGTAATGCGCAGATGCTTGCTGCGATGGCAAAGCATGCCTTAGATATGGGTAAGCCTAATGCGGCTGAGGCGCTTGCAGATGCAATTGTGAACTTGCTTGATGACAAGCAGTAAGCTAAATAGCTTGATATGCATAAGGATATGTAAAGAATGACAGTAGCTTCAAAAAATAGCTCAGATAACAACTTGGACAATAGGCCTGTATATGCTCACTTCATTGGTGTTGGCGGTGCAGGGATGAGTGCTCTTGCACTTGTATTGCTACAGCGCGGGGTCAGAATAACGGGATCCGACTTGAAAGAAAGTCGCTATACGCGCACACTTCAGTCTGCGGGTATGGATGTCTTTATTGGCCATGATGCTGCCAATCTGGGCAACCCGGAAGTTGTGGTTATTTCTACCGCAATTCCAGAAGAGAAGAATCCTGAACTAAGAGAAGCGCGTCGCAGGAATCTGCCTGTTTGGAAAAGGGCTCAGATGCTTGCAGAAATCACCAAAGACATAACGACCCTTGCTGTTGCAGGAACTCACGGAAAAACTTCAACCAGCTCAATGCTTGCAAATACCCTTGAAGTGTTGGGTAAAAATCCAGGATTTTGCATCGGCGGGGAAGTAGATGCTTTTTCAGCAAATGCACGTGAGGGCTCTGGTGACCTGCATGTAGTAGAGGCTGACGAAAGTGATGGCTCCTTTGTTTGGCTGACTCCGCAGATTGCGATTATCACCAACCTAGAACAAGAGCATGTTGATCACTACGATTCTTACGAACAATTAGAGCAAGTCTTCGCAGACTTTATCGGTCGTATTCCTGAAGAGGGACTTCTTGTCGCCTGCGGCGATGATAAGGAATTGCTAGAGCTAGGTAGGGCCTCAGGAAAAAACATGTTGACCTACGGTTCAGGGGCCGACTGCAATATTCGCTATTCGAATGTTAGACCTTTTGCGGGCAAGCCTGGTTCAGACTTCATTATTGAATATCAAGGTCAGTCTTATCCTGCAAGTATTACTTTGCCAGGTGAACACATGGTGTCTAATGCAACTGCCGTGTTCGCAACTGTCGTTAGCTTGGGAGTCAGTCCACAAGAAGCCGCTTCAGCTCTTGGAAGTTTCCAGGGAGTACGTCGCCGCTTTGAATTCACAGGGGAATGTGGCGGGGTTACTCTTGTTGACGACTATGGTCATCACCCTACTGAAATTGCAGTAACTCTTGAAGGGGCAAAGAACCTGGGCTACAAGCGAACCGTTGTTGTCTTCCAGCCGCATCGCTATAGCCGAACTCAAGCCTTTGAGCAAGAATTCGGATCTGCTTTCAAGCACGCGGATTTAGTAATACTTACAGATGTATTTAGTGGGGGAGAAACTCCCATTCCTGGAATCTCTGGGCGCACTATAGTGAATTCGATTTTGAATTGCAATCCTGATGCGCAGGTTGTGTGGTTGCCACGCAGACAGAATTTATCGGACTATCTTTGCAAAAATACAAGGTCAGGAGATCTGCTCATTACTATGGGGGCAGGAGATGTGACGGGCGTTGGCCCAGAATTTGTTCGCGAACAGCATGAGCGCCAGATTAAGTAATCAGGACAGCCGCGACCGCTTGCGTGAAAGTAGGACTGCAGGCAAGAAGCCCTACCATGAGACTGATGCCGAAAGGAGAGGTAGGAGACGAGAGTCGGCAAAAGCTTCACGTAGTACTTCATCTGCCTCTCGTCGCTCATCAAGGCATCATTCGCAGGATTCAAATCAGATTGAATCACCTGAAAGATTTCAAGGTGCTGCTGCTTCGCAGCCAGAACTTCGTTTGCGCGCTCCAAAAAGGCAGCAACAACAAAACGTTTCTCCTGAATCCAATTATGAAGCTCGAAGCAAAACTGCTGAGAGAGAGCGTGCTGCAGGAAGACCTGTTAGACGCATAGGGTCAAAACTAGACACATCAACATCTAGAGGAGTCGCTAGGCGTTCAATCTCCTATAAGGACACAGATCCTTTAGCAAAGGTGAGTAGCTCGGGTCGTTCTGGTAGACAGAAAGAGAGTACCCTTGATGAAAAATTTGAACCTAATAGAAAGACTAAGGAACAAAGAGAGGTAGACCGTAAGCAGCGAGCACGCAGAGGTGAGCATCGTCTACGTGTTCTAAAAATTGCAGGTATGTTTACTTTCGCCGCCAGTGTTTTGGGTTTGCTTATATGGGGCGGTTTTGTCTTGGCAGATTCATCACTCTTTTATCCAGACGATGTGCAGGTACAAGGTGCGCGCTTTTTGAGCATAGATGATATAGAGAGCATTGCCCAAGTAAGTCCTGCCCATTCCACCCTTACGATGGATACTTCAGAAATTGAAGATCGCCTTCAAGCTAATCCTTGGATTGCACGCGCCAGTGTCTCAACTCATTTCCCCAGTGGAGTAAGTATAGAGATATCAGAGCGCACTCCTGCTATAAAGGTTGAGGCGGGTGAAGTCAGCTGGGTTGCTTCGAGTGACGGTAGGTGGTTGGGCATGATTGAGGGGGATGGCACTGAAATCATTAATCCAACAGGAACAGTGGAAAATGTTGATGTAGAAAATTTCAACATCATTCCTGTCTCAGAGGTTATAGAGTTCACTACAGAGTGGGGCGAACCTGTAGCAGATGAATCTCTGCAAAACGTGCTTGCGCACCTGCGTGGGTTAGATTCTCAGATTGTATCACGCGTTCAGCGCATCTCTGCTTCAGAAATTGGCAGGACATCTCTTTTTACTACTGATGGGGTAGAGCTAGATGTGGGAAGGGCAGATAACCTAGCTGATAAAAGCACAATTATCCTAGGCATTCTTGAAGCACATGGCGAGAATGTGGTGCTCATCAATGTGCGCAGTATAGAGAATCCGACCTGGCGTGGCTTAAATGTGAGGTAACATAGGGGTAACGTTCTTTAAGAAATCTTGCTATGGATACACCCTGTGAGCTGTGTTTTAGTTTAACATTAAAGTAGCGATTTAGACTTATTATCTATCTAAGCTTGAACCTTGGCTGAACTAATGAGATTATTCGCTGTTATGACTACACCCTTAACTTAAACTTGAACCTTAGACTTGAAGCTTATTTTAAGTATGGGTACGTGGGGGAAAACTGGAAGGCGGTAGTAAAGATATGTTGGACACAGGTGCAAATTACCTAGCAGTCATTAAGGTTGTTGGTATTGGCGGCGGCGGTACCAATGCGGTCAATCGAATGATTGAAGCTGGGGTAAAGGGCGTTGAGTTTATTGCAATTAATACTGATGCTCAAGCACTCCTCATGTCAGATGCAGACTATAAGGTGCACATTGGCGTCAATCTGACCAAGGGTCTTGGTGCAGGTGCAGTCCCTGATATTGGGGCCCAGGCTGCAGAAGAAAATAGAGCAGAAATCCGTGAAGCACTGCAAGGTGCAGACATGGTCTTTATCACAGCAGGCGAGGGTGGTGGCACGGGCACAGGTGCAGCCCCCGTTGTTGCAGAGATTGCCCGCGAAGAAATTGGTGCGCTGACCGTAGCAGTTGTTACACGCCCCTTCTCCTTTGAGGGAAATAAGCGCAAGAAGCAGGCTGAAGAGGGCATTAAGAAATTAATGGAAGAAGTAGATACTCTCATTGTCATTCCTAATGACAGGCTACTGCAAGTCGCAGAGAAGAAAACATCTATGCTTGATGCTTTCCGCTATGCAGATGATGTGTTGCGTCAAGGAACGCAAGGCATTACTGACTTGATTACCGTTCCTGGCCTTATCAACCTTGACTTTGCAGATGTGCGCACAGTTATGGAAGACAAAGGCTCAGCACTTATGGGTATCGGCCTTGCAAGTGGGGACAATCGTGCAGTAGATGCTGCCACAGCGGCAATCTCAAGCCCGCTGCTAGAAGCGTCTATCCAGGGCGCAGATGGTCTACTGCTTTCTCTGGCTGGCGGTAGCGACCTGGGTATGCTTGAAGCTAATGAAGCTGCAGAAATCGTAGCAAATGCTGCAGCACCTGATGCCAACATTATCTTTGGTACCGTAATCGATGACTCTCTGGGTGATCAAATTAGAGTTACGGTAATCGCAACAGGGTTTGCGGGAGGTCAAAAGAGAAAATCTTCAGAGACCGTGGGAATTGAGAGCATCATGAGTGGTGCCGGAGAAGACTCAGAGGCAACAGGTCACATTCCGAAATTTGAACCACTAGGTGGCCCATCAGCAGCAGATGACGATATAGATATACCAGACTTCTTAAAAAGAAGATTCTAGAGCGCTCCAGATAGCGCAACTTTGCGTCGCTCAGATTTTTTGAAACGGATACGTAGCTGACTACGCTTATCATTCCAAAAAATCTGGGCTTCTTGATTCGCACTATCTGGAGCACTCTAAAAATTGTTGTTATATAAAAGGGGCGTACGCATAGTGCGCTCCCTTTTCTTTTTTGGCACTATCCTTTTTCATTCACCCCCTTATACTTACCATTTAACGGAAAAGAAACGTATCGGTGACAGGCTTCTATATTCCTTGTGCTAACTTTGAGTCCAAGTTGCCAGAAACCAAGCACTTGAAACAGTACTTTTTCTGGTGGACTGATTGTTTCGTAGAAAGTGCTCGGTAAAGTAAGTAAGGAAAACGAAGGAAGGTAGAAAGAGATGAAACGTAAACTACGCTTTATTTTGGCAGCCATGGTTGCTCTCGCCCTAGCTTTTGCCCTTGTTGCCTGTAACGGCGATGACAATGGCTATGAGAATGGCGATGATGCACGCAATGGCGACACCACAACATTCGTAATCGGTTTTGGTGGCCCTATTTCACAGGGTGCAGTAAGCTTTGGAGTAGGCGCACGTGATGCAACACTGCTTGCTGTTGAGCAAGCTAACGCAAGTGACGAAGCTCGTGACTTGGGAATCCAGTTTAGAGTTGTTGAGGGTGACGATCAGTCAGACCCATCAATGGCTCCACAGGTAGCAGGTGCTCTTATTTCAGAGAGAGACCTAGTTGGCGTTGTTGGTCACTTTAACTCAGGTGTAACTGATCCTGCAGGTCTTGTATACAACGAACATGGCGTAGTTCAAATCAGCTATGGTTCAACCAGACCAGACCTAACACACATGGGTCGCGATAACTTCTTCCGCACCTGTGCAACAGATGCTCTTCAAGGTCCTACTGCTGCAGACTCAGCGTGGGAACTAGGTTTCCGCACTGCAGTTCTTATTGATGATTCAAGCCCTTACGGTGAAGGTCTAGCTGCTGCGTTTAAAGAGCAATGGGAAAACATTGGTGGCGAAATCCTTCTTGAAGAAAGAACAGCTCAGCAAGAATCAGACTTTGCTCCTGTAGTAACTAGAATTAATGCTGCAGATCCAGACTTTGTATTCTTTGCAGGTACTTATGATTCAAGCTCTGGTGCTGGCGCAATGTTTGCTCGCCAACTAAAAGACGGTGGTTTTGAAGGTCCTACAATGGGTGGAGACGGAATTCAGGTTGATGGTTTCATCACTGAAGCTGGTCAACAGTCAGAAGGAACTATCGCAACTAAGCCAGGTATGCCTATTGAAGACATGCCAGAAGGCGCAGCATTCATTGAGGACTTTGTAGCTCTAACAGGTAACACTCCTGGTGGATTTGATGCATTTGCTTTCGATGCAGCAAACGCAATCATCAATGCAGTATACGAAGTAGCTCGTGCAGACGGTGTTGACAATGTGGCAACTCCAGCTGGTCGTAGAGCAATTATCGATGCAGTTGCAGGAATCAACTTCCCTGGCGTAACAGGTCCTGTATCTTTCGATGCTAACGGTGACAGTGCTAACCCAATCGTTTCAACCTTCCTAGTAGATGGTGGCGAGTGGATTATCCATCCCGATGTTTCAACACCTTAAGTTAGTTAGTTCTAAGATTTGATTTAGGCTGCAGAAGCATTGACCTTCATACATATAAGGTCAATGCTTTGCCGCCATTAAGTTGTTTTGTGCGAATGAGAGCAAGCAGAAGAGGCGCGTTTGTATGCATCGTTTAAGCCGGCTTAGCCGTGTAGATGCCTAGCAACGTGCTTCTTCTCTGATTAAACAAAAGGCAGCCATATGGAATTTTTTGTTCAACTTCTCATTGATGGTTTGACCCTAGGGGGAATGTATGCGCTTATTGCGCTAGGATTCACTCTCGTCTACGGTATTCTGTTGATGATTAACTTTGCGCATGCAGAGATGTTCATGACGGGTGGCTTTATAGGTTATGGTGTACTTAACCTGTTGAGCAACGAGTCTACTATTGCTACAGCTAGTGACTTTTTTGCCCCTTTGAGTATCCTGCAGTCGACGCAGCCCTTTTTTACGACGACGGCACTAGGATTTATTCTTATGATGCTGATTGTCTTTGGCGTTGCAGCCGTCCTTACCGGTTTGCTAGGTATGACAATTGAGCGCTTTGCTTATAGGCCACTGAGAAACTCACCTCGCCTATGCGCCCTGATTTCTGCATTGGGTATGTCATTGTTCTTGCAGAACTTTGTACTGCTTGCAGTTGGTCACAGAATGGTGTTTCCAACACCAGAGTTTCTTGCAAACCTTAACGCTGTACCACTCTTTGGGTCGATTAGAATTGCGCCCATTGATTTGATTATCTTTGTTACTTGTCTTGTGTTGCTCTTCACGCTTGACCGCTTTGTTTCTAAGTCAAAGCTAGGTAAAGCTATGCGTGCGACGTCTCAGGATAAGGATGCAGCAGGCCTTATGGGAATCAACATTAACTCTGTTATTGCTTTGACCTTCTTTATTGGTCCAGCACTCGGAGCTGTGGCTGGTACCTTCTTCGGTCTAAAGTATGGTGTTGTTACCTTTAATATGGGTCTCTTCCCTGGTATTAAGGCTTTTACAGCTGCAGTACTGGGTGGAATTGGAAACCTGCGTGGAGCCATGTTAGGTGGTTTCCTTATCGGAGTCCTAGAGGCTCTTGCATCTGGTTACCTTTCGATTGCGTATCGTGACGTAATCACCTTTGCTATTTTGATTTTGATTCTGATATTTAGACCAGGCGGCTTGCTTGGAGAGTCTGTAGTAGAGAAGGTGTAGATACTATGACTAATACTAAAAATACATCTAAAAATACTACTGCAGCTTACGAAGATCAGGCAGTAAAAGGGAAGCCTTCAGCCGCAGAGGCAGTCTTTGGCAATATTGCCAAGCCAATGTTTAGTGGCAAGAAGGCTACTACTCCTTTAAAGATTGCTCTGACGGCCCTGTTGCTAGTTGTTCTTTTTGTTCTTCCAATCTACCTTCAAGGTATGGGCGAGGCATTGCTCCTCGCTTCATTAGTAGGTATTGGACTCTACGTTATTTTGGCACTTGGTCTCAATATTGTAATAGGCTATGCAGGTATGCTGGACTTCGGACGTATGGCGTTTTACGCTGTGGGTACTTACGCGGCAATAATATTAGCCATTCCTCTTGCAAATCTATTAGGGCCTAGCCTTGAGGGATTAGTGTTTCCTGTAGTAATGGTTGGGGCAGGACTTGTGGCAGCCTTTGTGGGCTGGCTATTGAGTCTTCCCGTTATGCGCTTACGCGGTGACTATTTAGCAATCGTAACACTTGGCTTCGGAGAAATTGTTCGTATTACCTTGCAGAACAATCCCTTTGATCTTACCAATGGACTGTTAGGATTGCCAAAAAGTGGAGACTTCATGCCTTCGCCGCCGTTCTTTGAGTATCTGCGCGATACTGTGCAGTGGGCAATAGGGAATGAGTTCTTCTTTACCGTTACCAGAAACGTGTACTGGTACTACATGGTATTAATCATGCTTATCATTGCCATTATTGTAGTGCGCAACCAGGATAACTCACGCTTGGGTCGCAGCTGGGCTGCCATGCGCGAAGATGAGGTTGCTGCTTCTGCCATGGGTGTTAACATTACAAAGGCAAAGACTTGGGCCTTTGTATTGGGAGCATTCTGGGGCGGTATCGCAGGTGCCTGCTTTGGATTCTTCCTGGGTGGCATATCACCAGAACCCTTCTCGTTCCTTAATTCAGTTATTGTTCTTGCCATCGTAGTAATCGGTGGTATGGGATCAATCCCTGGTGTCTTGGTTGGTGGCGTTTTGATTATGGGCTTCCCAGAACTCATACGCTGGTTTGCTATGAACCACTTAGGTCAAGCAGGTGGAGACATTCAGTCAATGGTTGCAAACTTCCGTAATCTTTTCTTGGGACTTCTCATGGTAATCATGATGGCTGTTAGAACAGAAGGCCTTATTCCGATGAAGCCCAAGTTCTACAAGTTGTTTGGAAAAGCTAAGTCCGGCAAAGGAGACAATAGTGATGCATCTGCCGCAACAACCGGCGCAGCTCCGAAAGGAGGTGCAGGCTCATGAATAAAGTAGTAGCAGAACATCAGGGTTACCTCATGCAGGCAACCAATGCAACTATCCAGTTCGGCGGCTTGCGTGCTGTTGATTCAGTAAACATGAATATTGAGGCTGGCACGATTGTTGCTTTGATTGGTCCTAATGGTGCAGGTAAGACAACATTCTTTAACCTGCTGACGGGAATCTATACTCCAACCGAAGGCGAAATTCTTTTTGAAGGAAGGTCAGTTTCAGGCAAGAAGACACACGTCATTGCAGATTGGGGCATTAGCCGCACTTTCCAAAACATTCGCCTGTTTAAAGAAATGACAGTGCTAGAGAACGTCATGGTTGGCCGTCACGTTCGTACGCACTCAGGCTTCTTTGGTGCAACTTTCCGTACACCTTCTTTTAGGCGTGAAGAAAGGCAAATCCAGGAAGACGCTGAAAGATGGCTAGATTTTGTTGGCCTGACTGATCATGCCAACGATCTTGCAGCTAATCTACCTTACGGTGCACAGCGTCGTCTAGAAATAGCGCGCGCACTGGCTACAGAGCCAAAGCTAGTTTGTCTTGATGAGCCAGCGGCAGGTATGAATGAATCTGAAAGTGCTGATTTGGATGACCTTATTTTGCGAATTCGTGATGAGCTTAATATCACAGTATTCTTGATTGAGCATGATATGAAGGTTGTCATGAACCTTGCAGAGTACATTTACGTACTAGACTTCGGCAAATTGATTGCAGAAGGCCTACCTGCAGAAATTCAGTCTAATCCTGCTGTTATCGAGGCCTACCTAGGTCAAGATATGGAAGCAGCTATTAAGGCAAAAAGACAGGCACTTCTTGAATCAAGAGGCGAAAAGGTGGCAACTCCACCAGCAACGCCTGCACCAGAGGCTGCACCAGAAGAGGCTGTTATGGACAGTGACGGTGTTGTCATGGTGATGGATGCAGATATTAAGGAGAAAAACGATGCTGCTTAGCGTAAAGGATATACATACAAGCTACGGCAAAATCCGTGCTATTAAAGGCATCTCCTTTGACGTTGCTGAGGGTGAGATTGTAACCCTAATTGGTGCCAATGGTGCTGGCAAGTCAACTACATTGCGCACCTTGAGCGGACTTGAGTCGCCGCATCAGGGTACGATTACCTTTGATGGGGAAGACATCACAGGTAAGAAGCCTCACGACATTACAAAGAAGAGCCTTATTCAGGTGCCTGAAGGGCGTCGCGTTTTCCCGCAGATGACTGTTGCAGAAAACTTAGACATGGGTGCTTTCTTGCGCAATGACAAGGATGGCATTAAGGAAGACTATGAGAGAGTACTAGAGTTCTTCCCGCGCCTGCAGGAGCGCAAGAATCAGAAGGCAGGAACCCTTTCTGGTGGTGAACAGCAAATGTTGGCTATGGGTCGTGCACTTATGGCAAAGCCAAAGTTATTGACGCTAGATGAACCTTCCATGGGTCTAGCACCCGTAATCATTGAGGTAATTTTTGAGATTATCCTAAAGTTAAATGCGGAAGGAATCACCATCTTGCTGATTGAGCAAAATGCAAATCTTGCCCTAGGTATCTCTGACCGTGGTTATGTAATGGAGACAGGAATCATCAAGCTCTCCGGTACTGGCGAAGAGTTGCTAGCTAATGAGGAAGTGCGTAAAGCTTATCTAGGAGAAGACTAACTTAGAGTACACTAGGCGCTATATCTTTGCGTCAAATTTCGAAAAGGGGAAACTCACGTAGTTACTACGCTAGAGTTTCTCCTTCTCTTATTTTCCTTAATCTATAACACCTAGAGCACTCTAAATGCATGAGGCTTCCCTCGAGCTTGCCACCTGGGGCACTTAGTGCTGAAGCACTCAAAGTATTAGAATGTTCAGAATGCTTGCAAAAGGAGGGCCCGTAAGGGGCCTCCTTTTTCGTGGGCTATAATGAACTTATGAATAGTTTCTTTTCTTCTAAAGTGTACCTAGATGGTCTACGTAGAATATGGCTATTAGGGTCAATTTCTAGCGGAGTATTTCTGGTACTCATCATTCTTGCTGAGCTGACATTCACTGACGCTATTCTTCTATCTTATTTTTATGTGTGGTTTGTTCCCTTTTTGTTGGGCTATAAGGTTTTCAATTTTCTTTGGAAACGTAACCAGTCAGATAAACTGCTTTTACCGGTTGAAAAATGCAGCAGGATTTGCGGAAGTCACACACTTGCAGTTTTTTCCTGGACTGCGGTAACTCTAGTAATAACTTTCATAGTTCGTGCAATTATATCTCCGATAGCGTCTTCGGTTATGTATGCCTCACACGGAATATACTTCTTTTCGCTTGGAATGGGCATACTTCCTTCGATGCTACTTCCTGCACTGCTCTTCAGCGTGAGCGTTGTAGTATTTTCTGCCGCTATTGGCGGTTCGCGTCTCATCAGTTTCTTAGTGTCTTTTTTCATTGTTATTGTTCCGCCATTGCTTAAAGCAGGATATGTGCAGTTGGCGTTGCAGTTATTTCCTGGTGCTACCGCTAATCAAATTCCCTTGCTGGGACACAATGTTTATTATAGTGTTTTCGATATTATCTTTATGGACTACGGGTATGATCCTAATTTCAATTTCGTTCCTTGGCTATTAAGTCAGGCTCAAGATATTGTCTATACGCTTAGTTATGCGATCTTTTTCTTTTTGGTTGCTGCATGGCTCTTTAATCGCCGTAAATCCGAAATTGCAGGAACCCATAAACTAAATTTGCCCTTTAAGCCGTTCCAGAAGTAGCATGCCAGTTGACATCGGTCAATTGGCACCTCAATTCAATTTCCAGATGTACTTGACCTTGCTTACCTAAGTCAACTATACTACTTTACATAAGTAATGTAGATATATGAAATTGGAGGCACATAAGTGCGGGTTGATTTCGACAGCATCAAGCCCATCTACCTTCAAATTGCAGAAGCAATAGAAGATGACATTATCGTGGGTCGCCTACCTGAAGGTAATCCTGCGTATTCGCAATTAATTCTTTCTAAAGAGCTGGGAGTAAATCCCGCAACAGCCGCTAAAGGTATTAATGTTCTTGTGCAAAATGGCACACTTATCAAAGAACGCGGTAAGTCTATGACAGTGGCTGAGGGGGCAAAAGAGAAGCTCATTTCACAGCGACAAAAAAATGGACTGCATTCATTGGTCGCAGAGCTTGTTACAGAAGCTCAGAAAATTGAATTAAGCAAAGACGATGTAGTGGCGATGATTAATCAATACTATGCTCAAAACGGAAGGGGAACCGTGTTATGAGCAAAGACAAGAGGGTATACGACGAATCCGCCATCGCGATAAAGGCAGAAGGCCTCTCTAAAAGTTTCGGCAAGAAAAAAGCACTAGA
>Ga0123355_10000072_pt1 | contig 107470 bp, 94 predicted proteins | sample TergutEmb28metaG_3_FD_89872 | JGI IMG/M metagenome (GOLD analysis project Ga0123355, IMG submission 89872) | Embiratermes neotenicus P1 segment gut microbial communities from Petit-Saut dam, French Guiana - Emb289 P1 | ecosystem: Host-associated > Arthropoda: Insects > Digestive system > Gut ...
AACAGTTGCGATTAAGTTTCTTAGATAGTCATAGTAGAAGTAAGTTGTGTTGCCTAGCGCGTCAGTTGCTCTGCGCACTTGTGAACAGGTGCCGTCATAGGTAAAGGTTGTTGTGTTGCCTAGCGCGTCAGTATCAGTAAGTACGCGACCAAGCGCGTCATAAGTGAAGGTACGCTGGATCTGCCCACCTTGTGCGATTTGAGTTAAGTTGCCGTCCTGGTCGTAGGCATTGATAGTAAGAAGACCGCAAAAATCAGTGTGTGTTGTTACTTGTCCGCGTGCGTTATAAGTCCAGGTGGCTTCTGCACCGTCAGCACGTGTCTCACTTGTTATATTTCCATCTGCGTCAAAGGTGCGTTGTATGGTATTTCCTGCGCGATCACGCACGGTAGTTGGGTTACCGTTTGTGTAGCTGAATTCCTCGTAAGTGCCATCAGGGTGTTCAATGCGGATCTTTCTACCCTGGTCATCTAAGAAAAGACGTTTTTGGTAACCGATAGCATCAGTTAGCAGTACTTCAGAAGTAACACCGTTTGGATGAGTTTGCAGATATTCAATATAAGATACGCCACCTTCGCCGTCTACTTGTCTGACTACTCTGTTGTAGTTATCAAAGGTGTTTTCAATCATGACCGTACCCAGCGGATTTATCCAAGAAATCATTCTGTGATTGTCATCATAAACATAGCTATAGGTTCTGCCCGAGGCGTTGGTGAAAGAAGTTAGATTGTCATAAGCATCATAGGTGTAGTCAAGCGTGTACCCATTGGGAAGGGTGATTTGTGTGATGCGTCCTCTGGCATCTGTGGTGATGTCGTACCTTAGACCTGAGGGGTCGGTGATCGCAGATATTATGCCAAAGGTGTCTCGCTCAACGCTTATGACTCTATCCATGTGGTCGGTGATATTGATGAGCTTGCCGTGTCTACAGAAACGTCTCACTTCGTTATTTTCAGTGGTGATTTCCCACTCGTAGACGTTGTATTGTTCGTTTCCTTCGCCCCAGTTAATAGTATTAGTGCCAACTTGGATGCGATTGAGTTCGTAGTGATGACCCTCAAAGAAGGTCACAAAGTTGTTCCCTTCTGGAACAAACTCTAAAATGGAGCCGTTTCCTCTGTTATAGGCAATGTTGCCGTCATCCATGTGTACTAAAAATTCATTGTACTGAAATGACCAGCCGCGGCCAAAAGGAGACATGACATCAGCGCGAAGTGAGTTATAGTCGCGCTTTAGCATGAAGGGCGCACCGAGTGAGTCAATCGAGAAATCTTCTTCCCAAATCCATAAATTTCCTGTGTTTAGATTTACCGGGTCAACTGCAAAGACCGAGTTTTTGCCTTGTCCGTTAAGCAAGTTATTGACCTGTATACGCATAGACCTATCAGGAAGTGTCGGTGAAGAATAGTGTCTGGTAACGACTCTCGGGTTTCTCAAAAACAAGGTGTTTCCTTGCCTGATTAACATATCAGGTGTTCTGTTGTCAGCTGCTATTGTCGCTACAGGTACGTTATAGAATCTTGAAATAGACGCTAGGGTGTCCCAACCTGTGACGCGGTAGATCATGAATCGGTCACTTCTGTTCTCGCGCCCTGGGCTACCACCAGGTGCAGCTGCTCTAAAGCGGTAGTAATAGTATGTGTTAAGTGCAGGGTTTAAAAACAGCGTGCCTGTTTGCCAGTTCTCTCGCCTGCCAGAAAAGACTGAAAGACGGGCAGGGTTGCCCAACATATTTTCAAAGCTTCTCGAGTCTGGATAGATAAGGTATCTATTAGCAAAGCTCGTACCTGTTTGTACGTTGCTCGTATTACCCCTAATATGTACGCGCCAGTCTACAAAGCTATAAGGACGTGCTCGTCCGTATACAAAGGTGCCAACGGTGTTGATTTGGCCAAAGCGTGAGTTTTGCACCATAGGTGTTACACGGCCGCGAGTATTGTTTATGTTGAAGTTTAGGTTTGCTTGTGGCTCTGGTGTCCAGTTGATGATGACGCGCGGGCGCCAAGATTCCCTAAAGCCTGGGTTTGATCCAGGATTGGAGTGATTAGTTGCAAAGCCTGATACTGACTGTGCTTCATTTCTTGCACGCAACAAAAAACCGTGGTGGCGCTCTCTGCCCGTTACTAAGTTTTCTATTGCAGTTCTCACGTCAAAGCTTTGATATCCAACTCTTGCTCTTTGCGTAAAGCCTGCTCTCGTTGATGCTGGTTCGCGTCTTAGCCTGACCTGTTGGTTCCAGGTAAGAGTATCGCGTCTTCTCTCCCAGTTATTAAAGAGTCTGTGAGCCTCTATGCGCATGGCTCCGTTTGAATGATTAGAGAATTGCCATATTCTTAGGTGTGCACTATCAATGCGTGCACTATTTGGTATTACGTCTTGGACATTTTGCAAAGTCGTGAAGTAAACTAAATACCTTGCGTGACCAAAATCGCGAGCTCCAGCAACACCTAGGTAGCGCGCGCGCATATTGCCTACGTATCCGTGTGCAAATCCGCCATACAGTCTTCGCTGAGTAGATGTTCTAACTACTGATGATCCTCTTTCGGTAGTGCGCTGCTCGCTAAAGAGCTCTATGTTTGCTCTTATCGGAAAGGCTCTGTACGCATCATGTAACCACTCGCTATCAAGATCGAAAGCAAGGACGTATGTGTCGTCTCCTGCGTGTTCTAAAGTAGCGGTATTTTCAATGCTCATATCTTCGTTTGAGCATATAAGCACCGGTGTTGATAGGACATACATTACTTCTTCTGTTATTTCACAATAGAGGAAAATTAGGCCATCATATTCACCTACTGAAAGGCCGTGAGTATTTACTTCAAAGCTTAGATATTCTAAGTCTGTGGGCTCATTGATAACAGCAGAAATATGTGCAAACTCTGCGTCTGTGCGCCACTCTAGGTCAACACCTTCAAAAACATCATTGTACAAAATCGCATTTTGCATGTACGCTGGGCTTGAGAAGTCGCCACCACTAAGGGTTAGGGTGAGATTTTGCTCTAGATTTGAAAAGGTAACTGCCAAGTCGTCATCTTGCTCTAGGTTAATTGGGAAGCGAACATCTAGGGGACTTGCAACAGGCGAGATATAGCCTGCTGCAAAAGGTACTGGCAGAGGTGCCAGATCGGTGTCAACATCTAGTGCAATACCAGAAGGTGTATAAAAATAGTTTGGATCAGTGGTAAAGACTGTTCTGTAGGTACCATCCCCTACTCTATATGTTTTATGATACTGTCCGATTTCTACAGGTTCTCCGAGGCCCTCTAGGTCTGGGTCAATTGCATACTGATCATCTACAACAAGAGGATAACGGAGGTCTGGGTCTGCCTCGGCTGTGTATGTAGGCTCACGCACGTCAGCAAATGTGGTTTCAATAGTAGGCGTAGTGGTGCGCGAGTAAAAATCAGGTACTGAGAAATCTTGGTTGGTAAGGGACGCACTTCTTTGCACAAAGGCCTCACCTACCGCTAGGTCATTAAACCCAAAATCAACTGGCGCGGGCTGTGTAAAGATGCCCTGGCGAAACTGATTAACATCTCTAACACTTGCTGCAATAGCTTCAACAGGGATAGAAACTAACAACATAAGCAGTGACAGAAATACTGCTACGATTTGTCTCCAGGTTGCGATATGAGGACTATTCATGGTTATCCTCCGCATCTAGATCGTCTTCTTCTGGGTCGTTATAGTCTTCCTTTGCGTACCCGTACTCTTCTAACAAGGCGTTTTCTGCGGCTTCCTTTTGGGTGGCAAGTGCTAGGGCTACAAACCAAATAGTAGCAAGAGTAGAGATTACGGCCATAGTAATGCTTAGCACAATATGTGCTGGCACCAAGAAAAGAATTGCAAACTTTATAAGATGTATGAAAGCTATCCAGATAAGTAAAGTTAAAAGGTTTCTCCAAAAGCTGGGTAGACCTATCTTTTCCTCTTTTAGACAACTTGCCAAAAATACATAGAAGGCTGCTGCAAGAAGGATTGCAAGAACAGCAGATATATTGTCTACGCCTGTCTTTGCAAGCTCAAAGCGTGTTGGATCGCCTGCGAAAAGTGCGCGTGCTAAAAACCCCAGCGCGAGGCTTTTAACTATCGAAATAAGAAGCAGTGCTGCTGCTAGCAGGGTTAGACGAAGTGTCACTATTCTTTTCTTGAGTGGTCTTGCAATGCTAAAGAGTGCCCAGATGAGTACAACTACTGCAACAGCCAAAAGCACTGAGGTGGCAACAAGGGGTATAACTGAATGGCTTGCCTCGCTCAAGGTATCAAGGTCAAGTGTGCCGCCCAAAAAGAGCTCTGTCTTTGTAGTAACAAGCAGAGTTGCTAATGAAAAAATGAGGAGAGCTATAAAAGCAGTGATCGCTTCCTTTTTGTATGCGCATATTTGCTTGGCTGCAAGACGCACAAAAAGCACATCGAGTAGGCTTAATCTCTCTGTTTTTGTCTCTGCTTTTATGTCTTTATGCTTGCTCATCTGTGCCACGCTGACCTAAATACATTTAAGTTATATTGAAGAAGAATTCTTGTGCTTGTGCTCTCACCTAAGTACTGAGCAAAAAGAGTCATATTGCCCTCAATTCTTGTGTTTGCATTTGCAACGGTAGTACCTGAGCTGTCAAGCGTCCACCTGTGAAACACCCTATCTGGATGACTAGGAGTCGGAAGCGTTTCAAGCCTTGTTCCCACTTCGCGTGATTGCGCACTTATTGTGCGCCCTCCGCGTGTATCAAAAGCAACCCTTACGCGGTCTGGCTGCCACCTGGCATACAGTGTCGTGTCTGCCTCCACTAGTGTGTTTTCATCTACTCTTGCACCTGCATTGGGATGATCAAACCATCCCATAAAGGTGTGATATGACCAGTAAGGTGTCGGTAGTGCTCCTATGTCATATCCGAAACTGCTTGAGATGTCAGATACGTAAGATCCGCCACGCGAATCAAAGGTAATGCTGCGGGCATATATATCCCACTGGGCGTAAAGTGTCATACTTCTCGTAACTGTCGTGTTTGCCTCTATTCGCACTCCCCCACTGGGCATGTCGAACCATCCCATAAAGTTATAGTTTTCACGCACAGGTACAGGCAGTGTTCCAAAGTTTTGCCCAAAGCTAAAGTGAACATCTGGAATTGTGTTTGCGCCGCGAGAATCAAAAGAAATAGTAATGTCTTGTACGCCCCACTGTCCGTAGAGAGTCGTGTTTGTGTTTAGGGTAAGCGGAAGCTCGATTAAACTTTCGCTCTCTGCTTGTGTTGCCCAACCTAAAAAGCTGTGTCCTGCACGCACGGGTGTGGGCAGTGTGTTTAGCGTAGCTCCGTTTAGGTGTGTTTGTATTTGAGGCGGAGTATTGTTTTGAGCGTTAAGTGTGAGTGTTACTTGGGGAAAGTTTCGCCATAGTAAATGGTCAAGCTCAACATGGTCGCGCTCATCTAGCGTCAGAGTAGTAGCGTTACCAGCACCAAAGACGTTGTCATAGAACTGCAGTTGTTCTGGCATTGCGTATCCTTGCTTTGTGAAGCCTAAGTAATACGTGCCTGCACCAATCGGAAAGAAGGCAAAACTACCATCAGGGTTTGTATTTGTGGTGTGTACGGGAGTTAAGTTAGTGGTGCTTTCAAAGAGAAAGACTTGAGCCGGATAGAGCGCCAAATCAGTAGCAACTTCAGTAATAATACCTGATATTTGAGATGCGGGAGTAAGTGCTGCATCTACATCTGTCAGGTGAGTGCCTGGCACAATGGTGATATGGTCTGCAGTATTTGGGTCAAAATGTCCGAAGTGGAAGACCGTACTGTGCTCGCCAGATAGATCTACAAACTGCAGGATATAGCTGCCAGGAATTATAGCTGACAGAGAAAAACCTCCGAAGTCGTCAGTAAAGGTTTCATGGCAAGGTTCTTCCAGATGCGCCTGCGTAATGGGACTTGGAGCACCCGCTGTATTGAAAAGTCTTACTGCTATGCCAGAAAGTGAATTAAGTGAAGTGTCTACGACAGATCCAGAAATGCTTGAGTTTGGAATGAGCACAACGTCTTTTCCGACTAGATGTTCAAGGTTTCCTAGTGCAAATGAATCTGCACTACGCGCTACAAAAGTATCTTCGAAATACATCTCTAAGAATCTGTCTTCTAGGTCTGAAAAGTGCAAGAAGTACATGCCTGCAACAAGTGCGCCAAAGAAATAGGTACCATCGTCATCTGTAATGTCTTGCGCAACTATTTCAAAGTCATCAAAAGATCCTGGGTTAGATACGTTAGGCAGTGTTTGTAACAGTGATACCACAATGTCTTCTACAGGAGCATTCATATCGCTGGTGACGGTACCTGTAATGGTAGATGCATTTTGCATGACAGCATCTGTGTCTTCTCTGACGTCACCTGCAACTAGTGTAATGCTGGTTGCATCTTCTACAATGTCAACATTGTTGTAGTACTGTGCTAAGAGCAGACCATCAGGGCAGCTAAACTGAATAAAATAGCTACCGTCTGCAAGCCCTGTAAGCGCAAAGTCACCTGCCGCGTCAGTTTCTGTACCCGAAATAGCAAATATGCTTTCCTCAAACTCTCCTTCTACATATTCGCTGTACCCAATATATGCTGACACTAAAATGTCTTCTAGAGCGTTCCCACTTTCATCACTTACGTTTCCTGTGATTGTTCCTGCACGAGACATTACTGTGGTGTTTAGATTTATGGTTGCACCAGACGTTAGAGTTACCGTATCTGCAGCATCCAAAGCAGGCTCTTGATGATAGTAAATATATCCGTAGGTAAAGTTTAAGTCTCTAAAGGATAGCTTGTAGTCTCCAGGGATTAGTGGGCCTAGCGCAAAGGTGCCAAAGTTATCAGTTTCTGTAGAGAGTTCTGCTATGTATTCGATACCTTCAGGCGTACTTACTTGGCGGTATGCTGTGACCAGTATGTCTTCGAGTGCCTGCCCCGAATCATTTTCTACACTACCAGAAATTTGTCCAAAGCTAGGGATTACATTTACTGCAATGGTATAGTCGCCTGTCTCTATGCCTGCATTACTTGTTATGATAATGCGAAAGCTATCTGTAGCAGGTGCTATAAGTCTTAATTCCATTCCGTCAGCTATTGTATGTGCGTTAGTTGAGTCTATTAGGATGTTGCCGCTGGCATCTAAAATAAGGAAAAAGAGGGCAAATTCAAAATCGCTTACAACAAAGCTGTAAGCGACTCCTGATGTTAGATTAACTGAATAGGCATTAAAATATCTATCCTCTTCTAGTATTTCTGCATTATAAGAGGGTGCGCCTTCAAAAAGCTCTGCACTGTGCAGTACGGGCGGAATACCCAAATTGTGAACGGTTATCGCAGGGGGTAAAGTGACTGAGCCGGCGAGTGCAAAAGCAGGGATTAAAGCAATGAATAAAATTACCGCAATAAGAAAACGATGTGTTGTTTTCTTTGGCAATTCTTTGAAATTTCGTGCAAGCGCAAAAGGCAAGAGTGGCGATCCTATTCTTCGATAATTTAAGAGCACTTCTATAGTGCACTTTTAAGTATCACTTAGCCCTCTGACCTCGTCAATATTCAAAATGTGAGCTACACAGCATCTCCACAAATCTATGTAAAATTGCCGCACAGAAGTCAATTTACATTCCTCTAAGTGCCAAAAGTCTTTAAATGTTTACCTTACTTGACTATTAACCAGTAGCTGCAGCAGCTAGGCGTTCTGCTCTGTCAGCAGCAATCAAAGCGTCTGTCATATCCTTTAGTTCGCCACCATCAAGAATCGTATTGTACGAGCCACTCCAGCCAATGCGGTGGTCAGTTACGCGGTCTTGTGGTCCGTTATAGGTGCGAATTTTCTCGCTACGGTCACCAGAACCAATTTGACTACGACGCTCGGCACCTAGTTCAGCTTGCTGGCGCTCTAGTTCTTGCTCATACAGACGCGCGCGCAGTACACGCATAGCAGCTTCTTTATTCTGCATCTGTGATTTTTGGTTTTGCGACTGCACTACAAGTCCTGTTGGCTCATGGGTAATGCGCACTGCACTGTCGGTGGTGTTTACACTTTGTCCGCCTGGTCCACTGGCGCGATAAACATCAATGCGTAAGTCATTCATGTTGATTTCAATCTCAACATCTTCAACTTCTGGCAACACTGCAACAGTAGCAGTTGAAGTATGGATACGACCCTGCGATTCAGTCTTTGGCACGCGCTGAACGCGGTGTACGCCCGATTCAAACTTCATCATCGAATACACGCGGTCACCCTTTACGCGAAACGACACTTCTTTAAAGCCACCTGAATCTGAAGAGCTTGAGTCGATTTCACTCACTTTCCAGCCCATGCTTTCGCAAAAGCGGTTGTACATACGGTACAGGTCACCTGCGAAAATGTTTGCTTCGTCTCCTCCGGCGCCACCACGAATCTCAACGATAATGTCTTTCTCATCATTAGGGTCTTGCGGAATCAGCAAGTATTTAATCTCTTCTGATAGCTTTTCTTCTAAAGCGTTAAGTTCACGCAGCTCTTCGGCAGCCATGTCTTTCAAGTCCTGGTCAGACTCCTCCTCTAACATAGCTTTTGCCGCGTCACGATCATCTACCGTCTTGATGTATTCTTTTGCCAAGGCGGCAAGTGGTGTTTGTTGGCGATGTTCGCGCGCAAGTCGCGTATATTCGGCCTGGTTTGCCAGTATTTCTGGGTCGCCCATCTTTTCGCCCAGAGCTTCATAGGTATTCAAAATATGAACTAGTTTTTCGCGCACCTAACTAATCCTTTCTTAGTATGGTTGTGTCTGTTTGTCCAATAACTGTAGTGTATCCAAAGTGACCTTCGAGTATACAAAGGGTATACAAGGGGCTTGTCACGTAAATTATTTCAGTCTTTAATGGTATCATCAATACAATCTTTTGAGAGAACACGGAAGGGTTAAGTATGTCGGAAGCTCCTTATAAAATTCTTATCGTAGACGATGAAGCTTCGATTACGGAATTTGTACAATACAATCTGAAAAAAGAAGGTTATGATGTCACAGTTGCACATGATGGTGCAACGGCACTTGAACTGTTTGCCGAAGGTGACTTTTCGCTGATTGTGCTTGATATTATGATGCCCGACATCAACGGTTACGAAGTGTGCAAGAAAATCCGCACGACCAGTAACGTACCTGTTCTGTTCTTGTCAGCACGTGATACTGAAATCGATAAGGTTGTTGGACTAGAAATCGGTGGTGACGACTATTTAACGAAACCCTTTGGTGTGCGCGAGCTGACAGCACGCGTGAAGGCTTTACTGCGTCGTAGCTCTCTTGAAGGTAGCAGTGAAGATTCAAACACCATTTCTGTTGCAGGTATTACCTTGGACCAATCTGCCCATCATGCAAGCTGTGCGAGCGGAACAATTGATTTGACTCCGCGTGAGTTCGAACTGCTGAACTGTCTAATGCAGCGTGCAGGCAAGGTTCTGTCGCGCGAGCAGTTACTACGCGATGCTTGGGGTTGGGAATATTTAGTTGAGACAAAGACTGTAGACACTCATGTAAAGCGTCTGCGCGACAAACTAGAAGCTGCTGGTCTTGACTCACACGTCATTGAAACAGTGCGCGGATACGGCTACCGCTTTAAAGCAGATGCGTAAGTGTCTATCCCTCGCAACTCAATAAAAGCACGCATAGCGCGACATGCGCGCAATATTGGTCTTTTTGCGACTTTCCTCATTGGGATTTCTGCAGTACTATTGTTCCTTTCTGTGGGAGACATTCAAGCAGCACTTTACCTGTCACTTATCACCTTAGTTGCTGCAGCTGCGACTTGGTTCATGGCCTCAAAGCTAACAACAGCCATTGACCGCGATGTGAACGCCATGACAGAAAAGGTGCGCGAATACAATCGCGGCAATAAAGGTGCGCGCATTTGGGGTTCAAATATTTCAGAGCTGCGCAACCTTGCTGAACAAATCAATCGCATGGCAGACGAAGGTGAAGCTGCCATAAGTGACGTCCGCGATGAGGACAGACGCGAATCAGGATTCATTAGTGATGTGTCTCATGAGCTGCGTACTCCCCTGACTTCGATTCGCGGGGCTGCCGAAACCTTGCTAGAAGGCGACGTCGAAGAAGAAGACCGCGTGCGCTTTCTTAATATGATTATCTCTGAGTCTGCCCGCTTAACGCGCCTTGCAAATGACCTTCTAACCTTGCAGCGTATCGAAGGCGGTACCGGAGAAATTAGCCTATCGCGCTTTAGCCTAGAAACTGCTGTCGAGCGTGCAGAAGCAACTCTTGACCACATCATCGAGCTGCGAAATGTTGACTTTGGCACCGAGGGTGAGCCCGAAGAAGTACTGGGAGACATCGACCGCATTCAGCAAGTTATCGTAAACCTAGTTGACAACGCAACGCGAGCCGTTGGCGATGGTGGCCATGTTTGGATTGAATTTGGTGCAGTCGAGCGCTATGAGCTGGGTCCTTTGGTACACGAAGAGCACCTGGCTGATGTTGAGGAGTTCGCCTATTTCGCCGTCTATGACGATGGTCCTGGCATCCCTGCTAGTAAGCGTGCGCACCTCTTTGACCGCTTTAGCAGACACCAGTACAGCCGTGACCGCAAAACGGGCGGTAGTGGCCTGGGGCTCTCCATCGTAAAGGCTATTGTGAAGTCTCATGGCGGCGCGGTCGATGCAAGTTTCGGAGCTGACGAAGTAAGGCTGCCCGACGCTTATTCTGACGCGCCTCCGCCTGAATACGGCTGCTGCTTTACGGTATATCTGCCTATACCGCCAAAGCCCAATTTTGAGAGAATGTCCATGATTGAAGCATCTAAACAGCCACCCGCATCACGCATTCGCAAGCGTGCACGCAGTAAGCGTAACTAGAGGCGTAGGTGCGGTATCGCAGCTGCAGCGCGGCTAAAGGTGGTCTTCTAGCGAAACTTCTAGCTGAAGTATGTCACCCGGTTGCACATCTTGTGCGTCAGCAGACAGGCTCTCTACCGGCAAATCTAGACGTAGGTATTCACGCGTAGTCCCCTTAACGTGCGGTACGTCATCGTACTCTGTGAATTCTTCGATAATTAGCTCGACTTCAGAAGCAAGTCTTGAGTCATAGTAGCGCACTTCATCTGCAACGGCTTGCCGCTGCAAGGTGTCTACGCGCTGCCACATCGTGCGCGGATGTAAGGGTTTCAGACGTTCTGCTGCAGTGCCTGTGCGCGGACTATAGCGAAATATATGAGTCTTTGAGAATTGAAGCTCTTTTGCCAGTTCAAGAGTTTGTTGGAAATCGTCATCTGACTCGCTGGGATAGCCAACAATAATATCGGTAGTAATAGCCGTATGTGGTTTAATCTTTCGGATGCTCTCTACGACTTGTCGGTATTCATTTGCGCTATAGCTTCTGTTCATATCCCCCAGTACATAATCAGAGCCTGACTGAAGAGGAATATGGAAATGCTCGCAAAGGAGTTCACTTTCTGCAAAGAAGTCCAGCAAATCGCCTGTTAGGTGTCTAGGTTCGATACTCGAGAGCCTTACGCGATAGATATCAGTTTCAGCCTGAATGCGCTTTAGCAAAGCAGTGAATGAAGTTGTATTTGTATCTACATCTGAATAGTTGCCCAGATTTATTCCTGTGAGAATTACTTCTTTTGTTCCTGTATCTGCAAGGCTCTTGATTCTGCTAATGATTTCATCAGCGCTTACTGAACTGCACTTCCCTCTTGCAAAGGGCACGATGCAGTAACTGCAAAAATCTTCGCAACCATCTTGCACCTTAATGGGTATGCGGATTCTTTTTTGAGCAGTTGCTGACTTTTGTGTATTGCTATCATTGAGGTCTGTAAGAACTGGCACGCTGTCAGAATGCTTTGACAAAGCAGTTACGATGTCTTTTTTATCAGGTGCAACTTGGATTTTTTCATCAAGTGCCTCAAGTTCATCTTTTAACAGTGCAGCACTGCAACCTGTCACAATAACACTAACAACATTAGGAAAGCGGGCTGCCTTGCGCAGTTCTTTGCGGACTTTACGGTCAGCCTCCCCCGTTACGGTGCAGGTATTTACGATGGCAAAATCAGCTTCCATCAGGTTGGCGACCCGTTGTGCACCGATGTGTTCTAGGGCTTCAAAGAGTTCATCAGATTCAACCTGATTAACCTTGCATCCAAATGTCTTAAGAAAATAGCGTGCCATTAAACCGACTCCTTCGAAATCATAGTCTCGCGTCGCAAAGTATCGCAAGCAATAGCGAGAGCTGCTATCGCTGCGGTATCAACGCGCAGTATCGTAGCGCCCAGACTGACCTTATGTGCACCAATATCTTGCATCTTTGCGATTTCTTCTGCAGTAATGCCGCCTTCTGGCCCGATGACAATCACAACATGGGGCACAGACTGCTGTTGCTGGGATTGTCTTTGAGCGAGAAAGCTAGCGATTGCCTCTGATATGCTGTGCTGGGATTCTTCCTCCCAGGCAGCAAGGATTAAGTCTGGTGTTGCATCGTCCAGCATCTTTAGAGCATCGTCAAAGCTTTGCAGCTCTTCAATTGCGGGCAAGTCACCGCGATGTGATTGTTGAGCAGCAGCTGTTGCGATTTTGCGCAAGCGCTCAACCTTTGTTGTTGCGCGCTTCTTGTCAGGACGACTAATAGAGCGGTCAAACAACACGGGAATAATACGTCCTATTCCGAGCTCTGTTGCCTGCCTAACGATCTTTTCATTTGTGTCACCCTTTGAAAAGCCCAGTACAAGGTCAATCTGGAAGTGATGTGCTGGTGCTTCGATTTTCTGGATAATCTTTAAAGTAAGTTCATTGCTGTGTATTTCTTCTATTTCGCAAAGCCATGCTATCCATAAGTTGCGCTGGACAATCTCGATATGTTTACCTGTGCTAAGTCGAAGCACATTTGCCACATGATGATAGATTTCGCTGTCTGCAGCAAGGCTAAGAGTGCTGTCAACTTGCACATCTTGCGCCTGCACTTCTTGCGGCTGCTGTTGTGGATTGTCGATGAAAAAACGTGGTAGCGCCACGGTGCTTCCCTACTTTGCTCCTCTAAAGAAATCTTTAACTTTGTCACCAAAATTTTGCTGCAGCAGTTCGTCCGCATCAGAAGTTTCGCTGTCACCCAATTCTGAACTGAGCTCTGTGAGCAATTCTTGCGCGCGTGGGCTCACTTTCTTTGGCACGATAATATCAATATGACAGTAAAGTTTGCCAACTTCTTCTGGGCGGCTGATGAAGGGCAGTCCTGCGCCGTCAACGCTTACCTTATCCCCCGATTGAACTCCTGCAGGCACCTGGACTTCTACCTCTTCAAGCAAGCCTTCGATTCGCTTTGTTGTGCCTAGCGCAGCCTCTGCGATAGACAGAGGCAGGCGGACATTTAGATGCTGTCCTTTACGCACGAAGCGATCATGCTGCATTATTCTGATAGTAACTATTAAGTCCCCGCTTGCTGCACCGCGAATGCCGGCTTCGCCCATACCGTGCAAGCGAATCTTTTGTCCATCAGCAATTCCTGCAGGAACATCAACATCTATGGTTTGACGGTCGATTACACGACCAGAGCCCTGACACTCATCGCAAGGGTTTTCAACGCGCTGGCCTGTGCCGCCGCAGTCTGGACAAGCTTGCTGCACGCGCATCGTGCCAAGGATTGTTTGCTGGTGTCCAACGACCTGGCCAACACCGTCACAGGTGCCACACATTGTTGGCTCTGCCTTATCAGCCGAACCTGTCGCATCGCACAAGTCACAAGGAGCAAGCCTATCAACAGTGATTTGCCTCATCATGCCACGCGCGGCTTCTTCAAGCGAAACGTTGACTGTCATGCCCATGTCGCGACCTTCGGGTCGTACGGACCGGCCACCGCGCGAGCCTGCGACCCCGCCAAAGAATGAGCTAAAGAGGTCGCCCAAGTCAACTGCGCCGCCGCCGAAAATATCATTTATATCAACATTGTATGCACCACCACTGGTACTTGCACCAGGAACAGTACCAAATCTGTCATAGTGCTGACGCTTGCCTGGGTCGGACAAGATATCATAGGCTTCGTTAAGCTCTTTAAAGCGATCTTCCGCATCAGGAGCATCGTTTACATCAGGGTGATACTCACGTGCTTTGCGCCTGAAGGCACGCTTAATAGTTTCCCCGTCTGCATCACGAGTAATCTCCAACATTTCATAATAATCAATCCGAACCGATGACAAAATATAACTCCAATTACTTCTCTTAAGTCTGTGTGTCTTTGCTCTTTACAAGGCACTCTCTGTATTTAAAAAATGCTTCTATCTATTCTAAAATATCGTCTAAAGTATGTGCTGCGGTAGAGACAGCAGCAATCGCACTACGGTAATTCATTCTGGTTGGCCCAATAGCTGCAACAACGCCACCTTTGTAGCGGCATGTTATCAGGCTAATCTGCGACAAGCCAGCCGCACAATTTTCTTCTCCGATAGATACCACAACGCGACTATCATACGAACAAGCTTCTAGCACTTCATTGAGTTCTCGTTCATTTTCGAGCATACCGACAAGACGCGCAAATCCTTCTTGCCCCTCAGGTTTTGAAAACTCTGGCTGAGTCAACAAATTTGCCAAGCCATTGTAGTACAGCTGGTCTGTTCCTGACCTAGAACCAATGCTGCGCGCGAGCGTAACGTTAAGCACTGCTAAGCTGCTTGTAGCTGCTGCAAGATGTGTCACCACAGCACGAAACAATTCTGCCAACAAAAGTGAATTGCCTGACGCACATGATTTTCGCAACGCAAGGTGCAATTCTTGATGCGGATATGCCGCTTCTGTTGTCTGCATATGTGCGGTTCCTGAAAGTGCTGGAACCGACAAAATATCATCAACTACCCTGCGATACCCTGCATGTGTTGGCAAGCGTCCTGCAGAAGTATGTGGCTGATACAACAAGGCTCTATCTTCAAGTGCGCCCAATTCTGCACGAATAGTAGCAGGAGACGCATCCATCACATAGCGTTTTGCCAGAATGCTTGAGCCCACAGGGGCGGCGCTTGCTACGTGGTGTTCTACCACCGCACGCAAAACTATTCGTCTACGCTCAGTTAGCACTGCTCATCAAACCTTAAACTTTGCTTAAATCGTAAAAAGCTTATTCGTAGTTTACGATTGAGTGAATGGGCACATTGCCTGCCTGTAGCTGATCGCGACCGTTTAGGAAGTCGAGCTCGATAAAGAAGCTATACCCAACAAGTGTCGCGCCTAGTTTTTCAATCAGATGTGCCTTTGCAGCAGCAGTTCCGCCTGTTGCAAGCACATCGTCAACAATCAGTATGCGGTCATCAGAAGTAACATCGTCTTTATGCACTTCAATAATTGCCTTGCCATATTCAAGGCTGTACTCTTCTCCTACCGTTACATAGGGCAGCTTGCCTGCCTTGCGTGCAGGTACAAAACCGGCACCCAATTTATAGGCCATAGTGGTTCCGAAAAAGAAGCCGCGAGCTTCTGCACCAAAAACCTTTGTGATGCCAGCATCGAGGAAAGGTTCACACATTTCATCAATTGCCTGCTTAAAAACGTCTGCATCTGCAAGCACAGGTGTAATGTCTTTAAACGACACTCCGGCGCTGGGCCAATCTGGAATCGTACGAATGACTTTTTTGTAGTCCATCTGTGTTTCTCCTCGTTTGTCGCACATTTTAGCGCACTTAACTAAGCTGACAAATGATACGTCCCCCTGTCAGCTCCTTTGACAACCTTATTAACTATAGCAAATCTTCCAATTTATTTTTTAGCTCATCCTTAAGTAAGGAGCGCTTGAGAAGTTCTGTTTGTCGCACTATATCAACGCAGGCTTCCCCCAGCATTTCCTTCGAGCGCGGAGTCTTGTGACGATAGGTTGGGCGAAGCAGCAACTCAAACATATCTGCCTCTTTGTCTGCAAAGGTTACGTACATGCGCAAGTGACGCGGCTCTATACCCACAGAGCGCAAAGCCCAGGCGGCTCGCACACAGTCCACTTCAGCTGCAGTAAGTCTAGACTGCATAAAAGGGCCTGGTGTTTTGTCAGGCTCTACAATGCCGTAACGTTTTAACTCTAAGAAAAATTGTTCTGTGATTTTTTCATCCCGCATAAGGTCTGCAATTGACGCTACTGTTGTGTCGTCTTCACTTAGCTCATATTTTGCTCTATCGCAAGCAGGCTCAATAGCATCTGCACTACCGGGAGTCTGACCATCCACAGCAACGGTCGCAGCACCAGCACCAGGCGCAGTTGACGCATCCTCTTGCAAAATGTCAGCAAGCTCACCAGACATGCGTCCCTGGTCAAGCTCATCCAATTTAGTTTTAATCACGACAAGAGGTAAGAATTTTTCGCGCTGAAGGCGCAAGATTAGCTCGATACGGGCAAGGTCATCACGAGAATATTTGCGATATCCTCCTGAAGTACGTTCAGGGGTGATGAGTCCTTCGTCCTCTAAAAACCTTAGTTTCGAGACTGACAAATCATCAAATTTGTTTTTTAATTGCTGAACTACCTCGCCTATGGTTAAGTAGTCACGAAAATTCACGAGATTAGTTCCAGACGGTCAGGGCAATCAGTCAGAACCCCAGCAAAACATGAGCTGAAAAGTTCCAATCTGTATAATATCGCCACCTTTGAGTAGTGATTCTTCGACAATGTCGTCATTTAAATACGTACCGTTAAGCGAGCCCAGGTCGCGAATCAGCACCTCTGCGCCGTCGCGAACAATCACTGCATGTTCGCGCGACACGGTAATGTCGCCTAGGAACAGCTGCACTTCAGGGTCACGTCCAATGATGATGTTGTCTCCTTCTAGGAAGAAGCGTTCCCCTATTTGAGGACCCTTTACTACTTCTAGATAGATGTCATCATCGGGTGAGTGCTCACTGCGGCTTACCAGTTCAGCGCTGCGACTATTTACGGGCACAAACGACGTGGTCGACTGGTCAGCAGTGTCCAAGCACGACTGACACAGGCGACCATTTCCGTTTAGGCGGCCCTCAAATTCTCTTCCACAGCTCTGACATTCGGCCATGGTTCTTATTCTTCCTCTTCCATGCGCAGGCGTACTCTTTCGATTTCCTGCTGGAAGGCGTCAAGCAATTCTTCGTCTTGCTTGATAGCATAGCGTCTTTCTTCGATAATGCGATTGCGCACAAATGGGTCTTCCATGACGTCAAAAAGGTCGCGTCCTGATTCTGTTATCTCGCGCACGATGTATTCAATGGCACGAGTTTCTGGAACACTCAAGAAAAGGTTAGATTTCTTATCTTTGTTTCGTTTCCCAAATCTAAACATGTGACTCTTTCCTCCATCTAAGGTCAGGGTTTCTCACAGCTGCTGCTTCGTCTAAACGTCTTACTGGTGTCGAGTAAGGTGCAGACTTTAGCAGCTCTGGACTCTCCTTTATTTCTTTCGCAATAGCAATCATAGCAGTTGCAAACGATTCAATGTCTTTTAGTGGCTCGGTTTCTGTTGGTTCAATCATCATTGCTTCATCCACCAACAAGGGGAAATAAATCGTAGGTGGATGGAATCCATAGTCTAGCAAGCGCTTCGCCACGTCAAGTGTTCGCACGCCAACGTCGTCTTTTGTTGCCCCCTTGAAAGGTGTTCCCGTAAGCACAAATTCGTGCATACAGACCCCTTCAAAAGCCAGCTTGAAATCATCTTGCAACAACACGCGCAAGTAATTTGCAGAAAGCACTGCTTGGTGCGCAACATCACGAAGTCCTGCGCCACCCAATGCACGAATGTAGGTCCAAGCGCGCATCATGACACTTACATTTCCGTAGAAGCCGCGTACACGACCAATCGAGTTTTCTGGCGTTGCCATCGTATATAGGTCAATCCACACCGCATCACCCTCGATGTCAGTTCCTGGATTCTTCAGCTTTACCACCATCGGACCTGGCAAGAACGCAGTCAGCTCTTCAGTAACGCAAATCGGACCAGCACCTGGTCCTCCTCCCCCATGTGGGGTTGAGAAAGTCTTGTGCAGGTTAATGTGCAGTGCGTCAAAACCCATGTCGCCCGGACGTGAAACGCCCAGAATCGCATTCAGGTTTGCGCCGTCACAGTAGGTAAAAGCGCCCACATCGTGGCAAGCTTTGTTTATCTCGATGATTTGTGGCTCGAACAGCCCCAGAGTGTTGGGGTTAGTCAGCATGAAGGCAGCAACGTCTTCGTCTAGTGCTTCGCGCAGAGCGTCCAGGTCAACCAGACCTTCTGGGCTTGAGGGCACCGTCACGGTTTCGTAGCCTGCCATCGCAACTGAAGCCGGGTTCGTGCCGTGTGCGGTGTCGGGAATGATGACCTTTGTGCGAGCCGTCTTTCCGTCTGTGCGCGCCAGGTGAGCTGCACGAAACGCCATGAGGGCCGCATATTCACCGTGAGCACCAGCTGAAGGCTGCAGTGACGTTGCAGCAAATCCTGCGATTTCTGCGAGGTCAGCCTGCAGTTCATACATCATCTTAAGCGCGCCCTGCATGCTGTATTCTGGCTGGTACGGATGTAGGTTCGCAAAGCCAGGTAGACGTGCGGCATCTTCGTTGATGCGCGGATTGTATTTCATCGTGCATGAACCCAATGGGTACATGCCACTGTCGATGCTGAAGTTCATGCTGGCAAGGTGCGAGTAGTGACGCATAATATCGATTTCAGTTACCTGCGGCAGTGTTGGACCTTCGTCAGTGCCGGCAAGATAGTCAGCCAAGACAGGGATACCGCTTAGGTCTAGCGGCGGCATTTCACTCGCAGGAGCCTCTAGACAAGAACGTCCTTCTTCTGAAAGATCGTAAATCGTTTCGCGCGGACCCTTATAAGCAAAAGCCGTAGCTGCAGCGGTTGGAGTAGTAGTTGATTTATCCAATTTCTTTCACCGCCTGAACAAAAGCATCGATTTCTGCGCGAGTGCGCTTTTCAGTAGTTGCAAACAGAATAAGTGCGCCAGAATCATCGTCTGCATCAAGCATCACACCGGCAAGGTAGCCCTGATCGAACAACTCATCATGCCACTGGAACAGGTCTTTCTGCCCTGTGTAGCATAAAGGGAACTCGTAGCCGAAAGATTGTGCAGAAGGCGCGTCCTCTTTTTCTGTGGCGGGTGTGAAAAACCCTGTAGCTATAAGCTGGTCGCGCAGGTAATGTGCTTTGTTTACGCAGTCTGTAGCAATATCTTTCAGCCCTTTGCTGCCAACTGCTGCCAAGTACATTCCCGCAGTTAGTGCGCAAAGAGCATGATTGCTGCATATGTTTGAAGTCGCCTTTTCGCGGCGAATGTGCTGTTCGCGCGTTGACATGGTTAGCACGTATCCGTCATTGCCGTCTGCATCTGTCGTTTTACCAACAAGACGACCTGGCAGCTGGCGAACACATTTCTGAGTGCAAGCAAAATAGCCTAGTCCTGGTCCGCCAAGGCTCATTGCGTTGCCCAGTGGTTGACCTTCGCCCACAACAATGTCTGCACCTAAGTCTGCAGGACGTTTTAGCACACCTAGCATAATAGGATTAGTGTCTAGCACTACATAGGCACCCGCTTCTTTAGCGGCCTCAATCAAGGGTGCAACGTCTTCGATAATGCCAAAGAAGTTCGGGTATGGCAGCAACACTGCCGCAACTTGACCGTCGTATTCACGTAGTGCCGCTGCGAATGCTTCTGCGTCAGTAGTAAGGTTTCCATCAACAGGAATAAAGACTGGCTCGATTAAATCCGATGCCGCATACGTCATCATGGTTTCCAGCTTTTCTGGATGCAACGTTTCAGAAACCAGCATTACCTTGCGCTTTCCGCGCGTCAAGCGCAGTGCCATAAAGGCAGCTTCGACCAAAGCTGTTGCACCGTCATACATGCTAGCATTTGCAACATCCATGCCGGTGAGCTCACAGATTCCTGTTTGATACTCATAAATCGCCTGCAAAGTCCCCTGACTGACCTCGGGCTGATACGGAGTATATGCCGTAAAGAACTCAGGACGACGCAGCAGGTGGTCAATAAACGAAGGTGAATAATGGTCGTAGCAACCAGCACCTGCAAAAGACACATATTCATGTGCTGCAATATTGCTGTCTGATAGCTGCGTCAAAGCAGCGCTTAGGTCAATCTCTGACATGCCTCCTTCAACATTAGGGGGACTGTCCAGCTTGACACTGTCAGGTATGACCTCGTAGAGTTCATCAACGCTTGCAACGCCAACACGCTGCAGCATCTTCTCTCTTTGATCTTTGGTAATAGAAATATAATTCATCTGATAGGTGACCTTTTGCGCGCGCTAAGCAATGCTTGCGTCGTATGCTGCGTTATCAATCAAGTCATCGAAATCGCCACTGTCTTCTACGCGTACGCGAACGAGCCAACCTGCGCCATAAGGGTCATCATTGATGGTTTCAGGAGCATCTTCCAACGCTTCATTGATGGCGATAATTTCTCCGCCAACAGGAATCAGCAGTTCAGACACCGATTTCACACTTTCAACCTCACCATAAACTTCGCCAGACTCAAAGCTGTCGCCCTCTTCTGGAAGCTCTACAAACACGATTGAGCCTAACTGGTCTGCCGCATATTGAGTAATACCAATTGTTGCCTCTTCGCCGTCAATGTTAATCCATTCGTGGTCGAGCGAATACCTAAGGTTTGCTGGTGATGTCATTCATGCCCCTTTCAAGTGGTTGACAAGTAATTGTCAGACAAATTTATGCGTCAATACAAGCCTGCGCTTTTGTGCAACTTGTCGCGCTTGTTTACCTATGCAATAGTATCAAATTATGGGCTGAAATTTGCGAGCAATTACGGTGAATAGCACGATGATTTTGGACTACTTGGCGGAGCCTGACCAGAGCTGCAAGAATACGAAAATGTACACACTTTTGTCTACACTAGAAAAGTGGCATATCTCACACTTTAACTTTCGCTTAACCATTCTTTAATCCTCCTTTAACTCTGACTTAGGCCTGGTTTAGCCCACTGTCGCTATCATTACTGACAAGCATTGCAGTGTGACTTTACATACACATGCAAAATGCCCTGCAAATTGACTCAATACTAGACCATAGTCTATAATAGGTGTGCAGAACGGAGATAGACAGGTGGGAACTTACACCAGTAAAGAAGTGATCAAAAGATTGCAAAAAGATGGCTGGATAGAAGTACGAGGACAAGGAAAAGGTTCACATAGAAAATTTAGAAAGACAGAACTGGGTATGACCATCGTACCTAAAGGGGTTTTGCATCCAGCTACTTATAGAAATATTGCAAAGAAAGCAGGATGGCAATAACTGCCAGAACCTTGAAAGGATAGCAATCAATGAAAGAACGTATGACATACGCAGCTCGCATTTACAAAGACGATTATGGATTTGTAGCAGAATTCCCACAGCTTGACCTCGTTACGCAAGGCAAAAACATGAACGAAGTGCTTTATATGGCAACTGATGCGCTAGAAACTTATTTCTTGGATTATGCGCATGATGAATCCGAACCTCCGGTAAGCGACCTTGATATAGAGCTAAGAGAAGGAGATGTTTACGCCATTATTTCAGCACAAGTTGATTCGATGGCGGATTGCGAAATGACAACGCAAGAGGTTATGAAGCAATTGGGCGTCAACAAGCAACGCGTTTCTCAGCTACGCGCAGCTGGCAAATTATCTGCGCGGCGGATAGGCAGAGATTACTTTCATAGTCGCGCTGATGTTAAAGCACTTCAGCAATCTCAGCGCAAAGCTGGCAGACCACGTAAAGTCCTTGCCGCTACAGGATAAGTTATGCAAGGGCCTCTTCGGCCATGTAGGAGCTGCGCACTAATGGTGCTGATGCGACAAAGGCAAAGCCCTTCTCGCGTGCGATGTCCCCATAGCGGTCAAAGGTTTCTGGCTCGATGAAAGCTTCAACGGGATGATGTTCTAGGCTTGGCGCTAGATATTGCCCCATGGTAAGCAGTTCACAGTTTACTGCAAGCAAGTCATCCATCAAGGCGAAGACTTTTTCTTCAGCCTCGCCCAATCCCAACATAATTCCTGATTTCGACCTAATTTCTGGAGCAAACTCTTTGATTGTTGCTATGAGCTGCAGCGAGCGCTGGTAGTCAGCACCAATGCGCACCTGCGGGTACAAATCCTGTACGGTCTCCATGTTGTGACTAATCACATCAGGTCGTGCATCTGTTACAGCGCGCAATGCGTCCATATCTCCCTTGAAGTCGGGAATCAGCACTTCGATTGCGGTATCTGGTGATAGCTTGCGAATAGCACGAATCGCAGCTGCAAAATGCGCGGCTCCTCCATCTGCCAAGTCGTCACGCGTAACGGAAGTAATAACAACATATTGAAGTCCTAGCTGGCGTACGGCACGTGCAACATTTTCTGGCTCACCTACATCAAGTGGCTTTGGCACGTCAGTGCGCACATTACAAAATCTACAGTTACGAGTACAAGTTGTACCCATAATCATAAAGGTTGCTGTCTTCCGAGAAAAACAATCTGAGTAGTTGGGGCAATTTGCCTCTTTGCAGACAGTATTAAGACCCAGCTCCTTAAGCAGTCCTTCTACTTCTGACTGTTCAGGGCTTGACCTGCGAGATATGCGCAACCAGTCAGGTTTGCGCTGTACATTTTTTCTGCTTATGTGCTGATTAGTCGAACACACAGGACAAGAACTCCTCTGCACTAATGCCACCCAAAAGCGAGCTCACATCGACCGAATCTAGTGCTTGTGCAAAATCATCACGACGATATGGAAGCCCTATTAACTTTTGCTCAAGCTCGTCTGCAGGCATTGTGCCTAAAAAGTCGCCATGAATCGCACAATTCGCTACCGTACCCTTTGACACATCAAGAAAGACTTCTAACTTGCCTGCCGGAAAACGCCTTGACACATGCACGCTAAACTTTGGAGTTTTTGTACGAACCCAGTCAGGATTGCCGTACTTTTCTTGATAGATAGAGCTGATTTTTTCCTGGTCAGACTCACTCAGGCGATACTGCTGAACTTTGCGATTCTCAAGTAAGGCATCGACGAATGCTTGGATAAATGCTTCTGTGTTGCAGCAAGCAAATGGCACATTGTGCGCTGCGCCGTATTCTTTGATGTTAGTAACGCGGCTACGAATCGATTTAACTGCCTTTGTGCGAAACTTTTCATCGTCTACCTTTAAGATTTTAGCAAGCAGTTCAAGATCTGCGTCAAACAGAAGTGAACCGTGTGTGCAAACACCTTGTTTGCGCACAAACTGTGCCATGCCTGAAATCTTTTTGCCATCGACCAAGATGTCATTTCTTCCCTGCAGTTGCGCAGGTATTTTCAACCGGCTTAAAGCGTCCGTTAGCAAGTCTGCGAACTGCTGCCTCGCATCTTGCTGGTTGATTGGCGCAGGAATAATAAGGCTTATAAGCAAAGTGCCCGCATCAGTAAAGATTGCACCGCCACCGCTGGGTCTGCGCACAACGCTAATGCCCTGTTCTGTCACGCGCTGTTGGTCAAGTTGAGCATCTGCAATCTGATACTGTCCCAGCATGACTGTCGGCACTGTTTGCCACAGCATAAGCAAAGGCTGACTTAGGTCAGCCTGCTGCAGTAAATATTCTTCGACGGCAAAGTGATGTGCGGCGTCGAGTTCTGTTGTTTCAAGGTAGAGCATTAGCCCTTTGTGAAGAACGGTGGTTTCACCACTTCAGCTTCAACTTTTTTCTTGCGAATGCCCACGTAGAGCTTTGTGCCAAGTGCAGCGAGTTCGCTGGGCACATAGGCAGTTGCAATGCCTGTTGAGAGCGACGGCGAATGTGAACCGCTGGCGATTGTGCCAATCTGCTCAACGCCTTCTGCATCAGCAAATACAGGATAACCACTGCGCGGGATTCCCTTAGCAATCTTCAAGTATGCCAACTTTTCGGTGCAGCCTTCTTCGCGCGCCTTTGCAACTACATCAGCACCAATGTAGCCCTCTTTGGCCTTTGGACAAACCCAGCCAAGTCCCGCCTCTATTGGATTGCGGCTGCGATCCATGTCGTTGCCATAGAGGTGGTATCCCATCTCAAGGCGCAAGGTGTCACGCGCACCCAAGCCAACAGGGGTAACTTGCTCAAACGACATGAGCGCACGCCAGACAGCAACAGCATCGTCTTTATGCATGATGAGCTCAACGCCATCTTCGCCGGTATACCCTGTGCGGGCAACAAGCATACTGGCCCCACCAACCATCGTTAAAGGCGCAATGTGGAATCGCTTTGGTGGTTGCCAGTCATCTTCTTCGGCAAGCTCTTTGATGACAGCAATCGCCTCTGGTCCTTGCACAGCAATAATGGCGCTGCGCTCTGATTCATTAAAGATCTCAACACCATCAGGACAGTGTTGGTTCAGCCATTCTATATCTGCGTCAACGTTACTTGCGTTAAGAATCATCATAAATTCTGCGCCCGTATTGTAGACAATAAGGTCATCGATGATGTGACCTTCACCATCCAACATCAACGAATACTGTGCTGCTCCAACGTCAGCAATTTTACCCAGATCGTTGGTTAGCATTTTTTGCAAGAAGTCCCACGCACCTTCCCCGCAGACTCTTGCCGTTGCCATGTGAGAAACATCAAAGATGCCCACGGCACTGCGTGTGGCTAGGTGTTCTTCGACGATTCCTTGATACTGTATGGGCATTTCAAACCCGGCAAAGGGTGTCATAGTTGCACCCAAAGCCAGGTGTTCTTCATGTAATGGAGTTATTTTTATCACGTGATTTTCTTCCTTATTCGTAGACGTACACACTGCTCTTAATCGCTTCTCAGGGCGATGACCAAATTATAGTACCACTGCACTAAGAAGAAAGGGTTATCAACATCTTGAGTGGACACTAAGGGCACGCGAGCAATCTGTCTGCCGTTTTGCACATACGTAATGTGTCCCAGCTCATCTCCTCTGCGCACAGGGGAACGCGTGTCGCGAATATATACGCTCTGTTCGATATCACCTGCAATATCAAGCACAGGAATCGTCATGTCATCGCGCACAGAAACCTGTACCGACCTGTCAGGAAAATTGGTGACCTGAGCCCTACCAACAGCAGTTCCTGCAATTGCTAAATCCTTTTTTCTATAGTGAGTGAATCCAAAATCCAACAAATAACGCGCATCAAAAAAACGTGCAAGGTCTGTAGGCGAGCCCAATACTACTGCAAATAATTCCAAGTCGTCGCGCTCTGCAGATAAGACCATGCTAAAGCCTGCACCGAAGGTGCGACCCGTTTTTACCCCTGTTGCTCCATCATAAGATTGCAGCAAAATGTTTGTATTGGTGAAATCATGGGTGGCGCGATTTGTGGTAAAGCTGGTCTCGGCAGTACCGACAATTTCGCGAAACTCTGGCAGTGTCATAGCGAAACGTGTCATGCTAGCGATATCGCGCGCTGTTGAATACTTTTGAGGCGAATCAAGACCTGAAGGATTAGCAAATCTGGTATTACTCATCCCCAGTTCTCTTGCGCGCTCATTCATCATCTCTACAAAGCTAGGAACATCCCCAGCAACCTCGATTGCAATTGCCTGTGCAGCATCATTTCCAGACACCATTAGTAATGATTGCAGTAATTGCTCGCGCGTCAGTTCATCACCACTTCTTAGATGTGCGCGTGACTCGTAAGGGCGCAGCGGCATCGCAGGCATGGTGAAATATTCTTTCTCTGGATCAAGGTTTTCTATGGCTAGAATTGCTGTCATGACCTTTGTAATCGACGCCATCGCACGTCTTTCATCCAGATTGCGCGACCACAAAATACGTCCGTCGTCAGCGATGAGTACGCCTGCTGCCATAGAAACATCGGGCATGACTTCTTCTTGAATATCAAATTCATGCCAGTATTGCCCGTCTAGCTGGTCATAATCTCTGGGCTGAGCAAAAGATATTGCAGGGGTCAATGCGACAGTCGCCACCAGTATAAGCGCCATAAGCACTGCGATAACAGCGCGCGGACGCATTAAAATCTTTTTCGCTGAAAACATCATTGTTGAAACAACAGCCTTTAGGACGTGCTATGAAAAACACTGTCGCCAAAGATGGTAAATCCAGCGTCTTGAATTACCTTTTCTGCGCGCGCTGATTTTAGGCGGCAAAAATTAATCGCTTTCTTAGTTTTGGGGTCCACAAAGCAATAGGTGTAATTAATATCTATATTTGCGTCTGCGATGACCTCAAACAGCTTGCCCAAAGCACCTGGAGTATCAGGTATTTCTACAGCGATAACACTGGTCGTAGTAACAGAAAAACCTGCGTCTTTAAGCGCTTCAACAGCGTCTTCTGTTCTGTCACAAATTATGCGCGCAATTCCAAAGTCATTTGAGCCAGAAACAAAAAGGGCATGCATGTTTACGTCCTTTTTGCCCAAAGCGTTCGTAACGTGCTTTAGCTGACCGGGAGCATCTTCTAAAAATACTGATATTTGTTGTGCCATAGCACTCTGGTCTCCTTATTGCCTAAATTTCACTTTTTAATCGTCGTCAGAATCGCTTGCGCGCATAGTGCCAATACGAACAATCTCGTTAACGTTTCGGTAGTTACTGGTAAATGTCTGCTGTCTCACGATTCTATCACCATCGCGCACCGTGTAGTACACATTTACCGTACCACCGCGTATGCCAGGACGCTCGACTTCTCTGCTACCGCGCTCTAAAGTATTGTCGCGAACCTCTTCTGTTTGAAAGTTCGTACGCCTAAAATCACCCGTTCTGATGGTGATGTCATACCCTGGGTCAATACTGAAAAACGATATCGTCGACGTAGAGTTAGTAGTCGTTGCAGAAATCAAAATGTAGTTGTCCAAAGTATTTCTAAAGCGAAAGTCTGGACCATATCTTGCAACTGCCGCATCCCTTCCAGGTGAGTAGTTGCTAAGGAAGGTCGAGTGATTAATGCGTGATGTAACTTGTACACCAGCAAGCATGGTCGCATTAAACATCGTTGTCGAGACCTGACAAATTCCTCCGCCAACAGCAGTGGACATCTCTCCGCCAATAATTACACCAGCTGCTAAGAAGCCGTCATCTACGTCACGGCGTCCAGTTGCGCCGTTGAAAGAGAACTCTTCGCCAGGTGCTACGATTATGCCATCGAGCATACGTGAAATCAGCTGAATATTATTAAGGCGATTCGCATTCCCCAGAGAAAAGTTTGTCGTATAGGTCGAGATACGTTCACGAATACCCATTGCTTCTGCGTCTGCAGTAGTGCGCCTGGGCTCGATTTCTCGCATAGTCACCTCGACACTGCGATTATCTTCATCCATATCTGTCAGCACCTCAGCAAGGTCAAAAGCCAATTGCTGAGCATCTACACCAGAGCCTGTTTGTGACGGGCGGATAGTAACGCGCGTGCCCTCTACGACAAATCGCGCATTTACCGGAGCCCTACCAACGTCAGTCCCTAGCCTGCCAATGAAGTGCTCGCGCACTTCATCTGCGGGCAAGATTACCTCGAGTGAGTGTTCTGTGGATTCCTCGGTGTATTCATCTGAATCTGAGGCGTCATCTTCGTCTTGCTCGCCCTCATCGTCAGTGTCTGCAGCAGCAAAGGCTGAATCTGCAGACTGTACAACAGCGTCATCTTCTTCTGTCTGGTCACTGCGCTTAAAGTCAATTATGCGCACAATATCTGATGGTTCAAATGTCCAGGTTAAATCATCATAGTTGACGTCTACTGCCAGTGAAGCTACCTGGTTTGCCCAGTCAGCTGCGCGCTGCGCTTCAGCATCATCAATGTAGCGATAAGCAGTACCGATGGGAGCTTCAATTTCATAGTTCTGTGTCAAAATCGCCTGTGCCATACGTGCAACAAGCTCATCTTCATCAAGTGCTACGCCATCGCTACCTGTCTCGACAGCAAAAGTGCCATCGTCAAGCGCTACGCTTGAGTCAATATAGCCAATATCTGTGATTTCGCGAATTTCTGAGAAAACTCCCTCAACTCTTTCTTCATCAGTATCAACAGGAATATCAACTTGATACTCTTCAAAGTAGCTCATTAGTCTATCCAGAAGCGATTGCAAAATATCATCAGAGCGACCGAAATCGAAAGCCTGCTGAGCAGCCTTTGTTGTGTCAAAGCTCAAGCCAATTTCTTCAGCATACATTTCCCAAGTATAGTCACTGCGCGCGCCGTAGTCATCGTCGCCATTGCTGTCACCATTATCACTAGCATCGTCTGTGTTAGCGTCTGCATCATCTTCGTCTCCGTCAGCATCTGCATCAACATCTGAAGGGAGCTCTGGTACATATTGAACCGAGAAAGGACTTTCGGCGAAGTACGCCAATCTTTCATTCATGTAGATTCGCGCTTCGTCTGCTGTCTTCCCACTAACATCAAGGCCTGCGATATCTACATTTCTGTGAATAGTGCCCCATGACGAAATATAGTCAAAAGCAACCAATCCTATACAAGCCACTAACAGCGCAACAAGCGGTATAACAAGTCGCTTAGCTTTTTTCTTCCTCTGTAATTTTTTCAAGCGTTCTTCGCGCAATTGCTTATGTCGCAGCGCAGGCATTTCTTCTTGCTCATCTTGCTGGTCAAAATCTTCATCTAGCTCTTGCATCATCCTATCGAGCTGCGCATCTTCGTCTGCTACCTCGTCATCTGCGAGGTCATCGTCTATATGGGCATCCTCTACCCAGTCATCGTCGTCCGCCCAATTATCGCCATGGTCATCGCCATCAGCGAGCTCATCGATAAGGTCGTCGATTACATCATCTGGATCACGCGCGTCTTTCTGGTCAGACTCGCGGTCGAATTCGCGCACGTCTTCGCGTGCATCTTCACGGTTAGACTTATGGCTAAGCTCACGGCGGTCAGATTCGTGGTCAGGCTCATCATCAGACAACACAGGCACAAGCTCGCAGTCGTCATCGCTTAAGATGCTCTTTGAAAGTTCTTCGTCACTTAGCTTCATTGGTAGTTTCTTCTTGTCCTGTCTTTGCCTGCTTGATTAAGGCAAATCCGTCCCAAATGTACACAATCAAGGTCATGAAAGAGAAAATAAGTCCGGCGTATATGAACCACATCCACATGAGGTATGGCTCTGAAGTAAATCCTGGGAAAGCGGCGGAGTCTGTCCATCCCAGCCCTGCAGGCACTGTCCAGACACCCAATATCAGACCTGCAAAGCCGATAAGCAGTGCTGTCGTGGTCAGCTTTCCAATGTTTCTAATCTTGATTTCAACAACAGTAATCTTGCGGACAATCGCAAGTCCTGATAGCAAGAAAATGTCTCTGGATATGATGAACACCAAAATCCAAAGTGGCAGCTTGCCGACAGTAAACAGTGCAAGTACGCCTGCTGCTATCAGCAAGCGATCAACCAAGGGGTCAATTGCCTTGCCGAATTCTGTTACGGTGTTTGTTTTTCGTGCAATGTAGCCGTCTACGAAATCAGTTAATGCGGCCAATGCGAAAAGTGAAAAGGCTAAGAGATTATTGCCCTCGCCAATGATGAGTACAAACACCACCGGCACGAGGAATAAGCGCAGACAGGTAATCATATTAGGAATCGTAAAAATACGTTCATTCTTCTGCGTATCAGAAGTAGTGCTTACCTCACTGCGTGGCTCATTTTTTTGTTCATTATGTAGTGCGAAAAATGCCATGTTACCTACCATAGCAAATCTGCATCACTAGACTTGGACTTCGACGCCTGCTGATATGAATTTGTCAACTAATTCAGGAACAGTCAGATTAGCCTTTTGTTGTCCTGTTGCCTCGAAGATAATTTCACCCTCGCGCATCAATACTAAGCGATTTCCATATTCGATAGCATCTGCCATATTATGGGTAACCATGAGCGTTGTAAGGTAGTTTTCTTCAATCAGGTCAACTGATATTTCCAATACCTTTGCTGCTGTCTTTGGGTCAAGGGCTGCAGTATGTTCGTCCAGCAAAAGAACCTTTGGCTTTTGCAAGGTTGCCATGAGCAATGTTATTGCCTGACGCTGTCCGCCTGACAATAAGCCAATGCGAGAATTTAATCTATCTTCAAGCCCTAGGTTCAGGCGTGAAAGAAGCTGACGAAAATGGTCACGCTCCGCAGATTTTATCGCACGTCTAAAAGTACGTCTTTTTCCGCGTCTTTGCGCAAGTGCCAGATTTTCTTCGATGGTCATGTCAGGAGCAGTTCCGCGCATCGGGTCTTGGAAGACGCGACCGACATATTTTGCGCGCGCATGTTCTGACATAAAGGTGATGTCTTTGTTGTCGAGCACCATCTTGCCACTGTCAGGCATATACGTTCCCGATACCGCATTGAGCATCGTCGATTTGCCCGACCCGTTGCCACCAATAACAACGACAAAGTCGCCTTCTTCGAGGAAAAGACCCAGGTCCTTTAGTGCATGAACCTCGTTTACCGTTCCTGCGTTAAAAACTACGTTAACCTTATTAAGCGCAAGCATTACTTATCTTCCTTTTTGCCAAAGAGCGAGCCCAGCGGATTATGTAGTCCGTTCGTTTGAGTTTCAAATGTCCCCTGCCGGTGTTTTACCCGGCGCGATATCGCATCAATTTGTTCACGTACCGAAGGCAGCCACAAGGCAATCGCTACGGTAACTGCGGTAAACAAGCGTAGGTCGCTTGCAGCCATACCAGCTTCGAGCACTGCTGCAATAATCATGCGGTACAGAACAGCCCCTAGCACTACAGCAATCATATTTCGCAAAAGCGTTTTTCTGCCAAAGATAACTTCACCAATGATGAGAGAAGCAAGTGCAATAACAATAGCGCCAATACCCATACCGACATCAGCGAATCCTTGATATTGAGCAAGCAAGCCACCAGCAAGACCTACCATTGAGTTTGCGCATGCCAAGCCAACCAATTTCATCGTGTTGGTATTAATGCCTTGCGCTGTCGACATGTGAGGATTGTTTCCTGTTGCGCGCAGTGCAGAGCCGAATTCTGTGGTAAGGAACCATCTTTGTGCAATAACCACAATCAGGATGGCAATTGTCGCAACGATAATTATGGAATGGTCTCTGCTAAGACCCTGTTCCATAAAAGGGGTAAGTACGGTATCTGCACGCAGCAAAGATACATTGGGGCTATCGCCCATAATGCGCAAGTTGATTGACCACAGTGCCGTCATGGTCAAAATGCCTGACAGCAGTGCAGGAATCTTTAAGCGTGTGTGTAAAAAGCCCGTAACTGTACCCGCAGCACCGCCTGCAAGAGCAGCAGCGACCAGGGCAATCAAAGGATGTACCGAATCAATGTAGATGGAAATAAGAGTAAAGCCCAGATTTATCTCAAAGCTAATCCCACCAACGAGCAACATGGCAGCAACTGCAGCACCCGTAACAAGCGAGCCCTCAACGGTGAGGTCAGGCATGTTAAGTATGCGAAAACTTATGAAAATACCTAAGGCAACAATTCCCCAAATTAGACCGAGTCCCGTTGCCCCTGTAAAGATATCAATAAACATGTGTTATGCCAATTTGTCCTTAGCTTGCTCGTTCTTTGCCATTGCGTACGTACCTATAATAACGCAGGTTGCCTAGAGGCTGTCACCAAAATCGCGACGGAAGGCTGCAGCAAGTTCTTGCGGCCAGTCGCCTTTTGCTTTAAGCGTACCAAAGAAGAATCTTAGCACTGCTGGTTCGTCGTCAAATTCAAGTCCACCGATGAGGTGACGGTTTTGATGTAGCCACGCTAGCCTGTCGGCGGCGTACTTAATTTGTGACAAAGTAAACACGCGCCTCGGCAAGGCCAAGCGTACCAATTCCATTTCTGCAAGTGGCTCTGTGCCATCTTTTCTACGCTCTTCACTCATGGTACCGCGCTCCATTGCACGTACACCACTGACGATAAACAGCGCTGCTGCCAAAGCACCTGCTGGGTATTCAGTTTGTGGGATATGGTCAACAAAGCTTCCTGCGTCCACGTGACAACCCAGACCACCAGGAGGAGTAACGACAGGAACACCCTTTGCCTGAAGTTCCTCGGTAAAGGCTTCAACAAAAATAGGTGTTTGGCTAATAACGTCGATGTCGAGCGTTTCTTCAAGACCTACTGCCATCGCTTCCATTTCACGCACTGACATACCACCGTAGGTCAAGAAGCCTTCATACAGGGGCACCAGCTCGCGCATTCTGTTGTAAAGAGCATCATCACTGGTTAGGATTCCTCCCCCGCGTGCAAAGCCTAGTTTACGTCCAGAGAAATAGGTAATGTCCATAAGCTCACCCATCTCGAGAGTGACCTTTCGCAAGTCCACGTCTGCAAATTCTGATTCGCGAGCCTTGATGAAGTACAGATTATCTGCCAAAAGACTTGCGTCATGAACTGTTGGGATTCCTGCTGCGCGGCACACACGCGACACTTCGCGCATGTTTTCCATAGATATTGGCTGACCACCAATAAGGTTTGTACCTGCTTCGACGCGCACAAAGGCGATGTTTTCTGCGCCCAGTCTGTCGATAGCTTCATTAAGCTTATCGATATCCATGTTGCCCTTGAATGGATGGTCGCTTTGAATGTTGAGTCCTTCATCAATAATAATTTCTTCGACCAAGCCACCGCGCAAAGTAATGTGCACTTTTGAAGTCGTAAAGTGGTAGTTCATAAGAACTGTTGAACCTGGCTTTACTAAGATTTCTGAGATGATATTTTCGCAGGCGCGACCTTGATGAGTTGGTAAGAAGTATTTTGTGCCAAACATATTTTTAAGCGTTGCTTCAAGGCGGTAGAATGTTTCTGAACCAGCGTAACTATCATCTGCTTGAAGCATGGCTGCGTATTGGTTATCGCTCATGGCGTTAACGCCACTGTCAGTTAGCATATCTAGGTAGATATCGCGATTCTTTAGCAAAAAGGTGTTGAATCCAGCTTCTGTCATTGCCTTAAGGCGATCTTCAACAGGATGCAGATACACCTTTTGTACCATGCGCACTTTGTGCATTTCGAGAGGGACGGTCTCTCCTGACAAGAATTTTACCTTCGTCATGTTTCGGTTCCTTTCTTCTGGCTTAAGCAGCGGTCTTATTTCACTCTATTTGCTCTAAGCCTTGCTCATTTCTTGCCCATAAAAACGAAAAAATCGCCCTTGAACAAGCCTAAACTTGCCCAGGGACGAGAAAAGTTCCCGCGGTACCACCCTGATTGCAACCTTGCCAGATTGCCGCTTCGTTTCGTGGTCGTACAGCTCTGGAGTGTATATTGCATATCCGCTTGCACCTGCTTGCAGCAACCGCAGTATCTCTATGCTGAGCTATTGTCAGCTTGCAAGGCTTGGATATCTTTCTCTCCGTCAAAGCCGTTATTAGTCGAGTATGCTATAGGACTGCGGTGCCAGTGTCAAGACCTTTGCACCTGCGTATTGGCTAATTGCGCTATCTATCACTCTGAGTGAACCTAGGCAAGTGAACCTAGGCGAGACGCCCACCCTATTCAGCAGGCGGGCGCAAATCTCCCAGGCTAATATTAAAGTGAATAGTCGCATTCATCGATATATGTTGTCCGTAGCTCGACATCCAAATAATGGTACCTCTAGGCTCATGTGAGCTTACATGAACTACTGAATAGTTAATGTTTGCACCGTGAGCTCTAAAATTATAGAAGTATTCTGCAAGTGTTGATTCACTATCCCCTATGAGGTTATCCATATAGGGTCTGCCTAAAGAATACACTACCGTTACTCTTTGTCCTTCACCAATCAGTTCTTCTCCAGCGCGCACTGATTGAGAAATGAGTGAGCCAAATCTAACAGATGTGCTATATCTTCTTTGTACAATCACCTCAAGGCCTGGATACATTCCTGCCTCTTCTGATGACATATCTGCAAAGTTTGGCACAATAACTGAAATGCCCAAAGATACGGTAATGCTAAACTCACTTCTTTGAGCCACTCTCTGTCCTGCTGCTACACTTTGTTCTGTTACGCTTCCTTCCATAACAGTAGCGTGCGAAGCTTCTTCTACGGTAAGTTCAATACTATTTTCACGAGCCCACTGTTGTACTTCTTCTAATGCTCTGTCAAAAAAGTCAGGGACAGTAATATTTGCTTCAAATGTTTGAGCACCTCTAGACATATAAATTAGTAGTCCGTCTGCTCTAGTATAGGTCTGTCTAGTCATGGCTGAGTCTGTAAACTCATAGCGAATAAACTGACCTGCTTCAACATCATCATTGTATTCTTCTATGATGTTTGCATTCAGTGCACGAACTGTTTGTCGCCACTCTCTAACCTCTGGTGTTGTCATAGTGTTAAAGTCAGGCAGTTCAATATGTTCTGTCATGTCAGGACCGCGTGAGACTTCTAGCACCAATACTGACCCTCTATTGATTCTTGTATTTGCTTCTCTGTTTTGAGAAATAACAATATCAGCATCGTATTCAAGCGAGTAAACTTCTCTGGCTTCTATCGTGATTCTGTTTTGTATACCCCACGTCCTAGCCTCACTTATATTTGAGCCGGTGAAATCTCTCACTTCTACTTGCTGGGTGAAGAAAAAGATACCAAAGGCAAGTGCGCAAAAGGCAATGACTGCTGCTGCTAATGTTGCGTAGAGCACAATCTTTTTCTTGTCATAGCCTGTATCTTTTTTGGTGACATCTTCAGTGCGCGCAATTGCAGCCTTAGGATTTGAAGGGGCTGCTGGAGCTACGGCCAAAGAAGTTTCCTCTGGCGCATCAACAGACACTTCTTCTTGCATATCTTCTGCAGGTGTCTCGTAAGCTGCAGGTGTGTATATTCTTGCTGGAACATATCCAACAGGTGGCACTTGAGGATGTTGAGTCTGATCATGGTCTGCAGGAATGGGTTCTGGTGGTGTTAGTGGTGTCATCGGCACAAACTCTGGTGCCTGCATTGCTTGTGCAGGCTGTTGAGCTGCTATTGGAGGCATCAATGGTTCAGGTGGATATCCAGGTGTTGACTCAGGTGTAAAACTAGGCGCTACTGGCACTGAAGGTGCAGGTTCTGGCGCTACTGCTTCAACCACTGGCAACTCTGGTGCTAAATCAGGCACCTCTGACACAGGCTGCATCTCAAGCTGCTCTGATGGCGCAGGCTTATCTGCACTAACGTCACTGTGATAGTTATCACTTTCAAACTGTTTTAGAAAATCACTCACTGCTAACTTCGCTTTCTTCTAGCACTTCTGCGTCTCCTTCTAAAGTAAGCTTTCCCTTATGCAGCCTGTAAGTCACATCACTTTTGTCAGCAATAGCTGTTGAGTGAGTTACTACTATGATGCACTTGTTATGTTCGCGAGCTAAGTTTTTGAAGATATTGATGAGTTCTGTTTCCATCTCTTCGTTTAAGTTTCCTGTAGGTTCATCAGCAAGTATTAAATCTACATTTGTTGCAAGAGCTCTGGCAATGGCCACTCTTTGTTGTTCTCCGCCAGATAGTTTTGTAACTGACCTATCTGCTTTTTCTTTAGTAATACCTAGATAATCTAGTAAGTTATAAGCTACTTCTTTGTGGTCTTTAGGTAATTCATTTTCTGTAATAGACATTGCTACTAATACATTTTCTAGAGCTGTCATATAACGTATGAGGTTATATGACTGAAAGATAATACCTACTTTGTTTCTTCTAAACTTTTCTTGACCCATTGAAGTTATTGTTTGTCCTTCTATGAGTACTTCTCCGCTCTCTGGTGTGTCGAGTGCAGCAAGTAGTGCAAGTAATGTTGTTTTACCACTTCCTGATTCTCCAAGGATTGTGTAGAACTTTCCTTTTTCAAAGGTAGCGTTTACATCTTCTAGAACATATCTTTTCATCTCACCGTCTTGATAAGCGTAGTTTATGTTTTGTGTTTGTAAGAAGGTCATAGTGGTCTCCATCTCTATTGCTGGCAGTATTTAACTTATAGCATTATTTTCCTTGTATTAAGACGCAGTATATATAACATGGGAACAATAGTTGCCACTATGACGGTGGCTATAGTTATTGCAAAGAAGATTGCTATGGTAGCTGCATCTAAAGATACGCTGTAGTTAGCAAGTACTTGATCTGTTGAGACATCAGCACTTACTCCCATTCTGTCCAAAGGTCCTCCAAAGCTCATACCCATATCGGCTTGCGCTGTTGCAAGGTCACTTCTGAGCATACCTTCTGATATGTTTGCAGACAATATATTTCCCGCAAAAAGGGAGAGTGCAATTGCAATAACTGCAATAACTAAAACTTCTGTCATTACTTGTACGATAACCTTGGATCTATTTTCGCCAATGGCTAGATAGATGCCAATTTCTCTTTTTCGATCACGCAAGAAAAGGGTAATGAGCAAACTCAAAATAAGTACTGAAGCAGAAACTGCAATCCACAATATGATATTTGCAAGATTGCCCAGTGACTGCATCGAAGATTCAATTCTTGCCATATCATTGCCACCAGCATCCATTACCGTAACAAAGTCTGGAGCCATCTCTTCTACTGCCGCTCTAAAAGCAGGAATGTCACTTGAGTCGTAGAGTGAAAAGACATTTTCATACCAGATAAAATCTTCAAGTTCCATGCTTTGAAGCCATTCATCATCAGGCTCCATTTCTATTGATTGCTGCGCATTCCATAGGGTAGCTGTCCGAGAAACTATATTAGGAACATAAATTTGATTAAGTGCATCGTTTTTAAATTGAACATCTATCCATTCGTCGCCCGTATTTATATCAGCAAGCAAGCTAAATATTCCCACAACTTCAAACTCGTAAGATTGCGTTGCGAAAATATTTTCTTCTACAAAGAAATCATCTTCGATCATGTCGCCTGCTTCTCGCATATCCCAAGCAATGTTATCTAGGGTAAAAGTAGAACCAACGGCCAGATTGTTTTCTTGTGCGAGCTCTTCAGAAATAATGACAACAAAGGTCAAATTGTCCATCTCGGTCTGCTCAAACATGCGACCAGAAGTAATTTCGATAACGCCTTCTTCAACATCAATTGAGTTTGCTGTTTGCTTTCCGCGAAGAGTGAAATCTTCATGGTCTGCCATACCCCAGCCGCCCACCATTGCCTCACCCATCATTTCATCATATTCTGGCGAGGTATATTTATTTAAGGTTGCGCTGGTCAGATGCATTCCGACAGAGAAGTCATAGCGCTCTACATAGGGCAAAGCGGCAATGTCAGCAAGCAAATCAGGAGTAAGTTCACCAGCAGTATCTGGCCACTCCCCTGTAGCTGCCTCGTGCTCATTCATAGCCTGCCAGTCAAAATCAACAGCAACTATCGAAGGCAAGACAGCCCTAACATTTGCATCAGTATTTGAAACAGCATGTTGGACAGAAATTGCACCAGAAATAATGCAGCCTAAAATGAAGATGATTAATAAGAGTAGTATCGTCTTTCCAAAGTTTCGTGTAGAACTGGCTAATACTCGGCTAAATAGACCCATACTACCATCCCCCATTCAAATGCAACTTTGGCGATCATATGCATTTTGCATACCTCTATCTTACATCACAATTTTGTGTAGTAAATAAACTCATCGTAAATACCTTCGCTTAGCCGTCATTACCTGTTTGAGGTTTAGGCTTTTCACATAAAACACAGGAATGGCAGTCGCCACAAGAATAAGTAAAGAATTGAGTGCAGCGAAGGAAATGATCGTGCCTCGGCTAAAGGAAACGTTATAGGCTTCAAGTATGTCTGCGTCACTAACGTCGATAACGACGCCGCGGAGAGCAAGGCTTGTGGCTGGCTCCATTACATAGTCACTTTCTTGTGCCGCTTCAAGCTTTACCTCTAATATAGCTGGAGAAAAGGTGTTTGCAAGTACATATCCAACAGGCACTGCCAAGATAAATGCTGTTAGCACTGCCGGCAAAATCTTCATGATGAGCTGCACTGCTATCCTTGTTCTATCTTCTCCAAGCGTCAAAAGTATCCCAATTTCTCTTTTCCTTCTTTTTGCGAAAGATGCTATGATTGCAGATAGGACAAATACGCCAATGACAGAAGTGGCAACCAAGACAATTTGTGCAAGGTTTTCTAAAGACCTTAAAGGTTGACTTACTATTCCTGCCTTGCCACTTGCGTCTACCGCTACATAAAACTCAGGAATCTTCGATTCTGCTGCCTGAATAAAGGCAGGAATATCTCGTACATCATGAAGCACGTAAACATTCAGATAATTTATAAGACTTTCTAGGTACACGTCACCAAAAAAAACAGGATTCATTTCCGCTTCTTGCTCTACCGCCCAAATTGCAGCATCACGGGCGAAAACATTGGGTACATAGATGCGATTTTGAAACCCAATATAATTGACCTCATTTATCCACTCATCACCAAAGTCAATCACATTTTGCAAAGAAAAAAATCCTATGATTTCTAAGTCATAACTGCGAGACGAAAACACATTTTCTTCTGTGAAGAAGCTGTCATCAATATACTCTGCTTCCCGCATATCCCACGCAATATCACGCATAGAGATTGTTGATCCAACTTCAAGATTGTTTACACGTGCTAAATCTTCGGAAATTACTGCAACGTAACCAAGATTTGCAAGTTCAGATTCGTCGAACATTCTACCCTGTGTAATCTCTACTATGCCTTCGCTTATGTCAAAGGGTTCAGCAGTTTGCACTCCTTTTAGGTCAAACAGGGCGTAACTACCTAGCCTTACACCTTCGAAAAATTCACTCTCGATACCATATGGCTCAAGGTTTGAGTTCAGCAAAAAATACACCACAGAAAAATCATAGTATTTTACATAGGGCAGGCTGCCAATTTCTTTCATAATCTCTTGGGATAGCCCATCAATATCTGGTACTCGTCCATGAGCCATCATGTAATTGTCATAGGCCTCAACATCAAGATCAATGGTAACCATTGGAGGTAATTTATCCTGCAGTACCTTGTCAGTATTAAGGATAGCCTGATGTGTAGCTACAATCACCATGATAACGCACCCCAAAACAAGAGCTGTCATCAGCAACGTTAAAGACGCACTCATATTGCCCAATATGCCCTTACGTGTTCGTCCGTCAAACTTCAAGCGCATACACCTCATCACATCATTACTCTTCGTGGATTTAAGCGCAATATGTAGAACATCGGGATTATAGTTGAGACAAAGACTACTACTGTAGCAATTGCGTAAAAGGCGAGTGCTATTGCGATAGTAATGGAAGTATCATAGGCTGCGAAGATTTCATCTGCAACAAACCCGGGAGTCACACCCAATGACCTCAGCGAGCTTTCCCAATACACTCTTCCTCCAAGGCCTGTCTGATCTACAATAAGTTCACTCTGAAGCATTTCTTGAGAAATGTTATCAGCGAGTGCATTTCCTACAATAAGTGAAAGCGTAATGGCAGCAAAAGCAACGATCATAATTTCAGCAAATATCTGCATTGCTATTTTTGCCCTATTCTCACCCAATGCAAGGTATATACCAATCTCTTTTCTGCGCTCACGCATAAACAAGATAATGAGTGTACTCAAAATTAGGATAGCCGCAATCGCAGCAACTACCAAAACAGCATTCCCAAGATCGCTGAGTGCCCCTGTAGCCGAATTAACACTGACAGAATTTTCTACAGGGTCAATGACAACAACCCCAGGCGGAGCAACCTCTTCTACGGCCTGCCTAAAAGCATTTAGCTCACCTATGTCATTGAGAGTAAAAATGTTTTCAAATATATGCAGACCCTCAAAATTGTTCTCATCAGCAAAGATAGGATGATCTGGTTGAGCCTTGGCCATGTGTTCTGTGTGCCAATTATCAATATTAATTGCAACAGTATTGGGTACATAGATAGTATTCTCAGCAAGAATCTGAAGTTGTCCGTCCCAAAAGGTGTCACCGGTATTGAACTCAACCAGAGAATTATAAATTCCAATTATTTCAAGGTTATAGCTGCGCCTGTACACAACATCATCTTCAGGCGAGTTAATTTCTGAAGCAAATTCCATTACATGCCATATGTCTGGCGAGGCCCATGCAATACTCTCCAAAGCCATAACAGAGCCAATTCCTAAATTGTTTGTTCTGGCAAAATTCTCTGAAACTATAGCGACATTGCTAAGGGTTTCAAGTTCTACTTCTGTAAACATTCTACCCTGGATAAGCTCAATAGCGCCCTCCCTAAGCTCAACGGGATCAACATTCTGCACTCCTTTGAGGTTAAGGATTGTATTGCCCCCTGGGGGCGTAGATTGTAGATAGCCTTGCAGAGTGCCATCTGGGCATATAAGACTAACCAATACAGAAATGTCATAGTGTGCTACTTGAGGAAATGTGCCAATGTGGTGAAGTAGATCATAAGTAATTATATAATCTTCTAAATTTCCACTTGACGACTCAATATCTCCCACAAATTCCGAATCGATCACTATTGTAACCATTGGCGACAATGACGTTCGCGTGCTAGTAAGCGTACTTTGCAGGGCTGAATTAATTGAAGCTGCTCCAGACATCACGCATCCAAGCACAAATATCATGAAGAACAAAATAACATTTTTTCCCACATTCCTGCCAATTACAGTAAAGATTCGCGAATAAAAATTCATCAATCCTCCAAAGGATAACTTGATCACATGCACTAACTGCAAGCATTAAAATAAAAAGCAAGCTAAATGCAGAGCCGCGCCTTTGGACTTCACCTCTCAAAATTGAGTTCATCTTTCATCTTCACTCAACTTCTTAGGCTCAACCTACATTGATGCGGCCCCACATTTAAGTAGAATAGAACCACTTTGTCAAATTAACGGACTGTAATTGTTACGGGGGCTCGATAGTAGGCAGCTTGCATTGTTGGAAGGTCATGGGTTGTGCGCCACCTGGTAAAATTGTTACTGTTGCTTCTATTCCAGCTATTCTGGAAAGTAAAATTCCTATGCCCAACATCCCGAGCGACACCTATCGTCCACGAATTCCATGTGTGCCAGGTACTTACTCTTGTCCTCGAATGGCGACGCTCTCGTGCAGTGGGCAAACTTTGAACAAAGCGTGCTTCTGCAGTAGCAGGGGCAGCAAGTGCGACTACAGGCACTGTAACGCTAAGGGCAAGTAGGAATGTTAAAAAATAACCTAAAAATTTTCTCATGATTCGTCTCCTTAAAATATTCGAATCAATTGCATATTTATAAGAACATTCTCCGGTGCTAAATGACCAGAAAATAGCAAAGATATTGCAGGATTTGTATAGTAAAATTAAAGTGCTGCCTGCAATGATTTGCGGGAAGCTATGCGCTTGGGGTGTTCTAGAGTTGATAGCCCTGGCACCCTAAGCGCCAAAGCTCGTAAAATGCCGATTGATGCGTAAGTGCCTTATTGGCGATAATAGAAAAACGCATGATGTCAATCCCCCTCACAATGAGTGTACCCACAATTGTATGCAAATCGAGTACATATATACAATATCGTAGACCCCCCTCCCCCCGTCAATATGGTCTACACATTTTTATGTATGATGCACAATAACAGCTGTAAGGTGCACTAAATTAGCTTACATCATGATTTTGCGGGGATTTAATCTCATGAGATAAAGTATGGGCACTATGGCTGCTATTAATATTGTTGTTATGGTTGCTATGTAAAAAACTGCTACTGTTGTTGCGTCAAGCGATGCGTCATAAGCTGCAAGCACTTCTGTCAGCGATATCGTTGTGTTATGACCCATTAAATCTAACATGTTGCCAAAGCTTGTCCATTCTGGAGGGGCGGCTTGCGCTGTAATAAAATCGGCCTGTAGCATGTCTTCTGAAATGTCACGTGCTAGCAAATTTCCCACAAACAGCGACGCAGTAATCGCTATAAGCGCGATAACTGCCATCTCTGCTACTACCTGAGTAATAACGCTGCGCTTCTTCTCGCCCAAAGCAAGATAGATTCCGATTTCTCTTCTGCGCTCGCGAATAAGTAGTGTAATGAGCAAGGTTAGTATAAGAACAGTTGCTATAGCAGTAACGACAATAATCATGTCAGCTAAGTCATTTAAAGTTTCTGTTGCCACACCTACATTATCCCAATTACTTCCTGCACTAATAACAACATGAAATGGCGGAAGGATCTCTTCTGCTGCAGCCCTAAAAGCAGGTATGTCTCTGGCATCATAAAGCACATATATGTTTTGACCCCATACTGGAAAGGCTCCCGGGCTATCTCCCCAGAAAGGATCCGCCATAGCCTCAGCCTCAGCACCCCATCCTATCAATTCGCGAACGGTCGTATTGGGTATGTATATACGATTTTCTAGTGGCACATTGAGAAGATTAGAATCTATCGTATCCATTACCGTTGCACCTTCAAATCTATTTTGGAGAGCATAGATGCCTACTACCTCGAAGTCATAAAAACGGTGCTCTACAATATTTTCCTCAATGTAAAATCCGTCATAAAGATCTTCAGGAAAATAGCCATCTGGGAATTGCATGAAGCCATCTATCATTTCGGCTCCTCTACTTTCGTAGAGCCCATCATGATCAAATCTAATATCTTCCAAGGTGATGGTAGATCCAACACCCAAATTGTTAGTCGCAGCAAAATTCTCTGAAATCAAAGTAACAAAAGTAACGTTTTCAAGCTCAACATCAGCAAACATCCTACCTTGAGATATTTCTATTATGCCTTGGGCGATATAGAGAGGGTTCGTGCTGCGCATACCGTGGATTTCAATCCGAGTAAAGTCTCCCATGCGAACATGACCCTCGTAACCATCGCCCGAACGCCCAATTCTGTCGGGATCTAGTTCTGGTAGATAATTATCTAATTCGCTACTTAGAAGACAAGTTGTTTCAGAGAAATCAAAGTAGGCAACATAAGGTAGGTTGCCTATTTCGGTAAGGATGTCATGCGAAAGCCATCCATCCTGAGGTTCTTCACCTTCTTCTGCGTATTCAAGCGCATCAAAATAAGCCCATATATCATCTTCTATAGTCACCACCGCTGGCAACCCAGCATAGATGTTGGCATTAACATTATGCACTGCTTGGCGCACAGAGATGGCTCCTGCCATAACGCACCCCACAGTAAAAATGCACAGGAATAAGATTGCTGATTTGCCTAAGTTTCTCGTGATGCCAATATAAATTCGCCGCATGAACGCCATCTGGACCCCCAAAAAAGCACTATTCGCCATATATAACCAGTGTACAGAAAAACTAGCTACAATTTATTAATTTCTGGGATGGGCTTGCTGGTGTACTGCAAGTAACCGTTTTGAGCTTAGATGTGTATACACTTGCGTCGTCGATAAATTCGCATGTCCTAGCAGCTCTTGGACGCTACGCAAATCTGCGCCATTATTGAGCATGTCCGAGGCAAAGCTGTGGCGAAAGCTGTGTGGTGTTACCGGGCGATTAATGCCTGCCATCTGTGCAGACTTTTTAACAATGCGCCTAATAGCATCAGCACTTAAAACATTTCCTCTGGCAGAGAGAAACACCGCATCTGTTGCATTTTTCGACAGCAAGTTCGGGCGTGCCGTTGATAGATAGTCCTGCAGCTTATCGATTGCAAGTTGATGCAGAGGTACGTAACGTTCTTTGTCACCCTTGCCGCGCACCAACGCAACACCTTGATCTAGCTTAAGGTCATCAATAGTAAGTCCTGCAATTTCGCTCACGCGCCCCCCGCTTGCATACAACAACTCAAGCAATGCAGAGTCTCGCAAGCCTTCATCGGTACTTAAATCATGTACGTCCAAAATAGCATCAAGCTCTTTTTCACTGAGGGTATTGGGGAGGCTCTTTTCAATTTTAGGCGTTTGCAATAGCTGAGCAGGATTGCTGTCCACTATTTCCTCTTGTTTCAAGTAATTGAAAAAACTGCGCAGGCATGCCAGTCTGCGCGCAATCGTTGTGCGGGCATATTGAGCAGCACTTTGCTCTGCAAGGTAGAGGCGAAGCTGTCGATATTCAATATGCAAAGGGTCAAGATTCATGCGCTTTGCCCACTCGTGGTAAATATCAAGGTCACTGCGATATGAAGATGCTGTCTTTTCAGACTTATTCTGAATCTGAACCAGTGAGTTCACAAACTGGTCTCGCGCTGTTTCAAAGTCTATGTGAGCCGCAGGCTTAGGTGCCATCATGCGTCCCCTTAACATAAGAAGAAGTGTAGGAAGAATCCTCTGCCGAACTGAACAGCAATCCTCTATATTCGTTAATCCACCCGGCCACTGCCTTTTGCGCACGTTCTGAATATGCCTCGTAGCGTTGTTGCTTGTTTTTTATGCGCTGCTCAAAAGGCGGCATCAAACCATAGTTAACATGCATGGGTTGATAATCTTTAACACTCGCATCAAAGCTGTAGTTAAGCAGAGCACCTAAAACGCTCTCTTTGGGAAGTGGTCGTAGAGATTGCAATGGAGGGGTCTGGTCGGACTCACCCAATTGTGCGTACACATTCAGTGCGCACATGAGGCCAGATGCTACTGCCTCGAGATAACCTTCTGTGCCACAAATTTGTCCTGCCAGAAAGATATTAGGATTATTGCGAAGTGAAAAGTTTGGGTTGAGCGCACGTGGTGCATCAACAAAGGTGTTCCTATGCATAACGCCGTAGCGAACGATTTCTACACTTTCTAGACCAGGGATAAGCGAGAGCACTCTTTTCTGTTCGCCAAAGCGCAGGTTCGTTTGAAATCCTACCAGATTGTAGAGCTTGCCCTCTTTGGTCTCTTTTCTTAGCTGCACCAAGGCAAAAGGATAGCGACCCGTTCTGGGGTCATCAATGCCAATTGGCTTCATGGTGCCGTAGCGCAGGGCATCATACCCCTTGCGTGCGATTTCTTCTACGGGCTGGCAAGCAGCAAAAAGTTCCTTTTGTTCAAAATCTTTTTCTGTAACTCTTTTTGCTGAGATGAGTGCGTCGTAGAACTGCTGATATTCTTCTTCATTGAGAGCGCAGTTCAAGTAATCGTCGCCATCCCCTTTGCCATAGCGAGAAGCCGCAAACACCTTTGTCATGTCCAGCGATTCTTTGCTAACAATAGGTGCTGCTGCATCATAGAACGCAAGTGACTCTTCGCCGACAATGCTGAGTAGGACGTCTGATATGCTGGCAGACGCAAGTGGGCCTGCAGCGACGATAACAGGAATATCAAAGTCTAGATGTGTTAGTTCTTTGCGTACAAGGTCAATATTTGGGTGCTGCTCAAGCTCGCGTGTAACCGCAGCAGAAAAAGCATCCCTGTCAACAGCTAGTGCTCCGCCGGCAGGCACGCGGTGCTCATAAGCATGGTGTAGCAACCTACTGCCTAGTAAGCCTAATTCTTTTTTTAAAGTTCCTGCTGCAGTTCGAGGCTCATTACTCTTGAAAGAATTAGAGCAAACAAGCTCAGCACAATATTCACTGTGATGCGCAGGGGACTTTAGTTGCGGTCGCATTTCATACAGCTTAACTGATACGCCTCTGTTGGCAAGCTGCAGGGCTGCCTCGCTACCAGCAAGACCTCCCCCCACAACAATAACCTGTGGTGATTCTGACTTTATCGATTGTGTAGTGCCGTTGGTCATGCTCCCATTCTAGCAAGCAAGCAGCTAGCCAGTGCAGATATTTACCTATGCGTCATTCTGGCGTTTTTTGCGACGGTAGAAAACTACTACCGCAGCCGCTGAAGTTCCAGCAGCAAGCGTTGCTGCTGTACCTATAATGAGCGGCAGCCACGAACGGCTAGTGTTGTCTGTATCTGCTACTTCCAGCACCTCTTCAGGCTGCGACTGTGATTGAATTGGTTCTGGCTCAAGATCTTCTTCCTGAATCGCCTCGTTGACGACGATTTCTACTTCTTCAAAAGAAGTTAGGGTTGGACGGCTGCCTTGGCTATCTGCCTGATTACCACGGTCACCTACAAGACTTGGCCTACTTGCCCTGCCTGAATAAATTGCTTCGACTTGTACCGCTGTATAGTCAAGCCAGATTTCTTCTCCTCTGTACGTTACTAATGCGACGTAGTTTTTTGGCAGGCCAAAAGAATCATACTGTGTTACTGTCCACTCCCATTCTGCAGCGCGCAAGTCAACATCGACCTCAGCGCCAATTTCTTTATCGCTACGCAAAGAGACAGTATGAGTATCTGGCAACTGCACCACATCATTTGTGGGAAGCTGGTCAAACTCCACCACTCTTTCTGCCTTTTGAGTTAGAGTTCCCACCACAGGGGTAATCTCTATCTTTTTCAGCGCAAGCGTTCCTGTATAGCCGTTTGACGAATAAGGTCGTGTCGTACCCATTTCTAAAATGATTTCTTCCTTGCGATCAAGAAAGTCCTTGTCGAACATTCTGCTGACCTCAAGTTCTGCAGAAATGAAATCCCTTTGAGCTACTGCAGATGTAAGAGCGGTAGAGGCATGGGTTACAGGCGCCGGAGCTGCGCCTGCAATGTTTGCACTAAGTATCTTTTCAAAAGGGGCTGTTACTGTGCTAAAAACTTGCGGATTTGCAACAAGATAACTTGCGAGCAGCGTCAGTATGAGCGAAACGAGCAATGCCCAAAATGCATTGCCGATGCTTGCACAGACTTTTACTGAGGGCTTTGCAAGAAAGTCTTTTCTCTTTTGTTCGCGCTGCTGGCCTGCGAGCTTCTTTTGTTTGAGCTGTTGCTGGTGTGCTTGCTGCTGCTCGGCCTGTGCGCGGCGTTCAAGTAAAATGCTTCTGCGCTTTGGCAAAGTGTTATTTGCTGTGTTCGCCGTTGTACCCGCTGCTGTAGTCACTGCTGTCTTCATATTCTTCTCTTTCATGTCATTAAAACCTTGCTAGTCGCAAAATCGCCAGTAGGTCTTCTCGTAGCGCAACATCTGTCCAATCTGCTTTATGCAGTATGTTTATACAAGGCAGTTTCTGTGCCATTTGCTGCTCGATATGAAGGTAATCTGACTGCGCTGCACCACGAATACAAGCAACGCAATACTTAAGTTCTGCATAGTCGATATGTGCGAGCAAATTGCTTAGTGGAGTAAGCTCCCAAGCCTGTCCCCCACTAACTATGCAGCGCAAGTCGCCATGAGAAAAGCGTCTTTGCCCTTGTGGCAAGACTGCGCAATCCCACACAATTAGTTGATAGCCCTCAAGGTCTCCTGGCAGTACTCCAGACATAATATTGAGCCCCGCAAAATGTGCAAACTGACGTGGCTCTTTCTGGCTGCCACCAGTCTCTTCACTCGCGCTTAAGACATAATAGTGGCGCAGGGCATCAAAGCTTTCGCGTGGCAAGATTACAGCACAATTTATTCCTCGCTGACTTGCCTTCAGCGCAAGTGATAAGCATAAATGAGTAACTCCTGATTTTTGCTCGACTCCTGCAACAGTGATTACGAATTGCTCTTTCTTTTTCGCTGCGCCCTTGCGCCACGGATTGATTTCTTTGGACTCAATAAGCGCAGAATCGTCTACTACTGGCGCTGATTTAAACTTCAACATACCTATCACTACTTTCAAAAAATCTACGAATGTCAAAACATCTACGCATGATCGCTGCAGCCATAACGACCATCGCTGTGTCGAAACACTTGTCCCTGAACTTCAAATCCGCCCAAAGTCTCTAGCACTTCACCCAGTGAAATGCCTAAGTCTTGTGCAATTTCATCGGGTAAGGCAGGCATGCTCTGCACTGCTGCAAAAATCTTTTTGGCGCTTGTTTCAGCTACACTGTCAGAACTTGAGCTTGCTTGCTCATGATCTTCGTAAAGATGTGCAAGACTGGGACGTGCTGCAGACAAGCTGCAAGCAAGTGCTAGGTCTTCGCGACAGCAAATGGGAAAAGCTCCTTCACTAATTAATCTGTTAGGAGCAGCAGACTCAAGACACAAGATAGACCCCGGAACTGCAGCGACAGGTACACCCATCTCTAAAGCATGGTGTACGGTAGACAAAGTGCCACTGGGCAGACGTGCTTCTACAACGACTACCAAATCTGAAAGTGCTGCTATCAGGCGGTTTCTGTCGCGGAAACGGTATTTCATAGGTGGCATGCCCCAAGAGTATTCTGACAATACGCACCCCGACTGTGCGATTTGCGTGAGCAAATTGCCTGCTCTGCTGGGGTAAACAATGTCTGCCCCACAACCCATAACAGCCACCGTGCTACCTCCTGCCTCAAGCGCACCATGATGTGCTGCTTGGTCGCAACCGCGTGCCCCACCAGAATAGACAACGAGTCCTAGATCTGCTGCCCAAGTTGCCACCAACTTTGCAATACGCTTGCCATACGATGTCGCATTTCTAGCACCAATGATGGCGATACCCTGCTGCAGTGAATCTTCTTGCCCCAATACATGCAGAACCTGCGGAGTATGCCCACGCTCATGCAAGATTTCGGGGTAATAGCCGTCGTCTGGCGAAAGCTCAAAGCGTGCGGTTTCTGCCGCGGTTACTGCGGCTGCTGCCTCTGCCGTGCCCACTGCAGTTGCTATCTCTGTCCTGTCAGTCATAATGTTGCTCTGCCTCCTGCTTTCATCTCTCTGCACCCCACACTTTTCGATACGTCAGTGCTTCACTTAAATGAGCAGCACTGACTTGTTCACACAAGGCCAAATCAGCAATCGTTCGAGACAGGCGGAGTGTGCCCATGATTGAGCGACCTGACAGGCGCAGATTATGTGCTGCTTTCCTCAGCAAGATCAGCGCTTTTTTATCCAACAAGTCAGAGTGGCAAAGTTGTTGTCTACTTAAAACATGTACTGATCCGCGACCTTGGGTGAGCGCAAATGCACGAGCTTGCGCAACTTCTTGAGCAAGCTCCTCTGAACTATGTACTGCCTGCTTACCTCTTCCCTTTTCAAAGAACCTATCAGGGTTTGGACGTGGCACGGTCACAAAAAGGTCAAACCTATCAATTAGTGGTCCGCCTATTTTATTCTGGTACAGCTCAATTTGATTAGGTAAGCAGCGGCAATTCTTATGACGGTCACCCAAATAACCACAGGGACAAGGGTTTGCAGCGCCAACCAACATAAAGTCAGAGGGAAAAGCGTACGACCCTTGTGCACGCACAACACGAACTGCACGATCCTCAATTGGTTGACGCAAAGACTGTAAAGTTGCGCGAGAAAATTGTGGCATCTCATCAAGAAAAAGTACGCCATTGTGCGCAAGGGATACTTCGCCAGGCCTTACTGGATTCCCTCCTCCGACAATTGCTGCAGTCGTTGCACTGTGATGAGGTGCTCGAAAGGGTCGCGCCCTTAGTCGCTGGTCAAAGGGCATTCCCGCAATCGAAAACACCAGGGCAGACTCGACAAGCTCTTCAGCGCTAAGCATCGGAAGAATGCTCGAAAGCCTAGAAGCAAGCATAGTCTTTCCCGTTCCCGGAGGGCCTACCATAAAAATATTATGCTGCCCTGCAGCAGCAATCGTCAGTGCCCTAATAGCCTGGTCTTGCCCAACGACATCGGCAAAATCATCCATGTCCGTTCCGCAAGGCATATCACCTGCAAAAGCACGTGCACTTTTCTGCACGTGGGCTAAATGTGCCAAATCATGCAAGTCACTCAGGCGCCTTATTTCGAGCGCACTCAAATCAAGCATGTCATCGAACATCGAAGCGTCAGAGCAAACTATCGCCATCTTCTCTTTGTGTGCAAGCATGCCCGCACCAACCATGCCGCGCACATTTGACACTGCCCCGTTTAGCCCAAGTTCGCCGATAACGATATGTTCGGCAAAGCTGTCCTTTGGTAAAGCGCCATCTGCCAGCAGAATACCTATGGCTATTGCCAAATCAAAGCCAGTGCCTGATTTACTGTCCAGCGCAGGTGCGAGGTTGACGGTGATTACTCCGTCGGGAACGCGAAAGCCGCTATTCTTAAGTGCCGCAGTAACTCTGCGATGCGATTCTTTCACCGCAGTATCGCCTAGTCCCACGATATGAAACGCGGGAAGCCCTGTGGTTAGATGAACTTGAACAGTGATTGCTCTGGGCTCTACGCCAAACATTCCTGCGGTTTGCACTTCGCTGTAGCGCCTAATAGTCGATACTTTAGCTGGCATAAACATCACGCACATAGTGCAGCTTTGCGCTCTTCTGGCCCGAATCAACCGTAATAAAAACAGCGTCACAACGAATTGAGCTATGCCTTGTTGTGCTGCGACTTCTATAGACGCTAATCAAGTTGTAATAGCGTTCTCGCTTTTTAAAAGTAATTGAATCTTCTGGCTTGCTGTATTTTTGACTGGTGCGTGTTTTGACTTCACAAAATACGAGAGTGCGTCCATCCAGCGCAACTATGTCTGCCTCCCCGTAGCCACAGCGCCAATTCCTATCAATAATTTTCATGTCTTGCCTAACGAGGAATTCACATGCTGCATCCTCGCCGCGCTGACCCAATTTTTGCCTTGCCTTTGTCATATCCTTCACCTTTGCCACTTGTGATGCAAAACCAATTGCAAGCATCGTAGCAAGCAAGGGTTAAAGGAATCTTAAGCGAAAGTTAATGCGCTATTAAAGCGCGATTAAAGGCTGATTAAAGCTAGGTTTAGAATAATGATTCTTGTAAAAAATTTTGGCAAAAACTTTTGCGATGGATGGGACTCAAACCCTTTTCAGCGATTGCTTTTTGATGAGCTGCTGAAGCATAACCCTTGTTGGAATCAAAAGCATAATCAGGATATTCTTGACTCAGCTCTATCATAAGTTCATCGCGAGCAACTTTTGCAAGTACTGACGCTGCTGCGATACAGGCAATTTTTGCATCACCCTTTATAATAGCCTCTTCATTGTCGAATAGATTCACGGGTAAGCCATCGACAAGAACCCTGTCGACAATATAGTCAGGCGGGAGTATTGCCGCTACCCCTTCGGCTGCAGAAATCATTGCACTGTGCAATGCCGGCATGATGCCATAGTCATCAATATAAGACGCATCAACATGGGCGATGTGGAAGGCATGGACAGGCTCCGCCGCATCTTTTGCACTAAGCAGCTGTGCTATTTCAGTGCGCTGTTTTGCAGTAAGCTGTTTTGAGTCGCGCAGTCCTGCAAGCGGCTGCCAATCGTGTCCCAGCACAACCGCGGCCGCCGTCACCGGTCCTGCGAGTGCTCCCCTGCCCACTTCATCGATGCCAACGATAATGCGCGCGCCCTGGTCGTAGAGTTCTTTTTCATACGCAAAAAGCGCCTCTGCTTCGCAAAGACGCTTTTGATGTTTGTTGTTTTGCGTGTCAGTTGACATGTGTTTGAGCACGCACGAAAACTTTAGTGGTCTCGATTAAAACTTTACCTCTTTAAGACGAGCAGCTTTACCTGTCTTTTCACGTAGGTAGTATAGTTTTGATTTGCTGACCTTACCGCGGCTGACGATTTCTACTTTTTCAACTTTTGGTGAGTTCACTGGGAACGTACGCTCTACGCCTACACCGAAGCTGATTTTACGTACGGTAAAGGTTTCGCGATTTAGTGCACCATGGCGACGGATTACGCGACCTTCAAAAATCTGAATACGCTCGCGGCTTCCTTCAATAATCTTATAGTGCACCTTTACGTTATCGCCTACCTGAAACGGCGCTAGGTCATCTCTAATCTGCTGCTGTTCCAAAGCACGAATGACGTCCATAATCTTTGATTCCTTTTCTACTATAAGCTTTACTACGCTTCTATGCGTTCAGTTGTGTTTGTAATCTTTAAGACACGATTGATTAGTATACCCTATGCTGGGTCGAAACTGCAACACAGATTTCCAAAAAACTGCCTCGAAAGCCACCTGAAAGCCCCTCTGAAAGAATAGGCGGAATATAAGTATAATAGATACTGAATTAAGTGCAGAGGCAAGCAGACATTAAAAGAGTTTGTTTGCTGCCGTACAGATAATGTGTTGTGTGTCCCAATAAGGAGAAATATATGCTCGAGTTCAGAACTTGTACTGTTGCTGCCTTTTGGCGAAGTGTGGCCAACATTGTATTGTTCCTTTTTCTTGCAAGCCTGCTGCTAATTGCTGCGCCCAGCGAGGTACTTGCAGCACAAACTAATGATGCAGAGGATGTCCCTATTGCACAATTTGGCGTCCTCCAATACATGATTAGACCCTGGGACGAAGAAACCTGGATTGCTGCAATAACTGCAGAACTTAGCCAAAATGAACAACTGCCAGCGACTATAGAAATTGCAGTACCCGAAGGTGTCTTTGTATACTTTTTTGGTGAAGTAGGAGGAACACAATTTCCAAACCCTACGCCAGTCAGAACTGAAAACGGCTTAGACATCTATACAGGCATATTAACAACAGGAAACATTGTCCATCTGGAATACACTCTGGAAGGAAACCCTGTTGGACCTGAGCCTAGCATGAATATTAGCTATACTCCCTTGCGCAACGTAGGCGAGCTGCACTTGATTGCCGCATTTCCTGCAAACAGTGCTGTTACCGACCCACAATTTGAGTATATGGATTCTGGACCTGATGGAGAGCCTGCGTTTGCCTACATTGTGGAAAGTGCAATCGGAGGTCAAGAGTATTCGATTAGCATACCCTACCGGGCAAATGTTGATCTTTCTGTAAGCAATCCCTTTATCGTTGGAGGTCTCGTCGTCATTATGGTTATTCTTGCTGCTGGAGTATTTTGGGTGTTTGGACGCAAAAAATACGACGATGATGATGACTATGATTGGGATGACAAATATGACGATGACGATGAGTATGATGATGAATAAGGGTGAGTAAGTGCCATTTTTTCACACATTAATTGACTTGTAAATATCAGGAGACAAGAATTTGAAGACCACAAAAACCACTTCCCTCTTTGCAGCGTTGCTTGCTTTGTTACTTTTTGCAACAGTGCTTTTGGCAGCAGGTACTGCGAGTACAAATGTTGCGCGTGCTAGCGAGACAACCAACAATGCAGTACATGGAATGATCGAGCCTTTTGTGAATTTGCAATACAAGGTGATGCTTTGGGAAGGCATATGGACGGTAACTATTAGAGGAAAAATTGACGAATATGCCACCTTGCCAGCGACAGTTGAGGTTGGTGTTCCTGCGGGCTCTGATGTTTTTTGGTTCGGCGAGGTATATGCAGAATGGGGTGTCCCACCTATGGGAAACCCAGAGTTTTTGCCACCCTACACCATGCGTACCGAAGGTGATACAGACATCTACACTGCAGTGCTCACAACGGCTCATGCAGTACAGATTGAATATACTCTACCCTATGATCCTCGAATCGAAACGCCCGAAGGACCGGGTGTACGAGTAACCTATACCCCGCTTCATGATGTAGAAGATCTATGGCTTGCAGCAGCTCTTCCACCAGGAACTGCTGTTCTTGACAGAGACATTCGCTATCTAGGAACAGGTCCTCATGGTGAGCTTGCCTTTGCTTATGTGATAGAAGATGCTGTGGGCGGACAAGAGTATAGTGCTGACATCATCTACGTTGTCGGCGCTACTGAAACAGTCTCTAGCATCAGCCCGGCAATACCAATCGGTATTGCGGTAAGTGTGATTTTACTTGCTGGTGGTGGATTTTGGTATTACAAGCGCAATGAATTTAATGAGGATACTTAAAAACACATCAGCCTTGGAGTTTGTCCAAGGTTAGTGGGTCATGTCAGCTTGTGGTGCCTTCGGCAACACTGCGCGCCGTTCGGAAAGAATCGCTTCGCGCTCTTTCGCTCACTCTGCTTGTGGTGGTCCCAGTAGGATTCGAACCTACAACCTAAGGATTATGAGTCCTCCGCGCTAACCGTTGCGCCATGGGACCACGTAGCAGCCTCTGCGATTGAATATGATAGCACAGCAAGGATTATTAGCTATGCGAGTTCGTCATTATCGCAAGTTTACTCTAAAAAGTCTCGTAGTTTTGCCGCGTAAGAAGGATGTCTTAGCTTATTGAGCGTCTTTGATTCGATTTGGCGAATACGCTCTCTGGTGACTCCAAATTCACGCCCTACTTCTTCAAGTGTGCGAGCATGTCCATCTAAAAGACCAAAGCGCAGCTCAACTACCTTGCGTTCACGCTCTGACAATTCGTCAAGTACACGATTCAAGCCCTCTTGCAGCAAGGTGTGGCCTGCAGCCTCTGAAGGTCCCATCACTAAAGTGTCCTCTAGGAAGTCACCCAGTTGACTATCTTCTTCTTCGCCAATGGGTGTTTCAAGCGATACGGGTTCTTGACTGATTTTCAAAATTTCGCGAATGCGGTCACCATCAAGTCCCATCTTTTCGCCAATTTGTTCAGGTGTGGGATCCTCTCCCAATTCCTGAACCAGCTGGCGCTGAATACGAACGAGCTTATTGATAGTCTCAACCATGTGTACCGGAATACGAATGGTTCGTGCTTGATCAGCAATAGCACGCGTAATCGCTTGGCGAATCCACCAGGTAGCATAAGTCGAAAACTTAAAGCCTTTTGTGTAGTCAAACTTTTCAACAGCGCGAATGAGGCCTAGATTTCCCTCTTGAATTAAGTCGAGGAAGGACATTCCGCGACCAATGTATTTCTTTGCAATCGACACAACCAAGCGCAAGTTTGCCTCTACCAAACGTCCCTTTGCCTCAAGACCAATTTGTTCTTGTCGAATAAGACGACGTTCTATAGGACGTGGCAACTTAATTTCTTCTTCGTCAGCACGCTCAAGTTCGTCAGTTGCCTCAAGACCAATCTCAATCTTCTTTGCAAGATCAACTTCTTGTGCAGCAGTAAGCAAATTAACCTTGCCGATTTCCTTTAGATACATGCGCACACTGTCAGTTGTCATAGTAACTGCAGTATGGCGCTCACGTGTAGTCTGCTTACCCTTTTTCGAGCTAGGCTTTGCAGTTTCGCGAATTATAGATTCAAGTTCGCGAATATCAATATCGATTGATTTTTTGCCCGTAGAAAGCTTTTCGAGAGATTCTACATCAACTTCAACCTCTTCACTGTCTTCATCAACGCTTACAGCAATTTCTACGTCACTGTCGTCAATGTCATCAGAGTCGTCAGCAGCAGGAGTAGTTTGCTGGATTTCTTCACCATCAACGTCGTCATCGTCACCTAAAAGTGCTATTACTTCTGCACTGTCAATCTCTTCTTTGGCAACTGCATCATCAATCTTAATTCCCTGATCTTTGATGAATCCGTAGATTCTGTCAGCGTCAAAATCTTCTTCAACAGCACTTTCCAGCGATTCTTGAATTTGCGTGTCGCTTAGCTTGCCAACAGCTGTTCCCTCTTCAATCAGTTCACGAAATGACTGTGCAACATCATCACTGAACATAATTTCATCAATGAAAATATCAACGTCTGAGGTTTTCGCTATATCTGCTTTGGTAGCACTCTTTTTTTCTGGAGTTTTTTTAGCATCTGACTTTTTAGTAGCCGTCTTTTTGGCAGCTGCCTTCTTAGGCGCAGCCTTCTTAGCAGGTGCCTTTTTAGCTACCTTCTCTGTAGATTTTTTCACCGCAACCTTCTTAGCAGCAGGCTTTTTTGCCGTAGCTCTCTTGGCAGGAGCTTTCTTCTCCGCAGCTTTCTTTGGTGCAGGCTTTTTAGCAGCAGACTTCTTTGCCGTAGCCCTCTTCGATGCAACCTTCTTCTCTGCTGCTTTCTTTGCAGGAGCCTTTTTGGCAGCAGGCTTCTTTTTAGCAGTATCTTTTTCTTTTGCCATGTTCACACATCCTCTGATGTAAGAGTTGTTTTGTCAAGATTGTCTGGCTGCAAGTTCCAACTCAAGAAATTATTGAAAGCGCATTGCGCGTATCCTATGGAGTTCTTGACTTGCTTTTGCCAAAGCCTCTAAATGAGCCTTATTATTTTCGCCATCCCTTTGAAGGTCACCACGAATAATTTTAATTTTTCGCATCAACGCAGCTTCTCTTAGTCGGTACAAAAGATTATCTGCGGTTTCGCACACTTCTTCGTCAGTGTCTTCAAGCTTGTAGGCAACCACCAATTGTGCCATACCTGGAATGGATTCGTCCAGTGCATCGATAGGTTTTGGATCACCCTGCGCCACAAGTTCTCGCAACTTGTCATATGCTGCCAAATACATAGGGTGACCAAAGGGATTTGCCTCTTGCGAGCGAAGCACGTGCTCGCGCGCTGCAGCAGACAAGATCATCAATGCAAGCAGTTCGCGCTCAATGACCTCTGTTGGTGACAATTGGGTCTCGATTTCTTGCCCTGCTTGGTGGAGTCTGTCCACTCCTGCAACCTCATCGTCTAACTGCGGCGTTGTGCGCATTACTTCTGTCTTTTCAAGAATCTCTAATACCTGAGCCTCTGTAATATCGCCGCCAGCCCTCATGAGTTTATCGGCAATATATTCGGCGTAGCCACTTGCAATCATGCTTCCCTTAAGTGGAGCAAGTACCACAACGCTGTCATTAAGTGCTTTTACGCGCTCTTCTGGTCTGGACAAGTCCCACTTCCCCAGCTTCCTATCAAGGGCAAACTCAATCAAAGGCTTTGCAGATTCTAGCAGCTGTGCAAATTGAGCCTGTCCTGTCTCGCTGTCCATCAAGTCTGCTGGATCTGCACCCTGCGGCAGACATACAACATCTAAGTTAACGGGAGACGCTGAAAACTCTGGTGACAGTGAGCGATCTATATGTTCTGCCGCTTTATCAGCAGCGCGCATTCCCGCTTCATCGCCGTCAAAGATATATACAATACGGTTCACCGTTCGACTAAGAATCTTTACGTGCTGAGAAGTAAGTGCTGTGCCCAAAGTCGCAACACAGTACTCGTAGCCTGACTTACTTAAAGCAATCACATCGGTATAGCCTTCAACTACGAGAACAGTCTTTTCTGCATGCATGCTGCGCTTTGCTTGGTCAAGTCCGTACAAATTGCGGCTTTTGTGAAAAAGTGGTGTCTCACTGCTGTTCAGATATTTTGGTTCGCTGCTGTCAAGCACGCGCCCACCAAAAGCGATGACTTGCCCTTGTGCATCAGCAATAGGAAATATTAGACGATTAAAAAAGCGATCCTGCAAACCGCGTCCGCCACGTCCGTACAGAGCTACATTTGCTGCTACCATGTCTTCGTCGCGGTGTCCTTTGCTGCGCAGGTGACTTACCAACGCACCCCTGCCAACTGCATATCCCAGTTTCCACTGCACGGCTATGTCAGAGCCAAAGTCTCGCTTTGAAAGGTAGTCACGAGCCTTTGCAGCATCTGCTTCAGGCGATCTACGCAAATAGGTAGCATAGAAATCGGCAGTGTCAGCACAAACTGCAAGAAGCTTCCTTCGCCTGCCAGCTTCTGCCGCTGCTTTTGGATCTACGGCGATTTCGATATTTGCACGTTCTGCCAACAACTGAACTGCTTCGGGAAAGCTAATATTTTGAGTCTTCATCACAAAGGTAAATATGTCTCCCCCTTCGCTGCATGCACCAAAGCAGTGCCAGCGTCCGCTGTGAGAGTCTACCTTAAATGAGGGTGACTTCTCTTTGTGGAAGGGACAACATGCCCAATAATCGCGACCTTTTGGGCGCAAGTCAGGGGCAAACTCACGAATCAATGCCAGCGCATCAGTCGCGTCCCTAATCTTTGCTATATCTTCTTCGCTAAAGCGTGCCATGGGCTACCCTGACTCCTGCTAAAGCTGCCAACTAGAAGGGATAAAGAGATCTTTGTACAGGCGTAGCGCATAGCGATCAGTCATTCCTGCAACAAAGTCAACGCAGGATTGGACGTGCTCGACATGCTTACCATCTTTACTACGAAGGTATTCTTCTGGGACCTCGTTAATATGTTCTACATAGTATTCAAAAAGTGCTTTTACGACACCTTTTGCCTTTGGTTCATCCTCTTTTGCACGCGGCGACAAATATACATTGTCAAAAAGGAAGGTGCGCAAGCCTATCATGGCATCGCCAATTTGCGGCGACAACTCTATGCGGTCTTTACCTGTTGAAGCTTCAATCATGTCATGCACCAAGGTGGTAATACGTTCTGGTGCATTGCTGCCTAAGATTTCACAATAGCTGGCAGGAACATCGTCTTCTTGCAGCACGCCTGCACGCAAGGCATCATCAATGTCGTGATTGATGTAGGCTATGCGATCTGCCGTACGAACAATTTGTCCTTCTAAAGTTGCTGGCATGTGACCGCCAGAATGACCCAATATGCCGTCTGCGGTTTCCCAGCACAGATTTAGTCCGGCACCCTCATATTCAAGTACTTCAACTACACGTAATGACTGCTTTGCGTGGTTAAACTCTTTTGGTGCGTCAGGAAAACGCTCTGTTGTCGCCAGCATTTTTAGCGCCTCATCCAGAGCAGCTTCGCCCGTATGTCCGAAAGGTGTGTGACCTAAGTCATGGCCTAATGCTATTGCCTCTGTCAAGTCTTCATTAAGCGCCAAAGCACGCGCGATAGAGCGTGCAATTTGTGCAACTTCGAGAGTATGGGTCATGCGCGTACGGTAATGGTCGCCTTCTGGGGCTAAGAACACTTGTGTCTTGTGCGACAGGCGCCGAAAAGATTTGCTGTGCAAGATGCGTTCGCGGTCACGCTGAAACTCTGTGCGGTAATCGTCCAAAGGGCGCGGTACTTTTCGCCCCTTAGTTTCGCTAGAAAAAGCGGCGAAAGGAGAGAGCATTTCGCGCTCTCTCCTTTCTAATTCAGCTCTTTTAATTGAGGTTGCTATTTATTCTCCGATCGCTGCGCGTGCGGCTGCAAGACGTGCCACAGGAACGCGATAAGGAGAACAACTGACGTAATCCAGTCCTAGCTTTGAGAATTTATTAATAGAATCTGGGTCGCCACCATGCTCCCCACAAACACCCAGCTTGAGGTCTGGGCGTGTTGCGCGCCCGCCTTTACATGCCATATCAACCAGCGTGATAACGCCATCATCGATTGTTTCAAAAGGATTAACTGATACAACTTTGCGATCAAGGTATTGCGGCATGAATTTTGACTCGACATCATCGCGCGAGAAGCCAAAGGCTGTTTGCGTTAAGTCATTTGTTCCATAGCTAAAGAAGTCTGCATGCTTTGCAACCTCGTCTGCAGTAACGCAAGCACGTGGCAGCTCAATCATAGTTCCGATTAAAATATCAACTTCAATGCCTTTTGCTGCAAAGACTTCGGCAATAATAGCTTCAGTTTCTGCGCGCAGGATTTCGAGTTCCTTATCAATGCTTACCAAAGGAATCATAATCTCTGGCTTTGGATCAAGTCCGCGCTTTTTAAGCTCACACGCAGCTTCAGTAATAGCACGCACCTGAATGCCGTAGAGCTCTGGGAACAGAATACCTAGGCGACACCCTCTGGTACCCAGCATAGGATTCATTTCTGACAGTGAATCAATTTGTGCAAGACGCTTGCGCTTCGGAGCAAGAATATCGTTGCCCGCACCTTGGTCTTCAAGCTTTGCAATTTCCACTTCAAGTTCACGAGGACTTTCGAGGAACTCATGTAGCGGCGGGTCAAGCAGGCGAACCGTAACGGGGAGTCCGTCCATCGCTTCAAAGATGCCTAAGAAATCGCCCACTTGTGCTTCTTCAAGCTTTTCGAGAGCTGCAGCGCGCGTCGTTGCGTCATCAGAAAGAATGAAGTCTTCAATGATAGCTTTACGCTCGCCGAGGAACATGTGCTCTGTACGTGCAAGTCCGATTCCTGCTGCACCAAACTCACGTGCCAAGGCTGCGTCTTCTGGCGTATCAGCATTTGCACGAATTCCTAGCTTGCGGAATTCATCTGTCCATTCAAGAATCGTACCAAAGTCACCACTCACCTCTGGCTCTATCAGTTCAGCAGCACCCAGCACCAATGATCCAGAAGTACCGTCAATAGAGATGATATCGCCGTCTTTAATGACAACATCAGTACCTTTAACGGTGGCTGTCTTTGCCTTTGCGTCAATCGTTAGGGCATCAACACCGCAAACACAGGGCTTACCCATGCCACGAGCTACTACTGCTGCGTGTGATGTTTTACCGCCATGTGAAGTCAAAATACCTTGTGCAGCAATCATGCCGTGCAAGTCATCAGGAGTAGTTTCCCAGCGTACCAGGACAACTTTCTCGCCCATTTCTGCTGCTGCTTCTGCCTCGTCAGCAGTAAAGACAGCTTTGCCTACTGCAGCACCTGGGCTGGCGTTTAGGCCTTTTGCCAGTACGTCATAAGACTTATTTGGGTCAAACTGTGGGTGTAGTAACTGATCGAGCTGTGCTGGATTAATGCGGCGCAGAGCTTCTTCCTTATCGATGCAGCCTGAATTTACCATGTCAACAGCAATCTTCAATGCTGCCTTTGCCGTACGCTTGCCGACGCGCGTTTGCAGCATCCACAACTTACCTTGCTCGATAGTGAACTCGATGTCGCACATATCGCAGTATGCTTTTTCGAGAATATCAAAGATTTCATCAAGGTCTGCGCCTGCCTGGGCAAACTCAGGATGTTTTTTCAGTTCAGCAATTGGCTCTGTCAGACGAATACCTGCAACAACATCTTCACCTTGTGCATTAATCAGATAATCACCGTAGTATTCGTTCGTTCCGTCTGCAGGATTACGCGTAAAGCCTACGCCTGTTGCAGAAGTCTCGCCTTTGTTGCCAAAGACCATAACTTGTACGTTAACGGCAGTACCCAAATCATCAGGAATCTTTTCCATGCGGCGGTAGTCAACCGCACGACGATTGTTCCAGCTTTTGAATACTGCTTCAATCGCAAGACGTAATTGCAGAGCAACGTCTTGCGGGAACTGTGCTTTACCGTCTACAACAAGCTCTGGGTATTCATCCAAATCTACATGCTTTGAAAAAATATCTTTGAACTCTGTGACTAGTTCACGCAGTTCATCGGCATTTAGCTCATTGTCAGCCTCTACCCCACGTACACGACGTTTCAATGTCAGTGCATTTTCAAACAAGTCGCCTTCTACATCCATTACAACTTTGCTAAACATTTGGATGAAGCGGCGATATGAATCCCATGCGAATTCTTCGTTTTGTGTTTGTTCGATCAGCCCATGGACACTCTGGTCATTAAGACCCAGGTTCAAGACCGTATCCATCATGCCTGGCATACTAAAAGCTGAACCACTACGCACCGCTACAAGCAGCGGGTCATGGACGTCTCCTAGTTTTTTGCCCATTTTTTCTTCTAGTTGGGCAGTGTAACTATCGATTTCTTCTTGTAGGCCCGCAGGATAAGCAGCAGGAGTTGCATCATAATATTCAACGCATGCCTGGCACGTAATGGTGTATCCAGGTGGTACTGGCAGCCCCATATTAGCCATTTCTGCCAGGTTGGCTCCCTTGCCACCTAGGACGAATTTCATGTCCTTATTACCTTCGGTGTTGTTAGTTCCGTCGGCATTCTTGCCGAAGCCATAAACGCGCTTAATTTCAGTCACGCTAACTTCCTCTCTGCTATTTCCCCTATGGAAACTTACAAAAGACAAAAGGGCTATAAAGCCCACTGAACAATCATAACTAATTGCGGTGGAGTGCGGCAAGCAAATTAGCACCCAAAACAGCTAAATTCTGCGAACGCTCTAGGCGCATTAGATTTGTGCTGACTTTTTCCTGTGGAAGGCGTAGCGTAGTCACCTACGTGAGCATTCCTAAAGGACAAAGTCAGTGCGGAGATAAGGTGTCTAGAGCGTTCGCTAGCTGTACTTTTTCATCACCATCTGCGCCAATTCCTCATTCTCTACCATCTCAAGAGGCACACGCAAAGTCACGGTCACCGTTCCTGGGGCACGACCAATATCGATTCCGCCACTAATGGTTACTCTATTGCGCACTTCATCAAAGGTAATATCAAGCAGCTCCCCTGCGCGCTCCATCGCGTTATCGATAGCCGCATTAAGGTTTTCACCAGTACCCACAAAGGCGATAGGCAAGCTGTCTTCAAGGATTGAATCATCTGCTGCGCCATTTTCTTGCAAGATGTTAATGGCCTGGTCAAGCTCATCCATAGTCAAAGGTTTTGCAAGGAACGGCAAATCTTCAGGAACCTGCAGCAAGATAGGGCCACTAATTGTAAGTCCCTTGATTAGTTCAACGCGCAGCACAGTAATGGCAGCAACGTCGGTCGTGTGACCTGCGATTTCACCGTCAGACTGCATAGCATGGGCGTCACCTAGGTAAACACCAGCACCTGCAACCTTTACCGGACAAACCAAAGTTGCGCCCGCGCGCACCTTGTTAATATCCATATGGCCGTCAGTTCTATGGGCAAGCTCTTCGGCTGTCTTTGCATAGTCATGTGGTGCGCCTACAAGGAAAGTTCCAAAGTCGCCTGCGTTATGAGAATCGGGAAACGGGATTGAAGGAGTCGTCCCCAGCTGCCCTAAGAAAGGACGCATGCGCGTTACAACACCTTGCAAATCACTGGTGTTGAGCATTACTGATGGGTTTTGGATAGATTCTGCCGGTATATCCATCGCGGCGTGGGCGTTTTCAGCCAAGCTTTGTGCAACAGCTTCGCCTACCGTAATGCCTAGAGTTCTGTCCTTGTCAAAGACCATCGTATAGCCGTGTGCGACCTCGAAGGGTGACGCAGGAGCCTGACATTCCTTACACAGAATTGCCTCTTGTCCGATGCCCGCACAGGTCGTAGCTGGTGACGGCGTGTCACAGGACGGGCAAACGCGCGCAACATAAGGGTCTGCGTTAAAACGACCAGCGATTGCGGTATCGGTGCCCGACGTGCTGACGTCAGAAGTCACGGTGATTGATTCGATGGTTAGTGCGACTGCGTCTCCTGGTTCGGCGCCCTCGACAAAAACGGGTACGGTTACCTCGTGGCCGCCCTTCAGTTCAGGAGTAAGCATTGGTCCCCAGCAGCCAGGTGCCGTGTGTGCAACTATCCTGTCTCCTGATTTTATAGGACCTAACATTTCTGCATTCGGGTCGAGGATTCCGTTGGTGTACTTATTGACAAAAATTGTGCTCATGTATTACCCCTTTCCTAGCTGCTTGCGTGCCGTGCGAATCGCGTGCAACATGCGGTGACTAATTCACTATGACTTAACTGTAACAGTTCTTTGGCAGAGTTTGACCACTAATGCTAAGAGAATAGGACATTTTATTTTGTCTAGAAAATAGAACATGTTACGCAAATAAAGTAGCCAAAAGCCGTGAAAATAAGTACTATGCTATATAGGTAAATTTATTGCAGTGCCAAACCGCCAAAATGGTTAGCACCAAACAAAGAAAGGTTCTGCTACATGAACTGTTCAAGGTGTGGAAATTCTCTACCAGAGTCTGGAAGTTCTTTTTGTCCCTTTTGTAGGAATCCTCAAGAAAATAGTAATGGTGCTGCTGACAGTGCAAATTCGGGAAGTTTCTCGACCACTCCCGCCGCTGGAGGAACATTTCCTGCTACCCCCGCAGGGCAGGTTGTTAATCCCTTTGATGCTACTCAACAACCACAGAAAAAAGGTCTACCGGGTTGGGCGATTGCCCTTATTGCAGGAGGAATTGTATTCGCGCTCGCAATTTGCGGTTGCATTTTCTGGGTTGTCATGAGTGACGAATTCCAGGAGGGATTCCAAGAAGGGCTCAATGCTGGTCAAAGCGGTAGCACGATTACCACCCCAACAAGTGAAAGTGCAGCCCTTATCCAAGACTTCATCAACACTAACCGCTCAAGCCTTACATCGCGCATTCAAGACTTTGTCATCGACTTAGGTGTTTCAGGCGGTGTCGAGTTTGAGGCTGCTGATGGCGAACTCTTCTTCATCTACACTTACTGTCCTTCTCTTTATGACTATGACGGCTTAGGTGAAGCCCTTGAGGAAGAACTTTTCGGTACAGATTGGACTAGCTTCTACACAGGCGAAGCCAATAGGCTCGCAAATGAAATCGGTCTTGACGAGCTAACGATTACCGTCATTTTTTATTACGGAGATGACCAAAGTTATCTTGCCTCAAGATCATTCCATAGCTGGTAGATTAAAAGTAACCACTAACGCCAAACAAAGGTGAGGAGATTTTTTCTAGCATGTTTAAAAAGGCAGTTATTTTAACACTGAGCATTTTGCTTGCTTTGTCTGCTGCGGCAATTCTTTCAGGATGTACGGAAACTGAAGACAATCCTGTTCAGATTTTCATCAATGAAAATCGTGAAGATCTCGAAGCTATGTCTGCAGATCACCTGGAAATGCTTGGACCAGGAGCAACGGTAAACTTCGAATCTGATGAGGGCGAATTTATCTACGTTTATGCGTGGGGTCCAGGACCTACAGTTGAAGAGCTAGAGGAGCATACTCGAGGCTTTGTTGAGCTGCCTGAAAATATTCAAATGTATGAAACTCTTGCAGATTATTTTGCGCAGCGCACAGGGGTTGACTCTCTTGTCTTAACCGTAAGATACTATGATGGACAAGGCAATCTAATAGTTGGCGAAAGCTTTACGAGCCCGTAACAAGCCAATGAGGAATTAATCGTTAATGTACCTGCAGGGTAAACCTAGTATACAAAGGAAGTAACAAAATGAACTGTACAAAATGTGGAAATGCTCTACCGGAATCTGAAAGTCCTTTTTGTCCCTTTTGCGGGGAACAGCAAGAAGCTGCGACAGATGCAGCAGACAATACTGCTCAAGCAGCAACCACAGCAGGCCAAGCAGAAGAGGAAATTCATCCCTTAACTGCAAAAGCTATGGCAGGCAAGCCAGTAGATGGCGCTGCTGCTGACTCGACTACGAGCGGAAGCTTCTCTGCAGCACCTGCAGGAGGACAGCCCATGGGTCAAGCCCCTACCCCTTTCGGAGCTCCCCCAGCACCAGAAAAGAAACGACTGCCTGGTTGGGCAATCGCCCTTATCGCTGGTGGCGTTGTATTTGTGCTCGCAATTTGCTGCTGCATCGCAGCAATCGTCATTTTTGCAGATGATGAGTTTGATAGCGCCCCTAACGAATTTGACACAGGAACAATCGAACGCATCGTTCCTCCCATCGATGACGATGCTAACGGAGACGACACAGCAGATGTACCACCAGTTACAACTGGAGCGATTAGCTTTGGTGACACCTTTGAGTTTGACAACCTTGAAATCGTCTTTGGCACTGCCGTTAGATGGGCTACCATAGATGCTTCTTGGAGCGATCATCATGGCGCAGAAATATTCCAAGTTCCGATTACCGTTACCAATATTGGCAATGAGACTGCCAGTCTGAACATGTTTAGCTTTACTCAATTTGCGCCAGACGGAAACAGTCAAGACTTCGTCTCATTCCTTCTGGTTGATGACGATATCACCACTGCAGGAAGCATGCGCCCTGGAGGAACACAGAACGCATATATGACCTTCCTTTTTGAGGGTGACGGAGAGTATGTTGTCGAATTTTCAGAACTCTTCTCGAGCACTGCAGTTGAGGTAGTCCTGCCGATAACGCAACCGTAAAGCAAAACAGCTTAATGCTGTATAGATTTAAGAAAAGCTGCGAGCCAATAATGGCTCGCAGCTTTTTAAATTAAATCTTTTAGCCCTGCAAAAGGGTGACTGCTATCAACTTCATCTGCACAATCACATTCTTTTTCATTTAAGTCCACCCCGCACTTGACGCACAATCCTTGGCATTCATCATCATGGATGGGTGCAAAAGGTGCTTCCACCAACAATGCCTCAAGCAGCATAGGTTCAATATCAACTCTGCAGCTTTCATCAATCACGGGATAAGGATCGCCATATTCATCGTCACTAGGTTCAAAGAAAAAAGTTTCATCGATTCGAGAATCAACACACAAGTCAAAGTCGCGCAAGCATCTTACGCAGCCTGTGCTGAGGTCTGCGTGGACTTTGCAGCTTGCCTGGACGCACTCCCCCGCGTTAATGAAATCAAGCTCATAACTTATGGGAGTCGTGCAGCAGTACTCGATGGGACCTCGAGTAAAACAATTGGGCTTATCGCTGCCTCCAGCAGAAATACTTTCAGTTGTGCCCTTAATCGTAAGAGACGCCCCGACACCTTCATCGATGACGGAGCGTAAATCAATCATAATGCTCATTGCTGTGTTGCCTAACTACTCGTGGTGCACGCGACCCTACCTTTGAAGGTTCTTGCCTTGCAGGCGATCGCGTCCACGCTGAACAGAAGTAAGGAGCTTGCTCATGTTCACTTCTAGATTGGCAAGCATCTCGTCAGCGTAGTCTTCAGCACCGAGTCTAATTTCGCGCTCGTTTGCGCGTGCTTCTTCCATGATTTCATGGGCACGTGCTTCTGCTTCGCGTACTATTTGAGTCTCTGCAACAAGTTCACGTGCGCGATCTTGTGCCTCTTCAAGAATGCGATTCGCTTCGCGCTCGGCCTCTTCAGTCATTTCCTGGCGTTGCTTCACGATCCAGCGAGCCTGCTTGAGATCTTCTGGGTATTGGTTGCGGATCTCGTCAATAATGTCATAAATTGCGTCAGGATCAACCATCTTACTGGTTGACAGCGGTACGGCTTTCGACGAGTCAATTAGTTCTTCAATGCGATTGACTAATTGTTCGATGTCCATTTCGTTCCTTATCTCTAGGCCAACATTCTCATATTTCGAGGTACGATTTTAACACTAAGCACGCAAAATCTAACCGCGAATTGCAGTTTTATTCACAGGATATAATACCCTTTACAACTACCTCAACACAGATTGCAAGCCTGTCGTTTGCATTTTGTTACGAATGTTACCAATGTTACGAATGATTTTGCTCAAATCTTATTCTATTCGCCTTGTCCGCAAGTCTGCGCATCCTGTGGTTAACTGCAGATTTCGACAGTGGCGGGTCTGACATCTCTCCCAATTCGCGCAGTGACACGTCAGTATTATTTATACGCAGACGTGCAAATTCGGCTAGTGCCGGGGCAAGCGAATCCAGTCCAACGGTGCTTTCAATTAGCTTAATGTCTTCAATCTGTGAAAGGGCTGCTTTACTTGCCTTTGCCTGATTGGCAATTTCAGCATTCACGCGGCGATTAACATCATTGCGAAATGACTTCATAATGCGAACATTCTCTGTCTGAAGCAGAGCTTTGTGCGCACCAACCAATGCAAGAAAATTAATAATAGGTTCTGCACCTTTAAGGTACACCGTCCATGAGCCACGCCTTGAAATAACGCGCCCTTCAATAGTAAAACGTCCCATAAGCAAGGCAAGCTCTTCAGCAAGTGATTGCGTATGGGTACGGATCTCAAAGTGGAAATCACCCTTTGGACTTGCGATAAATCCTGAGCCCAGAAACGCTCCTCTCAAATAAGCCATCGCGCAGCATTCACGCTTAATCAAGGATCGCTCGATACCACCGCCCAGATAAACACTGCCGGTAAGTCCTAGTTCTTCGAGTACAGATGCCAACATGGGCTGGTTCGGAATCGTGATTTGATAGTTATTGGTTTTGTGCAGCACGCTTCTTCGCACAGTAAGTTCTGTCTCCATTTGATACAAAAGCTTAACCAGCTTAATAATCCTGCGCGCAACCTGAGCATTTTCTGTAGCCACTTCTAGCCTGTATTGGCTAGCGCCTGCACGTGTCACCGTCCCATCAAAGCGAAGGAGTGCTGATAGTTCTGCCTTGTTACAACACTCGCGTACCTGCTCTAACCGAGACAGCTCATCGCGCACTTCAGCAGTAAAAGACATAAGAAGCAATCTTTATGTAGTCTCAAGAGCTATTAAATTATCACAGGGAGTCTGAATAGCTGCAGGTAAAACTGATGCCAGTTTATGCTCATCATGATGCTGCGTGTTATGCGCCGAAGCAAGAGCAGTAACCATTACCTGTATTCCACGAGCCTCAATAGATTGAACGCTTACTTCATCATGCATGCTATAGGGCAAGAGAACCGTATCAATATGACCCTCGAGTCCGTAACGTCCCAAAGTGGCAATGTAGTCAGCAGCCGTGAAGTTGGCTGTCTCACCCTTCATGTTTGCCACGTTGCAACAATACACAAGCTGTGCACTGCTATCTTTAATCGCTTGCAAGATATCAGGAATAAGTAAGTTTGGAATAATGCTGGTAAACAGCGAACCGGGTGCAATCACAATTGAGTCAGCCTGAAGCAATGCTTCAACTGCTTCCTCATTTGCCGCTGGCCTTGCCGGATTTAGCTCAACAGCGGCAATAGCAGTCGGACTACAGGTCAAAGATGCTTGACCGTAGATTTCTTCGCCCTTGCGGTCAAAGCCATGCAAAACCAAGTCATCAAAAGATGAAGGCAAAACTCGTCCTTGCACCTGTAGCATGTCTTCGAATAGCTTTACAGCCTGCTCAAAAGACTGCAAATCGTCAGCTGCCGCAGCAAGCATAAGGTTGCCCAGCGAATGTCCTGAAATGCCCTCGCCCTCTATAAAGCGGTAATCAACGATATGGGCAAGCTCCGCCCTCTCTTCTGAGGCAAGAGCAACCAGACAATTGCGAAGGTCACCTGGAGGAGGCATGCCCAATTCTCTGCGCAGCCTACCTGTTGAGCCACCATCATCTGCCATAGAGACTACAGCACTGGGTTGTATTCCCAAAGAAGCTGCTGCCCTTAGCACCAGAGGAAGGCCCGTTCCTCCACCTATTGCAACCAACTTATGGTCGCTTAAGGTACACGGAGAACTACAGTCAGGTGGGCAGGCCTTAGTAGTCATGCTGTTCCGAATCTCGCATAATGTCGCGGTGCATAGTTGTCACTTGATAGCCTGCAGCTTGCAAGCGCCTTGTTGTTTCTTCTGAAAGTGCAACGCTGCGATGTCGACCGCCGGTACAACCAATTGAAATATTTAAAGCTAACTTACCTTCGGCAATATAGTGCGGAATGGTCGTAAGTAAAAGGTCGATCCACTTTTCAATAAAGTCCTGCGTTTCTGCACGCCCCAATACAAACTGACTAATCGGCTCATCAAGGCCACACAAGGGGCGCAAATCTGGATCCCAATAAGGATTTGGCAAGAAGCGCACATCGTACACAATGTCAGCATCAGCAGGTGCGCCATATTTGAAACCGAAAGAGCTTACTAGAATCGACAGGTCCTGCATAACCTTACTGGTAATAAAGTCACTTTGAATGCGTGCGCGAAGTTCACTTGCGCGAAGCAGACTGGTATCGATTACTTGGTCTGCACGTTCGCGCAGAGGCCCCAAGATTTCACGTTCAAGTTCGATTGCACGCTTCAGGCTGATGTTGCCATTCTCAAGCGGATGCCTGCGGCGCGACTCTTTGAAGCGATTGAGCAAAACCTTATCATTTGCATCTAAAAGAAGTAGCGCATGTGGCGTGGTGAAATCTTTGCTCTCGAGCACTCCCAGTAAAGAATCGAACAGCTCTCCCCCACGAATATCGCATGCAACAGCTATGCGTGAAAAATGGGGATTGTCGATTTCAGCAAGTTGCGCAATTTGTGGAATCATTTGCGGCGGCAGGTTGTCCACACAGAAATAGCCAAAGTCTTCAAGCGAAGCAAGTGCGCGAGAGCGTCCAGCCCCCGACATACCTGTCACAATGACAAGGCGTGCATCATAAGGATGGGTTTCTTCTGTGTCTGGTGTTATGTTATTTTCGGGCGTATCCATAAGACAAGCTTAACATACAAAAACGCTAACTTTGCGCACTTTACGGCACTGTTCCGTAAGACCAATCAACTATCCCGCCAAAGTCAAAAACTCTTGAGTATCCCATCTGCGCAAGCTCTTCGGCAGCAATCGCACTGCGACGTCCCGTACGGCAATATATTAAAATCAGCGCGTCTTTGTCTGACAATACAGTATCTGCACTAGAATAAATTTCGTCATAGGACAAAAGTTTTGCGCCAGCAATGTGCTCTAGAGAATATTCCTCGTTTGTGCGAACATCTAGCACGATGGCATCTGGGTAGTCAGCCATCATTTGATGCGCCGTGCCTGCATCAATTGTTCGGTGCACAGACGACTGTTCAATGTCAGCATAGACCACAGCGCTGTCAACTGGACGACTGCAAGCTGTTAGTGCAAGCGCAAGTAGGCAGCAAAGTAAGAGGCAGCACATAATGGTTGTTTTTATGGTTAGACGCATTTCTCCGCTCCTAATTTAAGTAGACAGGCAGCAAAGTAAGATTTTTTCACCGTACTACCGTGCAATTTCTTACTGCCTTAGATAATCGAATAATGTCCTATTATAATGGGTGTATGAAATTTTATCTTGTTGGTGGATACGTACGTGACATGGTCTTGGGCGACATGGGTCACAAGTCAGTGCTACCCTGCTCAGATACAGCCCCAAACATCAAAGGTCGCGACAAGGACTATGTTGTCATTGGTGGCACGACTGAAGACTTGCTGACCCAAGGCTTTCAGCAGGTTGGTGCAAGCTTTCCCGTGTTCTTGCATCCTGAAACAAAGGATGAATATGCGCTTGCAAGGCGTGAGATAAAAACAGGTGACAAGCACACTGATTTCAGCTTCGAATTTACTCCTGACATAACACTGGAAGAAGATGCTTTGCGCCGTGACTTCACTATCAATGCGCTGTACTTTGATGGAGAAAATCGCAAGGTGCTTGACCCGACCGAGCGCGGCATTCAAGATTGCGCCGACAAGATACTGCGCCACGTTAGCGACAGTTTTCTAGAAGACCCCTTGCGCATTATGAGATGCGCACGCCTAGCCGCACAACTGGGCTTCAAGGTAGCTCCAGAAACGGTAAATCTAATACAGCACATGGTCAGAATGGACATGCTGGCCCATCTAAGCAGAGAGCGCATTGACAATGAGTTTGCGCGCGCAATGTCTGAGCGCTACGACTCGGCACTTTTCTTGAGCTATTTGCACGAATGGGGTGCGTTGGAAGTGCTCTACCCGGAATTAGAACGTCTGACAGAATGTACGGAAAACCCTCGTTATCACTGGGCAGGCACAACCTGGGGACACATGCTAACTGCACTTGATTCGGCACATTATCAAAGTGCACGAATCAAAACAGCCCTCGCCTACCACGATATTTATAAGCCCATCGCCTACAAGCAAAAGAAAGAACTGGGACGTCACGTTGCCCATGACTGCACAGATGCACTGGACTATTTGCAAGGCTACTTAAGTCAGCGCAAGTTTGACGGACGCACAAAGACTCTTTGTAAATTGGCAGTCAAATACCACATGCGCATGAAGATGCTTTTTCATGGCATCTCTGCAAAAAAGTGGGTTGATATGATTGCGTCTATTACCTCAGGCTTTAGAACTGACTACCTGTGGCAACTAGAGGATTTGCTCGAAGTTTGCAAGGCAGATGACCTATCTGACAAGCCGCAAGATTGCTTTGGCGCTTTCAAAAGTGTTGGCGGTAAAGACCGCTGGGCAACTATGCACAAATGCGCCCTGCAAACTTTTGAGGTATGCAGCACGATTCAAGCGCGCACTATTGACGGATATGAAGATATGGAGCCTGACCAGCTAAAAGCTGAGCTACGTCGTCTGCGCACTAGCGCGGTAAAGTCACAAGTGGACTTCTTTGCGAGCTAGCCGGCGCTGCTAGCCGGCGCTGTGCGCTAGCCCATAAATGTTGTGATGACCAGCAAAAGGGTAATCACAACAAAACCTACGATTGATGCGATAAGAAATATTTTCTGCTGGCGCGGCATGGGCGTATTTGGCTCTTCTTCAGCCTCCATGCCTGTTTTCAGTGGCTTCATATCAACAAAGGCATCGCAGTAGGGGCAGTGCGTATATTCATGCTTTAAGACGTTTCCACAATTAGGGCATTCCATTATGTCTCCTTATTATCAGTAGCATTTAAGTTTAACTCATGAATGAGCGCATAGAGGTCACGTGCAATCTCATCAGTAATACCGTCAGCTGCAGCAAGCTCTTCTTCACTTGCTTCTCGCAGCTTTTTGAAACTGCCAAAGTGCTTTATCAGCGCACGGCGACGCTTCGGGCCAATCCCTGCAACTTCATCAAGAATGCTTGCAGTCATTGCCTTGCTGCGCAGCTTTCGGTGATAGTCCACCGCGAAACGGTGAGCCTCATCACGCACACGCTTTAGCAAGAACAGTGACGATGAGCCATCAGCAAGAATAATAGGTTCATCTGACCACGTCGTCCACAACTCTTCTTCACGCTTTGCAAGTCCTGCTAATGCAACATTTTCAATACCTAGCTCATCTAGTATGGCTGCTGCTGCATTCAGCTGCGGTTTTCCACCATCAATTATAAGCAAATCGGGAGTACGTCCAAAACGTTCATCTGCCACGCGCTGTTCACTGAAGCGGCGCATCAAAACTTCACGCATCATGGCAACGTCGTTGCTCTGGTCAAACTCCCCCCGTATTTTGAAACGACGGTATCCCTTTTTGTCCGCAATCCCATTGGTGAAGACCACCATGGACCCTACCGAATGAGTGCCGTGCAAAGTCGATATGTCAAAGCATTCTATGCGCAGGGGCGGACTGTCCAGCGACAGCGCAGATTCGAGCTGCAGCAGTGCCGCATTTAGACGCTCTGTATCATAGTGCGTGCGCACCTTGAAGCGCATCAAGGCATGGTTGGCGTTTTGCTGTGCCATGTCCAGCAACTTCTTTTTTGTTCCCCGTTTTGGGGTAGACAAGCGCACTTTACCTGCCTGAGGATTAGCGCTTGCCTCGCGACGTCGCTGTGTCAAAAATCCTTCAATTGCCAGCTTATCTGCAAGTTCTATTTCGCACAATATTTCTGCAGGTACTTGCCCAGCATCACTGTAATAGCGTCCGATAAAGCCCGAGATTAGGTCAGGAAAATCAACATCGAAACCTTTGTCTAGGATATATTCATTACCGTATAGCACCTTGCCCTCGCGCACAGCAAGCACATAAGCTGCTGCAATGGTTTCTTCGCGGACAAACCCCAGTACGTCATAAGAGGCGTCACTGTCTGACACAACAGTCTGCTTTTGCTTGATGCTTCGCAGGCTTTCAAGGCGATTTCTCATGCGTGCTGCGAGTTCATAATTAAGGTCGTTTGCAGCCGCTTCCATTTCTTGTTGCAAGTCACGTTCAAGTCCGCGGCTGTTTCCCTCAAGCAGTGAAATGGCATTCTTGATGTTCACCGCATAGTCTTCTGGACTTATTGCAAGTGCGCATACCCCAGGACCATTACCCAGCTGAAAGTCAAAACAGGGACGCTGGATAGGCTTTGTAAAGCCACTTGCGCGAACGCGTTTATACTCGGGGCAGGTATTGCGGCACAGCGGGATAACCCTGCGCATCGTATCGATGGTCTCACGCGCACCGTACGAGTCGGTATAGGGACCAAAATAGCGCGTTCCTTCTCGCTTTTTTTCGCGTGTATACTTGATTGCCGGATAGGTGTCTCCTACCGTAATCGCAATATAGGGATAGGATTTGCTGTCACGAAAGGTAATATTAAACGGCGGGGACAGCTGATTAATCAGCGTAAATTCCATCACCAAGGCTTCCGCCTCTGTGCTGGTAACTACATAGTCGAAACTTGCTATTTCAGAAGCCATACGGCTAACCCACTGGCGACTATCATGCCCTGTCAGGTATTGGCGCATACGCTTGCGCAGCTCTTTGGCCTTGCCCACATACAGCACAATCCCCTTTGCGTCTTTCCAAAGATACACACCGGGGGAATTGGGCACATGCTTTAACTGCTCAGCAATACTTGCCGTTTGACTTTTTGAAGCTTCTTTACTCATCTGCTCGAGTGTAACACTTTTTAGCCAGCAGCAATGTAGTCGATATACTTTGCCTCGAGCGCATCAATGCGCACGCGCAACATCGCTAGTTCCGGTGTTTCTAGCATAGGGTCAGTAGCGACAAGTGCAAAAGCGTCTTGCCTTGCTGCTTCGATAAGTTCTTCGTCGCGGCTTAAGTCTGCGATTTTTAAGCGCGCAAGACCACTTTGGCGCGTACCTAATAGCTCGCCTGCGCCGCGCTGCTTAAGGTCAAGCTCTGCCAATTCAAAGCCGTCATCAGTCTGCAAAAGGGCTGCAAAACGCTCTTTGGCAGCGTCTGCAAAAGAGTCAGACACCAACCAGACCTCGCCAGGATGCTGTCCCCTGCCAACGCGCCCGCGCAATTGGTGCAACTGCGCTAGGCCATAGCGGTCAGCGTCTAGGACAAGCATTGTTGTTGCATTGTGCACGTCAATGCCGACCTCGATTACCGTTGTCGAGATGAGAACATCGATGTCTCCTGCACGGAAACGTTCCATGATTTGTGTTTTTTGCGCTGGTTTCATTCTGCCTGTTAGAACCTCGACGCGGCAATTATCGAATTCTCCCACAGCCAGTTCTTCCATCATCTGCTGTGCAGACTGTGCTTCGACCTTTGAGGATTCATCAACAAGGGCACAGACGATATACGCCTGCCTGCCCGATTTAACAGCAGCATGTATCGCGTCATATGCTTGCCCGATTTTTGAGAACTTAATCTTTTGCGTCGAAATACCAGCACCTGCAATAGGGCGTGTCTTGATATAACTAATAGCCAAATCGCCAAAAGCTGTCAGGGTTAAGGTGCGCGGAATAGGCGTTGCGCTCATGACTAAAACGTCTGCTGCCGTCGTGATGTTTGCAGTATCGCTGTGGTGAGCCTGACCTTTTTTCTGAAGCGTTTTTCGCTGCTGGACACCAAAGCGGTGCTGCTCGTCAACAATAGCAAGGGTCATCTGCTTGAACTGAACATCAGGCTCTAATAGTGCGTGCGTGCCAAAAAGAACTTTTATCTCGCCCGATTGCAGTTGCTGCAAGATAGTTTCGCGCTCTGCGTCCACTGTAGATCCAGTAAGTAGGCCCCACTTTAGTCCAATGCTGTCAAAAAGCGGTCCTAATTTTTTAGCATACTGTTGTGCCAAAACCTCTGTTGGTGCCATCATGGCTGCTTGCCCACCAGAGTCTGCCGCTACTGCCAAGGCAAAAGCTGCAACAATCGTCTTCCCCGTGCCCACATCACCTAAAAGCAGGCGCTGCATAGGATGTTGCGACACCATGTCATCAAGAATCTCTGACACCGCACGTTCCTGGTCATCGGTAAGTGCAAAGGTCAGGTTTTCCAACAACGCTTGGTGCAGTAACCCAAAGGTTTGGTGAGTATGACCAGAAGTCTGCCGCGTCATGCGGTAGCGCCTGCGCGCAATAAGTAACTGCAAATCAAATAGCTCTGAATAAGCAAGGCGTGTTCGTGCAACCTGTGCGTCCTCAAGAACAGCCGGAAAGTGAATGTTTCGCAATGACCAACTATAAGGTGCAAGCTTGCGATTGCGCAAAATGTTTTGAGGTAAGTATTCGCTGACTTGGCCGTAGTCGTCGATTGCTGCTGCAATAAGGCGTCGTAGCCAGCCAACGGACAGACCTTGCGTTGTGCCGTGAACAGGAAGTACTCTACCCATGTGTCCTATGTCTGTGCTTACTGCAGGATTGTGGGGTTGCTGGTCAGACTCCCCCGTTGTGTTGCCAGCCGTATCTGTCGTAGGTGCGTCAGCAATCTTTTCTACAAAGGGCTGGACGATTTGTTTCAGACCACTGCGGTATTTCACATCGCCAGAAAAAGCCAAGACCTGACCTTTTTTATAGGTTTGTTCGACCCAGGGCTGGTTAAACCACACGCCAATAAGCGTGCCTGTGTCATCAACGAGGGTGACCTCGGTAAGGGTGAGCTGCTTGCGTCCGGGGCGGCGCATCATCCTCTTTTTGACCTCGTAAACAGAACCCACAACCGTTGCATCACCTGGCTGAACAGGACCTAGCTTTGAGGTACTGGTTAGGTCAAGATAGCGATGTGGTGCGTGATAAAGCAAATCACCTATTCGATGTATGTCTAATGATGTGAGCAGTTTTGCGCGCGCAGCGTTAACGTAGCGCGCCGTTTCAGCAGAGTCTGCCCAAGCCAAAAGGCGGCTAGCTTGATCTTTGGCCGCGACAGTACTGCTGCCCTTGCTGCCTGTGCTGCCCTTGTTAGTAGGGGCTTTTTGCCCGTGACTCATAGCGGCTGTCCGCCTTAGCTAGTTTTGAAGCTTTCTGGGTCAAGGTCTCGCCAGTAGAGTGCTGCCACCGTGCCTGGACCTGCATAAATGCCTACGATAAGACCAATCTGGTTAGTCGTTACATAGGTTCCCGGAACGCCTGATTCCTTCATTCTTTCGTGAAGTTCGTCAGAGTGAACTTGGTCTTCTGCAAAAAGCAGCATATAGTTAAGGTCATCGGTGTCTTCGTAGCGCTCTTTAATGATTTTTGGAATAGTCTGGAATGCCTTTTTGCGCCCGCGTGTCTTTTTGATTGAATCAATAACACCGTCGTCTTCAAAGGTGCAGATTGGCTTAATGTCGAGTGCTGAAGCAAGAAGTCCTGCTGTTCTTCCTGCGCGTCCACCACGAACCAGATACTCTAGAGTGTCAAAAACGATAAGTAGGCTCATATCGTCTCTGGTTGCCTGCAAGTAGTTAACAATTTCGTCTGCGCTTAGTCCAGCATTTGCTGCCTTAATTGCCTGCTTGCATAGTACGTCCTGACTCCAGGTCACAATGCGAGAATCAAAAACGCGTGTAGGGATAACGGCATTTTCTGCTGCCATAACAGCAACATCATGCGTTGCAGAAAGACCTGTTGAAATGGTGATGATAACCACTTCTTCAAAACCTGCGTCAGCAGCCTCTTTGATGTATTGGTCATAAATTACGCGGTTTGGCTGTGACGTCTTTGGCAGCTTGTCGTAGTCGCCCAGCAAAGTTTTCCAAAAATCTTCTGTTCCAAATTCGTCAGAATCTGAGGTACTACCATCAGGAAATGCTAAGGGAATAGGAATAATGCGGTAATCGGCATCTTTAACACTTGCATTAGTACGGTCGCAACCGCCATCAGTAAAGATGGCCACCTTTGATTGGTTCTTTAACATTTCCTTACCCCTTTACTCAACAGCCAGCAACAGTGGATACAGCGGCTGGTCGCCACGTTGGCTATCAATTTCTATGCTAGGATATTGCGCTTCTATTTTTGCAACAATAGCCTCAAGCTCATCATCTGAGAAGTCAGCGCCAGCAATGATAGTCAGGTTTTCGCAGTCTGCTACACCTAGTTTTGGCAACAGTTCAAGCGCAACCTCAGAAACATCACTACCCGTAACTTCAATGTCTTTCGAGTTGGCGATTCCCATGATATCGCCCTCTTTAATATCGCCTACTGCAGGAGCCTTTGAATCCTTAATCGCAGTAGTAATCTCGCCATAGTTAACATCTTCTGCACATTCGAGCATTTCTTCTGCCAGATCGCCCAAATCGTTTGCGCCTGAATCAAACACAAGCATTGCAGAAAATGCTGCTGGCACGTTTGTGGTAGCAACTACTGCCGTAGGTACCGGCAAGGCTGTTGCTGCAGCCTGTGCTGCCATAACGATATTTTTATTGTTGGGAAGCAAGATAAAATTGTCTGCCGACAATTTGTCTGCTGCATCAATAAAGTCTTGTGTTGATGGATTCATGGTTTGTCCACCAGAGATAACGTAATCAACGCCTAGCGAAGTCAAGATGTCTGCAAGTCCAGGTCCAGGAGCCACCGCAATCACTGCGATCGACTTATGTTCCACCTTTGCTGGTGCTGCGCTTTGCTCCGCCTGTTGTTGACGCATGTTGTGAATATGTACCTCTGCAAGTTGACCACGCTCTAAACAGTAGGCAAGAACTGCAGCTGGATCGTCAGTGTGCACGTGAACCTTATATTGACCTTCGTCGCCAACAATAAGTTCGCTTCCGCCAATAGTGGCAAGATAATCTAGCGCAGCCTCCTTATCGAAGTCGTCGCCCATAAAGAGGAACTCTGTACAGTACAGGAACTCATCATCATTCCAGTCATCTACCGGAACTACTGCCATTTGAGTATCGCGCATTGGCTCAAATTGTGGGATATCAGCAACCTCACGGCCCAAAAGTAATGCCGCAAAGGCATCGTAGACAATGGCAAGACCAAAGCCGCCAGCATCTACCACATTTGCCTCTTTTAAAACGTCGAGAAGGTCAGGCGTCCTGCGTACTGACTCATGCGCAGCAGCAGACACGCCATCAACAGCAACTTCAAAATCAAGTTGAGCATCAGCGGCAGCACGTGCAGCCGTTGCCATATCTGCGATAACAGTAAGAATAGTTCCTTCTACTGGCTTGCGCACTGCTTGCCATGCTACTTCTTTTGAGCGCTCAAGCGAAGTCGCAAGACGCTCAGTAGGCTCAAAGCCTTCAGATGCTACGATTCCTTCGCAGATGCCACGAATAATTTGTGACAGGATAACGCCTGAGTTTCCGCGCGCACCCATAAGTGAGCCATGCGTTGCTGACTTACATACCTCTTCAAGACTTGCATCCAGAGGAAGTTTTGCAACATCGGCAACAACTGAATCAAGCGTGAGCGACATATTAGTACCCGTGTCCCCATCAGGAACCGGGAAAACATTAAGCGCGTTTACTTCTTCAATGCGCAATTTCAAAGCATCTGCAGCACCTGCGATTATGGCAGCCGCAGGAGCTACTGCAACATTGTTTGACTTACTCATGTTATGCCCCCTGACGAACTTTCACTTCAAGGACATGCACATCAACACGGTTTACCGTGATTTCTGTCATAGACGTCAAAGTGTGACGAACAAGGTCAGCAAGGTTGCGTGACACTTCAGCAAGTTGCGTTCCGTATTCAATCACAACGTACAGGTCAACCTCGACAGCATTAGGAATTGGTTCTCCTTCTGCGTCAAGAGTGTTGGCAATCTTTACTCCCCTGCGCAACTTGTTTTGCGGAAGAAGTTGCACCAATCCATCACGAAGAGAAGGAGCCGCCATACCAACAACACCGTAACTCTCGAGGGCTGAATACCCTGCCAAGTCGGCCAACACTTCATTTGAAATGTGTACTGCTCCGCCTGTTAATTTTGCTGTCATGAGACTCCCTTTCTTTTGGATGGGATATTACTTAAGAAGCTGAGCTGCCCAAGTCATAGCGTGTGAAAGCTTCAATTTCGATGCTGTCACCTAGTTCTTTTGCTACGCGCTTTGTATAGTCATCAATGCTGATGTCCATATCTTTAACAAAGGCTTGCTCTACCAGTGCTTGCTCTTTGAAGAATTTATTTATGCGACCTTCAGCCATTTTTTCTTGAATGGCTTCTGGCTTGCCACTTTCAGCAGCTTGGTTTTTGTAAATTTCTTTTTCTCTTTCAACAACTGCTGCATCAAAGTTTTCGCGACGAACTGCAATTGGGTTTGCAGCTGCAACTTGCATGGCAATGTCGCGAGCATAGGCTTTAAATGCGTCATTTGTAGCAGTAGCTTGGTTGCCTAGCTTGAACTGAACCATGATACCGATTTTCGCACCACCATGAATGTATGCAGAAAGAGCACCTGTGTCAGCAAGCTCAATACGGGTAAAGCGAGCAACTTGGATGTTTTCGCCTAGTTTCCCTACGATTTCACCAAAGAGGCCTTCTACGGTAATGTCGCGACCAGGAACAGTCGTCTGCATAAGTGCATCATTGTCAGTAGGATTATTTGTTGCAACAATATCAGCAAGAAGCTTTGCAAACGAAGTAAAGTTTTCGTTCATAGCAACAAAGTCAGTCTCGCAGTTGACCTCGATAAGAACGCCTGTCTTGCCGTCATCACTGATGTATTCAGCAATCGCACCTTCATTGGTGGCACGACCAGCTTTTTTCGCCGCAGTAGCAAGACCACGCGTGCGCAAAAAATCGATAGCCTTTTCGATGTCGCCGTCTACTTCTTGAAGAGCCTTCTTGCACTCCATCATGCCAGCGCCAGTTTTTTCACGAAGTTCTTTTACTAGTTTTGCTGTAATGTTAGACACGGTTAGTGCTCCTCTCTATTTAGCAGGTGTAGTGCCAGTTTCAGCTGCGGCTTCTACTTCTGCGTCAGCTATTTCAGCTGCATCAATTTTTTCTTCTGCTTCTTCAGGGCGTACAGGGCTTGCTTCAGCATGCTGTGTAGCCTCTGGTGCCGGTGCGGACGGTGCGTCCTTTTCAGCTGCAGCATCTGCTGCCTTCATGGCTGTTACTCCACCATTGCCTTCAAGTACTGCCGCAGAAATTACGTTAGTAATTAGCGAGATTGAACGAATTGCATCATCGTTTGCAGGGATGGGGAAATCCACTTCGTCTGGATCACTGTTCGTATCAAGAATTGCAATAATCGGAATACCGAGGCGACGAGCTTCAGCAACAGCAATGGTTTCTCTCATCGTATCTACGATGAATAGCGCTGCAGGAAGGCTGCGCATGTTACGAACACCTTCAAGGTTGTTACGTAGCTTTGCGAGTTCTTTGCCTTTGAGGATTTGTTCCTTTTTAGGAAGAGTCGCCATGGTGCCATCTTCAATCATGGCTTCAATTTTTTCCATGTGAGTTACGCGTGAACGAACTGTTTCAAAGTTGGTAAGCATACCGCCCAACCAACGCTGTGTTACATAAGGCATACCAGCTTGCTTTGCAGCTGTTTCTAGTGGTTCTTGCGCTTGCTTCTTTGTTCCGACAAAGAGGATTTCGCCGCCACGTTGACCTACCGTATAAGCATACTTGTAGGACTTTTCGAGCTCTGCCATTGTTTTTTGGAGATTGAGAATGTAGATGCCGCCACGTTGAGTGAAGATGTAGGGCTTCATCTTTGGGTTCCAGCGACGCGTTTGATGCCCAAAGTGGACGCCTGCTTCTAACAGGCCTTTCATAGTTACAGTAGCCATAGTTTTTCCATATTCCTTTCGTTGTGTCCTCTGCAAGCTTCTTCCTGTTAGGTCACTCCGGGTTTGGAGCACGTCGACTTCTCAGTCCACTCGCATGTGTATTTTTGTTGTTGGGGCGAGTAACGGGATTTGAACCCGCGGCCTCCTGAGCCACAGTCAGGCGCTCTAACCAACTGAGCTATACCCGCCATTTCAACAGCATGATATTGTAGCAAACTTAGGCTACTTTTGCATAGGTAGATTCTGTTATTTTTGCCGTGAGTATCTCGAAAAAAATTAGGGGTTACTGGCAACTTTTAGCGGCTAGCTAGAGCTATTCCCAAACAAGTCGAGTTTTCTCGCCAAGAAGAAAATCGCAACAGCAAGACCAATCAAGAGAATTACTGCTACCACTGAGCTGAGTCTAGACCAGTCAAATGGCTCAGATGCATCAATGGTGCCCGTTTGCTCTGCTGGAGCACGCGGCTCTCTTTGCACGTCATTGCCAGTAGTTTCAGGTGCTGTAATTTCTTCAGCTTCCGCTACTTCTTCATCTTCAGTAGCACTGTCGTCTTCGTCGGCAGCTTCTGTTGTAGCAGCAGTAGTAGCAGCTGCAGGTCCAGGCGTTGTAGCAGCTCCTGGAGTTCCCTCAGGCGAAGGTGTTGGTGCGGGAGTAAGTGTCGGTGTAGGAATTCGAGTTGGTATTCCTCTGTCATTACCGCCCGAACCGCCAGTAGTACCAGCACCACTGCCACCAGAGCCACCGCCGGTACTTCCAGTACCGCTACCGCCAGTACCTCCCTCTGGTGGAGGAGCAGTGTCTGTAGCAGCAGGTGTCACCGTCAAAGTGCCAGCTACAAAGCTGAATTCATAGTTGCTGCTTAGGTCAGACTCCACACCTTCAACTTCTTTGGTAATGATTACTGACTCTACAATGTTCTTGCTTTCCCCAACAGATGTCTGCGATCCTGTAATAACAACGGTGATTGTGTGCTCGCTAAGCAGTGACTCTTCACTGAGCGTCCACGCTGGATTCGTCAGCGCTGTGCCATCGTAAACTTTTGAGTCACTGGCAGCAGTAACCGTAATGGGTCGCGGCTTTATCTGGAACTTGTTTTCGCCAACAACGGTATAGTCGTCATTTTCTTGAGGAATAATCTTGTATGTATCGCCATCATAATCAAGTTGCGCATAAATGTTATAGCTACCCGCAAGCGTGCCTTCAGCGCGCCATACTTCGATTTCAAAGTCAGCAGGATCTACCAGGTACGGCCAGTCAGTCAAAAGATCTTCATTGATTGGCGGATAAATCGCAGTATCACATTCGCCAAAGACCTTGGTGCTTTCAAGCACTGTCAACGCATCAAGGTCAAACAGTATTCTTACGGGCTCTTCTGCAGTCCACGTCAGAACAATGTCTTCACTTTCGACCTCATAGCCCTCTTCTGCAGCCGGGGCTTCTACAGCTTCTTCTGCGGCCTCTTCTTTTTCAATCGTAACCGTCAGCGCAAGAATTTGCCCAATGCTGTCACTGCTCACCATAAAAGTTGTTTCAGCACTGAGCGACTCCTCAGGAGTATCGGCATAGTGCCAATTGAAAATTGCATCTATTTCCTGAAGCGAAGTTTGTGCAAACTCCAACTGTTCAAAGAAATCCAAGTTTGCAACAAGTTCCTCGGTAGCCTCAACGGAAGCCTCTATCTGAGCTGTTAGGACTTGACCTACAACAGGCGCAATTACCGGTGTAGTTTCATCAGAAGCATCAAAAACAATTAGTTCTGATTCTGCGAGTTCATACGACGAAAGCTCTATTTCAAATTGGTTTTGGTCTTGGGCTTGCTTAAATGAATATTGATTAAACTTTTTTGCAATCCAGTCAGCTAGGCTGAAAGTATCGTCGTCTGAGACTGACTCAGAAAGAGCACGATTTTCCCTGTTGGGAATAACCTGCACTACCGTAGCTTCAACAAGCTCTCCCTCGTCTGCTTTAAGGCTAGAAGCAATAGACTGTGCGGGAAGCACAGCCACAGAAAGTGCAAGCAGTGCTGCAAAAAGCAGTGCTGCAAAAAGCAGTGCTGCAAACATGGTGCTATAACGGACACGACACTTCATACTAAACCTCACTTAGTTTGAATATGCAAAGATACAGTACTGTCATTCTATCATTTTCTGTATGCGCAAGCTTGCAATCGCACAAAATCGCCAGATTAGCGGATTAGAACTAGCTTGCCACCAAAGATTCAGGCTAAAGCTAGCGGTCAAGACTCAAATCAAACTGGGGACTTGCCGCCATATAAATCGCCCTAGCGACATGGTCACGCCAAAGGGAAGTTTCAAAATACTCGACATCTGCTAAGTCTGCCGATGATCCTAAAACTATTTCAACAGTGTTGCGGCTTCCCGCCTGCCCAAATGGGCTCACCGACTGAAAAGCTACATTCATCTGATTGTCCAGCATACGACCGTAAACCAAGTAACCTGTTGACCTGTCATCTTGCATCGCAGAGCGCACCGTAATGCCACTGTCCGAAGCGCTGTCGCTTACCGTGAGGATAATATGCAATTCTGGCTCTGCCAAAGCTGCACGGCGCTCGAATTCGCTCGGCTCAAGGTCGCGCTCACGACTATCTCGCAAAATATCGACTTCAGCACTCGACGCCTCGAACAGCGATGATAACCTACGCGCGACATCAAAGCTCACGTCACCTGCACGCGTTGTTGTGTAGCGCGGCTCAATCGCAACTTTCAAGCCGTTTAGCTGAAACTCTTGTAAGCCCACGCTTGCAATGCGCGATGCAACATACAAAGTCACGGTCACGTCATCAGCATAAGCATCACGAATGCGCGACCCTGACGGAGGCGTCACCAAAAGCACTGTCCCTTCAGGTTCTGGCGAAGGCAGCAAAATGATGAGTGTGCGCAGCCCCATTCTTTCCAATTCTGAGCGTGCTTCAAACTGGTCCTCGCCAATCAAAACAGGTATCTCAACACCATCTATGCCAGAAGACAGGATCAGCTCAACAATATCACCGCGGCTTATACGTTCGCCTTGCGAAGGGATCTGCTCGATTACCTCACCTTCAGGATATTCTGAAATGCGCACGCCCTCAACAGTCCCCCACAAGCCAGCATCAGCAAGCGCCGCTGTGGCTTCGCTTTGCGAAAGCCCTGTGACGTCTGGAACATTTACCTGTTCAGATGCCCAAGAAACTAATGAAAAATAGAACACAACGCAGACGAGTGAGAGCGTCCATAGCATGTAACGTATAAGAGCCTCAGTGCTAAACAGACGCGTGCGCACAGGGCGCTCACGCTCAATAGAGGGTAAGCGCAACAAAGTCGCAGAAGAAAGCTCGTGCGCTGGCACACTACGAGTGATGTCTCTGTATTTTTCTGTACTCACTATGCTCTGGTCTCTGTTCTGCTTGGCGGCTTCGTTTATACTTTAGCGATTCTTATCTACGCCATAGTAACTTTGAATAAATCGAATGCTCTTTGTTTTACAGTCCATAATGATTGAATGTGCGCGGTCTCCGTCGCCAACACCACCCAACAATTCACCATCAGTAATGCCTGTTGCCAAAAAGACTGCTTCGTCGCTGCGGACAAGATCATCACGTTGCAGCACAGCATCAACATCAAGCTCAGCTGTCTTTATAGCGCGCGCGCGCTCATCGTCATTTCTAAAGAGGAAGCGTCCCTGGAATCCGCCTCCCATACAGCGCATAGCCGTTGCTGCCAAAACACCTTCAGGAGCAGCACCGCTGCCCATATACATGTCAACACCCGTATCATCGAGTGCTGTTGCCATTACTGCAAAGATGTCGCCGTCACCAATCAGGCGCACACGTGCACCAGCGTCGCGTACTGCAGCAATTTTTTCTGCATTACGATCGCGATCAAGGAAACATACCGTTAAGTCTTCGACAGCAATATCTAGAGCCTTTGCCACTGCGGCGCAATTTTCTTGTGGCGTTGCATCGATGTCGATAACATCTGCTGCTGCAGGACCTACGGCAATTTTTTCCATATACGTGTCTGGCGCATAAAGCAAAGCACCACGTGGTGCAAATGCCAACACCGCAAGTGAATTTGGCTGCGAATAGGCACACATATTAGTGCCCTCAACAGGATCAACTGCGATGTCGATTTCTTCGCCGCCTAATCCTACCTCTTCACCAATGAAGAGCATAGGAGCTTCGTCACGCTCGCCCTCGCCAATCACTACACGGCCGGATATAGGTAGTTTATTCAAAGCTTCGCGCATTGCTTCTACTGCTGCACCATCAGCTATTTTCTTCTCTCCTCTGCCGACCCACTTACCGGCAGCGAAAGCTGCTGCTTCAGTAACGCCGAGCATTTGATTAATTCTAACTTGATCCATGTTGCTATCCTTTTCTCATTCGCGTGGCGAAGTGGCCGTCTGGTCCGCCAGACTGTGGTAATGCATTCAAGTACCCTTCTGAAGTAATCGCGCTTGCAAAAACATCTGCAACATCGCTTATTTCCAGCGGTTCAACACTAAAGTTTTGACCCTCAGGTGATGCCAAAAAGTCCTTTATCACTGACTGGTTTTCAACGTGTCCAATTGTACACGTTGCAAAGATTAATGTGCCACCCGTCACAACTGCTTTTGATGACCATTTCAACATGTGCAGTCCTAACTTTGCAAGCTGACTGATATCGTCGGTGCTCAGTTTCCACCTCTTATCAACACCGCGCCTAAGTGTTCCCAGTCCTGAACAGGGTGCATCTACCAACACCGTATCAAATTGCATGTCGCTCAGTCCATCTGCTGCGCTGTGCTTTAATACGTCAAGAGTAAGATAGTGCGCTTCTCGCACGCCATAATCAACAGCAGTCTTTTGTGCTACCTGTGTCTTGAAATCATACAGGTCGATTCCCGTAATACTTGCAGGTCCTCCCTGTCGCCTTGCATTGGCTGCAAGCGCAAGTGACTTTGTTCCGCGACCGCTGCCAACTTCAAGGATTTTCTGATCAGGCTGCGCTCTACAAAGAGCAACAACTTGTTGCGCCGCCAAATCCATCGCAGCGAAAGACTTTCTTTTCTCTACGTCTAGCGCCCAAAATTGCGCCCTATCCTCAATGCAGAATGCTCCCTCTATGCCAGCAGAGCTAAAAGAAATGCCTGCTTCTGTCAGCGCAGCGAGTGATTGCTTTTCAGATTCAAGAAACGGCAAGTGTGCCACATACAGCGGCGCAGGCTCATTATTGACTACCATAATGGCTTGTGCTGCCTCAACACCGTATTCTGACTGCAGCAGCTGTGCGAGCCATACCGGATGACCATGCAGCCTAGCCGCAGCTTCTACATCGGTATTCGGGTCACCACCAGGAAAAAGCGTATCTCGCTTTTCGCTTAGCCTACGAAGGACTGCGTTTGAAAGTCCGCCTAGCTTTTTTGCGTACGCCTTTGAACCCACTTTTGTAGCCAAGCCAAATTGCACCAAGTCAACACCCTGATTAACCACCACATAGGGCTCGGTGCCTTCAAAAAACAACTCGTAAGCAGCAATCGCCAGCGCATCTTTTACTTCGTCTAGAGTGTCCTCTGGACGACTGAGCTCTGTTGCGACGAGTTCATCCAGCGTTCCTCTGGTAGCTATTGTTCCGTAAGCAAGCCTTGTAGCAAAAGCCTTGTCACGAGGTGATAGCTTTGCCCGTGAAACAGCACTTTGCATGGCTTCTGCAGCAAAAGAATCTTTTTCGCGCACTCTTTGCACCACTTTAAAAGCAGTTTTGCGAGCAGGGCTTAATCCCATGACAGTCCCTTCTTCGCATCTGGAAATCCGTTAATCCAATCAGTCGCCGCCATCGCCCTTTTGCTATCAGGTTTTACTTTCAGCAATTCGACAGCTCCATCCGCACAACCCACCAGCACACTTCGCTTCCCCTGATGCTTGATAAGCCTTGCTTCGCCCGAAAGCGGCAATAGCTCGGATGGGGGGTGTTCAGTACGCTCCGCAATAGAGAGACTTTGATCAAGGCATGAGGATGACAGTAGAGGCTCAGATGAAGGGTCTTCAGCACGCTCCGCAATAGAAGGACAATGAATTGACGCAGATACTCGGTATGAGGACTGTGCGCAAGACTCTTTGTCTGAGCCTCTACAAACCGCTGCATCCAGCACCGTAACACCCTTGTCCTCTACACTTAAGCGTGCAGGGGCGCTGTCGCTGCTGGCACGTACTCGTCTCATGAAATCAGTAACAGACAATTCAGGCGATAGCTTAAGTTCGTCCTTTTCAATCTTATGTGCGTAGGTCACTTCATCTTCGTTTTGCACCGTCCACTGCGCGCTACCTCCGAGCAAAGCAGGTAAAGCATTTACCAGTAGGCGACCGCCCATGTCTGCCAACTTATTGCGCAATTCTGCAGCAGTCTTTTCGCCGATGTCAGTAGATTCATAGGCGCAATAAGGACCTGTGTCCAGCCCTTCTTCCATCTGCATAATGCAGACACCAGTACGTGCGTCCCCTTCAAGAATCGCGCGTTCAATCGGAGCTGCACCACGCCAACGCGGCAGCAAAGAAGCGTGCACATTAACGCAACCACGAGGAGGAATGTCTAGCACCTCACGTGGCAAAATCATGCCATAAGCAGCAACTACTATTAAGTCAGGACGTAAGTCTCTTAACTGCTGTTGAACTTCTGTGTCGCGCAAAGTTTGAGGGCGAAACAAAGGTAAGTCATTCTCAAGTGCAAGCGCGCTTACTGCACTAGGAACTGCAGCATTTCCCCGCTTTGATACCGCATCAGGGCGTGAGTAAACTGCTACGACTTCTGCAAAGGGAGACGAAGTTAGCAAAATTTGAAGAATACGTGCTGCAAAATCAGGTGTTCCCATAAATACGATACGCATCTTTGGTGCAATAAAGCCGGGGCGCTCAATCCTATTCAAGTGGTCAAAGGCTTCGCCAGGCCAGGCAACCCCTGTGAAGTTATTGAATTCACTCGCCATCAACTACACCTACTAACCTGCATGTAAATCAAAGTATTCTCGCAAAGCCTGCATCTTAGCTTCATCTGGCAGGTGCATTACAAAAGTAATCCCATCAAGATGGTCAATCTCGTGCTGAAAAACCCGCGCTAAGAAGTCTTCTGCTTCAGCAGTTACCGGCTCACCTGCCTGATTGTAGCCCGACACCACTACCTTTTGACTACGCGTTACCGGTGCATAGAGTGCCGGAAATGAAAGGCAGCCCTCGTCGTCTTCAGTCAGTTCTTCTGAAGCGAAGGTGATAACGGGATTTATAATGGCAGTGGCGCTGGTTTGGTCAGACTCAACATCAGAATTGTCATACACAAAAACACGCTTTGGGATACCTACCTGAATGGCAGCAAGACCTGCACCATTTTCCTTGCGCATCGTGACAATCAAGTCTTCAACTAGTTGCGAAATTTCTGCCATTTCAGTCTCGCAGTCCAGTTGAACTTCATCACACTTCTGACTTAGTCGTGGGTCAGGGTGAGTGAGTACAGCCATCGCCGATGCAGGCTTTAACCTGCTAAGAGCTTGCTTGATATTCAAAGTAGTTACTCCTTGTTTGATAAATGATATGCACTAAGTTTATCGAGAAAGGTAAGGTATAGTCTAGTTTTCGCTTGCCGTAAGTCTTACGACACCACCATCAGGTATGGGAATATTGGCCTCGCCTTGCATGATTATGATGTTTTCGACACTCTCGATCACTATTTCTGCCTCGTAGACATCGATAAAGTGCAGTTCTTCACCCTCGTCGCGGACAGTCAGTATTCCGTCAAAAACAACGTAGTCGTCATTAGTTACCCGCACATTACTTGCCCGACCTTCGCGCGCAAGGATGGTATAGGAAAAAGAAACTCTTTCTTCTTCTGGAACAGCACTTTCTGCATTATTTTCGCCTACGACGACTATATTAACGGGGATAGGGTTTGTCCCTGCCCCATCGTAGCTGCTTTGATTGATGAAATAAATTGCTGTTGCAATTGCTGCTACTACCGCAATTGCAATCAAGATGACTCTCCAATTGACTTCTTGTTCAACTTTGCGAGACATTGAACCTGCTACGTTAAAGCCTGGGTCTCCGATAGCATCACGTCTGTTGTGACCTGATTGACGCTCATACTGTTCAAGGAACGGAGTCGGATCTACTCCACACACCTTGCAGTAACTAAGAATATAACCCCGAACATATCCTGCAACAGGCAGGGCTTCGTGATTATCGTCCTCTAGATTGTAGATTGAAGATTGCATAACATGAGTACGCTGCGCCACGTCGTGAGCCGTTAAGCCAGCCTTCTTTCTGGCGTCCTTGAGCATGTCGCCCAAAGTCCTCATGTTGAATCCAGTTCCTCCCCATCACCTGTCATCAGGTGCGCCAATCCCTCTGTGTCAACAAGTACTTCTCGCGGCTTAGAACCATCTGGCGGTCCAACTATACCCTTTGACTGTAACATATCCATGATGCGTCCTGCACGAGAATATCCAACTTTAAAGCGTCTTTGTATGCCACTGGTCGATCCAAAGCCGGCAGCGACCACCATTTCAGCCGCTTCCCACAGTAATGGGTCGTCCTCTCCTACGTCCCCTGCAGCACCAGGTGTACCAGGCGCAAGCGTCTTCAAAATGCCTTCGTCGTATTCGATTTCACCCGTTTGCTCTTTAATGCTTGTTACTACGGCTTCTATTTCTTTTTCAGAAATATAGCAGCCTTGAACACGTTTCGGGTGCGGCCACGCAGGAATAGAGAACAGCATATCCCCCAGACCCGTCAGCTGCTCGGCACCTGATTGGTCCAATACAACACGCGAGTCAATTGCTGTTGCCGTTCTAAAGGCAACACGATTCGTGATGTTTGCCTTGATGAGTGGTGTCACAACACTTGCATCAGGACGCTGCGTTGCTACTATCAGGTGAATACCTGCAGCACGCGCAAGCTGTGCAATACGCACAATAGATGTTTCAACCTCTTTTGAGGCGACCATCATCAAGTCAGCCAGTTCGTCAATCACGACAACGATGTAAGGCATCTCTTCAGCACCTTCATCTAACTTGCCATCGATGAGACTCTGGTTATACTCACCAATATTTCTGGCACGTGCTTTTTCTAGCACTTTCAAGCGCCTGTCCATCTCGCCCACTGACCAATTCAGCGCAGATGCTGCTTCTTTTGGCGTGGTCACAACAGGCGTGTACAAGTGTGGCAAATCATTAAACATTGACAGTTCAACGCGTTTTGGATCAATCAAAATCATGCGCACTTCGGCAGGTGTTGCGCGCATCAGAATAGACATAATCATCGTATTAATCGCAACTGATTTACCTGAACCTGTAGAACCACCTATCAGCAAGTGAGGCATCGCAGCAAGGTTGCACGAAATGCTATCGCCCGAAATATCGCGCCCAATATAGAGCGTAAGCGGACTATCAGCAGCACTGGCAGGCGAAATAATGTCGCCTAAGGTAACCGACGATCTATCTGCGTTGGGCACCTCAACACCAACAAGGCTCTCACCAGGAATAGGTGCAAGAATGCGCAAAGTCGGGGCAGCAAGTGCCAGCGACAAATCATCAGCAAGCGTCGTCACCTTGTTCAGGCGAATGCCTTTTGCGATTTCAACTTTATACAAGGTCACCGTCGGTCCAACAATCCAGTCAACCACACGTGACTCAACATCGAAGAGGCGGAGTGTGTCCACTAAAGCATCTGCTGTGCGCTGTTGTTGCGCTTCTGCCTCTGGCGAGTTTTCATCACCATTTTGAGCGCTCTTTTCAAGCAGGCTCATAGGCGGCAGAATGTATCCGTCCATCGCAGGTGGCGCTGTTGTGTTTTGCGCTAGCTGGGCCGAGTCGGACTGCACAGGGTCAATAACTTCTGTTTCGCTGTCATCTGCAACGGCTTTGCTCTTGTTCTTACCTTTAATGACCTGTGTGTGTTCATCGCTAAACAGGTGGTCATTGCCTGCGATAACTTCAGTAGGTGGCTTGCCGGTACCATCAAGTGTATTTGCACCTGCACGCTTGCGCTTACCTGTTGCCCTGCCAGCAGGGATTGCGTCGTCTGCGTCCTGCGCAACTTTCTTTGTGCGCGGTGCAAGCATAGCTTTTTCTGCTTCTCTGTGAGCGCGCTCGTCTGCAAGAATCTCACGACGTTCAGCAATCCATTCAAAAATACCTGATAGCGAAATCCCTGAAGCTACCAAGCCTACAATCGCCAGAGCAATCAGCAATACATATGAAATCGCACTACCCAATAAAGCGTGTAATCCCCATGCAAGAGCATTGCCTACATATCCCCCTGAGGACTGTAGTACTGACGGCTCAAAGGGAGTAGGGTTTGCTGCTGCTACGGGAGATAGTCCAACCAAGCCAATTATCGCAACCACCAAGCATGACAAGCCAATAGCAAGACGCGCTTCGGTAAAGCGCAGTGCAGGAACAAAGAAGGTAAGTCCCATGACGATAAGTGCAAAAGGAAAAACAAAGCGCCCAATACCTATGATGAGCCCAATCCCCATGGCAACAAACTCTGCCACGATTCCCGTTTGCGGCAATATTACTGCAAGACCCAGCGCAATACCTAGGGCAAGCAGCACTATCCCCCAAATATCAGAGGCAGCTTTCTCGTCAATAATGGGAGCGCGATCAGTCTTAGAGCTCGCACGCGCAGACGCGCGCGAGCCAGATTTTGACTTAGCTGTGCTTTTTGAACGACCCTTTTTGGTCGCTCCAGAGCGTGAACCTGCCGTATTTTTCTTTTTCGCTGACAAAAGCTATTCCCCTCTTATCCCTTACTACCCTGTATGCCCGCTTAAACCCCTACAAGAAATGAAGCCCAATAAGAACTATCCCCAAAAGCACTGCGTACAGTGCAAAATATTTCAAACTGGTCTTTGACACAATTCTAATCATCCACTCGATGGTCAAATAACCAACAACACCTGCAATGATGAATGTTACCACCAAAATCCAAAAATTCGGCAACACCAACGAACCTTCTACCATCCGCACAATGTCGCGTAGTGAACCCGCAATAACAATGGGTATCAGCAGCAAAAAACTGTAGCGCGTCGCCTGTACCCTCGAAAGTCCCATAAAAAGACCACCCGCAATAGTTGCGCCACTGCGTGAAATGCCTGGTATTACGGCAAAGCCTTGAATCAAGCCAATCCCTGCAGCGCGCAAGTAGGTGAGCTTGTCCATTGTCTTGTGCAGATTTGATTTCTGCAAAACATACTCTGAAGAAACCAACATAATCGCTGTCACGATGAAGGCTATGCCCAGTATAAGCAGGTTACTAGAAAACTCTGCTAGATGACCTGCAAAAATAAGTCCCAGAATACCCGTAACTAACATGCTTACAATCAGAAACACGGTGGTGCGACGTTCTGGCTGCATTTCTTCTTTGTTTTTTGGCAGCCATGAAATGAGGAAGCTCGCGATATCTTTACGAAAATACACAATGGCAGCAATCGTTGTAGGAATATGTAAAAAGAAATAGAAATCGACAGCGACTTGCGGGTCACCATCAAAAAGCATATTCAGAATCGATAACTGCCCAGAGCTTGATATCGGTATAAACTCTGTCAGACCTTGCACAATGGCCATGATAAGGCCATAGGTCCAATCTGCAATGCTGACAGCAAATAAAAACATTACGAACCCTTCTAAACTTCTAGGCTTCTAGATTTCCATAATGACAGGTATTACCATTGGGCGTGTCTTTGTGCGTTCCCACACCAACTGCGAGACTGCGTCTTTTGCTGATCTGCGAGCATTATTAAGCGTCGCTTTTTCGCGCAGGTTTCTCTCTAGTGTTTTTGTGGCGCGTTCGGCAATTTCTGACTGGAAGAATTCTGGGTCAGAAACACTAACGCCGCGAAAGATAACTTCAACATCGCCCATAACTTGCTTGCGGCTGCGATTAACATTGGCAACGATAGTAACAATGCCGTCTTGGCTCAAGTGCTGTCTATCGCGCAAAATAATGCTGTCGAAGTCGCCCACATTTAGACCATCAACATAGATAACACCGTTTTGGACGGGATCTTTTTGGTAGGCGCCGTCCTGGTCAAACTCTAATACATCACCGTTTTCAAGTACGAAAATGTAATTTTCAGGAATACCCACCTGTAGCGCTAGCTCTTTGTGTGCATGTAAATGTCTGGTCTCACCGTGTACCGGCAAGAAATATTCTGGCTTGATAATGTTGAGCAGCATTTTTAGCTCTTCTGATGCCGCGTGCCCACTGACATGCACTTTTGCGCTGTGTCCTTCGTGGACTTCTGCTCCGCATTTTACCAGCTGGTTAATAACGGTGTTTACTGCTTGTTCATTTCCGGGAACTGGAGTTGCAGAGAAAATGACCGTATCGCCCGGCGCCACGCGAATGCTTCTGTGCTCGCCAATAGCCATACGTGAAAGTGCAGACAATGGCTCGCCCTGACTACCCGTGCAAAGCACTACGATGTCTTCAGGAGCATGGTCTTGCATGTGAAAAGCATCAATAATCATGCCTTCAGGAATAGTGAGATAGCCCAGCTTTCGCGCGATTTCAGTATTTCTAAGCATGCTGCGTCCGGTAACGGCCACTTTTCTGTTTGAGGCTACTGCTGCATCACATATCTGTTGCAAGCGGTGGATATGGCTAGAAAACGAAGCGATAATAATGCGCTGTTTTGCCTGTGCCATTATCGACCTTAAAGAGCGACCCACTTCTGCCTCACTGGGGGTGACTCCGGGGCGTTCTGCACAGGTAGAGTCTGATAGCAGCAGCATTATTCCTTCGTCGCCTGCTTTTGCAAGCGCACTGTAGTCTATCACCTTGCCGTTAATGGGCGTTTGGTCAAACTTGAAATCTCCTGTGTGCAATATATTGCCAACAGGAGTTTTAATAAGAATAGCAACAGCGTCAGGAATCGAGTGATTCACGTCAATAAAGCCCAGGTCAAAGACACCACTTTTCCAGCTGCTTTCGCTATTTACCTCGGTAAACTTAGCGTTCTTTATGCCGTGTTCTTCTAGCTTGCCCTTAATCATGCCGCAGGTCAGTTTTGTCGCAACGATAGGTACGCTGCGCTGGGCAAGATCTTTGAGCAACCAAGGCAAGGCACCTGTGTGGTCTTCGTGACCATGTGTAATAACAATGCCACGCAACTTATGCTCATTTTCAATAATATATGAATAGTCAGGCAAGATAAGGTCGATGCCTAGCTGGTGCTCATCAGGAAACATAAGTCCTGCGTCAACAACAATCATGTCATCGCCGTATTCGAACACGGTCATGTTCTTGCCGATGGCATCAAGACCACCCAAAGGGATAACGCGCAAACGCTTTCCACCCTTTGTTCGCTTAACAGGCTTCTTCTTAGGCTGTTGTTTTCCTTTTGTTTCTGGCTTGAGTGCCTTCGGCTTAGGCTTTTGTTTGGATTGCTGTTTGGATTGCTGCTTTGGTTTTGGCTTTCGGGTAAGCTTTTGCCCACCCTGCCCACTCTGTATGGGCTGTTGTCCCGGTTGTTGCTTAGAGCTCATCAAGTCTCCTAAAAGTGTCGTTCATGACGGTCAGTAATTCTGCGGTCTCTTCTTCTGTTGCGTCCACCAGCGGCAAGCGTACTCCACCCACGGGGAAATCCAGCAAAGCTAGTGCGCGCTTTACGAGAATAGGGTTTGCCGTGGTAAAGAGTTGTGTCTGTAGCGGACGTAAAATCGTATCAATGCTTTTTGCGCTATCTTTGTCACCTTCTACATAGGCTTTAATCATGGCAGCCATTGCAGGAGCTGCAATATTTCCAATCGTAGAGATTACCCCAACACCGCCACGTTCTAGATTTGGCAGTGTTAAGCAGTCGTCTCCGGCAAAGATTTCAAAATCGTCAGAGGTATTAGCCACAATGGCTTCAAGTTGCGACATATCTTCATTAGCCTGCTTTAGCGCCAAAATATTTGGCACATCGTGTGCAAGCCTAATGATGGTCTCTGGTTCAATGTTAACTACGCTGCGGCCTGGAATGTTGTACACAACTACAGGCACATCTACTGCTTCAGCAACTTGACGCATATGTTGATAGATTCCTTCTTGCGGCGGCTTATTAAAATAAGGAGTAACCACCATAATACCGTTAATGCGGTTGTTCTTTAGCGCGCATACACGACGCGCAAAAAGTACGCTGTCTTCCGTACAGTTATCACCGACATTTGCCACAAGGGGTACATCGGGACCTACAGCATCAATAACTGCCTCGAAAAGCTGGCAACGCTCATCACGGCTAATGGTCGGACTCTCCCCCGTTGTTCCATTAACAATAAGTCCGTCATTGCCCTGTTCAATCAAAGAAACTGCATGCTCTTGCGCACGTGGCAAATCCAGTGAACCATCATCTTTGAAGGGTGTCACCATTGCTGTCAGCAAGCGGCCAAAGCGTGGCGTATAGGTCATAAAATACTCCTTAAAAAGAACCATTACGATAGTACATAACAAAGCACACGCAAAAGCGCCTGCTCAACAGTAAATGCTATTTTCGCACAGTGTATTGGCGACGCGCATTATTCGCTTAAATTTAGGTCTGATTCGTTACCGTTTGGTGTTGTGACGCTAGTATTGGTCAGCAATGCCATTTTCCGAGCGCAATTCGCTGTATGGGTCGAAATTGTAAAGAGCGTAAAGAATGCGCACAATCTCTGCTTCGGGCAAGACTTGCCCTTCTACACTTGCAAAATCATAAGGCAAGTCATAGTCAGTGAAAGTGTCGTCGCCAACGAAAAATTGCCCGAAAGAGCCCTGGCTGTTTTCTGCAAACACAAGAGCGCCTATCCAAGTCCAATAAATGCGATATTCAGAATGCTTATAAGCATTGCCGTAGGTGCCGATAAGATAACTGGTAAGCTCATCCTTTGTGGCAAGATAGCTTTGATATCCTTCGTCGAAGCTGTGTGCAATCAATGCCGTGTGCTGCTCGCGCCATACAAGCAGTGTGCGCACCAATTGCCCGCCATCATCATACAACGGCAAGAAGTATCTTATGGCTGCCTCGCGGACAACCCAATCATCGATACTGCTTGTGCCGCTGCGGCTCTCGTCTCTGCCGCCTGCGCCAAGCGTCGCAATTTCAATATAGTTTTCAAATGGAGCATCCAATTCAAAAATCGGATCACCTGCACGAATACGATAGTCAGGCACCTGTATCGCGCCATCGGTAACCTCATCAGGGTCTTCCCACACCATGAGCCAATCATGTGTGTTTACCGGCCTTGAGAGATCATAGCGCTGCTGTCCAAGACCGCAGCCCGAAAGCAGTGCTGCTGTCAGTAGTAGCCCAACAACAAGCACAGCAGCTAGCACTGCTGTTTTTAGCCCCGGCAGTGCACATGTATTGTTGTTTTTTGCTTCTATTGCTTTCATCCTAAATCAAAAACAGAGCAACTACTACGCCTACTGCGCCAATGGCTGCTAGTACAAATACAGGAATTTTTGGCATTTCACCGTTCTTTTCCATTGCCTTACCAAACATAAAGAAGACAAAGGGATGAACGAGGAATGGCATTGCAAAGATAAACGGTAGCAGGCTTGCAATAGGTGCGCCAAACATTCCGTCTTGTGTTGCAGCAAACAATCCAAAGTGCGAAAGTGAAGATGTTACTGCAGCGGCTGCATAGTCAAGCGACATGCCCGATACGCTCAGCAAGACAAAGCCACCAAACATAGCGGTAAGCTGCCATCCTAGTGAGAAGAACATAAGGCCCTTAACTTCATTGTTGTCTTCTCCCCCTGACGCCCTGAGGCTTCTAAACGACCATATGGTCAAGAGAACGCCAACGATAAGTACCACAAGGGCAGGAATTAGCAATAATTGTCCTTGCGCGGCACTGACTGCAAGGACAGAGAACACAAAGACATGAGCAATAAAGGGCAAGTTAATCATAATGGGTGTTCTGCTTTTTGCCTTGTCACCCAAATCCCCTGCAGTACAAGCACCTGTCAATCCTGCATGAGACAAGCCCCCTGCAAGTCCTGGTGCAAGATTGCGCACATTAGTTGTTTTGGCAAAGAGTATCAGCAGTGCGATACCACCGAACATCCACAGCAGTTGGCCAAAGAAGCCAAAGGCAAGAACAGCGTTCATCTCGCTTACGCCAAAGGCCTCCATGATGCGCGAACCACCAACCATAAAGTTCGCTGCCAAAACAATGGGCAGACCTGCAAAAAGTAGTGACCTAATGGTCGAGCCAAAAGTCCACTTATAGAAAATCGCACCTAAACTTGCGGTAATCAACATTGCAAAGAAGATTTGAGGCAAGGCAATAACAGGAGCAACTAAACTTGCAATATAGAAACTTGCAACTAAGATTAGGCAAACAATAAAAGTTTCTAGCATGCCCTTTCTTACATACAGCTTCTTATTTTGAAAGGTAGCCTTGTGGTCAATCAAAATCACTGAAGCAGTTATTCCGATAAAGGCAAGCAGCGCATAATAACCGCTTAGGGCACTTCCATCGATTTGCCAGACAAGCCTAAAGATGGCCTCTATACCCAGCAACAGGAAGAAGGTGCGAACGATGTAGATAAGCTGCGCACTGGTTGTTCCTACGGCAATTTCTTCGATAGAGGCGATTTTGAAATTGTCAGGCTTGACCTCTAGCTTGCTAAATATTTTCCGCAGCTCTTGCCCGCCCACAAAAAAGGCGGCAATAAGGGCAATAATGGTAGTCCGGCTAATGATGTCGACTATTTTGAACTCGGGCAGACCAGGTGTTGCCACGTCGCTAGCAACAAGAACATAACCCATAAATAGGCCAAAGATAACAACCAGAAGAATCGGTGAATACCTAGTTCCTGCAACAAGAGTCCTTGCAACAAGAACCAACGGAATAATCAAAAAGAAGGTCAGCCAAAATTGATTCAGCACCTGCATTTTCGAAACTTCTGCCAGAATGTCTACCATTCTATCCTCCCTGGGTTAGTGAACACGCTTAGCGCTGTTCAAATCTAAGGCGGTACACATTAGGATTTTATCAGATAGTGAAACGTCTTCATAAATTTATGCAGTTAGAGTGGCGGAGTCTGACCAGTGGTGAAACATGAAAAGTGGAGCTTTAAATCTAGCCCGTGGCAGCGATGATGCTATCGTAAGCCTCTTTGGGATTAGGCGCTTTGAAGAAAGCGTTGCCTGCGACAAAGCATTGTGCCCCTTTAGCCGCACACAGCGCAGCTGTCTCAGCATTGATGCCGCCATCTACCTGAACCAAAGGATTGCACCCCACTTTTTGGCACAGTTCTTGTAGCTGCGCCAAGCGCTCAACGGTTTCTGGGATAAACGACTGTCCTGAAAAGCCTGGAAATACAGACATGATAAGCACCATATCTAGATAAGGCAGATGTTCTTCAAGCAAGTCCACTGGCGCATCAGGCTTTAAGGCAACACCAAATTTTTTGCCACTGGATTGGACAAGCTCCGCCATTTTTTTAACATCTTTAGAAGACTCAAGGTGTACCGTAATGTAGTCGCTGCCCGCGTCCAAGTACCACTGGATAGTCTCATCGGGATTGTCAATCATCAGATGCACGTCAAAGATGAGGTCCGTTTTGTCGCGTAGAGATGCGATCAGCGGTGGCCCGAAAGTCAGATTTGGCACAAAGTGGCCGTCCATCACGTCAAGATGTATCCAGGTGGCTCCCGCATCTTTTACAAGCTTGAGTGCTGCATCAAGGTCAGCAAAGTCTGCTGACAAAAGTGATGGTGATACTATCATGCTGTTCCCATCTTTATTCTTGTTTGAGGGGACGAGACATAAGCAAGCCGAGTCCCTGTTCGATGTCGAGCCCTTCGTACAGAACTTCGTACACAAGCTGTGTAATGGGCATATCGACGCCGCGGTCGCGTGCCAGCTGATAAATGCTATTGCAAGCAACTGCACCCTCAACGACCATCTTTGTGCGCCTCTGATATTGTTCCAGCGTATCACCGCGTGCAACACCTTCACCCAGTGACCTGTTTCTGGAATGCTTCGAGGTACAAGTCACGATGAGGTCGCCCATGCCCGCAAGTCCGCGGAAGGTGTCAGTTTGTGCGCCCACTGCTTCGCCGAGGCGCACCATCTCTGCAAGCCCGCGCGTCATCAGCGATGCCTTTGTGTTGTCACCAAAGCCCAGGCCGTCACACATGCCACACGCGATGGCAATAACATTTTTACCCGCACCGCATAATTCTACACCCGTGAGGTCTGAGTTGGTATATACGCGGAAAAAGGGTGTTTGGAATAGTTCTTGGAAGTAGTTTGCCACTTCTTCGTTGTGTGCTGCAACTACGGTTGCGGAAGGAACTGCCTTGCTGACTTCTTCAGCGTGATTTGGTCCCGAGAGCGCAGCGATTCGTGCTGGATTGCCCAACACTTCTTCCAATATTTCTGACATCAGCAGGTGCGTGTTAGCTTCAAGTCCTTTGCTGAGAATGACCACAGGTGTGTCCTGCGGCAAAGATTCAGCCATTTTTTCTGCCGTAGCGCGCACGCCAATACTGGGCGTGACCATAACAACTGCATCAGCATCTTTAAGTGCAGTCGCAACACATGAGCTAGCTTTTGTGCGGCTGCTGAATTTTACGTGAGGTAGATAGACAGGATTTCTGCCATTATTGTTTATAGCTTCTGCGATTTCTGGCTCATATGCCCAGACTCTTACGCTGTGACCTTTGCCGTCAAGAAGCCAAGCAACCGCCATGCCCCATGAACCTGCACCAATGACACTTACTCTTGCCATAAAAGCTCCTTAGTGTTTTATTGCTTAGCCGTTGTTGCCCGCTGGCGCTTCGCCTGCTTGTTCTGCAGCTGATGCATCAATTTGCTCTGCGTTGCGCTTTCCTCTGTCTTTCCAAGAAAATTTAGACTCTGTGCCTGCGCGCAGCCTGCTAATGTTTGCACGATGAAGTACCGTAACCATCATACCAACCACGAACGCAAAAAGGGTTAACGGCCATGTTTGCCAGTCTTGAGGTATTACCTGATACACCAGTGCTGTCCACAGCGGGAAAGTAACTGCACAGCCAATAGTTGCCACTGATACATAGCGTGTTATGCCAAGCAAGCTAAAGAATATGACCACTGAAATGAGAAATACAATCGGCACCAATGCAAGCATTACTCCTGCTGAAGTCGCGGCTCCCTTACCGCCGCGAAATTTAATATAGGGTGAGGCCGTATGCCCAATAACTGCAGCAAGTGCAACGCCAATAAGAAGCCACGGATGTAATTCCGGACTCAGGTCTACTGCAGAAGCTATCCAACGTGCTACAAAAATGGGAATCGCACCCTTTGTCATATCTAGTAGCAAAATACCAATTCCTGCTTTTGCTCCGAGGACTCGGAAAGTATTGGTTGCCCCCAAATTGCCCGATCCTTCTTTTTGCAGGTTTACCCCAAAAAAAGTCTTTCCTACAATCATAGAGAAAGGTACTGCCCCAAACATATAGGCAAAGAATATAGTAATGACAAAGACCGACCACAGGGGCAAGTCTCGCAGCGGTTCTAAAATAAAATCCATGTAGTGGACGTACTCCTTCTAAAGGTGCTGATGCCAGCACCAACAACATCGCAAATTCCTACCAAAGAACTTTAACATACAAAAGTAGCCAAACTAAGCTTTTGGCTTGAACTTCATAATCACCGGCGTTCCTGCAAGGTCGAAGTGTTCACGCAGGCGATTTTCGAGGTAGCGCTGATAGCTGTCATCGACCAGGCGAGGGTGATTGCAAAAGAAAGTAAAACCTGGTGGCTCATAGTGAGTTTGTGCAACATATTTGATAGTCAGCTTTTGCGGTCCTCTGCTGACGGTATGTCCAAATTGGCGCAGCTCTGTCAAAAAGCGGTTGAGGCTTGATGTCGTAAGTTGCGTGCGGTAGTTTCCAAATACGTCAATGACGGCATCAAGAATGCGGTCAAGACCGCGTCCGCTGAGCGCACTGACGCGAATGACCGGGGCCCATGAAATGAAGTTAAGGCGGTCTTCGATGCGGTCCATGAGCAGCTTGCGCGCAAGCTCTGCCTCTTCGGCATGCTCTGCAGATTCTTGCTTCATGAGGTCCCACTTATTCAACAGGACGACTATCGCTCTGCCGCGTTCTTGTGCATATGATGCAATGCGCTGGTCTTGGTCAGTGAGGCCGATTTCAGCGTCAATAACCAGGAGTGTCACATCTGCACGGTCGATTGCACGCATTGCGCGAACAAAACCGTAATATTCAACATCGCTGTCTATCACTGCTTTGCGTCTGATGCCTGCAGTATCTACCAGCGTGATTTCTCTGTCTTTGTAGATAAAGTCTGTGTCGATTGCGTCCCTAGTTGTTCCTGCAACATCTGACACGATGGCGCGTTCCATGTTTGAAAGTCTGTTGGTCAGCGATGACTTGCCCGCATTAGGCCTACCAATTACGGCAACCTTTATAGGGTCTGTATCGCTAAATACCGGCTTGCGGCTGGCACGCTTTGCAGATTCGCCGTAAGGGTCATTGTCGTCGTAGCCCTCATCGTAGGCTTCGTTGAAGTCATCAGCTAATTCGTCAAAGTCATCGGCGGCGACATTTGCCGTGGCTGGTGCGTCTTCAGCCTGTGGCAAGACCTTGACGATTTCATCAAAGAGGTCGCCCGTGCCCGTACCATGAGTCGCAGATACTGGATACGGCTCCCCCATTCCCAAGTTCCAGAACTCATACGTTTCACGCTCGCTGGTTGGGTCGTCCACTTTGTTGACCGCAAGAAACACTGGCTTTTTGGTGCGCTTAAGCAAACGCGCAAGCACCTCATCATCAGCGGTAAGCCCCGTTTGCCCGTCCACCAGGAAGATAATCGCGTCCGCTTGCTGCATGGCGATTTCTGCTTGGGTGCGAATCCCTGCTTGGAACGCGTCATCACGCGCCATCTCGATACCACCCGTATCAATCAGCGTAAACGACGTACCCGCCCAATCTGCCTGATGATAGCTGCGATCGCGCGTTACCCCGCGCTCACCATGAACAATGGCGTCGCTGCGCCCGCTGATGCGGTTCACAAAACTTGATTTCCCCACATTGGGTCTCCCCACAATGGCAATTACCGGTAAAACTGCTTTAGGCATCGTCTTGCAACCCTTTCGCGTGAGCGTTCATTTCTGCCGCCAATCCAACAGCGCCAGTTTGATAGAACTTTGTTTGCGCTATCTGGTTGAGACGGGCAATCAGTTGGTCTTTTCCATAGTCGTCTAGCGTGATTTCATCATCATTGAAAATGCAATCAGGAATCAAATACAGATGCTTGCTAATGTCATCATCTTTTTTCAAGTAAGAGCTGTCTAGTTCGATAGCGCGCAGGAGGTCTGCACCCGACAGAAGTCCCGTCACGCTAACATTTCCTCCAAAGAAACGATTCTTCACCGGTAGCAGGCGGAGCTTTCCTCCAGCGCCGATACCTCCCAGTACTCCCAACCAAGTCTGTGTTAGTAGCTCGCCGCAGACAATGGTCGCAGCTTCTATGTTGGTTGTTGCGGCTGCTGCGGCAGCGGCTGCGTTGTCGCTGCCCTCTTGTGCTGCTTCTGGTGCTGTTGTTGATTGTGGTGTCTGTGGTGACGCCTGCGGAAGTGCTGCAATCGCTGATTGTAAACTGTCAATATTGTCGCGGATATCTTCAATGAAGTTCAGCACCATACCAATGCCGTTTTCTAGCTGCGGAAAACCATCGTAGAACTTTGGCAGCGGAAACGGCGCATGCGCGTGAATGTAGAACTCATCTGCCAAGTAAACCCAGGTCAGTTCACGTTCTTCAAATTCTGCAAACTGGTGTCGCTGTACTTGGTCGATAACGCTCTTTGTCCACTCTTCTCTGTCAGCAGGAACAAGACTTGCCGATGTCAACAGATCCTTTAATCGTGCTGGTGCGTGATCAGTATATGCCACAGGCACAATGCCAACGCTTAAAACATGTGGCAAGCGTTTTGGATCTTTGAGATAAGCAAGAGTATTTTCAAGAATGTCGCCGTCATTGAGTCCAGGCACTAACACGATTTGAATATGAAAATCGATACCTGCTTCAATAAGTTCATCAAAGTTCTTTAGTGCAAGGTCGTGATTTTTTCCAATCATCATGCGCCTGACTTCATCGTCAGCAGCATGGAAAGAAAGTCTGAGCGGGCTAATGCGCTGCTCTACAATGCGCTGCTTATCTTCATCCTTAAGATTAGTAAGCGTAATAAAATTGCCCATCAAAAACGACAGGCGATAATCGTCGTCGCGAACGCACAATGCTTTGCGCGCTGTTGTAGGAAGCTGCTTCATAAAGCAGAAAACACAATCATTTTTGCAGCGGTGAATACCGTCAAAGATGACATCGTCAAATTCGATACCCCAGTTGTCTTGCAGGTTGTCGCGCTGCAAAGTCACTGGGCGCGTTTTGCCTTGTGCGTCTGTGATTTCAAGCTCTATCTCTGCGCCGTCGCTTTCCCACAGCCACGCGATGTAGTCAGAAGCACGTTCGCCGTTAACGGAATGGACGTACTCCCCCGCTTTAATACCTGCACTGTCAGCTGGTGATCCAGGCTGGACAGCTTTGATGCGCGCTAAGGTATCACTCATTGTTTCCTGCTTCGCCGATTTCGCTAATGCGGGCAACTACACTTTGCAGCTGGTCTTCCGGGGTCGAGGCACCCGCAGTAACGCCCACTTTTTCTGCTCCGTTAAACCATGAACTTCTCAGTTCTGCGCTTGTCTCAATGTGATGACTGTTAGGGCAGACTTCTTTGCTGATTTCATAAAGCCTGCGAGTATTTCCACTATTGTGACCACCAACGACGACCATGACATCTACCTGATGTGCCAAGGCATCTGTTGCCTGCTGCCTGCGTGTCGTAGCATTGCAGATGGTGTTCATCACGCGCAGTTCTGCCACGATGTCGCGTAGCTCTTCGACAACTTCGTTCAGGGCTTCAGCAGTCTGGGTGGTCTGTATAACAACGCCGACACGCTGATTGCGCAAATCGTCCAGCGGTGGCAGGTCTGAAGCACCCGTAACAACATGGGATTTTTTGCCAGCACGTGCGTGAATGCCAAAGACTTCAGGGTGGTCAGGCTCCCCCACGATAAGTACGGTAAAGCCTTCATCTGCCAGCTTTTCTGCTGCTTCTTGCACGCGGGCGACGTGCGGGCAGGTGGCGTCTACTACGCGCGCGCCACGAGCCTCTGCGTCCTCGATAACGCTGGGTGCCACGCCGTGACTGCGAATGATAAGTGTGCTTTCAATGTCACCGCACGCTGGTGCGAGGTCATCAAGACTGTTAACCACGTCGACTCCAATTAGGCGCAGCGAGTCAACTGCCTGCGGATTATGGATGAGTTCGCCCAGGCTTGCAACGGGTGCTCCTTTTGCGCTACGCGCTGCTTCGCGCGCAAGCTTGAGCGCGCGTTCAACGCCGTAACAAGTTCCCGCTGGACGGGCTACGTGGATTTGCATAACTACTCCTTCTGCCTCTTTGTTGGCTATGGCTGGCTGTCGTCTGACTGTAGCTGACTATTGGCGGGACGCTTACAAGCCCTAAGTACTCTTGCCGTCGCGCTTTGCCTTTTCTGCGCGCGCAACATTTAGTGCATCAACCAAACCGTCCATAATAAGTTCTGTCAGCTTTTCAATGCGCTCTTTCTTTTTGTATTCGCTTACAGGCAGTGCAATGCTTGGAACGATTGGTGTTCCGTAGTGAACATTGATGCGCGGCAGCCTAAACAACTTCACGCCTTCGGGACGAATCTGTTCAGGGCCTGCAAGGCCTACAGGCACAACCGTGGCATCATTTCGAATGGCAAGCCAAGCAACACCACCAGAGGCTTCGCCCAATCCCCTCTTTTTGTCTGTCTTCATGGCTTCGGTGCGCACGCGCGTACCTTCAGGAAAAATCCCCAAGTAGTCGCCTTCTTTTATCATGCGAGAGGCGATACGCAAAGTACTTAGGTCTGCACTTTCGCGCGACACAGGCAGTGCACCTAAGTTATCAATCCCCCAGGCAAGTGGCTTGTTGTCCCATAGCTCGCGCTTTGCAAGTAGGCGAATGGGCATGTTTTGGCGCCTTGTCAGTGCCATGACAACAATACTGTCAAGGTAGCTAACGTGATTGGGACTTAAGATGCAAGGTTCATCTGGAATGTTTTCTTCACCCGTAGCCTTCACACGAAAGAGTGGTATCACCAGAATGCAAGCAAGAAAGCGCAAAAAGCGATATCCCAGCCATTTTGGCTCGCCCGGTTGCCCCCGCTTCGACATTATGTAATCGCGAAAGCGCGCACCCCTAGGATTGTCAGATATTTTTGTGCGAGCCGGTGCTTGCTTCGCCGCATCAGAAGTCTGCTCACTCATGAGCGCGCATCCTCATAGCAGCTTAAATCTTGCAGCTCTTCTGGAATGCCCAGTAGGTTATCATCATTTGCGCCGCCGTCTGCACCACACACTTTGTCACGAACATCCTTTGCCATGTCTGCAATGGTACGCACGACCTCTTCTTCAGTCATGTTAGTCGTATCAAGCTCTATAGCATCTTCTGCACGCGTCAAAGGAGCGACGTCTCTGTTCATATCGTAATCGTCACGATCTTTTAGTGACTGCAAAATCGTATCGAAATCGCTGGGTAGACCGCGCGTTTCATTTTGCAAGCTGCGACGCCTAGCGCGTTCTTCAACACAAGCAGTAAGAAAGATTTTTAGCGCTGCATTTGGAAAAACAACCGTACCAATATCGCGCCCTTCGACTACGTAATTGCCTTTGCTGCCCAACATGCGCTGCTTCATCAACATGTCACCACGCAGCTCTATGCAGCCCGCAACAGGGCTTACCGCTTTATCAACTTCCGGAGTCCTAATGTAATCAGTCATGTCTTCATCGCCAAAAAACACTCTTGATGGCAAAACTTCGCCTTCTTCATAGGCAAATCTGATACGTCTGGACTTGCTGAACTCTCGCAGTGCGACACCGTCGTCCAGTGCAATACCATGCGCCATTGCCTTAGCGGCAACCGCACGATACATAGCGCCTGTGTCTAGATAGTGAAAGCCCAGTGTCAAAGCAACAGCTTTTGCAACGCTTGATTTTCCTGAACCCGCTGGTCCGTCTATAGCAATAATCACGTGAATATACTCCTCTAATTCGAAGAATTAAGTATAACAAATGGAGGAGACTGACCATGCCTGCCACACCGTATTGAGCCCCAGCTGTTGCGATTGTGCACGCAATGCAAAAAGAACAGGACAACTAGTTTGAAGTTCCTGCTCTTTTTGTTTGAATTTCATCAACGCCAAGGGGGTCGTTTTTGGCTTTGAATCTATCACTGTTCCATTGTGCTCTCATTTTTTACTGGGTGCAAGACAAATAGCACCCAATGACAAAACTGTCAGCACTATCTAGAAAATAAATGACGATTTTTAGTCACAATTAGCAGAAGCCGTAGTAAAATTGAAAGTGTCGCCACACCATGCATTTTCCTAACCTATATCCTTGGGAGGCGACCATGATTAGAGAACAACAAGTCCATCACCAGTGCAAATGCACTTTCTGCCGCTGCCTAGACGAATGTCGCATTGCCACGCAATTTGGCGCACACCTTAAGCATGCGCGCCTTGAAGCTGGCTATTTAAGTCCAGAAGCATTATCTGCAGCCATGAGTAAACACTGCTGTGCTTACTATTCTGCGCGCAGCATTTATCGCTATGAAAGTGGTGCTTGTGCACCCTCTTTGCATTTTCTTATTGCTGCATCACTCGTTCTAGATTTGGGTCTCTTTAACGACTTGCTTGCTGAAGTCTTGTCGTCAAGCCTCATAGGCAAAATTGACACATCTGACACAACCATCCTGTGTGACTGCAGCGCCCAAATGAAACTCTTCGAATGAAATTGAATTGTATATACAATTGATATACAATGTAGGAGGTACTACCAATGGATATAAAGTGGGATAAGCAGAAAAATTTATTGCTAAAAGCCCAAAGGGGCATAACTTTAAAAACTTTCGCAGATATGATTGCCGAAGGAGACTACATTGCTAGGCTAGAAAACCCTACACGTCCAGAGCAAGAAATATTTCTCTGCAGACACAAAGGATATATTTATGTTGTCCCCTTCATTATGAGCGCAAAAGATGACATAGTCCTAAAGACAGCTTATCCAAGTAGAAAGTATCATCGACTTTACGGGGGTGTACAAAGTGAAAGAAGTTAAACTGAGCAAATTCGAACAAGAAATTGAAGACGCCGCCGAATTGATGGTTCCGATTACAGGCGAAAAAAAAGAAAAGCTTGATGCGATTATCGCATCGGCTGCTGAAAAGCGTAAAAAGAAAAGTATCAGCATTAGAATTTCAGAACACGACCTTAACCGAATTAAAGAACAGTCCGCAGCAGAAGGTATACCCTACCAAACACTCATTACGAGCATTATCCACAAATACCTTAATGGCTCTCTTGTTGACGAATCAGCTATTCGCCGCGCAATCCGCCTCATGAAATCTTAAATCCATTTGTCCTAGCACGCTATAGGAATGCTCCAGACGACACAGGTTGAGGAGAATAAGAAAAGAGGAAATCCTAGCGTGGTGACCCACGTGGATTTCCTCTTTTCGAAACTTCGACGATAAGATGTGTCGTCTGGTGTATTCCTAGTCAACCAATTCCATGATTACCATAGGAGCAGCATCCCCCTTGCGCGGTCCCAACTTCAAGATGCGAGTGTAGCCACCACTGCGTCCTTCGAAGCGTTCGACCTCGGCAAATACTTTTGACACAACTTCTTTGTCACCCAATGCAGCGATCGCTAGGCGACGGCTGTGAACATCTCCACGCTTTGCCCAGGTAATAACTTTATCTACATCAGGGCGAATTTCTTTGGCACGAGTCTCTGTAGTCTTGATACGGTCGTTACGTAGCAAGGAAGTAGTCAGAGAGCGCTTCATTGCTTTAGTGTGCGCTGCATTAGTGCCCAGTTTACGACCCTTTTTCTGGTGTCTCATAATGGACGTACTCCTCCTATTGTTTCAAGTTAAGACCCATGTCGATGAGCTTGTACTTGACTTCCTCAATCGACTT
>Ga0123355_10000073_pt1 | contig 107394 bp, 100 predicted proteins | sample TergutEmb28metaG_3_FD_89872 | JGI IMG/M metagenome (GOLD analysis project Ga0123355, IMG submission 89872) | Embiratermes neotenicus P1 segment gut microbial communities from Petit-Saut dam, French Guiana - Emb289 P1 | ecosystem: Host-associated > Arthropoda: Insects > Digestive system > Gut ...
ATTTTTGTGCAATACAAGGAAACCGTGACGCGGCGCACCGGGCGGTGCGCAAGGAGCGGTTGACGCAGTAGTGTGCACAAATTGCAAGCAAGAATGGACGGTTTTGCGTTCCTGTGACTATAATTCTACCACATGTTACTCGTATAGTCCCACCTTTTTATGGCGAAAATTTTCTATATATAATAAATAAAAGAGGAGTTGTCTATGATAGGAAAAACAGAACGTGTAATTTTAGTAAAAGGCGATGCATCTAAATGGTACAATCAAGCGATATTTATTGTAAACAAAAACGTTCCTACACAAACAATGCCCATAGACTTTGTTGCAGAGGCAGAAAAAATAATACATGAATATAACTTAAAGCATACAAACGAAACCATACAACCGATAAAACGCAAAAACTATCCCCGAAATATTTTAATGATACTGGCCTGTGTTGCCATTGCAGCCATTTTGACGTTTGGCTGGTTGCGATAACAGGGAATAATAAAATACCCCCGTGAATAAGCTATATAAATGCTTATACCGGAGGTATTATATGAGCTGGATAATGTTTTTATCCGACATGATAATCCCTATAACTTTCGCAGGGATTTTATTGTTTGCATTTAGCCGCAAAATGCCCGTTTACGACCATTTCGTATCAGGCGCAAAGGACGGGTTTCATACGGTTTTTCAGATTGCGCCCACTATCGTTGGCTTAATAGTAGCGGTGGGAATGCTCCGCTCTTCCGGTGCGCTGGACCTTCTAAGTGGTCTAATATCCCCGCTAACAGACCGTATTGGTTATCCGTCGGAAACGGTTCCGCTAACATTAATGCGCCTAGTGTCGTCATCCGCATCCACGGGATTGCTAATAGATTTATACGAAACCTATGGTCCAGATTCTTTCACAGGACGCTTCACATCTATAATGATGTCCAGTACAGAAACCGTTTTCTACACAATGAGCATATATTTTATGAGTATAAAAATAACCAAAACACGCTTTACCCTTGCGGGCGCACTTATTGCTAATTTTACCGGTGTTATACTTTCGCTATGGATTACCAGATATCTTTATCCATAAAATCTTCTTCTGCTTCTGTCGCCGGAGGTTGAGGGTTTATTTTTAAATTTTCTCTATGCTCAATATAAGCGTCGACTACATCTTTTAAAATTGCAACAATTGGAATGGCAATAAGCATGCCAAATATGCGGCCAATTCCTAAAATTGCGCCATAGTGCATACCAATTGTTACGCTTATTATTATCAAAAGTGGGCTTAAAGAGAATGTTTTACCCATTAATTTTGGTTGAATAAAATTGCCGTCAAATTGCTGAATAGCAAACATAATTATTGCCGCAACAACAGCCGTTGGCCATATTCCCTGGGTGAAAGCCACAACAAGCACTGCCAAAGCAGTACCAAAAATGGAACCAAAATATGGAATATAATTAACAATTCCTAGAATAAGACCCAATACCAAAAAGAATGGCGACCCAAATGCAAATAAAACAATTGTCATAATGCTGCCCAAAATTAAGCCATCTATAGTCTGTGCAAATACATATTGACGAAAGTTGAAATCTAGCTTGCGTGCAAATTTCAAAATAGATTCGTTTACAGCATCGGAACTTATTGCTGCAACAAACCTTATTACAAAAGCCTTAAATTTGTCTTTTTCCATCAACAGGTAAAGAGCTGACACTGTAGCTAAAAAGCCATGAAAAATTGCAGCGGCAGCACTGCCGAAATATGAAATTATAACACCCAGTATTGCGCCAAAGTTAAGCCCTTGCGCCCAACCAGTAAAAGCATAAACTATGGCTTCTTCGTTAATAAGGTCGGTTATGCTCTCTGATAACTCCAGCTGATAAATATTGGCTATCCAGCCACGAATCGTTGCTTCAATATTAGGAAGAATATCGCTTGCAAACAATTCTATGCTTTCAGAAATAGCAGGGATTAAAATATTCAAAATTATAACAACTATAAGCACCGAAATTAATATTAAAAGCACCAGCGCGAATGCCCTGCTTTTGCGTACTATAAATCGCGTTACAGCACCCATAACGCGATTTTTTATTTTAAAGCGATCCAATTTTAATATTAATTTTTGAATTGCAGTGCAGGGTAAGTTGAAAATGTACGCAATAATCGCGCCTGTCAAAAAAGGTGCGATTATAGAAAAAAACGTACCTATCACATTACCAAAAAAGCGGAATTCTACAGTTAGTCTAAAAAATATCATTAAAATTGCCGCAAAAATTAAATACGGCATCATAGATTTTACTAAACGGGACTTGATAAATTTATTCATAGTTATAACCGCCTTTTAAAATAATCTAAGTTGTTTATCTGTGTAAGCCATTTTATATTGGTTTCTAATTGCTCGCATATCATAAAGCAGACCAAGACGCTCGCATTCTGCTGCAAAAACAGACCACAGTTTTTTCGCATTTGGTGAAGGGTTATTATATCTTACGTCAAAGCGTTTAATATGTCTGTTTTTTACATCAGAAAGCCCATTTTTGTCAAGCTGTGCGTAATAATGCTCACGGTTTCCCGACCTTAGCGTCATACCCATAAATGTAACCACAAACTTTGTACCTGCATCTTTTGCCATGCGCAGAATATTTATGATATTCTCTTCCGTATCCGTTAAAAAAGGCAGAACGGGGTTTATCCAAACGCCGCTGAAAATACCGCCATCTGTTAAGCGAGCCAAGGCGTCAAGCCTTTCAGATGTGTTTGAAACATTGGGTTCAATTTTGCCGCAAAGCTCATCATCGGCAGTGGTTATAGAAATTTTAGCTATAACCGGCGAAAAGGACTTGATATCTTGCAAAACATCAATATCACGGGCAATTAATGCGGACTTCGTACATAAAGACACACCAAAGCCAAAGGCATTTATTAATTCCAACGCATTCCTGGTTAATAACAATTCCTTTTCCAGTGGGTTATAAGGGTCGCTCATTGCACCGGTGGAAATTACGCCGGTTTTTGTTTTGCGACGTAATTCGTCCCGAATGATTTGCAATGCATTTTCCTTCACTTTTACTGTATCAAAATTAACATTGCGATAGCAGTCGCTTCGACTGTCGCAGTAAATACAGCCATGAGAGCAACCACGGTAAATATTCATATTATATTCTGCACCAAAGAATGTGTCTGACGCATTAATTTTCGAAACTATAGTTTTGGCAGGAATTGTTTCCATGAGGGCTACGCGAGGGTTTTATGTGTTTCTTGCAATTGTTTCATTATGAGAAGCTTCTGCGGGCATTTTGTTTCGCAAGTACCGCATTCTATGCATTTGGAAGCATCTGCGCTTTTTACCCAACCTTTGCCGTTGATAATATCGGAGTAGGCATTTTTGGCGTGATCCGTTAATTCGTATACACGATGGTTATTCATGATGCCAAAAATATAGGGGATGTTTATTTCCTGCGGGCACGGCATACAGTAATCACAGGATGTGCAATATAGTTGTTCGAGCTTTTTGTTCTCTTCCATCATGGTTTTAACCTGTGCATACTCTTCCGCCGTTAAATGCCCTTTGATAGCGGCGATTGCAGCATTTTCTTCCAGCATTGTTAGGTTGCTCATACCAGAGAGTGCCACATCCACGTCTGGATTTGCCATTACAAAACGCATTGCCATTTCTGCGGAACTGACAAGCTTGTTTTTAAGAAGCCCTTGAATTACCGTACTGGGTGCCCCCAACCGACCGCCTGCAACAGGACCCATCACAACTGTAGCAATGCCTTTTTCCTTAGCATAAGCAATTGCTTCTTCATTTTTGCGGTCGAGCAGATTGTATTGTAATAATACGGACGAAAAACGACCACTGTCTAACAGGGGAAACAAATTTTCGCAAGTGTCGTGAGTAGAAAATGACAGATGTTTTATAAGCCCCTGTGAAAGTGCCCGTTCTGCGGCTTGAAGTGGACCATCGGATACGGCTTCCCATTCGCGGAAATTCTGCAGGCTCATGCCCCACATATGATAAAAATCGATATAGTCTACATCAAGTCTGATTAAGGATGTTTCCAGACGTTTCATCCAATCGTCAGCAGATAAATTTTCTACCGGGTTTTTAGTTGCTACATATATTTTGTCACGATATCCTTTTAAAGCGCGCCCAACGGCGGCTTCGCTTTTGGATTGTAGATAGTAAGGAGCCGTGTCAATATAGTTCACCCCAAGGTCAAAAGCGTGGCGCATCAGCGGAATTGCTAAGTCGTCATCTATTTCCATGCTTTGCCCTTCCCCGCGGGTTGGAAGGCGCATTGCGCCAAAGCCTAGTTTGGACATTTTTATACCGGTTTTGCCAAAATCACTATATTTCATGCGTATCATCCTTTGCTTAAATAATAAGGGTTATTGAAAAACAGGGCAGACACAAAGCCTGTCCCTACGCAAAACTTCTTTGTAGGTGCAAAACTTATGTCTGCCCATATGCATTTAAATAACCACTTATGCGTTGGCTTTGTTAACCATTTTTGTAAGCCTCGACTTTTTGCGTGCTGCAGTGTTTTTATGATAAACGCCTTTAACAACAGCTTTATCAAGTGCTGTTATTGCCTGTATCAGCAATGTGTTAGCATCGCTGGTACCAGCAGCTGATACTACTTTTTTAATTGCAGTTTTAGTTGTAGATTTTACATACTTGTTACGTGCTTGTTTTTTTGCAGCTACACGAATACGTTTTTGTGCAGATTTAATATTGGCCAAGTTGATTCACCTCCTTTAACTTTCGCTTAGTAGTATAACTAAGTATCTATGCACAGTCAAGAAATTCCTGAAAAAGGCACAGTCACGGAACTTATGTCCTGTGACTGTGCCTTGTACGTTCGGGAATATCTTGGTTATATCCAGATTTTCAACTGCTTTTACCCTTCAACTAGAGTAATTCCCCTACCCTTCGGAATGTTCTCGCTAAAGCCGGACTTGAATTCCTTGCGTTGTGGAGGGGCGAAAATGTCCATTGGAAAATCCAGGTCAGCAAAATATTCACATGGGTTTATATCGCCTTGGTCATGGCATTCTTCTGGAATGCAGAATCCTTTAGACTGAACATTCAAATGCACCAAACGGAACAATTTTAAGATGCTAAACAAACCTATTGTAACATGAACTTCACTGTGGCCATGGTGGTGATAAAGTTTTGCGTCAAGGCCAACGGCTTGGGCTTCGGCCCAGATGAATGGTGCCGCTGTAAATGTTTCGCCAGAACCTTTATAAAGGTCGGTTCCAATAACCAAATCTGCACCAACTGAGCCAAACAGGGTTGCTTTCATGCTGAACACACTGGTAGCGTAAGCTTTGTCAATTACACAGCCTGCAGCATCGCGGAATGTTAAGCGGTATTCGAATACATATTTGATATCAACATCCCAAAAACCTGCGCGGAATGGGCTTGGCTGCTTATCAATTACTTGGATTCTTTTTATCGTAACTTTTTCCATTGTAACGGAAGCGGCATCGGCAGGCGGTTTAATAATTTCGCCTTCTGCATGATGCTCTGCGCCGATTTCTACATCGGACGCGGCACGAGCCGGGCCAAGCTCTCTTGGTGTAAGGCAATTTTGTCTACGGCAACTATCATAGACTTTGTACGCTATAATACATTCGTCTTTTACTTTTCTACGGTCTTCTGGACATACAGGACCGCCCGGTCTTTCCATTAGTGGTCTTTCGGCTAAAACCGGAGTATCTTGCAATTCAAATGCTCCCATTTTTGGTTCCTCCTTGTTCCAGTTAAGTTTTTGGCAATTTAAGAATAGTCCCAATTGCTTTCACAACTTAATCTTTGCTATAGTATATGTACAACTCATATTTATGTGACATCCAGTCCTGATAGTGGTATTATTAATATTAATGCGGGATGGGAAGCGTTCGCATTAGGGACAATGAGCGAAGCGAACGCTTCTAGTCCCGATATACTCACTGTTCCTAATGGAGGTGGTTCATTTATGGGAAGTTCTAAAGATTTTTGGGAAAGATGTACTAGCATAGCAATAATGGGCGGTACATTTGACCCTATTCATAATGGCCATTTAGCCGTTGCAGAAGCCGTACTTACCCAATTTAAACCTCAGCGTGTTTTGTTTATTCCATCGGGTTCGCCCCCACATAAACCGCCAATTACAAAAGGTATTCATCGTTATAATATGATTTTACAATCAATTTGCCAACACCCGGGGATGGATGTAACAAAGTTAGAAATAGATCGCCCTGGCTACAGCTATACCGTTGACACTATAAAAGAAATTAAAAGCCTCTGTCCGGCAGGCAGCAAAATTTATTTTATAATAGGCCAAGATGCTTTAGAAAAAATTCTAACTTGGAAAAGCCCCGATATATTGCTGACACTATGCGAATTTATAACCGTACCTCGTCCGGGGTGCGACCCTAAAAAATTACAGCCATTGTGCAAAAATTTACGAAAAAATTATGGAGCGGTTATACATCTGCTGGACGGGCATATGCTTGAAATATCCAGCACATATATTCGCAACTCCATGAAAAAATCTGTATCGACCTACATGCCGCGTGAGGCAGAATATTACGCCCGCACAAATGGTTTATATGGTGCAATTACGCCCAACCTTTCGGAAGAACATTTTGAATGGGCAAAGTCATGTTTGCAACAACGACTTTCGCCAAAACGTTTTATCCATTCATTAGGAGTTGTAATAGAGGCAGAAAGACTGGCAAAACACTATGGGGCAGATGTTAGCAAAGCACGCTGGGCAGGGTTACTTCACGACTGTACAAAGGAATACAGCGCAGACAAAAAACGAGCATTATGCGAACAATGGGGAATACAAACCGACCCGATTGTAGCCGCACACATTGACCTTGCTCACGGTCTTTTGGGTGCAGAATCCGCAAAACGTGACTTTTTTATATCGGACACTGATATTTTACAGGCAATTCGTTTTCATATTTTGGGGCATAAAGACATTACTCTGCTTGACAAAATAATTCTGTTGTCAGATTTTATCGAGCCATACCGTGAAGATTATCATTCGCTAAAAGAAATGCGCGACCTGGCTTATGTAGACATAAACAAAGCCTTGGCACTTGGCCTTAAAGTAATGCGCGACCAAGATGCCGCAAGAGGAAAGACCCTGCATCACTGGTCAGAGGATGCAATTAAAACATTAGGAGGATCTTCGTAATGGAAACTAAAAATATTGTATTGGCACTTCATAAAGCACTTGACGAAAAATTTGCTCGGGAAATAGTACTGATTGATTTACGGGAACTTACTCCAATCGCAGACTTTTTTGTAATTGCAACTGGTAACAATGCACCTCAGCTCGCCGCTCTTTCAGATGTTGCTGAAGACTTTTTAAAAGAACATGGGGTAAAACTTCGTCATAGGGAGGGCGTCAATTCCGCAAATTGGATTTTGCTAGACTTTGGCGAAATAGTAGTGCATCTTTTTGACAAAGAATCCCGCGATTACTACAACCTAGAGCGTACATGGGGCGATGCTGCAATAATTACACCATAACAGTATATATTTCCTGAATCTGTCAATACTGTGCATGTAGTTACCTATTCATGGCAAAGGAGACAGGTTATGAAAAAATTCATCACAAAGAGTGATTATCTGTTTGTTGTGGCAATATCAATAGTTGCCATTATACTGGGAGTATTAATTGGCTATTTTATTTTTGGCCCGATTAATACCTATGGCGCGCTTGCAAATTACGAACATGAAAATTATGTGGATCAGCAGGAAATACAGCAGGAAATACAACCTGTATATGTACGGGACTATACTATAGAAGAAACCGACTACTCCCCAACTATATTGCCACCCTACCGCTATGTGGTAACATCACAAAATGGATATATTATAATTTTGCACGCTGCACCCGAAGGTAAGGCGTCGCAAGTTAAAAACGTGACAAATATACCCACAACTCCCCTACCACTTGAAGAGCAAGAGCGTTTAGAAAATGGCATTAATATCTACGATGAAGACGCTTTAGTTCGTATTTTAGAGGATTTTGGGAGTTGAAAAAGCAGCGCATCTTTCGATGCGCTATTTTTTTATCCTATAACAATTATCCAACAACCATAACCCCAACACCATCCGGTATTGCAACAATAGTCGCTTGTGGGTTGCCCAATTTTTCTTCGGCAATTTTTAACGCTTCATCCAGGGACTTAGCGGGTATCATGTGTAGGTCATGCACTATCTCTTCTAGGGCTTCCGACACATAAATTACTGTGGCGTGCTTAAGCACCCTTGCAAAAATTTGGGATTGCCACTGATCTACAATAGTATCTTCTTTCGGGGTATCCAAGAATTTTTTAAGCATACAGTCAAGGTCTTTTTCCTCTTTAAATGTTTTGTGAAACATTTCGCCGCCGTGACCGTCGTTGGAGCGTGCCATCATTATTATGCAGCCATTTTTTTTAACCGTAGCTTCTGCGGCGGTCATTCCTTTTACAGCTTGGTAAATATTTTGATCGAGTGGAAAGCCACCGTTTGTGGATATTGCAATATCCGCGGGGATGGCTTTTACCTGGCACTTGCCCGCAAGAAATTCGCAACCTGCCAAATGCGCTTTGTCCAAATCGCCCGCAACCGCAAAAATTGCATCCTTATCAGAATTTATCACTACATTACATATAAAATCCAACCTTGCTTGCCTTGCGGCGTACAGCACGTCTATGTGAATTGGGTTGTCTTCAAGTATGCCAGTTCTGGCGCGCGGGTGAGCTATAAACTCTGCATTGTGGTTGTAGCAAACGGTTTTTCGGCTAGCTACACCTGGCAGCAAGCTCTTGCGCCCACCTGAAAAGCCTGCAAAAAAATGGGGCTCTATAAAACCCTCCGAGCATAACAAATCGGCTTCTATTGCTATCTTGTTAATAACCAGTGTACCGCCGGAAGGTAGTTTGCCTATGTTAACCATTTCGGAATTATCGCAATCATGCACAATTATTTTTTCATTTGCCATTATCTCTGGGCCAAATTTGCCCAGAAGTTCGTCTAGGGTGGTAAGACGATGGCATCCAGTAGAAATAAGAAGAGTAACATCCGCGCTTGGGTTGCCTTTTCTTATTTCTTCTAGCATTGGCGGGATTATTACCTTGCTTGGCACGGGGCGGGTATGGTCGGAGCAGATTATTACGACTTTATTTTTGCCTTCTGCCATAACGCTTAGTTTTGGCGTGCCAATTGGATTTTGCAATGCTTCCCGCACCAACTCTATCGGGGTACTGGCTGGTTTGTAATGGTGCAGCTTAGACACTAGTTCGCCCATAAATCGGTTTCGGGGAATGTTTAATTCAACTACTTCTTTTCCGTATGGAAATTTAACAAGCGGCATAAAAGTACTCCTTTGCTTTGATTATTCTGCTTTCTGAACTATTTTACCAAATGTGTGATAGAATTAGAAGCTATACGCTTGGTTTATACACGTGAATCTAATTTACAGGTCTTACCATGCATTCTCAGTGATCTCTGTGTCTCTGTGAGGTATTTCATAAAAAATTTTCTCACAGAGGCACAGAGTCCACAGAGCCCACAGAGGAATTGAAGTCGTTTTGTTGTCTCTGTATGGTATAGTGTTTCAAGAATGGAGGATATCGTTGTGTAATTTATCAAATTAGATTCACGTGATGGTTTATATTATCGTATTGGCGAGGCGTTTTTTCGATAGTTTTCGTTACTGATGACGCCGCGTGCCCAAAAGGTACGCAAGGAAGAAGGAACGGAAAATAGCGGGAAAACAACCACCAACACGATGTTGCAAATCCATGCATATAGCTTCTTAATATAACATGTCACAAAACCTATCCGTTATCCGTTATATATGTGTTCTTATGGCCAAAAGAAATACGGTCTCGTCATTTCCAAAAAGAAACAACGGGGCTTGGGGCAGTGCCCTATTAAAAAGGAAGGAGATATTAACCCGTGACTTACGCAAGCATCATCACTGACACAGCTGCAGAAATAGAACTTGAAAGGCTGATATCCGCACATGGCGACGGTCTTCTGCGATATTGCCATAGCATTTTGCTGGATTATCACGAAGCCCAAGACGTAGTGCAAACGACTTATATAAAAACTTTTGCTAAACTGTCTGCGCCAAATGCCAGTGAAACCCATGGCTCATGGTTGTACAAAATCGCCTATACCAATTGTATTGATATAATTAGGCGCAAAAAACTGCAAAGCCTGTTCTTTAAAGCCGAAAAGGAAACCACCTATACACCGGAATATTTTATGAGCGAAAATGTTAACCGCATTTTAACCAAACTTCCCCCAAAGGACAGGGCACTGGTTTACAGCCGCGCAGTTGAAGGCCTGGATTATCACGAGCTGGAAAATATTTATGGTACAAGCGCGCAAACCCTACGCAAAAGATACGAGCGTGCAAGAAACAAGCTTCTAAAAACTATGAATCAAGGAGATGAGCTGACGTGAGTTCTAAAAATGAAATAACTAACGACCAAAAAATAAGACAGCTATTTGGCGAAATACACACGCCAAGCTTTGATATTCTGGAAGGAGTAAGAACAAAAATGGAACGAAAACAAAATCGCCGCCCAAGGGCGTTCAAAAGTATAGTTTTTGCAGCATTAATATTGATACTAACAACAGGAGTAGTTTTTGCGGCATACCAGGGCACAGGCGGCTTTGCACGCCTTAGGGGAATTGTTGGCGACGAACGCGCCGACAATCTAACCCCAATAGAAATGGAGGAAATCGTAGCCGTACCGTACCTAACCGGCGGCTTCCGCAACCCGCACGAAGATCGTTTTGCAATTGAACTTGTAGCAATTTACGGCGAAGTTGGCGGCATGATGGACTTCTACTTCACACTTGAAGACCTGACTGGCGCACGCCACACAGCCGAGTTTAACGGAATGAATTTTGCAATACAAACTTTTGATGAAACCATACCTTATGTATTTGGCCACGCAAATGAAATTATTGATAATAACGATGGCATTTTAACATTACGCGGCCGCACAAACAGCATGGCGCGTAATGGCCAAAATGACTGGCTTGATTTTTACAATTATTGGTCTACCCCACAGTTCATAGAGGGATATATGCCTGAAGTAGTGCTTTCAAGTGGCATGCTAAACCTTACCGTAACGAGCGTAAGTTACAATGCGGGCTATGTAGATCACCGCTTGGGTCTTGACTTGGCTCAAGTCCCTGTACTATCTGACGATGATATTAGAGTTATCACCAACACAGATCTTGCGGAAGATTTCCCGGAATGGATGTTCATAATGGATAACCGAGAACTACTTGACACCACAGGAGTAGCAATGCCGCGTGTTGGCTTAAACAACTGGGAAATTGACCACGACCGTGTTGGAGTAAGAATTTCTAGCATTGGTATTATTGGCGACAGCTTGCACATTATAATGTACGAACCGTTGCCGCATTATTCGAATTTTTCTGGTGTATTTCTTGTAGACTCAAACGGTGACAGAGTTTGGTCAGGCAGTTCGATGTTGTTTAGCCTTTGCGAAAATGGTAATTTTTACGATAGGTACTACTACCGCGATACCGCAATATCAATATATAGCATGGGTAGATTCAGCAGCAACCCATATCAGCTACTTGTATTTGACGGCCTGGACCTAGATAATTTGGGCTCATATAGATTAGAAGGTATTTTTGATACCGGTTACAGCATTTGGCTTGAATGGACTGCGATTATTGACTTAGGGTAGCATTATATTTGGTACGTCCATGTTCAAATATGTACCGGGAACAGTACCGCTTATAATTGTATCCACCAATGACACATTGCGAGAAACCTGAAATTCCGCAGAATGCACTGGATTAATTATGCGCACCACAGACTCCACTGTTAACCACACGGCAAAATGGGTCTGATTTATGCCAACGGCAGTAAAACTAGATTCGTAGTTTACCAGTGCATTACCAATTGGCGCAAGATTAAAAGAAAAACTTGGGCCGGACTGGGCTAATGTGTCTATGCCTAAAGCCATACCCATTGGTACGGACACAACTTCCGTATCAAGATTGTTAAGCCGCTGCGATATTTTTTGCGCAGCGGCGTTACATATTTCGTTTACAAGCACCGTGTTAACCGACAAAACAGGCTTGCCAGTAGTTCCGTCGCCTGCGTTTTGTATCAGAAAGTCTGCAGCCGTAATACCTCGATTTGTAATAATTTCATGCACAACAGAGTTTATTACATTATTTATTTCTGCTTGCAGCCTAAGTTCTTCTGCTTCAAGTACCAGGGGCAAAATTAATCTGTCAAAGCGATAATAACTATGTACGAACGCAGCCACAACTATTATTATCATTAAAAAAGCTATGTATTTTCTTTTGCTGTTTTTTGTTCTGCTTAGGCCATATTTAGCCTCTGCGTTTGGGCGTGAAGCAGGCCGCCGCATTCGCCTATACCATCTTTGGAATTGTCTTATTTTGCGATTCATTTTACACCTCGCACATATACCTTTGTAATATATATGCGCGAGAAGGCAAATAAAAATCTTGTCAGCTTTTTGTTATATAGTCGCAGGAACACAAAACCATCCATTCATATGGCAGGTCGCATACCGTGCGCACGGCTTCGCCAAGGGAAGCAAGCCCGTAGCCTGTGTCGTATAATAATGCAGATTTTTCGCCAACTATTAAATAGCAAAAACCATCATAGGATCGTGGATACGGTAAAGCCATGGGTCGACTTTTTTCACTGTGTAATAACTCATGTGATTTTCTCTTTTCTATTGCATACATGCTGTATTTTTGATATTATCCGTCTTGGAGGTGAAATAAATGGCTTATAAAATTACAGATGCGTGTATCGCATGTGGCGCATGTGAAGACGAATGCCCAACATCTTGCATATCTTCCGGCGACGTTTATGTTGTAAATGCAGACGATTGTATCGACTGTGGCGCATGTGCAGGTGCTTGTCCTGTAGATGCATGTGTTCCGGAATAAGTACTTATTAGCTTTGCAGACGAGGATGTCTTAATTAGTGAAACTCACTGAATAAGGCATTCTCTTTTTTTATTCGAAAGTCTACTATATTATACGTTGCGCCACTATTCTATTTGAAGAATGCACATGCTTTGGCACACCGGGATGTTCGTCCTCAAAGGTGTATGATTTATATTCTAATATAGCCCAATCATGATATAGCTTTTCCAATTCTTTTTCGTCAGCCAGCCCTATTGCAAAATCTGCTATGTCCGGCGATGCCGGAACAAAATTGGTGAAAATATTGATGATGTGTATGCCACCAATATTTGTGTTTTCTTTTGCTTGTAACAACAATGACGACCAGTCTGATTTTTCTACAAAATGCAATGAGCCAAAGGATACTATCAAGTCATACTGTTTTTCAAATTGGAAAGTTCGCAAATCTTGTGCCCAGGCATTAACTGACAAACCATTCTTGTTGGCGGTTCTCAAAAGCTTTGCTATTGCGTTTTCAGATAAATCAAAAGCGTCGATGTGTGAAAATCCTCTGCTTGCTAAATAGAGTGGGTTTTTCCCTTCTCCGCAACATATCTCTAAAATGTTCCATGCGTTATCAAATAAGTGTTCATATTCTTTGATTGACTGGTTTGGTTCAGTTCCAAATGTGGAGACGCTATCGTCTTTGTATGATTCTTCCCAAAAAGGTTTACTCATTGGAATACAACCCTTCACGCAATTCTTTAATTCTGGCTTCCCGGTGTAAATCCTTCCCCCAAAACCTCACGCACATCCGACACTATAACAAAAGCCTTTTTATCAATTGAATACACTAACTCTTTCAAATCTACAATTCCTTTAGCAGGTACAACGCAAAGTAGCAAGTTTTGCTCAGCCTCGGTAAACCCACCCTTGCTTGGGATTTTTGTAACGCCTCGTTCCAACTTGTTCATTATTTTGTCCGCAATGGCTTCAGATTCTTGGGAAATTATATACACGGCCTTTGCAAAAGAGAAGCCCTCAATGACTGCGACAGTTACCTTTGACGAAACATATACCGCCACAATTGCAAACATAGTGGTATTTAGGCCAAACATAATAAGACCAACCAAAATTATAGTAGAATCCACGACAAACAAAATTTTTGCCACTGAAATATGGCGCAACAGCCAGCGTTGCAGCATTATTGAAATAAGCGTAGATCCCCCAGTAGTTGCCCTTGTGCGGAACACAAACCCCACACCAATACCGCATACAACCCCGCCAAATATAGCCCCCATCAGCATGTCTGTGTACAAAGGAGGAACGTATCTTAATACATAGGTTGCCACAACCAACATCAGATACCCATATATTGAACGCACAAAATAATCTTTTGGCACAATCTTATAACCAAGCGCGAACAAAGGTAAATTTAGCACCAAAGTTGTAAGCCATATTGGAATTGGAATGTCAAAGCCCGCGCTTTCGGTGTAATAGAAGACGATAATCGCAAGACCAGATACACCGCCGGTAACCAGGTTATGCGGTTGCCAAAAAACAATTATTGCAAAACCAAGCAAAAAAACTCCAAGAGTTATAAGGAAATAATCAATTAAAGTCTGTTTGGTGATTTTCATTTTAACCTCCGGGAAAATAGTACCGCCAGTATAAACCTAGGAATGTCCAGCTGCCGTTTTACACGGCTTGGTTGGGTTATTAGCCTGTAAAACCACTCTAGGCCAAGTTTACGAAACAGTGGCGGTGCAAGTTTAAACGTACCACCCATTATATCCATTACGCCGCCAAGGCACATTGTTATTCGGGCATTTGTATTCCTGTTTGCGGTTGCCCACAATTCCGCACGTGGCATACCGGTACATACAAGCAAAAAATCCGGTGACAAATGGTTTATCTCTTCGATAATTTCGGTATCATCCGTAAAATACCCATGATGGAGACCAATTACATTTAAACCATGGTATTTTTTTTCCATGTTCTCTTTTGCTTTTTCAGCAACGCCAGGTTTGGCACCCAAAAAATATGCAGTAAAGTTACGGTTTTTTTGCGACAGTCGTTCAAAAATTCCAAAAATAGCATCTGTTCCGCGTACACGTCCATGTATTTCAAGCCTTTTGAACTTTGCCGCCATTACTATTCCTGTGCCGTCAGGCAAGCTGAGGTCTGCGCTTTTTATAGCATTCGCATATTCCAAGTTGCGCCTTGCTTGCATCACGCATTCCGGATTTGGAGTAACTACGATGTGATTTTGAGAAGTACTTAAAAAACCTTCAAGGGTTGTGAGAGTTTCTTCCACTGTAAGCGGGTTAAATGGTATGCCTAAAATTTCTATACGTTTCACGATAGCCCCCATTGTTCGAAGAATGGGCGTAAAGTACGACCGTAGACAGCTTCGGCCGTGCTAATAAAATCATCCACAGTTGCAATTTGGAAAGAAAACATCTGGTAATACCGGCTTATGAACTGCCAAAAAAGTTCTTCTCCCATAAGCTGCTGCAATTCATACAGCATAATTGATGCCAAACGCCCCTGTGCATTGATATATTCTTCCCTATCTGTGTATGCCCATAACCCGTCTGTAAGGGACAGACCTTCAAAACCGTCAATTATTTCACGTTCAGACTCTATATGCTCGTGCAGCTTTTCCGGAGTGTCATAAACAATTCCCGCCTGAATAAAACGGGTAAGTCCTGTATCTAACCACGGCTGTCTAACACGGTTTGTACCCACAGTGCTAGAAAACCACTGTCGTGCCAAACTATTGGAAAGTCCTGTTAGTCTACTATGCCTGATATAATTTGTATCCAAAAACACCGTTTGAGAAAACGCCTTGTTTCCTTGTATAAGTGAGGTTTCTACTATATTTATTTGCGCCGCCGGATATATACCAACTCGATATTCAAAATATTCCATGCTAAAACTGGCAAGATTTAATATTTCATGATAACGTGTGGCGGCGGTATTAGTATGGTAGTAAAAATTAATTTCCACTCCGCTGGCAGTTTGAGTGCTAACACGATTATAATATGGCGATAATACAGCAAATGAAAAATCCCGAGTCATGTACGCAGAAAAACGGGTTATTCTTACATCGTCATCTTCTATAAGTTCTTCTGTACTGTGGCCCGTTCCTATTACCTCATAGCGGATTGGCGTTGTAATGGATACATGATAGCTTGAGGTCTCTAAAAAAAACGGACTACCAACAGGATAAAAGTTGTCTGTATGCCATCCGTTTTCATCATGAACTGCAAGTACCGGCAAGAACATACCAAACCACATAGCATAATCATTGCCACCTATACTGTGTCCCAACTTTGGCGCATACGCGCTATACTGTAACAAAATATGAACCGTCGCCCAAGGTTCAAGCGGCTCCTGCAGATTAAGGGTAAGAACCGTGCCGTCTATGCTATGCTGTAAGGTTTCGCTGTCGATAGATGCATATTCAAAAACCATGTATCCGCGGCCTGTACCATAAAGCTCCATTCTGTTGGCCATGTTTTCAAGATATGGCCTCGGGTAAACGCCTGGTTGAAAAGCATTTAAAAAAGCGCGCATCACAATTTGCTCCAGCGGTTTGTCCGAACGATTTGTAAATGTTATCTGGGACATTCCTTGGATGGTGCGCGTTTCCGGGTCTACTTCTAAACTTACCGTATAATTATTAAATTGGGGTATATCGGGAAGCAGATATCTTCCTACATACGCTTCAGAATCTGGGGTAATGTTTTCCACTACCATAGTCGGATATGGCATATTAATACTCACATCTTCTGTATCAGGCCTGCTTCTTCCACTACTACCACATGCAGCTAAGATTAAAAGCAAGGGCATCAAAAATAATAATTTTAACATGGGCACCTTTCTTTTACGGCAGAATACTTTATAATATGAAGGCGACATTTAATTTGCACCATCTTAGTGCACGTTTGAGTTTGTAGCAACAACAAATAATTAATAATTACACGCTTTGAATCCGCGTGCAATAAATTTACACTATGTGGGTGATTGTATGAAAAAAATTATTTTAACTGGCGGGGGTACCGCAGGGCATGTTGCCCCCAATTTGGCTTTGGTTCCGTCATTAAAGGAGGCTGGCTTTGAAATATACTATATTGGAAGCCACGCAGGCATAGAACGAAAACTGGTAGAAGATGCGGGAATTCCGTACTTTGGAATATCATCAGGCAAGTTTAGGCGATACAAGAGTATTAAAAATGCCACAGATATTCTTAGAGTTGGCAAGGGGTTACTAGATGCCCTGCGAATAATAAAAAAAATAAGACCCGATCTTGTTTTTTCTAAGGGTGGTTTTGTTGTTGTGCCGGTAATAGCGGCGGCGCGCTTACTTAGGGTCAAATCAGTAATTCACGAATCGGACTTAACGCCGGGGCTTGCCAATAAACTGGCAATGCCCTTTGCCAGCAAAATATGTGTGAGTTTTCCCGAAACGCTAAAGTATGTTTCCGATTCTAAGGGAGTTTTGACGGGAACACCGCTTAGGGCAGAATTATTTAAGGGGGAAAGAGAGAGCGGGTTTAAGTTTACTGGATTAAACCAAAGCGGGCTTCCGGTGTTGCTTGTGACGGGAGGAAGCCAAGGGGCAAATGCGATAAATTCTTGCGTTAGGGATGCTTTGCCGGGACTTTTAGCAAAGTTCCAAATTGTGCATTTATGCGGCAAGGGAAACTTGTCGGGCATAAACAAAACGGGATATGTTGAATATGAATATATAAATGAAGCCATGGCAGATGTGTTGGCCATGGCAGATATTGTTGTGTCTCGAGCCGGTGCAAATACTCTATTTGAACTTGCGGCACTTCGCAAGCCTAATTTACTAATTCCCCTGCCCTCTTCCCAAAGTCGCGGAGACCAGTTACTAAACGCGGATTCGTTTAAGAGGCAAGGATTTTCCATGGTATTACCCGAAGAGAAAATGACAGTGGAAAGATTGCAAAATGATATTGACTGTTTATATAAAAATAGAGAACAATTTTTGCAATCCATAGAAAAACAAAATTCAAATATGTTTGATGGCGTAGAGAATATCATGCGAGTTATAGTCACAGGAATGTAAAACTGTCCAATGTAACTTGTAATTTTTCCGCACTACTTAGTTACATTGGACGGTTTTCAGCTTATATGACTATATGCTAACATCCATAAATTGCGGCAATGTTCTCTACCGGAACATCCCACTGTATGCAGTGTGCTGGGGATAGAATGTACCCGCTCCCGCCCATAACAGACAGGATATCTTTCACTGCGCGCGCTACATCCTCGGGGCTTCCTTTGGGAAGCAATTCCTGGGTGTCGATTCCGCCCCAAAAGCAAAGCTTGTCGCCATAGGCATCTTTTAAGCGTTTTGGCTCCATCATATATGTTCCTGGCTGAATTGGATTAAGAATATCCACACCGCAATCTATCATAGCGGGTATCAGATCAAATACAGAGCCGCATGTATGATGTTGATAAAACCCGTCGGTGTATTTTTTTGTGTATTCTATACGATTTTTAAAATATGGCTTGATAAATTCATCGAACATGGTGTTTGAGAAAAATTGACCTATCTGCGTACCAAAATCGTCGCCGGAGGTTGTACAGCAGATGTATTTTCCCAAAGCACCGTAGTACATATCAATTACCTTTTTTTGATACTCATAGACTCGGTCGGAAAAGGCGTACACCAATTCCGGCTCGGCCGCCATACGGTACAGATAATCGTCAAAACCAAACAGCCAGCATCCCACCTCAAACACGCCCAAAATAGGATGTGTCGCAATTACAGCATAGTCCGTTTTTTCATGCAGATACTGTGCTTGCGACGCCCACTGCTGTATAATTGCCGGGTCTATGTCGTCTGCATCAGGCAGGGGATAGGCTATCATTTCATCAATTGTGCAGTCTTTTAGAGGGTTGTGGCAAATTTCAAAGTGACCGCCTACCATGCGGTATCCGATGCCATAACTGTCATAATGAACGCCTCTGTCCTCCCTGTTATGCACCGTTTTTGGAGTGGGCACACCGCCTACCATACGGGTATCAATGTCAAAAAAACGCAAGATTCTGTCGTCCAAAGGAAAGTCGCCCTGCTTTTCACCTGCAAAACCCAAATATGTCGCCAAGGCATCCTTCGTTTCCTGATAATCTACCAAGGTTTGCCCACTACCGCATAAATCATATGCCACCCTATCAACCTGTTCGCGTAGTACAGTTTTTCTGAATCTCTCCCGGTGAGTCATGTTATCACGTCCTTAAGATTTTTATTGCTTCTACTAGTGCAACAATATTATCATAAGGGAAACCGTTGTCAATTTCCAAATAATAATATGCGCCGCCTTTCCGCTGGCGTGCCTGGCTTATGAAAGTACGGCGTTCAAGCGTTCGCATGGGTTCATAATCTACCCCTTAACGATTTCAATAACGGATGCGTTGTTAGCCTTCACTCCCAATTCTCCATACATAAATTTACCTATAGACCATTCACCCGGCAATTCAAGTTCTGCAGTGGCATTTACCGGGTCGTAGTTCACCAAAACAAGCAATCTTTTTTTATCGCTTATTATGTGTTCGGTCATGCCAATGTTAGAGTTTTTGATTTTAGCGATTTTAGCCGTGGTAGTATGCTTTGCAACAGTTTCGTAGAAGCGATAATGCCCCGATTTAAATGCGTCTGAAGCGTTAAGCAGGGATCTCTCTAGTGGTAGAGACATGAAAAACACCTTGCCCTTGCCATATTGATGCATTGTAAACACGGGGTCGTTGTTGTCATCCACTGCAAGAACCTCTGCGTCCGCAGCGGTTAATTTATACTGTATTGCTGTTTGAATTGGGTAAGGGTTTCCGTCTAAATTTACATTTACTGTCGCATTCGTTTTACGGCGGTGCAAGACTTTCGCGCCAAAGACTTCATTAAAAGGGCTTAAAAGCGCGCCATCTACAGAAACATACAGCGTCGCGCCTTGTTCAACTTTTTCCATTACTTTGCAAAAATAATCGCTGCTAAAGGACATATCACCAACCAACGACGGCATCATATACAGCTTCGCTTCTGGAATCGCTTGTCCTGCGTAAGTAAATTCCATATCCAAGCCTGCCTGTTTTGCTAGGATAAAGTTCATATACGCCGCCGCCCAAGTATCCTGCCCCTTGGTTAGTATGCAAACCCCGTCCACAATCCGGGACGGAAGGGATGGAAGTTCTTTTGAAATTTCGTCGAGGAAATTATCAAAACCGCTGATAGTTTCCAAAACGGGTTTTTTGCTTCCGTCCTGGCGAAAAAGTCCAAGTTCCCTTTCTATCGAGCACCAATTATATGGGGGATGGGTCAAGTGAGACTGTTCATTGGCGCACCACCACATAAAGCCACGGCAATCATGAGCCCATAATGTAAACAGGTTGGTGCGCACAAAATCTGCCGCCACTTCTTCGCTTGCGTACATTGGCCCTAGGGTGCCTAGTTCCTCCACAAAACAAGGCTTGCCGCCAAGTCCCCTATAAAAAAGAGTCTCGGCTGTGGCATGTAGCTCTGAACGGATGCTGTTGATTGGATCCCAGTCGGTATGGGGTGTAAAATACGGGTATGGATGTGTGGTAAGGATGTCCGTTAGTTCCCCTTGCTGCTGTGGGGTCCAGCTACTGTCCGGTAGAAGGCTGTGCATCCCGGACACAATAGGGCGAGAATGGTCTTTTGCAAGAATGGCTCCTACAATTTGTGATGTCCAAGCATAGGCCTCGTCTGCATTAGCTACAAATCCCATGCAGTTACATTCATTACCAAGATCCCATGCCACAATTGCGGTTTCGTTCTTAAAAGTTTCCACAAAGCACCTTACAAACCTAACCTCCCACATGATAGCTTTTGGATCGGTTAACACATTAAGCCCTTCTAACGCCGGAGGCACATGAAGTCTTCCGCTCATCCACCCGGTGATTAGCCCAACTACCAATTTGATACCATGTTTGTCGGCTAGCTCACAAAACTCCTTGAAATGCGCCAATGCCTGGACAGACATACCCGCCTGCCCTTCGGGGGTATTTGGCAAGGATGTTTCGTCAAAGGAGTATTCCACCAAAATGCCACCATATCTACACAGGGCAACAATGGGTTGGAACACGGGCCAAAGAGGGAACACGCGCAGTGTTTTAACACCAGCTTTTGCTAAACGTTCAAAATCGCTGTCTACTACATCTGCACGCCAATCACTCCACATATTTGTGCCAGCGTGCGAAGCCCAATAGTTGGCTCCTAAAGAGAATCTTCCACTTTCCATAAAAACAGACATACTCATAACCTCTTTCATTAGATTTTTGTACTGATTTATCTTATCAGCTTGTTTATTTAGAAAGTACTATGCATTAGACCTGTTCCAAAACCTGCTTTCGGTGAATGCGCAAGCAATTTTTTTTCAGATGCAAGAAATCGCCGACGACGCATATTCGGGAGAATATATGCTAGGAGGCGATGACGCAGCATGTCGGGAAACTTGTCGCGCAGACGCCGGAATGAGGTTTTGGAACAGGTCTAGTGGCATTCCTTGAAAAACAACTATCTATACAGCTCGTAATCAAGCATGCTTCGTCTAAAGCCTGCCGCTGTTAAGGCTTCTACTGCCTGGGATGGGTACTGCTTTACCGTAACACAATTTTGTGTTGGGAAAATATTTTTCTTCCGAAATGCTTCCGCAAATGCAGTTAGGACATCTCCTAACTCTGCGTTATCGTCAAGAATACGCAGGGTGTGCCCTTTTCGTTCGAAAACAACGACAGGTGCACCTTTTTTTAACGCAACCGCAGTACCTGTCACGCTTGTAAATTTCCAACCTGCATCGTATGGCAGAGATTTCCCCCATACCTGGTTTGGATCTGTTGCAGCAAGCCAAACGATTTTATCGGCCGGGGAACGAAGCCCCTGGATAACGCCCGTATATGCATCTTCGCGGATATACTGCGCACCTGACAAGTCTTCTATAAAATAACCACGTCTTGCACGGCCTGTGTATTCCCATGTGCGCATAGCTTCAAGGGCTGCTGACCAGGGAACGCCAAGCAAAAGAGCAGCGGTTTCCCGCGAAAGTACGGGCGTTTTGTCAAAAGCACGATTAATACGTTCTTCTAACGTCCATTGCACAAGCGGGCGGACGATATCCCATCTGCCAGCGGAGGATGTGGCTGCTGCTGCGGCAGCTTTTCTGCGAGGGGATAGTTTTTCGGATTTTGCTCGCTCTTGCCATAAACGAACGGGAGTGAAGCTGTCGGCGTATATAAGAGATTTTTCCATTAGCGAGAATAGGACGGTTTGTAGGGGTTGTTCAAGTTCAAGCGCAGGGGATGGCAAAAATGAAGCTCCGCGTTTTTGCAGAAAATGCAAAATTGCCTGTTCGTCTTTGTCTAGGTTTTGGTTAGTTGGCAAATCGGCATCCCAGGCGATTTCTGCATGCGAATGAAATGTTAAATTGTTATTTTCAAGCACCCAAAAGAATTCGCCTGCGGTTAGCAGGTTGTTTAATAATTCTGGGCGGTAATTATTTACCCTGGCTGGCAAAAGATTTTGCTCCCACATGGTTGCTGGGTATGAAATTGATGATAATTTTTGCATGGCTAGTTTTAACTGTTCTGCAGGCGGGGCTAGAATTTGAACTTTTGATGCCATTAAGGCGGCGTAGTTAACGCTGGGGACGGTTTGCACTTGCCTGCGTTCTGTGATAGTGGCACGGCGGGCACGTTCGTAAAGCTCTGCATGGTAGTATAGTCCGCCATCTAGAATGACTGCGGCTTCGTTTTTATTTTGATTATCGCATAGTGAATCCAAGACAGATTGGGCTACATTTTCTGACCAAAAATATCGCTCTGCCAGTTGGGCAGCGTCCATTGCACCGCGATAACGCAGAGCGCGGCGCGCTATATTCTGGCGTGCGTGGGTCGATCCTGCCATGCAATCTGCGGAATGCCTAGGGCAGCAATCCGAACAAGTCTTGGGATTATGCGTATTATCTGCAACAGATGCCACCCTTAGCGTTCCGCAATCTGTCGAAAGCGCAGAATCGTACATACCTTTATGCTCTGCGGCTATCCACAATCCCGGTTCAATATACAAGCAGCGGTTTTTTTCGGCCAGGGCTTCAAACCATTCCAGGGGAAGCGGAAGTTCCCCAGCTATCAAATCGCCCTCTATCATTAGCAGTGTATGCAGATCCTGTTCGTTTTCTGGCAGCTTGCCACGTTCGGAAATTCGTTCTAGCTGTGTGACATTTGGCTTTAATTTATCTGCTAATATATTCTGTGTAGCGGCGTTTGTGACGGCATGGACATTTTCTGTGGTTGGGTGATACTGATACATAATGTCTGCTTCTGCAGCGCGGCGCAGTGGCAAGCAAAGTGGTGAAGGCTCCTCGCTAAAAAGTTCACGAACTTGTATCTTTTTATTTTGAATGTCCACTAGCAAATTTTCCAAGGCCGGTAAGTCCCAGTAATCCTCCAGGCATTCCCGCTTTGTTTCACGCATAAGAGGATGATTTTCGTATTTAACGGCAGTGTCCAGCATTTCACTTGCTCGCAAACGCTGTATCCACAGGGGTGTGCGTGCGTTTCGTTTTACTCCCATCATCAACGCACGTGCGGCATTGTGACGAAAGGCGATGTTAAATATCGGCGTGCCGGGCAAAGCAGCTTCCAATAAATCTTTACACGCCTCCGGAGAAATTGACTGCAAGATACCTTCCGGCAGCGGTATCTCGCCTCTTGCCATTAGCAGAACGCCGTCGTCATCGTCGTAAGAATCCACATCAATTCCTGTCAGCTTTTTCGCCATTATGGATAGCAAAACCGCAAGCGGCGTATTAACCTGCCGCCCAAAAATAGAATGAATCATTATCTGGTGAAGCCCAACCTCGTCTACAAAATGCTCGACTATAACTGTTTGGTCGCTGGGCAAAATATTTGTGGTTTTTATTTGACGGGTGATAAACTCTGCCGTGTCGTTGGCAGCGTTTTCGTCCAGACCAAGGCTTTGCAAGTGCTCGTTTAAGCAGTTGTCGAAGGCGGCTTTCGTTATTTCTCTCATTAGTCGCCCAAAGATTAGTCCAGTCTCAAGCTTGCGCCCTTGGCCGATTTGCATACGCCAAAAGGGCGGCCTCGCACCTTCTGTAGAGGTTTGCACCACCGTTACCGTATCTTTATTAATTCCCGTTATCTTCCAAGCAAAAGAGCCAAGCAAAAATTTAAAACCGATGCGCTGTTCAAAAACAAATTCTTCGTCAAGTTCGCCAATTTTTACGCCACTTTCGGTTTTAGCAATGAATTTCCCAGTGTCTGGAATTGTTCCGCCGGCGGATACAGCCAGCATTCTGCTGTAGGTATCGCCGTCGACCGTGCCGTTTATACGATCGTAATTTATACGCGGGCGCACGGGAATGTCCTGCGCATGTTCAAAATCACCGGCCAGCATTTCTAAAATTGCATGTACTTCGTCTATTGTAATGTCCCGAAAGGGATAGGCCCGTGGCAAAAGTTTCATCGCCTCGTCCACCGAATATCCAAAATCCGTTGCGGCCATTGAAACAAGATGCTGTGCCAGCACATCAAAACAAAAACGGGGCGGTTTCAACGGCTCTATACCGCCTTCACGTGCCGTTTGCGCCGTAAGCGCGCAGTATAAATTTTCCGCGACTGTGCGGGGGTACATCTCCATAGAACTAAGCCGACCGGGATTATGCCCTGCTCGCCCAAGCCTTTGCATTACGCTGGAAATGGACAGGGGGCAGGCAACCTGCAAAACCCTGTCAATCTCGCCCACGTCAATGCCCAGTTCCATTGAAGATGTGGCGCATAAAAGTTTCAATTTTCCGGAACGCAGGTCGTTTTCTACTTCAAACCGCTGCTCTTTTGAAACACTGCCATGGTGTGTGCGGGCAAAACCGTCGCCCTGAAATTTATTTACATAAAACGCAAGCTGCTCGGCCATTAAACGGCCTTCGGTAAATGCAATGACACTTCTTGCGCCCTCGCATGATTCTACGACTTTTTTTGCAATTTCCGGCCAGATAGTGCCCTCGGGCAAAACGCCACCGGGGAATGGGTTTACTATTTTTATCTCGAAATCTTTATGCATAACGGGTGCAACAATTTGTACGGGGTCTACGCCGTTTGATAGATAGTCCGCCGATAATTTCAGCGGTTGAATGGTGGCGGAAAGGCCGATTCGTTGCAGGGGGCGGCTACATAAATCATCCAGTCTTGCTATGGATAACATCAAATGCGCACCACGCTTTGTATCCAACATGACATGCAGTTCGTCAATAATTATAGTTTTTGCGGTTTTTAACATTTGCCTGCCAGACTTTGCTGTTAGCAACAAAAACAAAGACTCAGGCGTTGTGATTAAAATGTGTGGCGGCTTTTTTGCCATTTTTGCGCGCTCGGCCTGAGTTGTGTCTCCAGTGCGTACGGCTATGTTTATTGGAGGTAGATTGGTGTCGGAAACTCCGTTTAAAGGCTTGTACAAATTCTCGCGGATATCCCCCGCAAGCGATTTTAGCGGCGAAATGTAGATTACTTGCAAGCCGTCTTCCAATGTGCCGCCACGGGCTTTTGCCATCATTTGGTCGATGAATACCAAAAATGCCGAAAGAGTTTTGCCTGTACCTGTTGGGGCAGACACAAGCACATGTTTACAAGAGGCAATGGCCGGCCATGCCTCTTGTTGCACTTTGGTGGGTTCACCAAGGGTTTTGTTGAACCAGTTAATAGTTGAAGCGGAAAAGATTTTAGTCATTTCTTGCTGTTAGCTCGTGTTCTACAAACGTTTTAATAAATAGATTACTATCGTTAGTTACTAAAAATTCGAAACAATTATATCTGCATTTTTGGAAGCGTTTGTTGTCAATTGTAAAGTCGTAGCCGGTGCACTTTGGGCCACAGGTGTTGTTTACAAGCCTTCCACAATCGCCAGCTTTGTTAATTGATTCTACCATTTCTGTGGGTAATGTGTTTAGAAAGTCGCTATATTTCCCAAAGTTTTCGCCATAAATGCGAACAAGCAGCCCGTGTTTTTTGGCCAAAACATTAATTACAGTTTTTTTTGTTTTAGTATGTTTGTATGAACCAAGTAGGCTCGTTTTCTTTTCTTCGAAAGTTGCCTTACAGCCGTTTGCTAACATATAACTGTGCAAGTCTCGTGCAAAGGTTTGGTCGTTAATGCTTAGTGCCAGGGTGAAATCGTCGAAATTCATTTTTTCCATTTTTTCCATTGGGGCGATCTCCTCTTCGTTCGTTTTAGTATGAATGTGGCTGACTGCTATTCATATTATCCTTCAAGAGCTATATGCTCATTTTATCAACAAGAGTTTGTGAGGGCAAGCCTTTGTAATTTGACTACTTTATTTGGAGGGCCTACACGTTTTTTACGATAAGTATATAAAATAAACACGACAACAAAGCGTCGTGTTTTTAGGGTGTGTTCGGTAATTCGCTTGTGCCGAATTTTCGAGTAAAAATTGTGCTATGGAATTATCGAACACAACCTAATTGTTTTAAGATCTTTTTAGTATAAGTAGCGAATCTGTGTAGTATACAGCAATCTCATCCTTAATACCCCAATCCAACGTTTGCCGAATACCAGCAGGAATAGTAATCATCCCAAATTCGTTAATCTCATGGCTGCCAGAGTCTGTGCTTTGAAGAATTACAATGCTGTCAAACACTGTTAAGGTAAATTTCCCCCCTGTTTTGAGCCCAAGCTTATTGCGTAGTTCGCCATGCAAAACAATTCTACCGAGTTCATCAAGTGTACGAGAGCTGAATCGCTCCATGTAAATCGCCTCCTTAGATTTTTAGCGAGTCGCCATAATGGAGAATATTTCGCTATATATACACATTATATAATAATTTCTCTTATAAAATCAAATATATAGCGATTTTATCTGGAGTGATTAACATGGGTGTCGAAAAAACAAAATTTACAACACCGCCTAATATTTGCGGCGACAGAGTAAGGGCTGCTCGTGCAATGCGCGGATGGTCTTTGGAGGAATTAGCTATGCAGTGTAATTTTAGGGGCGTAGAAATGACAAAACATATTTTAAGCCGTATTGAACGCAAGGAACGCCATGTAGTAGATGGCGAACTTGTACATTTGGCGGAAGTTCTTGACGTGTCGGTGCTGTGGCTATTAGAATTAACCAGCAACCATGCGCAAATATGAAAACACGGAGTGTTAAAAAGTGGCGATTTGTTTAAAAGGAAAAACTGCCATTGTCAACTATTGTTGCGTTTGGCATGTCATAAAACTGTTCAAATTTGACAAAACAAATATTACATGCTAGACTTCTAGCTAAGCAGAAGATTACTTCTCACCTTTGTGCCACTTTTGTGTGCTATCAGGTTACAGTTTAGCAATGTAGGTTAACCCATTTCTGCAAAAATGGGCGTTGTTTGATTGTGACAGGTGAGCTTTTGCACCTGTTTTTTTATTATTAATGGGGCGTAACTGAGCCTAAAAAAGGAGTGATTGAACATCACAGATTTAATGATCAACGAGCAGATCAGAGACCGCGAAGTACGCCTAATAGGCGACGACGGCGAACAGCTTGGCATTATGTCTAGCCGTGACGCTCAACAGGTTGCCGACGAAAAACGTTTGGATTTGGTGAAAATTTCGCCAACGGCCAAACCGCCGGTCTGCAAGATCATGAACTACAGCAAGTTCAGGTTTGAACAATCAAAAAAAGAAAAAGAAGCCAGGAAAAAACAAAGGACAATCGACATTAAAGAATTGCGATTATCCCCAAATATCGATACACATGATATTGAGGTTAAGTTAAAAAAAGCTGTGAAATTTTTAAAAGATGGCGACAAGGTAAAAATTACCATACGCTTCCGTGGTCGTGAACTAGGACGCACCGAAATAGCCCACGTGATAATGAACGATTTCGCCCAAAAAGTCAGTGAATACGGCAATGTAGAAAAACCGCCTAAAATGGAAACACGATCCATGGCTATGTTCCTGGCTCCAAAGCAACAACAAGAAAAACCAAAGGAGTAAACCAATGCCAAAGTTAAAAACAAAAAAATCAGCAGCAAAACGCTTTAAAATTACTGGAACAGGTAAATTTAAGCATCAAAAGGCCAACAAGGGCCACATCCTTACCAAAAAATCTTCGAAGCGTAAAATGGGTCTTCGTAAAATGGGTATGGTAGACAAAACCAATGAAGCAGCTGTAAGGCAAATGATGCCTTACGCATAACAAGCAACATAAGAGGTAATTTGAAATTTAAAATGCAGGTATCAAAAAAATATAATTTTAAATTTCAGATATTACCTAAATCAAGGAGGATTTTTTAATGGCAAGAATCAAAGGTGGAGTAAACTCCAAAAAGAAGCATAAAAAAGTGTTAAAACTTGCGCGCGGTTATTTTGGTGCACGCAGTAAACAATATCGTACCGCAAAACAAGCTGTTATGCGTGCAATGGCGTCAGCATTTGCTGGGCGTAAACAAACAAAACGTGAGTACCGTAGTATTTGGATAGCACGCATTAATGCAGCAGCAAGGCAACATGGTTTAAGTTACAGCCAATTCATACACGGTCTTAAAAAAGCAGGCATAGAAATTAATCGTAAAATGCTTGCGGAAATGGCTGTAAATGACGCTGCTGCATTTGCAAAACTTGCGGAGTTGGTTAAGTAGTTTTGTATATTTTTTGGAATTTACCAAATAATACGTAAATCACACAAAACTAAAATGTAATACCATACACAAGGAGGAAATATTTTGAAAGCTACAGGAATTGTCAGAAGAATTGACGACCTAGGAAGAGTTGTAATCCCAAAAGAAATTAGAAGAACCTTACGCATTCGTGAAGGTGATCCTTTAGAAATTTTTACAGACCGTGAAGGTGAAATCATACTAAAAAAGTATTCACCAATAGGTGAACTAGGTGCTTTTGCTGTCGAGTATGCGGAAACTCTTTCGCAAGTAGCTGGTCATACCGTATTAATTGTTGACAGAGACCAGATAATTTCCGTTGCCGGCGGATCTAAAAAAGAATTTTTAGATAGGCGAGTTTCTGATGCATTTGAAAAAATGCTGTATCAGCGCAACTTATATTCATCATCTAAAAACGATTCCGGCTTCATTTCCATTTTAGATAATGACGATGACCCAAGCTACACGTATGTATTAGCTGCGCCTGTATTGGTTGAAGGTGATGTTATTGGTGCGGTTGTACTACTATCTCCAAATCATAAAATGGGTGAAGTTGAAATTAAATTAACGACATGTGCTGCCGGCTTCTTAGGCAAACAGATGGAGAATTAATCTTTTGCACAAAAATTTAGATGAGCTACTGTTCATAATGGATACGTTGCTTGGGGAAAATGGTTGCCCCTGGGACAAAGACCAAACTCACAAAAGCCTATGCCCATATATGATGGAAGAATGCCAAGAAGCTGTGGATGCAATAAACAAAAATGATATGGATTCATTAAAAGAAGAATTAGGCGACGTTTTATTACAAGTTGTCTTTCATGCGAAACTGGCGCAAAATGCAGGCCATTTTAATATGGACGAAATTATAACTACCCTGGCAGACAAATTAATTAGGCGACATTCTCATGTTTTTGGTGATGATGTGGGTAAAGTTAAAAATGCAGATGAAGCCGTAAAATTATGGAATATAAACAAAGGGATTGTATCAGGTTAACACTGGTACAATCCCTTTGTTTATAAGATTTTTCCGTGTTTGTACATATTATAGTCATATAAACTAGGGTGTGTTCGATAATTCGCTTGTACCGAAAAGGCGGTGCAATGGAATTATCGAACACACCCTAAAAACCGTCCAATGTAACTTGTAATTTTTCCGCACTACTTCGTCAGCAAGTTGGTTGCTTGCAATCAACAACTCCTAGCATACCTTCGGGTACGCGTCGTCGTCGCCTCCTCGTATTGCTTCAAATTACTGCGTTACATTGGACGGTTTTCAGCTTATGTGACTATAGTCTTATTCCACCCTTCCGCCAAGTGGTAGCGTTAAATTAACCATGGCATGGCCACATTGTAACCCCCATAAAGTAGGTTTCTTTTCCGACAACACAAGCTCTCTTACGGCTACACCTAGAGTATCAAGATTTTCAGGCGAAAAATCGCCAAAGATTATACCTGCGGCATCCCTAAACTTACCGGCAAGCTTTACCTGCAAAAGCAATCTGTCAATACGATATGGTTCTTCCTGTATTTCTTCCAAAAATAAAATACGTTCACGAGTATCTATTTCATAGGCCGTTCCTAATGTAGATGCAATTACACTTAAATTGCCACCTGTTAAAACACCAGATAATTTACCGGGATATAATGTTTTGAGTCCGCACGGTATGGAAAATTTGCCATCCCCAAAAAGCGCGTTTTTGTACGATTCCATCGTTAATGGGTGTGGCTCACCTTCCCCGAAACACGAAACAGGCATTGGTCCATGAAAAGTGGTAAACCATCTGTTAAATACAGTATGCAGTGCAGTAACATCGCTAAAACCTATAAAACGCTTCGGGTTTTGGCGTATCATATCATAGTCCAAAAAAGGCAACAGTCTGGCTGCGCCATACCCGCCTCTGGCAGCTAAAACACCCTTTATATTTTTATCGGCAAAAGCCATATGTAAATCTTTCAAACGCGACTTATCGTCCCCTGCCAAATAACCGTGGGATAAAAAGCAGCTCTCCATAACTCTAACATTTAAACCTAAAGCTTCAATTCGCCGTACTCCGTTTTTTAGCTTAACAGGACAACAAGGACCAGAAGCAGAAAGTAAAGCAACTGTATCACCTTTGCATAATGGTTTTGGAATTAGCATATTTGACACCTACATATTTTATGTGTAAAGTATATATATCGCACAAAAACAGCAAATAGACCTTGGAGGAAACATGAAAAAACTACTACTATTTTTAGCGGCTTTAGTACTGGTCTGCATTGCGCCACTGGCACTACACGCCTCAATTTCGGTGTCTTTTGATGGTGATGATATCTATTTTACGGGACAACCGCCTGTTAATGTAGATGGCAGAATACTTGTTCCTGCTCGCGGTGTGTTTGAAGCACTTGGTTTTACCCCAAGTTGGGACGAAGAACTTCGTCAAGCTACATTAGCAAGTGCCGATTACATCATAATTATTACAATCGATAGTCAAATTTTTACGACCAATGGTCAAAACCATATTTTTGATGTACCTGCACAAATCATAAATAATTCCACAATGATACCTTTGCGTGCTGTACTTGAAAGCATAGGTTTTACGCCGGGCTGGGATCCCGAAACCGATACCGTTATTATAACATCCGGCGAGCATTCGGAAGCTCATGTAATAACAGGTATATGGTACTGGATGGGGACACCTTTTTATAATTTTTTAGCAAATGGCACTGGAATTCGTGGTTTGGCTGATGAGCAATATAACTTTACCTGGCAAATTGGTGATGGTCATCTTACAATAACCACCCCCTCCGTTACCGAGGAATGGAACTACGAAATAGACAACGATTTACTAATTATAACCAGTCGTCAGGTTTATGGGTTTTCGTTTATCTACACCAGGCAGGGCGGAGTTTCTATTAATGACATGCCTGTCCCACAGATAGCTGCAAATGGTGACTCTACAATTGTAGGCGCGTGGAGTTTTATGGGTTTGCCATATTTTCTCTTTTATGCTGACGGCACTGGAATACGAGGTGCAATGGGCGTGTACAATCACTTCCGCTGGCGTACAGAAGGTGGAGTGTTATATAAGTCCGGTATTGGTTTTGTTGAAGAATGGAATTATATGCTAGACGGCAATAGACTGACATTAAATAGTGAACGACTTAATATGTCGTTTGAGTATGTAAGACAATAATATGGTATTAGACCTGTTCCAAAACCTGCTTTCTGTGAATGCGCGAGCAAATTTTTTGCGATGCAAGGAATCGCCGACGACGTATATTCGGGAGAACATGTGCTGGGGGGCGATGGCGCAGCATGTCGGGAAATTTGTCGCGCCGACGCCGGAATGAGGTTTTGGAACAGGCCTATTGACTACAAGTCGATACAGTATAGCCATATAAGCTGAAAACCGTCCAATGTAACACAGTAATTTGACGCAATACAAGGAAGCAACGACGCGTACCTAAAGGTACGCTAGGAGTTGTTGATTGCAAGCAATCAACTTGCTGACGAAGTAGCGCGGAAAAATTACAAGTTACATTGGACGGTTTTGCGTTCCTGTGACTATCCAAATAACGGAGCTGAAATCAGCTCTTTTTTTATTGCAAATTTAATCCTCCATTAAATCGGCAATTTCCTTAGTTGCATGAACGGTACCTGGCGGATGGTGGGGTGGCGCGTAGATGGAATACATTTTCAGCGGTCTACTGCCGATATTGATAAGGTTCGGAATAAGCCACACAAAAAAACTTGTCCTCTATCTAAGCTAAAATATACGCTATATTACGTAATATTTCAATAATTATATATTCTGCATAACGGCGTTTTTCCCTTCTAAATTTCCAAAACACCTTTTATCTTCTTTTCAAAGTTAGCGAAGCACAATCCCCCTTTTCCCTTAATTACGAAAACACAAAAAAGCACAGCCTGTCAACGGGTGGCGTAATTTACGCCATTCATCATGACCCTTGACAGGAAACTGTGCCTTTTTTGTTAAAATATCCAAATAGGGAAAGCTATTAGCCCGATTCTGCTGACACAGAATCGCTTTTGACTTCTGCCTTTTTCCTATCATCTGATGATGAGTTTTTATCTCTAAGGCTATCCGCAATTTTTATTTTTTTCACTACCCTTTTTAGCTTCTCTTCAAATTGCATTGGAGAAAAATTTTCACACTTCAAATATTTTTCAGCTAATGCGCCGTTTTCTATGAGACGGCGTGTTCTTAATTTGCGTTCCTTTTCTTTTATTCGAGCGACAAAAGATTTCTCCTTAGCTTTTTCTTGTGATATTTTTTCTCGTATGCTTTGTAAGCGTTTCTGTTCGTTTTCAGTCATATCAATTACCCTCCCAGTTGTCGTTGCTCCTCATAGCACCACATATCAAATATATGCACGTAGCATATGAAATGTGCTATGGCGAACATCAGTTTTGCGCTCATAATTTTAGCAGACTACGCCCGCAAAAATTGCCGAAGGCTTACCGCTATGCCGTAAATCTCCGCCCCGCAAAAATCCCGAAGGGCGCACTTATACGTTCGCTTCGCTAACGTGTGCGCCACTAGCGTGGAGCTTGCAATGTCGCTCCGCTCCATTGACTTAATAAAAATTGCTCGCACGTTTTAGGCGTTGCAAGCATATTTTAATTAAGTAACCGCACAACCATGTGTGCGGAAAGGGGCATAACCGTCATGGCAATTTACCACCTACACGCACAGATAATCAAACGCAGTAGCGGACGGTCATCTGTTTCCGCTTCTGCTTATCGTGCCGGTGAAAAATTGCATAACGAATATGACGGAATAACACACGACTATACCCGCAAATCGGGCGTTGTGCATTCCGAAATTATGTTACCCCAAAATGCGCCGAAAGAATTTCAAGACCGCTCCACATTATGGAACGCAGTTGAAAAATCAGAGAAGCGCAAGGATTCACAAACGGCAAGAGAAATAGACATTGCCCTGCCTGTTGAGTTTGACACGCAAGAAAATATTTCACTTGTTAAAGATTACATCAATGATAATTTTATTGATAAAGGAATGTGCGCCGACTTTGCCATACATGATAAACAGGACGGCAATCCCCACGCCCATATAATGCTGACTACTCGTGATGTGTCTGCTAAAGGTTTTGAGGGAAAAAATCGTGATTGGAACAACAAAGAATATTTAGAGCAATGGCGTGAGAGTTGGGCGGATATTTGCAACGAGCGTTTGCAAGCAAAGGGAATAGATGAACGTATTGACCACCGCACATTAGAAACACAAGGTATTGACCGTGAGCCGACTATTCACATTGGAATAACCGCTAAGGCTATGCAAAAGGCAGGGCGTGACAGCGACCGTGTAAGAAAACACAACGAAATTGTTGCACATAATAAAGCGATAACGCCGAAAATCACGGCTGAATATTTACACGAACTAAAGCAGGGGCATTTTATTCTTGATAAAGCAATCAACGCCACGAAACAAAAAAACGCCGAAGCACGGCGGGAAAGTCAATCATTGAGATTTAAGAGCGAACGAATAATCGAACGAGCCAAAAATGTTGACGTTTTGAAAAAGCGTGTTGTGGAGTTAAAAACCCAACGGCAAAAAGCTGGACTTCTGCAAAACAAAAGTTTTATTGATAGTCAGCTACAACAGATTGAAAATGCACACAATCAAGCCGTGTTTACATTCAAGCGAGAATACAATGTCAACCCCGAAGAAACCACAGCAGAAGCAAAACGACTTGATTATAAGGCAAAAGATTTAGAAACAGCAAGCGAACGGTTACAAAGTGGGCTTGCTCCGCTTGTCCATGAAAAAGATGTGTTTGCATTTGAATATCAACGCCATAAATTATTTTTAGAGATTGTCCATGACGGACAAAAGATAAAAGAGGACTTGCTAAACCTTAACAAAAAAGCCGTGCAAGGTTTATCTGCAAAAGAAAAACTTGCCTATACTCAAAGTGAGCGATTGCTTGAAATGATAACCGAACGGAGCTTCCAACGCATTTTAGACGAGCTTGCACCCGAACAGGCGTATAAGTTAATAAAATTGCGTGAGCGTGAACGAGCAAAGGAGCATGAGAGGATTAGGTAACTAGGTAGCAAGATTGTTAAATTTGCGTTAATAGCGTTGGTGAAAACACTGTAAACATGATGAAAACTTGATTTACTTACCATTTTATGGTATAATTAAAATGTGTTTTAATTCCCCTCCATGCTAATTACTCAACACGTTAATTTGGTATAGGAGAGGAGCAATATTGATATGCTACCACATTTATCTGAATCCTTGAAAATGTTAAAATTAGGAAAAGAGTTTGGGTTGACAAGTACAAATCTTTCTAATGATGGGCAAAGAGTGTTCCAAAAAATTAGCAAAGAGATTCAAGAAGCTAAACCCATAGAAAGAGAGAGTGTATTAGCGAAGGTTCGTAGGAATTGGCGTGGAGACGCACGAAATTTAGTGCCAAGTGAACAAGCAGAGTTGCGAAGAGAGCTGAATGAAAAATTTCCACGATTAGGACTTTAAGCTATATTTTATATTGGTATAATTAAAATAATTGCATAGCCCTTGTGTTTGTTTTATAATGAGCATGGGTGATTTATTATGGAATGGATTCATTATAACATACTACATCCCATCTTTTTGATAACAGGGACAATTGTAAGTATTATTGCAGTTATATGCTATATTAAGAAACGCAAAGAAGATAAGCGCATTTTTGAACTAAATCAAAGGTGCGAATCTATCTACGCTGATTTGCTTCGCAAAAAAGCTTTAGCACAGAGAGAATTACTTAACCCAGCACAACAAGATAAACAATCATACTACGAGGCTCTTCTTAAAACTTCAAGGCAATTTCGCAATATTCGGAACTATCGAAATGCATCCGAATTGGCTATTGAATGTGAATATATAGCTGAGGGATTTAATGAAGAGAGAATGATAAGTAGTGGCTATGTAAAGAGAGCCGATGGAAAATGGATAAAACCGCCTAAACCATCAGTAGCACTAAATAAGCTGATTATGCAAAACAGAGAAAGAGAAAGAGAAAGAGACGGATAAAAATGGTAATTCACTAGAAATATCAAGCACTCAAAAAGTATAACGATATTTTGAAACATTACCCCTTTTGTAGAATAAACTTTCTATGGAAGGGGCTTTTTTTATGGAAAAATACGGATATATCCGAGTATCAAGCGCAGACCAAAACGAGGACAGACAACTTGTATCAATGCAGGAGTTGAACATTTCCGCAACTAATATATTTGTGGACAAGCAATCGGGCAAAGATTTTAACCGTCCGAATTATCAAAAACTATTAAAACGGCTAAAACAGGGGGATTTGTTGTATGTAGACGACATCAAGCGATTGGGAAGAAATTATGTTGAAATTTTGGAACAATGGCGGTTTCTTACCAAAGAAAAGAAGATTGATATAGTTGTCTTGAAAATGAAACTACTCGATACACGTCTGTACAAAGACCTATTAGGTACATTTATTGCAGATTTAGTTCTGCACGTCCTTTCATTTGCCGCAGAAAATGAGCGCATAGATATTCGCAGACAGCAAGCCGAGGGCATAGCTTCCGCAAAAGCAAGGGGCGTAAGGTTTGGCAGACCGCCAAAAACACCACCCAACAATTTCGGGGAGCTGGTGCAACAATGGGAGCGAAAGCAAATTACACTTGATAAGGTGCTTACGCTGTGCGACATGAAAGAAACAACCTTTTATAAATATCTTCGTGAGTACCGCATTATGCAAATGGCAAAAAAATAGCGACTTCGTAAAGGTACACTTTTACGGAGTCGTTTTCTTATGGACATTATAGGGGGAAATAGGCTTGTCGTCAATGTGTATTTCCCAAATTCAACTCGAAAATTGCAAAAATAGTGCCTTTTAGCCCCCTCGTAATCACTACAGGGCTTTTTCGCAAAAGTGTACTTTTGCGGAAATGTATTCAAAAAAGAGAAAGAGGGTTGGTTAATTATGTTTTGTATGCACTGTGGAAAACAAATCAACGAAAAATCGGCTTTTTGTTCTATTTGTGGGAAGCCACAACAAGCGCAAACAAGTATAACATCACCAAACACAGCTGCTACACAGATAGCAGCAACATCCGTCCCACATGGGACAACGATTGTATCACTGGACAGGTCTACACTCTTAGAAACAATTCGGGTTGCAAATTCGGTGATTACAGCATATATGGAAGCAATAGAGCTTTGTGAAAACTTTGATAATTTCCAACAATGGTGTTTTGCATATCATAAAGAATCTAAAAAATTTTTCAATCCAAAGTTTCCATCACTCGCAGAATATGGTTTGGATTTAGATTTTTTGAATAATTTTATTGCAAAAAAAGGACACACATCATTTGGGAAACCACTTGTACTTGAAGAGGAAAAAGGGCCGATGAATCGAGGGCATATAGAAGCACTTGTTAAGCATACCGTAAAAAACAATGATATTTCACCGGATATTGACGAAGCGAAGCGTAATTTGAAGATTGCAGAAAATAACCTCCATGCAAAAATTGAATATGTAAATCTTATTTCTCCAAATTATCGCTACCCACTTGCCCTTGATGAAATATATTCATATCTAGCTGACCATAGAGCCGAATCTTGGAAAGAAGCCGTAAACCTCTATGAAGAACAGCTACATAGGTGGCAATTGGAACTAAACAGCGAAGAAGCTATACTTTTACAAGCACAAACCGCAGCTTTAGCAGCTCAAGCCGCAAGCAGTGCAGGAACAGCAGCTTTATTTTCAGGGTTAAGCTTCTTTTTAAAGTAAGATTTTGCAAATCACTACACCGTTCTCATGAGCGGTGTTTTTTTGTCCCGAAGTAGCATATAGATGAATGATTAGCTATGTTAAAGGCGGGATAAAGTGAGTACAGAAATTAAATTGGCAGACTTAAAACCTATGTGGAATGTATTAAAAATAGCAACAAGGGTAACTTTTGAGGTTGTGCGTGGTGCATGGTGGCTAGGGACGAAAAATGCGCCAAAGTCGAAAGACAAGAAACAAATTGATGATTCCTTTAACGAAATAATAAAGAGATACCGTCAAGGCGTTGTTTTTGGCAAGCACTACGAAAAATATGTTACACTAGGTAACGAAGTTGACCAATATATTGTAAAGCCCGAAACGTCAGACGGTCATGTAATGGTTGTCGGCGGTGTTGGTAGCGGTAAAAGTTCTTGTATTGCTATTCCAACATTGCATAGTTTTAAGGGTAGTGTTTTTGCAATTGACATAAAAGGGGAATTGGGTAGAGAAACTTCTTTTCAGCGTGTATTCAATAGTCGAGGACGGATTAATGGCACTAAAACATTTAACCCTGCGAATGGTGGGCGTTTTGGTATTGGTTTGGGGTATGACCCTTATCATTGTTTATATACTTCTCAAAATCGCGCACAGGAAGCAAGAGCAATAGCACAGGCAATCATACCGTTACCACCCGATATAAAAGACCCATTTTGGATTGAGAGCGCACAAAACATTTTCACAGCTTCAATCTTACACTATAGCGGACAGGGTTTATCTTTCTTGGAAACGATACAACAAATGCAAGGCTTGTCACCTACAGAATTGATAGCAGAGTTATGCGATGGCGAAGCGACATACTTTGTCAGTAGTATGCTGAATATGGATGAAAAAGTGCTATCTTCAATAGTAGCCGAAATTAGCAAAAATGTTGTTCATTTTGTAACGGACAAAAACTTGATAAATGCCTTATCAAAAAAGAACAATATCACGCCTGCCGATTTAGAATATGGTTACGATATTTACATACAAATTCCCGAACATCTATTACGGCAGTGGAAAAATCTACTGACACTCATTGTTAATCAGTTTCTAAGGCACTTTGAACAACGCCAAGAAAACAACGCACAGCCCATTTTATTCTTGCTTGATGAATTTCCACGTCTTGGAAAGATAAATGCCATCATTGACGGTTTGGCAACACTTAGGAGCAAGAAGATTACTATATGCCTAATAATACAGAGCCTTGCACAGTTGGACTTGATATATGGCATGAACGAGCGGAAAGTTATTGCTGATACTTGCTCATACAAAGCAATTCTAAGTGCAACAGATGCCGAAACGCAAGAGTATTTTTCACGCCTTGTAGGAACTTATGACAAAGAGGTAACGCAACGAGGTACACAAAGCAGTCCTTTTATAGAGTTCCCAAAAGGAAAATCAACAAATACATACGAGCAGGAAAAGCGGATTATTAAGCCCGAAGAATTTGCTACACTCCGAGATATTGTCCTGCTAACCCCTTTCGGTAATTTGCGAGCAAAAAAACAGCCGTATTATTTGAACGATAGAAAGAAGGACGAAAAGAAAAAAAGGTAAAAAAAGGGGCTTATCGGAAAAATCACCGATAAGCCTCTTTCTATTGTTTCTACTGCCAAGCCCCGCACAGTCAAGGGACGGGTAGTATTTTCCGCAAAGTGCGCGGAAAATCTCCACCCTTAAACCCTTGACTATGCTATTGTTATGTATTTGTTATACAAGGACAGGGGTATTACGAGAGGTATTATTTAACCTTTCATCTGTTCTTATAAGAGAGCTTTTCCTTTTACGCAATGTACCTCTAACACTGAAATCCTTAGTTTGTAGCTTACCAGTATGAAATTCTATATTATCAATTTTTACAATGCTTGAGTTCACTCTTTCTTTCTCGGTCATTATAGTTATAGACTTTACGAACCTTTGGAGAAAAATTGCTTTTTCAGAATTAGTTAAATTTGTCCAATTCTGCTTTAAGTTTAGGATAATATCTTCCGGGAATATATCGGGTATTTTTGTTGCGGTTGATAATTCCGCTTTTTTCTGCAATAGTTCATTTTCTAAAGCATCATGCTTTTCATTAAACATCTTAACCATACGTTTATATTCCTCGAACTCGATGTCTCCTTGTACATACTGTTCCATTACTTGATTTTTCCTGTTTTGTAATGTTTTAAGTCTTTTCTCACTATCAGCAATATTTTTTAATAGTTCTTGTTCCTCACTTTGGACGGACTTATCAATGTCGATATCCTTATCTTCTGTAATGTCATTTATGTTTTGTATGTATTCACAAAATGCTTGTTCCACCTTAGCATGAATTATATTAGGGCTTACGCACTTTTCAACACTACAGTCTTTTCTTGTTCGACATCTATATGAAGTTTTGTAACTTTTACCATTATTGTTAGATACACAATTATGTGTGGTAAATTTACCTTTGCACCGCAAACAAATCAAAAGGCCACTAAAATAGCTCTCTTCTCTCGGTGTTTTTGTTCTTGATTGACTAGGTAGCTTTTTTATTTTTTCATTGGCAAGATAAAACATTTCATCGGTTAAAATTGGTTCGTGATGACCCTCTGCTTCAAAATATCTATCTTCATCGTGCACAGAATATCGCACTTTCCCTATATATGTTGGGTTTAATAGTATTAGTCTGACAGTGCTGGAATTCCATACCCCTGACATTTTTGTTGGAACTTTTCGTTTGTTCAATGTTCTTGCAATTTTGTTCATAGACATATTTTTATCAACATACATTGCAAAAATCTCTTTTACAATTTCTGCTTCGTTGGTGTTTATTGTCTGTATCTTTTGCCCCTTCGCTCTATCGTAACCATAACTTAAAGACCAGCTTGCTATGGTATAGCCCTCTTTAGCTTTCCGCTCTTTTCCAATTCTTGACCGCTCTCCTATATTCTCCCGCTCAAATTCAGCAAATATACCAATTATTTTCAAAAACATTCTTCCGCTTGGAGTGTCGGTGTCTATACTTTCTGTTAAAGAATTGAACGCGCAATCAAACTCATCAAACAATTCAACCAATTCTAACAGATTTTTTGTGCTTCTCGTAAGCCTGTCTACCTTAAAAACTAAAACATTATTGACATTCCCCTTTTCTATATCATCAATCAGCCTATTCATGGCAGGACGGTCTACAATATTTTTTCCGCTTATACCCTCATCGGCATAAATGTCAAAAATATCCCAACCTTTTAATAACGCATAGGATTTTAGCTTTTCTGTTTGCGCCCGAATTGAAAAACCCTCTTGTGCTTGCTCTTCGGTTGATACTCTGACATAGATTCCCGTGCTTAAATTTGTTTTTCGGTTTTCGTTCATTTTTTGCTCCCATCTGATTTTGTCTCAGATAAAAGAGCAAGTTTTTTTTGTTTTATTCTTGGTATGGAAGTTTTTAGAAAAAATTTCAACATCCGTCTTTGTAATTCTTTCGGTAGTGTAATTTTTTCGTTTTCCATTTTCAAGCATTCAACTCCCAATACAGTTTTATTAAACTATATTGAAACTTCGCTTGTCTTATTCCACTAAGATAATAATAGCGACTGTCGAAAAACCTTGTATTAATGCTGGTTTTAGGCTACTAGGCTTTTTAGAAATCCGATATTGGTAATATTGTGCCATGTTCCGGCAGGTATAAATATTGCAGAGCCACTGAATGCAGTTTGACGAAAGTTTAAGTTGTTGCGTTCCCTACCCATTTGCACAATCGCCTGGCCTTCTTCTATACGGAAAAATTGGTCGTTTCCAGGATGGATTTCTAAACCTACTTCCCCGCCGGGAGGTATACTCATTAGGGTTAGCTGCAGATTTTTTCCTGTCCATAATGTTGTGCGGTAATTGTTGTTCCCCATAGTTGCTGCTTCGATATTTACTACATATGGCTGGCGGCCATGGTCAATTGGGAGCGGTGGCGGTGGAACAGGTGGTCTTGGTGGTGGCATCGGCGGTCTTGGCGAGTGCGGTCTTAGTGGTGGCATCGGTGGTCTTGGTGGGTGCGGTCTTGGTGGTGGCATCGGTGGTCTTGGTGGATGTGGTCTAGGCGGTGGAGTCGGCGGGTGTGGCGGGTGTGGTCTAGGCGGTGGAGCCGGCGGGTGTGGCGGAGTTTGGCAAAACGAACCTGTGCAGGGCGGGCTTGGTGGATGATTGGCTCCCCCTGCTTTACGAAATCTACGCATAAAAAATCATGCCTCCTATGACTTTGCTTATACAACATCATATGAGGCATGACCCTAATTCGTCACAATGAAGATTTTGTGAATTATAAGAAAAAATCCGCCAAATTAGCTTTCACATCAATAAACGGCTCAAGCAGTGGTAAATTACTTGTCATAAGTGTAGTTACACCGGGTCCATGCCCCGGAACAATACAATCGCCATGAATTATTACGCCAATGCTTACAGCCCCGGTTTTATAAGAGCGGCCATATCTATTATCCGCATTTGTTATAGCTACAATATCACCAAATCTAAGATCTGAAAGGCCAAATTTCTCCTTCATTTCGTCGCAGAAAAGGGTTATGTCATAGTCGCCACGGGCGGTACCAACTGCACCAAGCCCGGAACCCATAATGTCTGCTGGTACAATTTTCGCTACACCAACTTTAAGTTTGCCGCCATCTTCCTTGATATTCATTTTATCAAAAAGTTGCGGGCTTACACTGCGTAGATATATATCCGGATAGTCCAAAAGCTTCATACCTTGGCCGCATGCTTTTACTGTTATTTTGTCGTCGATATCTAGTTTTTCCAGCACATCGCTCGAGAAGTGTACCATAACATGCTCGGCACCGCCGTGTTTACCTGTTACTATCCCTTTGCTGCCTTTTGCGTCGCCAGTTTTTACAATTGCCTCGTTGCCAATGCAAGAAAGTACATTGTAGGCTTGATTATGGTCGTCATCTTTGTGTCTTGTAGTTACGCCCGGTTCAAGATGGTCTGCAACCCAGCTCATACAGCAGTCGCCAATTTTCACATTGTACGCAATACCACCTGTGCCGGGTATCCATACAACATTACCGTCTATGGTAACGCGCCCGGGGCCGCCGCCTTTTGGATGCCATACAACGCCTGATACAGAAATTACCGGCAATTTGTCTCTGTTTGTTTTAATCATGATTACCTCCAAAAAATTTTATAAAAAGCCACCGCACGTGAGTACGATGGCTTAAAAATAGAGCTTAGAAAATTAAGCTTCTGCTACTGCCTGAGCTGCTACAGGGTATACAGAAACCTTCTTTTTGTCACGGCCTTTGCGCTCGAAACGAACGGTACCGTCGACTAGTGCAAAAAGATTGTCATTAGAACCGCGACCTACATTGTTACCCGGATGAATTTTTGTGCCTTTTTGTGTGTACAAAATATTACCGGCCAATACGAACTGACCATCTGCACGTTTCGCACCTAAGCGTTTCGAATTTGAGTCGCGTCCGTTTTTGGATGAACCTACACCTTTTTTACTTGCCATGGATATCTCACATCACTTTCTTTTAGTAGTTTTTTGTTAAATTGTACTATTTGTTTATTGCTTCAATTTTTAACTGGGTAAATGGTTGCCTGTGCCCTTTTTTCTTGTGAAAGCCTTTTTTGGATTTATATTTATAAACGATAACTTTTTTAGCCTTTCCATCGCCTATAACTTTGGCGGCTACAGATGCACCTTGAACTAACGGGGTTCCGAAAATAGAATTTTCACCATCTACAAGTGCCAACACCTTATCAAATGTGTAAGATGTGCCGGCATCTACTGCAAGTTTTTCTACCAGAACTATGTCGCCCGGCTTAATTTTGTACTGCTTGCCACCTGTTTCGATAATTGCAAACATTTAAAACACTCCTTTATATTTAGCTTGTACCCAATAGTGTTTTGGGTACTTAGAAGTACGCGCCATAAATGGTAGGCAAAGCCTTTTGATATCAAAAGTTTTAACATAAAAACTTTCTGTAAGACAGACCATATACGAGCGGTTACTACACATCTAGTGGATACTAGCATAATTTTTGCAAAAAGTAAAGACATTTTCTTAGATTTTCACGATTTTTCACCATCTAAATAGCTTTAGCAAATAAATTATGGCATAATATCTTATTGGGAACACGCTCTAATAAAGTTCGCTTATGAGGAAAATATTTATGCGCTAGACTTAATACTTAATGACAGGTCTGGCGCATGCGCACAGGATGTGACACATGCAAATTTTACTTACAGTATCATACGACGGAACAAACTATGCAGGTTGGCAAAGGCAAGAAAACGCTGTTGCCGTACAACAAAAAGTGGAAGAGGCTCTATCAACTTTACTAAATCGCCAAATTACTGTAACCGCAGCTAGCCGCACAGATGCTGGCGTACATGCCCTTGGCCAACGGATTTGCTTTTTAGCACCGGATTTACGAGTACCACTGGACAAGCTTCCCATGGTATTGGTGGGCTTGCTCCCGTCTGATATTTCCATAACTGCGGCAGAAGAAGTGCCTGAAGATTTTACCCCCCGCTTTAGTCCTATACACAAAACCTATGAGTATAACTTTTACAACAACCCTTACCCTAACCCGCTTTTGGCAAGATATTCTGCATTTGTACCGCATAAATTAAATATTAGTGAAATGCAAGAAGCCGCCAAAATGTTCATAGGGCGACACGACTTTGCAGCATTTTGCGCAACCGGCTCAAGTGCTAAAACCACTGTGCGCGAAATATTTTATTGTGAAATTAGTCGCCAATCAGATAGCATAATTACCTTAACTATAACTGGAAATGCCTTTTTATATAATATGGTACGCATAATTGCCGGTACAATTTTGTATGTGGGTATGGGCAAAATAAAACCCGGGGATATCCCGGGTATTATCGCTTCAAGAAATCGTACAAGATCTGGTAAAACCATGCCGCCTCAGGGGCTTGTGCTTTTGGAGATTAAATACTAAAGTAATTTTGTCATGAATTTTTCGGTATTAATTATAGACCGTTCGTGGGTGCCACAGCCGATTTCTTTACCGTTGTCATTTGCGGAGACATAAAAAGAAATTTTGCGTCCATCTACGGCAGTTATGGTTGCTGTGGCTTTTATTATTGCATTAAGCGGGCTTGCGGCAGTATGATCCACCCTTATTTGCGTACCAACAGATGTTTGGCCTGGTTCTAAGCTGTCAGTTAAGCATTCGCAGGCCGCCTGTTCCATTAAAGCAACCATCATTGGTGTGGCAAAAACGTCAAGGCTGCCGCTACCCACGGCTTTTGCTGTGTTTTTGTCTGTTACGGTTGTTGTTACTGTTGCCGTTTTTCCTAACATATCCCCTACCCCCTGTACGGCGCAAGCATTTCTAAAATATCTGCTTTAGGACGCGCGCCCAGCATCTGCTCGGCTACTTTCCCATCTTTTATCACAACCAAAAGCGGAATGCTCATTGCGCCAAAATTTATTGCAATCTCCGGATTGTTGTCGACATTTACCTTGCCAACTTTTACGTCTAAAACTTCTTCTGCAATTTCGTCAATAATTGGACCAAGCATTCTGCAGGGACCGCACCATGGTGCCCAAAAGTCCAGCAAAACGGGTTTTTCAGATTCCATTACCTCTGTTTGAAAATTGCTTTGTGTTATTTCTAGTGCTTGCATTTTAAAACCCTCCTATCGTCCATTGCGGACGTATATTACTATCCTACTATCCTGAAAACAAATCGGTCATATGATGCAGGTTCCAAATAACCGAAAATTTCACCAGTATCTGCAATTAACAGATTATGCCCATCAAATTCTAGCCGTTTTACATCCTGTGTATGGGGTAATATTCCAAAAACATTTCTTTCGGTAAAATCCAAAGTCACTGTATAGCCAGACATTACAGGCGTGATCCAATTTGTAGGCCTAGTACCGTTTCGGCTTTTGTATACATATCTAAAATGCGCAGTTGCGGCCCAGTCTATTCTAATTTGACTTGTATACCGCGGATTTATTGAAGGAGAATACACCCAGCGCACGCCAAACAACCAAATATCGTTATTACAATCAAGCTCATCTACCAGATTGGCAATTATTTTGCTATCGTAATGCTCTATCCTGCGCAAGGTATCAACTTCTAAAATATATCCGCTTAGGAAAACAAAAATCATAAGCCCAGCAAGAGCGGCTTTTACAGCACGCCAGGGAATAAAGCGCACAGTAACTTCCCCCAAAATAGCTAAGCCAATTAAGGAATAGTAAAAATTTCGCACAAAAATATCGCTGCTTGTAATAACAAAAAATACTGACAATGTGCAAGCAAATAGAATAATTGCAACAAACACAGACCGCAGTTTGTTATTATTTTCTCTGCTATCGTGTGCGACAAAAATTGCTAATGTAACAGACAAAACAATCACTATCAGCACCAATATTAAATGCTCTCTAAACAAAAATTCGAAGCCCCATCTAAAACTTCTTGATACTGTGGGGGCTTGTTCTCGTACAAAAGTCCGTCCAATCACAGACAATGTTTGCGGGAATTGTCTAAATATATTTTGCTCAACCCCAGCCCTAGTATTAAGCCACGGATTTACATCACGAAAAACAATGTAATGCACCCCAATTGTTGCAAGATTAGCAAAAGGCCATATAAATAATAGCTTCGATTTTATTTTCCTGTAGTTAATTAGCATAACTCCCATGGTTAAAACAAAGGTGAAAATAATCCCTTGTTCGTAAAACCCATTGGCAAAAAAACCGCAAACAATGGCAATAACAAGCCATTGTTTGCGGTTTTCGCGGTTAATAAAATTTAAAATGGCATATGCAGCTAAAATACTTAAAAAACTACCTGCCACTATTCGTACAGACGCACTTAGCCAATAAGTAGATTCTGTTAGCGTGGGGAAAAATGCAAAAAAAACTGTGGCCGCTCTGCCCCAGGTAATTTTACATTTTTCTAAAATATTATCTAACATTAGGATAGCAAAAAAACGGAGCAAAACCATGCCAAGCAAAACAATCCACATGTTTGGCCAAAACGCGGAAAGTACATAAACTTCCAACAAGCCTGCAAGTGGTCTAAAACCATGCAATCCATACCGCAAAACCGCTTCACTCCATATGTTTGAGCGGTACATGGAAAACATTCCAAGGGAAAACCAGTCATCCGAAAAAGGAAAATATCTCAACCCAAAAGGAAATGTTTGCACGAGCATTGCAACCAGCAATACCCCATAAAAAAACTTCTTATTTACAATAATCGCTTTACACCTATGGATCACTCATCTACCATCTCTTCCAAAACTTCTACAACACATTCCAGGGCACGGCGGCCGTCTACTTTTGTTACCCTAACCAATAATTTTTCGAACGTAAACGAGTCGCCTTTTTCCGGTATGCGCCTTAACATATCCATAATCCAGCCGCCAACGGTATTGGATTCAGACTCGGCGTCCATATCAAAATATTCAAACATATCGTCAATATATGATGTGCACAGTATTTTGTGTTTATTATTGCCCAAATCTCTAAATTCTTCTATAACTTCGTCATGTTCGTCCCAAATGTCGCCAACTAAACGCTCCAAAATATCGTCCATTGTAACGATACCTTCTGTGCCGCCATATTCGTCCGTAACAATTGCGATATGGCTTTTTTCTTTTTTCATAAGCTGCAAAAGATCCTTAACACGGGCACTTGTTACGGTAAATACTGCAGGCGAGAGTATATCTTTAAGGTCAAGAGTTGCCGAATCTTCAGCTAAGTGGCGCATAAAATCCCGAATGTGAACTACTCCCAGGATATTGTCAAGGGAGTCTTCGTATACTGGCAGGCGCGAGTATCCACTTTCGATAAATTGCTGAGAAACAGAGGCCTTGTCTGCAGTTATGGGAATGCTGACAATTTCCACACGTGGGGTGATAATGTCCCATGCGCTAAGTTCACTAAATTCGATTGCATTGGTTATTAGTGTCGAATCCTCTTCGTTCATAGAGCCTTCTTTTTCTGCTTCTTCTACCATAAAAATTATTTCTTGTTCAAGTTCAGCCTGTTCTTCTTCTGCGGTTTTTTCTTCGTCTTGGTTAACAAATCTTTTGCTCAAGGCGTTCTTCATTTTTTCTATACCTTTGTTAATTGGTTTTAAGAGCACCATAAATAACCGTAAAATCGGCACACTTGAAAGCATTAATTTCTCTGGATTTTGCTTGGCGATGCTTTTTGGAAAAATGTCTGTAAGAACGATAACTATAGCGGATATTACTATAGTAGAAAATAGATATCCCCATTCGCCAATTAGCCGCACAAACAACGACACAGATACTGTTGCCGCAGCAATTGCCACCAGATTATTGCATATGAGTAAAGTTGAAATAACTTCGTCAAATTTGTTTTCGTACATTCCAAATACGGTAGTAGCACGCTTGCCACGTTTACCGCCGCTGTCTGCAATATTTTTTAATTTGGCACGATTAATAGATGCAAAGGCCATCTCTGTTGCACTAAAATAGGCGCCCAAAGCAAAGAGCGCGAGCAGAGCGGTAATTGATATTAGATTTGTTATTGCGAAGGTACCCATTGGGATTTAACCCCTTAATTTTTTAACATATTTTTGTTGTTATTATTGTATGTAACTACACGTGAAGTTAGTATAACTGATTTTTGCATATTTGACAAATTTTTATTGGAAATACACTCAGTTTGTGAATTGCAAATTTAACTGCCCAAAAGAATAACCAGTTAAATCAAGCGGAAAGTTGAGAAGAAGATTTATATCCAAAAATTCGGCGGGGGTAGTTGTTGATCCAAGTTTGAATGCGTAAGATGTTTCCCTTTGAAAGGCTATTGATGTTAGAGCCTTCAGGGATAGAGCGTCGAATGGGCACCATCTTTTTCGTGTTTACGCCATCCATGACGAATAGCTCCTTAGCCGTTTGTTAAGAGTTTTTTCACTGATTTGTGAAATTTGGCTGTTATCCTGTTCTCCATTTTCGGCGGAGTAATGACACGGCGAAAATCTATGTCACCAAAGGTTTTGGGAGGGAGATTTTAGACAATTTAGTAAGTACTTCTTGACATTGCAAAAACCATGTTATATATTTATATCATGCAGCGATAAATATATAACACGGAGGTCATTAGTGAAGAATAAGTTGGCGTATTTAGGTTTTTTAGGGCTATTGGGTTTTGCTGGATTTTTCGCAACCCCATTGTTATTTTCATTTTTCGCCAGTTTTATTTTCTTTCAGTACATCAAAACAGTACCCGATGAGTTGTTTTGGGAAAACGTACGCATCTGTGCTACCCGCAGTTTTTTTATTTTCCTTATTCCGTCACATTTCATTCTTGTTATCACACTGTTATTAGCCGCCAATGATAATTTTTACAGCTATGCCCCAACATTTGCTATTGGGGGATTTGCATTGATTGTGGGCGTGTGTGACTTCATTTTCTGTGCCTCTTTAAGTCGGCTTGAGGCAAAGGAAAGACAGAGTAAAGATGATGAAGACGATAATTAAAACAAGAATAAAAGAGTATCGCGCCAAGCACAACATGAAGCAAGACGAGTTAGCAAATTTAGTGGGTGTTAGACGAGAAACTATATACCACCTTGAAAAAGGACGGTATAACCCTTCCCTTGTGTTGGCATACTCCATTGCTAAAGTTTTTGAAGTAACAATAGAAGAAATTTTTGAAATTATTGAGGAATAAGGAGGATATCATGGAAAACAAACAACAAGCACATGAGCAAAAAAATGAGGTGTCGAAAAAGCCCAGTTTGCTCCGAAACATTTTTGTTGTACTTATGTTTGTATTAGCAAGCATTGGCACAAGTACAGCGGCTTACGAATATATTTTTAGCAATTTTATTGAAAATACATTCATAAGTGCAGCGTTGAGCATACTGCTCGGCACAGGATTCATGTATTTTTTCATAACAGTTATTATTGGTGATAAAATCATTAAAAAGTAAGGTTAGATAGACATGTTTACAAAAGCAGTTACCTACAAAGCGGATAATCAAATTTGATTATCCGCTTTTTAAGTTGCGATTTAGAAGCTATACGCATGGTTTGCAATATGGTTATTGGCGAGGCGTTTTTTCGATAGTTTTCGTTACTGATGATGCCGCGCACCCAAAGACACGCAAGGAAGAAGTAACGGAAAATAGCGGACAAACGACCGTCAAGACGATGTTGCAAATCCATGCGTATAGCTTCTTGTGGCCGCAGGAATGTAAAACTGTCCAATTATTGCGCAGCAATTGTATATTTTTGGCGGGCCGCTTTTAAACCCGATGATAGCCGCCCTTGCAATGAGTTTTAGTTCGGTATCGGTTTTGCTAAATGTGCTTAGGATTAAACGGATGTAGATTGGTCGTCATGTTATTTTCCAGTTGGTGACTCACAGTCACCAACTGGAAAAGGCGGTGCAATGGAATTACCGAACACACCCTAATACATCGGCGTTAAGATCATGAATATCTTTTGAATTCACCTCTATCCAATCGCAAATAATTGTTTGTGAAAATAACGCGTCGCCAAATATCATTGTGTCAGGTTTTAGGATAATTTCAGTCCCAGTAACATGTGGTAGGTCGCTTATCTGAAGGTCGTGTTGAGCGACACCGCGAACGTAATCCTGCTGAAACTTATTGCCGTCCCTATAAACGGAAATATGCAAAGCCTCGCATAAAGAATTAACAGTTTGCAAGCTGGCTTGCACAAGATCACCCATTTGACTATATTCCAAATTAGTTATTGGGCTTCCGGCCAATATTTTTTCCAACACAATTTTACTTGCCTGCAAATCTTTTGACAATGGCATGCCTCTTCCATTATCGCTAATTTTCACTCTGTTATCAGGCAAAAGCGAAACAGTTATTGTAGTACAATATCCGGCTCTGGCTTCTTCAAGTGACTGCTTTAGAAACTCAAAAACAAGTTGATGCATATCATATTGCAAATTGTCGCTACATAACTTTTCCATACTCATCCTCTTTCTATTATCAAAAGTGATAGGAATAACACATTCAGGCACGGTGTAAGAAGCAAGGTACTTTTTTACTGTGCTTGGTGTTGAACCAAAAAGTTGCTTGAACGAACGTGTAAATCCTTCATGTGAGTCAAACGCATACAATAACGCCACATCAAGAACTTTCTGCCCCTCTAGTAATGAAGCAATGGCGTATTGCAATTTGCGTATTCGAATATAACCGGTGACCGGCATTCCCATGGTTTCTGAAAACAATTTGCTAAAATAAAAAGGGCTGTACGCCGCTATTTCTGATAAGTCACATAAGTTTATTTTCTCGCATATGTGATTATCAATATAAGCCAGCACTTTTTCCAACATTTCACTATTCATAAACACTCAACTCACATCGTAAAATTGCTATCGGCCGATAACATCGTTAGGGCGTGTTCCCACTATAAGAATGTGCCGATTTGCGAGCTTGATTTTTCGCAGGTTCGAGAGATTTTTGACGCCGCGTGCCCGAAGGCACGCAAGGAAAAAATTCGAAGAAGATGCGGAAACATCAGCCGCAAAGATGTGCGTTCGTTAGTGGGAACACGCCCTAGTATATCACCGAGCGTATCAAAATTCTTGACTTTATATAACATTGTGTTAGAATAACTCTGCCCCACGAAGGGGCAACGCTTTCAGAAGAAAGCATTTTTATCATTTGAATTTTTGAAGAAACCGATTATTACCGCGAAGGTAGTGTAGCTTCCCGAAGGAGGCTTGCCGCTTTCGCGGTATTTAAATTTAAAAGGAGATAGTAGTTCATGAAAAAAATCAGTTGTTTCATTTTAGCCGCATGCCTATTTGTGTCGGCATTACCGGTCCTTGCATCAACAAACCAAGACCTGCAAGACAAAACCGTAATAATCTACAGCAGCAACATTCGTGGCAACATTAATGTGTTACCACAGCTTGCGGCACTTCGCAATTACTATGAAGCCCGCGGAGCGGACGTTATCATGGTAGACACAGGAAACTACTTACAAGGCACAATCTATGCGGCCTATGACAGTGGCCGCACCGTAATTGAACTCATGGACAAAGCTGGCTTTGACGTTGTAACCGCCGGAAGCCGTGACTTTGCCTTTGGCACAGGTGTTGTTGGTGTAGAAACCCACGGCATTATTTTTGCAGACGATAGCTTTGGTCGGCTCTTAGAAGAGGCATCTTTTGCCGCTGTATCTTCTAATGTTGTAGCGGGTGACCATGCGCCATTTTTGCAAAACACAGTTATCACCACCGCGCGTGGGCGTACTGTAGGCTTTTTTGGGCTAACGGACACGGCTACTGTTAATCGTGTTTTAGAGTCCAGCATTGAGGGGCTTACATTTACAAACCCAACTGCAGCGGCAGTAGCTCAAACTGCGGCTTTGGCGGGCAACGATATCGTAATTGGCATATCAAACGCCGGTTTAAGACAGCCTATACCAGGCGCGATTTTGATAGATGTACCACAACATTTGGGGCTTATCGTTGGTGTTATAACAATTGACGCAACAGGTCAGACTTCCCACAGGTTTGCAGATTTAGCAGATGTATCACAGGATGCGGCAGTACAAGCCGCCGTTGAATACGCCCAAGAACTGGCACGAGAAGCTTTCCCAACCCCGGCTCAGTCACAGGTTACATTGGAAGGTACGTTTGCTAATAACCGTAGCGGTGAAACAAACACCGGTAATCTCTGGACAGACGCGCTTTTGTGGTTTGCCAACTACGGCGGCATAGCAAACTTCTTTGACGAGGATGACATTGACGCAGGTAACACAGGCATTATGGTAGCACCAGAAAATGTTGTAGCTATCTGGAACGGCGGCAATTTGCGTGACTTCCTACACCCTGGCGATGTTACAATGCGTGATATTCAGCGGATTCTCCCCTTCCCTAACCGTGTTGCAGTAATGTACCTTACAGGTGCGCAACTGTTGGAAATGCTTGAAGCCGCAACCCAGGCGATACCTGCTACAGCCTACAATCTTTCTGCAACCGCATCTTTCCCACATGTAGCGGGCTTGGAATTTACCCTTGACACATGGGTCCCATTTGACGCAGGGGAAGCCTATGGTAACCATTGGTTCCGCGCAAATTCCCTGGGTCGCGTGACAATAACAAGCGTAAACGGTAACCCATTTGACCCGAACGCAACCTACGCAATAATAACCAGCAACGCCGTTTTTAATGGAATGGACTCTAACTATATTAGCCTCGAACGTTGTGATGAATTTAGCACAATCACATCCGCCCTTGTAGTAGATGTTGTGTGGATGTTTATTATGCAGGAACTTGGCGGCGTTATAGACGCACGCTACGTGGCACCGCAAGGGAGAATTACCATAGAATGAGGCAAGAAGTACAGCGGATAATAAGCGAAATACAAAAAGTAATTGTCGGCAAACAAGCAGCTTTAACCAAGCTGCTTATTGCCGTTTTTGCCGATGGGCATATTTTACTTGACGATGTGCCAGGCGTTGGCAAAACCACCCTGGCAATGGCGGTAGCAAAGGCAATGGGACTAAATTATAAACGCATCCAGTTTACGCCGGATGTCTTGCCGTCGGATGTCACGGGGTTTTCCATTTACAATAAGGAGATGGGAAAGCTATCGTACATGCCGGGGGTTGCGGCGGGAGCCAACATTTTGCTTGGGGATGAAATAAACCGTACGTCCAGCAAAACCCAGTCTGCACTTTTGGAAGCTATGGAAGAAAGACAAGTTACAGTGGATGGCACCACTCACCAGCTTGAGTCGCCATTTATTGTAATTGCCACCCAAAATAATATTGGCACGGCTGGCACCCAACTTTTGCCTTTTGCCCAGCTTGACCGTTTTTTGATGCGCCTTAGCATTGGATACCCGGATTTGGAAAGTCAAATGGCCATTATCCGTGACAGGCAAACGACCGACCCACGGGACAGTTTGCAACAAGTAATATCTGTGACAGATGTGCTAAAAATACAGGAAGAGGTCCAGGCCGTAACCCTAAAAGACAGTGTTATCAAATACATTTCCCAATTGGCGGAAGCGTCCCGTGCAAACGAGCATATTGAGCTTGGTATCAGCCCACGTGGGGCGTTGTTTATTGCCAAGACCGCAAAATCACGGGCGTATGTTCTTGGTCGTGATTATGTAATTCCTGAAGATGTTCGGGAAGTTTTTTGCGATGTTTGTGCCCATAGGATAATTCTTAAATCGCGCGCCGGTAAAGCGGAAGAGGTTTTACTGGAACTTATAGAGCACGTAAAAGTGCCTGACGGGGGTTTATAATGAAGCCTATAAAAACATCGCATGAGGTTTTGTAATGAAAATTGTTGTTGTAATTTTATGGGTATTAGCGGCTTTGGCACTGCATTTGTTTGGAAACCACCTGGGAACATTTGTGGTTCTGATAGTATCGGTCGTTGTGCCTTTGTTTTGTGGAATACTGGTTTTGATGGCAAGGGCATGGCTCCGGGTAACGATGGAAGCTGCTCCGGCCGAAAATTTTCGTAGGATCGAGGACAGCGATACACAATCGCCTGTAAGTTCCCTTGCTATTTCAGCTGGTCGGATACATTTTTTATTCAAAATTACCTGCACTTTAAGCTGCAAAAACAGTTTCACAGGCCAAACAGACACTACTATCTTCTCTCTTTCAAAAAAACAAAACCCCTTCACAATAAAATCCATCCACTGCGGAGCACTACATATAACCGCAAACAATTTTAAAATATCCGATCATCTTGGGTTGTTTTCACGACAGCTGTCCCTTGGGCTATTTCAGCAAAAAATAATCCTACCAACTGCTTATCCGTTTGACATTTTAATAACAAACACTGCTACATCCCCGGAAAGCGACGAATATTCCACCACTAAAGCGGGCATGGATGTGAGCGAAACCTTTGCCATTCGTGAATATCAACCAGGCGACCCTATCCGCAGTGTCCACTGGAAGCTTAGCGAAAAGTTAGACAAACCAATGGTGCGTGAATTTGGGTTGCCAATTGCAAATTCTGTTTTGCTTGTTTTTGCAGGAACTTCGGAGGAAATATCTGCCGACGGCTGGCATGCTTCGGCCGAAATGTTTTATTCCGCAGCTGTGGCATTAATAGAGAGCAGTGCAAATGCGATTTTGGCATGGCAAACCAAGAATGGACTATGTAAATACGAACTTCGCAACATAAAAGATGCGGAAGCGGCAATGCGCGAATTTTTTATAACCGTTGTCAAAGATGACTACCAGCTTCCCAACAATGACTTCGAACAAATTGTAGCAATAATCCCAGGCAACACCCCACAAATTTTATTTTCCTGAGGCAAGTATGATACAAATACCGCAAGAAAAAAAAACGACATCAGTTATTAGAAAAGTATGCGTGCCTGTTTTATTATTTATAAGCATAATGGGTACGCTTTTTAGCATGCTGCAAATTCCCTTTCTGCCACCCATTGTCCTGACCCAGCCTATTGAAAGTTTTCGCATTTTGGTAAATTTACTGTTTACAATTAGTGAGGGGCAGCAGGCGTATCAATATCAGCATTTTGCAGTTAGTGTTTCACCTGAAAATTACGTGTTTTATTCTTTTATAGCTTTGGCAATTATTTCGGTTTTGGTGAGTGCTTGCGCAATTTTGGCGACAAAATATAAATTTTTGGTTCTGGTTATCTTTGCAATATTAACCGGTTTGCAAATTTATTTTGGGGTATTCGCCGCCCCTGTGTGGAATATCTTGCTGTATGCAAGTCTTGCCGCAGCAATTTTACAAAAAGCAAACCTGCAGATTTTTTTTGGCGTATCTATTCCGGTAACCTTGATTGCCTTGCTGTTTTTTCCGGGGGCAAATCCTTTTTTGGCAGAATTATCAGAAGCCATCCGCGACCAATTTGGCCCGCAGCAAGAACGGCAAACCATCACAACTCAAACCCCGCAAGAAACCGCCGCCAATTATGAAGCTATCCAGCACCTGTATGAGCAAACCGCCAACCCAACTCAAAACGGCGGTCGGGAGTTAGCTATAGACCAATACGAACGTTTTGCAGGTTCGCAAATTGGCACGGCATTTGGCCAACGTTTATGGGTGTTGTGGCTTATTGGGCTGGCATTTGCGGTTGGTTTTTTGTTATGGCAACTAAATAAAATTATTGCCGCATATAAACGCAGGGCAATTTTTAATTCACCTGATGCCAACCTTGCCATAGACCACATGTTTAAACATTTGATACTTTGGTTTGCAACCTTTGGAATTGAACAAAAAAATACACCTTATGCTAAATATGAAATTGCCGATTTACTGCATGATAATGTGGGCTATCTTGAAATTGTGAACTTGTGGCAAAAAACTGTGTTCAGCAACCATCAAATGACGGAAGATGACAGAAAGCATATGTACTTATTTTTAACGGGCACGCAAGCGCAGTTGCTAAAGAATAAGAATCCATTAACGAAAATGCGCATTAGAATAAAATTATTTATGGCGGAGGTGCCAAGTGAAGAGTCTTAAAAATATATTATTAGTGCTATTTTTATTGATACTCCTTTTTTCCCAAACTGCCTGCCGTGTCCGCATTATCGAAACCATAATCGAAACTGAATACGAACCGACAGTACAAGCCCTGGCAGAACCTGAGCCTGAGCAGATCCACCTCGCTCCTGAGGAACTCGAAACCGAATACGAATCCGAACCGGAACAGGAGCAAGAAATAGAGCAAGAGCCCGTAGAAACCGCGCCGGAAATATCCCCCATTGCATACGTCCCTATCTATATAGAAACCCAAACAGAAGCGGAAACTCAAAACCCATCTTACGGCTATTTGGGTTATGAACCCCTTCTGGTAGCAACCCTGAGCCCGCCCGAAGAATACGAAACCGAATATATAACCATAGAAACCCCTAGTTACGCCCCGACTGAAACCACCCTTTACGACCAAGGCGATGGTACTTTAGGGTTAATTGTCGACCGCTATACGGGTGTGTTAAACCGCGGCCTTGGTTCTCTTTTTGAATGCCAGCGGGTGTATGTATATTTCGAACGACTTGCGGAATTTCACACTGTAAACCGTACATTTGCAGAACATAATTTGATAATTAATTCCGGTGGTTTTAACGCCGCTGCCCGCCGCGCAAACGATGCACTTATAGTTGATACCGACTGGATCGTAAGGCGCAACCCTGCTGTAATTATCCGCCTGGTGGATTCTACCATCCTGGGCGGCAGTATAACGGATACCACGCGAGCCGCGGCAATTAGAAACGAAATACTGTCGCGGGAAGGTTTTGAAAGTATTAGTGCTGTTCTTCATAGGCAGGTTTTGTTAATTTCCGAAGAGCTGATGACTTCCGACGAAGGCCAGCTAATTGCGAAGATAAGCATTGCCCATGTAATGTACCCGACACTATTTGAAGATATAAACCTTGCGAATGTTTACAGCCAAATAGTGGAAGCAGGAGGGCTGGATTATTCAATGGGAATTTTTGTTTATTAGGAACCGGTAGATTTGTATTTGCTCATTCCGAATCTAAACATCAGATAGCACGGTAACAGAAATACCGTTGCAAATATAGGCATGATTGCGTACAAAATACTCTCTTCCCGCCTGGTTAGGTATAGTAGCGGGTAATATTGCACCAGTGCAAGGGGAATTACAAATGTAAGAAACCGCAGAACTCCGTCGCCGTAAATACCGTAGGGCAGGCGGCCATGCTCCCGTGCGCCGCTGGTTAGGATATTCATAAATTCTAAGCCTTCTACTGTGAAGAACGCAACCGCGCCGTATAGCAAAAAAAAGCTGAAAAATAAAATCGTGCCGCAGATTATCATAAGACACATGACTAAGATGTTGTCGTACGTCCAAATTATGCCGCTTCGTGGTATGGCGTAGATTAGCATCCCTACTGCCTGGATAAGAATTGCCGTCCGCGCGGTGTTAATTTGGGATGAAAGAACTTGAAAAATAACGGAACGTGGGCGCACCAAAACACGGTCAAAGCCGCCATTGCCAAGCATTTCCGGGAAGCGGTCGAAACCGCGGCCAATTACTTCGCCCAGTGTGTAGGCAACTAGGATAATGGCAAAGCAAATTAGAACTTCTTCGTAGCCGAAGCCGCCAACGGAATCGAAGCGGTCAAAAAGGAAGTGTATGCCCAGGAATGTGCTGAAAGCCATTAGGAATTGTCCCATGGAACTGAAGAAAAGGGATGTTTTATACTGCATGTGGCTTTTCAGGTGCATTGCAAGATATTTACTGTACAGTTTCATATTGACCTCCATTGTGTATTAGACCTGTTCCAAAACCTCATTCCGGCGTCTGCGCGACAAATTTTTCGACATGTTGCGTCATCGCCTCCTAGCATATATTCTCCCGAATATGCGTCGTCGGCGATTTCTCGCATCTCAAAAAAATTTGCTTGCGCATTCACCGAAAGCAGGTTTTGGAACAGGTCCATTGAATTTGGTTAAGAACATCCGTCATTTGAGTTCTAGCAAAATGTGTCCAAAGCCTGTCTCTCAATAACGTGCTGGTGCTTTACCCGCCTTGTGCAATAACATGCTTTAATGCCCTATGCATCCACACACGGCCAATAAATACGAGTACCACAAGCCAAAACACCTGCAACGCAATACTCTGCACTAACTCCGCACCATAAATATGCCCGGCATAAATACGCAGTGGCATATCCCGCACCGCACCAAATGGCAAAACTTCCATTACCCGACGAATCCCCGCTGGGAAAAATGGTATTGGAAGAATACCTCCAGTTAAAAAATCCATGCCTATGGCAAACATCATACGCGTACCCGCGCTGCTTATCGTAAAAAACGCCGATACATAAACAAGCATGGTCATGCTAATTGCGACCATCATGCCTAAAAAAAGGGTCATAACAAACAACCCAAACTGCGAAAAACTACCAGGCAAAATAAGGCGAAAGGGTTCAGGCAAAATTAAAGCCACAACTAGAATTGGTATACAGCGTAGTGCCGCCATGGCCAAACGGTTGGCTGTGCTTGTTGTAAACCAACGGCTGTACAAATCCATAGGGCGCACCATATCATAGGATATGTGCCCGCTTTCTATAGCGTCAAAAATGCTGTAGTCATAAGCCCACGACATTGTTAACGCAAGAAACGCCTGCCCTATCCAAATATAAGATATCGTCTGCTGCAATGTCATTGGGAATGCGTCTGGGTTACTTTCGTAAAATGCCATGAAGCTGAGTATGAGCATAAATCCCCAGGCAAATTGCGTAAAAATACCACCCAATGCCGCCGCCCTATACTGGATGGAATTTACCAACCGTATACGGAACAATGCAACATACGGTTTTAACATTTGAATCCAAGCCAGACGCAGGGCTGAGTTTTTCATATTTGGTACTCCTTATACAGCGCGGCTACCATTTCCTCTGCGTTTGCGCCTTCAGGGGCGCGTGTCTTTAGCTCGTCTAAGCTACCGTCCAGTAAAATTTGCCCCTTGCCAACTAGGATAATCCGCTCTGTTAACGCTTCGATATCCTGCATGTCGTGGGTGGTTAGTAAAACCGTTGTGCCGTGCTGTGTGTTTAGCCGCTTAATAAATTGCCGTACCGCAATTTTAGATACCGCATCAAGCCCAATGGTTGGCTCGTCTAAAAATAAAATTTTAGGGCTATGAAGTAGACTTGCAACAATCTCGCAACGCATACGCTGGCCAAGGCTTAAGCTACGTGCAGGGGTTTTTAGAATTTCAGATAGCTCCAAAATTTCTACAAGTTCATCTAAATTGTTTTTGTATGTGGTTTGGTCAACTCGGTAAATATCACGGATAAGTTCAAAGCTATCAATGATGGGAACATCCCACCACAGTTGACTGCGCTGGCCAAACACTACGCCAATTTCCCGTACATGGGCAACACGATTTTTCCATGGCGTTCGACCATTTATATCACAAACGCCACTATCGGGGGTTAGCACGCCGCACATTATTTTTATAGTGGTGCTCTTCCCTGCCCCGTTTGGGCCTATGTAACCCACCATTTCCCCATCCGCAATAGTAAAGGACACATCCTTTAACGCATGCACCCATTCATATTCACGCGAAAAAAGAGCCTTTACGGCCCGACCAAAACCAGCTTGACGTTTTGCAACGCGAAAGGCTTTGCTAAGGTTCTGCACTGTAATCATTACTGCCTCCTTCATCTAACTGGGGCTCTGCCCCAAGTCCTGCCGCTACAGCGTTTCAGGACGGGAAACGTTCGCTACGCTCACTATCCTTTTCAAGGCCCGCTTCCGCTTCCTTCGGGAACATTTGCATAGCTCCTGTTCTAAATACCACCCATTTACCAAGGACGTAGTTGCCAACTACAACCAGCCCCATCGTGCATATTTTCATAATCGTGCCACTGAAACCAAGCACATCTACCAACAGCAGCAAAAGTGCAGTTTCTAATACATACGTTCCGATTCGGGTGCCAAAAAACATTGTAATTTCCTTTATAACAAAGGAGGTCCCCCACCCTTTTGACCTGAATACAAAAATTTTATTTGCAAAATAGGCAAATAAAATGCCTGTCGCATGGGAAATTAAGTTGGACACAATTGTACCAACACCAAAGTAAACAGGCAAGACAAAAAAAACAAAACTTATTAGAGTTGTTAATGCACCAACAATTAAATAACTGATGGTTTCTCTGTTTATATATTTAGACAAAGCGTTTTGTAAGCTCTGCCAAAAACAAATCCTCATCAAGTGGTAGCTCTACGGTTTTACCAATCCATGAAGATAGATGCATTGCGTTAGAAATGGTTAGGCCGTTAATTCCTTCTTCGCCTTTTGCAAAAAGTTCGCCTTTGCCATTGATTTTATCAACAAACGCTGCAAGCACGCCATTGTGAAAGCTTACATCTTTTGAGCAATCTATTACGATACGCTCGGCTTTTGGAAACCCAAAAGCAATTTTATTTACACGATTAAACTCACGCTCAGACATTTCTAGTTTGTAGTGGACAAGTTCGTCGTTTTCGTATACTAGCTTACCTAGGTCGCCTGTAATTTCGAAACGGTTTGTACCGGGGCAATCGGCAGTGGTTGTTACAAAGGTGCCTGTTGCGCCATTTGCGTACTCTACGTATGCGGTAACGTCGTCTTCAACTTCTATGTCATGCCATTTGCCGTTGTGGGCAAATGCGGTAATTTTTGTTGGCATTCCGCATATCCACTGCCATAAGTCCAGGTTATGCGGGCACTGGTTAATTAAAACGCCGCCGCCTTCACCTTTCCAGGTGGCACGCCAGCCACCCATGTCGTAGTAAAATTGACTGCGGTACCAGTCGGTTATTATCCAGGATGTGCGCTTTAGCTCGCCCAGTTCGCCGTTTTGTATCATCTCGCGCATTTTTTGGTATATGGGATTGGTGCGATGCTGATACATTATTGCAAACACAACGTCGGATTTGGCGGCTTTTTTATTCATTTCCCGTACATTTTTTGTAAAAACACCAGCGGGTTTTTCTATTAGAACGTGGATATTTTTGTCCATTGCTTCCATGGCAATTATCGGGTGGTCGTAGTGTGGGGTGGCAACGATAATTGCATCAACAGTACCACTGTCCATCAGTGCCGTTGATGTTGTAAAGGCTTGCAGGCCTTTTTCTTTCGCCCAGTCGCGGGCGGCTTGGTCAGTGTCAGAAATGGCGGTAAGTGTTGCACCGGGGATTTTACCCTCTAAAATATTATTAGCATGGGTTTTGCCCATTAAGCCGCATCCTATAATTCCTAAGCGTATCATTATGCTAAACCCCGCTTCTTTAAATTATTAAAACTTGTTTGCAGGCATGTGAACGGGTCTAAAACATAAGCGTCATCCTGCTCTACCATGGCGTATTTTACGCCTGCGGCAGTGGCAGCTTCAAAAATAGCGTCCCAGTTTAGGTTGCCCTCCATTACTTCTGCCATGCGTTGTTCCCCGTCTACAATTGCAAAATCTTTTAAGTGGATAACATCCACACGGCCTGCCAGTTTTTTAATCCACAAAGCAGGGTCTGCGCCGCCTGCTTGTATCCAGTATGTGTCAAGGGTGAAGCCAGCATCGGGAAAATTATCAGCAAGGTAATCCATGCCTGTTTTGCCCCCAACTCTGAAAAATTCGAATGCGTGGTTATGGTACATGAACTGCATCCCGGCGGCTTTGATGGCTTTTGCGGCGGGCAAGAAGTCTTTGATGAAATTGCCAAAGCCTTCGAAAGAGCGGCTGTATTCGCCAGGTACTGAACCAAGGCCAATATATCTGCAACCCAAGGTTTTGTGGTCTTCGATTAGTTTTTGATAGTCGTTTTTGATGCGGTCGGGTGGGTTATGGGTAATTGCAATTTCTAAATTACTGGCCTTGCATACTTCCGCAACTTCGGAAGCGGGAATTGCTTGACTTATGCCGGAAATTTGTACGGTTTTATAGCCCATTGCAGCCACTTTTTTAATGGTTTCGGCAAAGTCTTTGCTGGTTTGGGTGAAGTCCCGTGCGGTGTAGAGTTGCGCGCCTATTTTCATAATTTTCCTCCCTAGGGGTTAGTCCGAAGATGTTTGTATTGGTTTCATCATAAAAAAAATTGATACAATGCACGAAATGCACCAAAATGTCATGGAAGAGCTCCTTTAATTTTATCTTCCAAACATGTTCACTTGCGCTTTTCGTCTTTATCACTTTCTATTTTAGCTTGTATACTATTAATTTCAGGTCTAAGATACATTAAAAATTTTTTAATGCTTTCCAAGGTTTTAACGTTTGGGTTTGTAAACATTAAAGGAGAATGACATTGATTTTTAAACTCCTTGCCCAAAATTGTCTTTTTGCCACTACCCATACATTTTTCCCAATTTTCATTGCACTTTCCGCAAGGACTTGCAAACGACCAAATCGCATTTCTAAATTCGTCATCTGCTGAATCGCTGCCTTCAAAGTCGCATGAATTGAGCCAAAACGTCCAAGGGCCGACGCCGCCGATATCGCCGTTAAATGTCACATAACCAATGCTGTTGCCAACAATCCCCCCAACAGCACCATTCCATCCTCCATAACCACTTTCGGAAGCATTATAATCAAGCCATATTTCGTTCTCACGTAAAAAAGCGACAAAATTCAATGCATTTTCTAACGAATCGCCTTTGATTTTGTTGCGAATTCTATCTTCAATAGTAGGCGCGGTACTTCCACTGTTCTGCTTAGACATGGTTTTTTCCCTTTCACACTAAGAAGCTATACGCATGGTTTGCAATATCGTATTGGCGAGGCGTTTTTTCGATAGTTTTCGTTACTGATGACGCCGCGTGCCCAAAGGCACGCAAGGAAGAAGTAACGGGAAATAGCTGGAAAACGACCGTCAAGACAATGTTGCAAATCCATGCGTAGGCTTCTAAGCCTCCCAATTATGATACACGTCCTGAACATCATCCTCGTCGTCCAGCAGTGCAAGTAGCTTATTCATGCCTTTTAATTCCTCCGGTGTGGTAAGTGTGGTGTATGTTTGCGGCAACATTGTAACTTCTGCCGCTACCATAGGTATTTTCGCATTCTCCAGTGCCTCACGCACAGCGGAAAAATTCTCCGGCGACGTTAAAATTTCGTATCCGTCTTCTTCGGTAACAAAATCGTCGGCACCTGCGTCGGCAGTAAGCAACATCAGCTCCTCTTCGTCCATGCCGCAGTCGGTTTCAACCATTATTTGCCCAACTTCGTTAAACATAAACGAAACGCAGCCTTGTGTACCCATGCTTCCGCCGCCCTTTGTAAAGGCGTTTCGTACATTTGCCGCGGCGCGGTGGCGGTTGTCTGTTAAAACGTTAACGATAACTGCCACGCCATTTGGGCCGTAGCCTTCGTATGTTACAGCATCGTAATTAACCTGATCCATATCACCTGCGGCTTTTTTTATGCTGCGCTCGATAGTATCGTTTGGCATGTTTTCTGCTTTAGCTTTTGCAATTGTGTCACGTAGGCGGGTGTTCGAAACAGGATCGCCGCCCCCGCCATGTTTTACAGCCATTGCAAGTTCACGCCCTATGCGTGTAAAAATACGACCGCGAGCCGCGTCGTTTTTCTCTTTTCTGTGTTTGATGTTTGCAAATTTAGAATGTCCGGCCATTTTTCTTCCCTTCTAAGATCTTGGGGTCTTGCCTCAAACCCTATAAACTTTAATTTTTTTTGCTTACTATATATAGTGCGCACTCTACGCGCTTTTTTTGCAGTTCGCAACTGATTTTGTCCGGCGTTAAAATATTGCCGTGGCTATGGTATGCGTTTGCCATACAGCCGCCACTGCAATAATAACGTGCCCAGCAACTTGCGCACTCCGGTTTGGCAAAAACATTGCATTTTGCAAAGTCTGCAATAAGTTCTTGCTTTATAACTCCTGTGTCCAAATCGCCAAGGCGAAATTTTTCGTTCCCCACAAATTGGTGGCAGGGATACAACTGCCCACTGGGGGTTACCGCCAGGTATTCCGAACCTGCTCCACAACCTGTAACACGTTTTGCAAGGCATGGGCCGCCTTTTAAGTCCATCACAAAATGGAAAAAGTGAATATCTTCGCGGGCTAACAATGCGTCTGCCAAGTTTTCATACTCTTCGAAAAGCTCTGGCAAATCTTCTTCCCTTAAGGAGTAATCAGCCTCTGGTGGTGCGACAACAGGTTCTACGGAAATATGCTTAAACCCGGCATTTGCAAGGTGCATAACATCTGCGACAAAGTCTTTATTATGACGGGTAAACGTACCACGTACATAATAATTTTTATGGTCGCGAGAATCCGCCAAAGCTTTTACCTTTGGATAAATATGTGCGTAACTGCCGGTACCGTCATGTCGCACACGCATTTTGTCATGTACTTCGGGGCGGCCGTCTAGGCTCAGGACTACGTTATCAAAATTTTCGTTAATAAACTCATGGTCATTCTCTGTTAAAAGCGCGCCGTTTGTGGTTAGCGTAAACCGGAATTTTTTCCCTGCCTCTTCTTCCCGTTTGCGCCCATAGGCAACAAGGGCTTTTACAGTATCAAAATTTAGCATTGGCTCGCCGCCAAAAAAGTCTACTTCCAAGTTGCGACGGTTGCCTGAATGCTTAATTAAAAAGTCCAAGGCTTTTTTGCCAACTTCCAGTGGCATAAGCCCCTTGTCGATACTGTCTACATTATATGTGCCATCCCCAGCAAAGCAGTAATTACACCGCAAATTACAATCGTGAGCCATATGCAAACAAAGGGCTTTAACAACCGGGTTGCGCCCTTGCATATGTGCGAGTAATGCTTCTTGATTCTCTGGCGTAAAAAGTTGTTTTTTTTCTATAAGTTCGCGTATGGTCTTTTGTATTTCCGATAAATTTTCATGTGGCGCGTCAAGTAGTTCCTGGGGGTTTGTGGCTTTAATCGCAGAAAGGGCCGCATCATCTACTTGATGGAGAGAGCCGCTGCCCACATCCAAAACTAGATTGCGACCCTTAACTGAAAAGCAGTGATTACTCACTTTCACAAACCTGATTCGCTACTGTGCACGAGGTTTTGCAAGCGGATTGACAGGATGTTTGGCATTCGCCACATCCCATTGGTTTTGTGTTCTCTTCGGCAAGATTGCCGGCAACAATTGTTTTAATCATTTTATACATTCCTTTCGGGTATTGTTGTAACTTTCTTCTTAACTGTTGCGGTTATGTTTACATAATAACCTCGATCTTCCTACATGTCTAGTATATTTGAGGTTTTACACAGTGGCGGATTTCATGCACAAAAATTTACTGCCCATAAGAGGCATTCTCTCCGTGTTTACGAAAATAATGTTTATCCAACAATTCCTGCGCAAGCGGCGTAGTATTTGGCATTAGTTTTTTTGTATGATACGCCATTTTAGCCACTTCTTCTATTACAATGGCATTCTCTACAGCTTTTAGCGGGCATGGTCCCCAGGTAAACGGGCCATGATTTTTTACAACTACCGCCGGTATGGCGTTTGGGTCTATCTTTTTAAAGGTTTCTACAATCACATTTCCGGTTTCGCCTTCGTAATGTTGTGCAATTTCTGCTTCGGTTAACGCACGGGTGCATGGAATTTTTCCATAAAAATAATCTGCATGCGTAGTACCGTACGCAGGAATGCTACTGCCTGCTTGAGCAAAAATTGTCGCCCAAGTAGAATGAGTATGCACCACACCACCGATATCTGCAAAAGCCTCATACAAACGCAGGTGGGTTGCTGTGTCGGAAGATGGTTTACCACCTTCTTTTACCTCACCATGCATATCCACAACCACCATATTATCAGGCGAAAGTTCGTGGTAAGGGACACCGCTTGGCTTAATTACAACCAACCCACGCTCCCTATCAATACCGCTAACATTGCCCCAAGTTAGGGTTATTAGACCGTATTCCATCAACTGCATGTTAGCGGTGTATACTTGTTTTTTTAACTTTCTTAACATGGCTTACTCCTTATAATGGCTTGCTTCGTTGGGCTAGAGCCCACCTTACAATGGCGCGGTGCACGGGTTTACGCAAACGGGTTCTCGCCACAATATGGCAAGCACGCAGGCTGGTTATACGCAACATCTTCTATGCCAAGCATTTTTAACGCACTAAACACAGCTTTACCAACATGCCCATAGCCCATTGCCGCATGATGCGGATATTGCTTAGCAATTAAAACATGGCGATAAAAACGTGCCATTTCTTCTATTGCAATTACGCCAATGCCGCCAAAAGATTTCGGATCCATTTTTAGTGTTTCGCCCTGTGCAATGTATGAACGAAGTTTACAGTCAGCTGTAGACTGCAACCTAAATAATGTGATGTCTCCACTCTTTAGAACGCCTTCGAGGGTGCCCCGGGTGATATCCGGGTCGCCATCCGGCTCAAGCAGACGCTTCATTATAAGCTGATATTTCATTTCCGCGCCTTCAAGATGACAAATAGGGGTGTTTCCGCAGTGGAAGCCCATAAACAAGTCGGTTGGCTTATACTTGCCAATAGTGGCTTTGTTTGCTTCGTACATATCATGCGGCACAGAGTTATTGATGTCAAGCAAAGTTGGAGGCAAGCTTGTGGCACATGTTAAAATGTATTCGCTAAGCGCGCCATATAGGTCTGTTTCACAAGCAACTGGAATGCCACGGCCTGTAAGGCGACTGTTTACATAGCATGGCACCATACCAAATTGTGTCTGAAATGCAGGCCAGCATTTGTTGGCAAAAGCAATATATTCCGACGCACCAATATTATTTTCTGCCCAATCTTCAAGGGTAATTTCAAGTTGCGCAAGCCTCGACAGGATGCCGGCTTGTTTGTTACCAACACCAAGTTCTGCCGCCATGTCGGCAACAACTTTTTCTATACGAGAATCATTTGCGTTTTCGTTAAATTTGGCATAAAGATCCAGTTCGGAATTTTCTTGAACTTCTACACCAAGGTCAAACAATGGCTTGATAGGTGCATTACATGCTAGAAAGTCAAATGGGCGAGGACCGAAGCCAAATATTTTTAATTTTTTAAGGCCAATAACAATTTTTGCCACCGGGTAAAATTCGCCAACCATCTTTGCAACTTCTGCCGGTGTGCCTACTGGGTATTCGGGTATGTACGCCCTAATGCCCCTAAGCCCAAGGTTATAAGACGCGTTTAGCATTCCGCAATAAGCGTCGCCACGGTCGCTTGCTAGACCAGCCGTGGTCTCTTCTGCCGCAGCAACAAACATTGTGGGGCCGCAGAATTTTTGCGCTAGCATTGTTTCCGGGCCTTCTGGCCCAAAGTTGCCAAGGTAAACAACAAGTGCATTACATTCGGCAGTTTTAAGTTCTGTCAAAGCTTTTAGTACATCGTTTTCGTTTTCGATAGTTGTTAAAATTTCTGTAACGGTCAAATTTGCCTTTTTCATTTCCGCTACAACAGCAGCGCGGCGTTGCTCGGATAAAGTTATCGGAAAGCAGTCGCGGCTAACAGCAACAATGCCAAGTTTTACCGTTGGTACATTTTTCATTACAAACACTCCTCTTAAATTTTGTAATTTTTCACGCATAATTTACTATGACAAAATCTTAGACTTTTTTCTATTGTAATATCAAAACATAAGGATTGCAAGCATTGAATCTGTGTGTCATAATGTCGGTATAAGTTCACGTTTTAAAAGTTACAGTGTTAAAAAGGTGATTGAATGAACTCTCCACACAAAGTCCTTATGACATTAATGGGCATGGAAATTGGCGGCGCAGAAACTCATGTGCTGGAACTTAGCAAAACCCTTAAGCGTATGGGTTTAGATGTGCATGTTGTAAGTAATGGCGGCGTATATGTTTCTGAACTTGAAGAGTGCGGTATAAAACATTACCGCGTTCCTTTGCACAATAAGCAGTTTATTAATGTCTTTTCATCTTACCGTGCGTTGCGTAAAATTATTTTAGACAATGACATACAACTTGTACATGCCCATGCACGCATTCCGGCGTTTATTTGCGGCCTTTTGCAAAAACGGCTAAAGTTTAAACTTGTAACAAGTGCCCATTCAGACTTTTCTGTTGCTTTTCCATTTAACTTACTCAGTAATTGGGGCGACAGAGTTTTGGCGGTTTCCGAAGACATTAAAGATTATTTGCTTGCAAACTATAATATAGAAGAAAAAAATGTTACCCTAACCATAAACGGCATAGACACAGATAAATTCGCCCCAAATGTAGATACATCCGATATCGAAGATGAATTTGGGTTTTCTAAAGATTCTTTCAAAATTGTGTGCACAAGCCGAATGGATAAAGACAGTAGCCTGCCGCCATACATGATGGTAGAGGTTGCGGAAGCCGTGGCTAAGGATAAACATGTTGAAATAATTTTGGTAGGCGATGGCGAATTTTTTGAAGATATAAAAAATAAAGCCGAAGCGGTTAACAAAAAAATTGGACGCAAGCTTATATACGTGACCGGCAGTCGCACAGATGTAAACAAATTTTTATCCATAGCAGATATTTTTGTAAACGTAGCCCGTGCCGCAATGGAAGCTATGGCGGCGGGCACCCCTGTAATTTTAGCCGGTACCCGCGGGTATATCGGTATTTTTAATGGATCCACAAAAAATAGCGCAATTGAAACAAACTTTACATGCAGGAATTGCGGGGAAACTACTTCTGTCAAACTTTTGCATGATATAAAAACCCTTATGGCTATGGAAAAGTCTGAACGCATTTTGCTTGGTGAGTTTTCTCGTAGTTTAATATGTAATGAATATTCACTGGAACGTATGGCCCGTGACGCAATTATGGTATACGATAATGTCTTTATGCCGCAAAAACCTGTTAACATAGTAATTTCAGGCTATTATGGTTACAACAACAGCGGTGACGATATTTTGCTAAAGTCCATTGTGGAGAACCTTCGTACCTACAGAAAAGACCTTAGCCTAACTGTGTTGTCCTTAAAACCAAAAGAAACCCGTGCGCAATTTCATGTAGATGCAGTGCATCGCTTTAATTTGCTTGCGGTTTTTTTGCGTTTACGCAAGGCACAGCTGCTAATCACCGGCGGCGGCAATCTTATTCAAGACGAAACAAGTACCCAGTCACTTTTATATTATTTGTGGGTTATTAACACCGCGCGTTTTCTTGGGGCGAAAAATATGCTGTATTCTAAAGGAATTGGTCCCGTTAGCCGCCGTGGCAATATTGCCCGTGTGCGTAAATCTATCGACAGAGTAGACCTTATAACCCTGCGGGAAGATAGTTCCTTTGACGTACTAAAGCAAATTGGCATAACAAAACCGCAAACCTACGTAACGGCAGACGCCGCTTTCGCACTCCCTATGTCCCGTGATCATGATTTGAATTTGCAGGACCTGGGGGTAAACAGACCGTTTTTTTGCGTTGCTATTAGGCCATGGGGAAATAACCCACCTAACTTAGAAGCACAGGTAGCCATTTTTGCAGACCATCTTATAGAAATCTATGGCTATCAGGCCGTTTTTGTACCAATGCGGCCGGACCAGGACAACGAAATTTCTCGCCGGGTAATTTCACTAATGAAGCATAAAGGAATTTTCCTTGACATCCCTCCTAAAGACCATAACACAAGTCGAGTTGTTTTGCGCCAGGCGTCATTTGTTGTGGGTATGCGCTTGCATGCACTAATATATGCTATGGAAAATGGCGTTCCCGCAATTGGTCTCGAATACAACACAAAAATACGTGCTTTTATGGAAACCATGGGCCAAAAGTGGCATATACCCGTTGAGGAAACCAAGGCAGATACTTTAATGCAATTTGCAAAAGAAATTCATGCCGACAAAGATGAAATTTCTAATGAAATATTTGAAGCAAGTAACCGATTGCGAGAACTTGCAGTACGTAATGCAGAACTATGTATGACTTTGATAGAGGAGTAAAACAAATGACCCATGCCGAACTTGCGCAAGCCGCCATAATAGCAAAAAGCAATTCATACTCCCCATACTCTAACTTCCAGGTAGGGGCAGCTTTACTTGCCAAAAGCGGTAAAGTGTACACCGGTTGTAATATCGAATCCGCTGCGTATTCCCCTACAAACTGTGCCGAGCGCACGGCATTGTTCAAAGCTGTATCGGAAGGAGAACGGGAATTTTCAGCCATTGCCGTAGCCGGCTCACCCATAAATGGTGAACCGGATTACTGCTTTCCATGCGGCGTATGCAGGCAAATGCTAAAAGAGTTTGCCCAAGACAACATGGAAGTTGTTATCGTTAAAGCTGAAAATGATTATAAAGTATTATCACTTGGGGAGCTGTTTCCTCATAGCTTTGGAGCAGGTGATTTAGAACCTGTGTTCAATAATGGGATGTGCAGGGAGCGTGCAAATGGCGTAATATACAAGGAACCGCCGACGACGCATACTGGAAGTAGTCTGCTAGGAGGCGGTGACGCAGTAGATTGCGTCATTTGCGCGCTATCTGCGCATCAGCTTATTGAACACAGGTTCTCAGTATGATGTACGATATTCTAAACAAAAAAAAGCAAGCAAAAGAACTTACCACACATGAAATTAACGCAGTAATACAGAGCCTTGACAAGGTGCCGGATTATCAAATATCAGCACTGCTTATGGCAATTTGCATAAATGGTATGACCCCGCGGGAAACTGCCGACCTTACCATGGCAATGGCAAACTCCGGCGAAATGTTAGACCTCTCATCAATTAAAGGCAAAACCCTTGACAAGCATTCTACCGGAGGGGTTGGCGACAAAACAACATTTATTGTTGCGCCAATTATGGCGGCTTTAGGTTTTCCCATGGGGAAAATGAGTGGACGTGGTCTTGGCCATACAGGGGGGACAATAGATAAGCTGGAATCTATCCCCGGTTTTAATACTAATTTGTCTACCCACGATTTTATTAATATTACAAAAAAACATGGCCTGTGCATTTCTGCCCAAACGGGAAATCTAGCACCGGCAGATAAAAAAATTTACGCTTTACGAGATACTACTGCAACCGTAGACAGTATCCCACTTATTGCCGCCAGTATAATGAGCAAAAAACTTGCCGCAGGTGCTGAATATATTTTACTTGATGTAAAAACCGGCAGCGGCGCGTTTATGCAAAATGTATCAGACGCACGCGAACTTGCCAAAGCCATGGTAGACATTGGCAACAGCTGCGGCAGGAAAACAGCCGCAATTATCACAGACATGTCTGCGCCTTTGGGTAATACAATCGGCAATTCTTTAGAGATAGAAGAAGCGATAAAATTACTAAAAGGCGACAAAAATATCCCGGACGACTTATGGGAAATAAGCATATCACTTTCTGCGCATCTTTTGCACATGGCGGAAGGCATCCCTCTGACAGAATGCCACACTAAAGCAGAAGAAGTAATAAAAAATGGTAAGGCACTTAAAAAATTTGCAGACATGGTGGAAGCCCAAGGCGGCGATAGAAATTATATTGAAGGCGAAAAAACCATACCCTATAAATCTGTTGTACCTATTATTTCTTCTTGCAATGGTTATGTAGGTGCCATAGATACCGCGGGAGTAGGCTTAGCCGCCATGAAGCTTGGTGCAGGGCGGCAAAAAATGACTGATACAATATGTTACGAGTCGGGTATAGTAATGAGTGTTAAGCTAGGTGACTATGTAGAAAAAGGTCAAACAATGGCAACTCTTTATTCTAATCTTCATAATAATGTAGACGATGCGGAGGTTAAAATGTTAAACTCTATAACAATTAATAAAATAAAGCCATCAATTCCACCGTTGATATATGAAACGATTGGATTGTAATAATACACCTGCCCCAAAAACTCATTCCGATGCCTGCGCGACAAATTTTTCGACATGCTGCGTCATCGCCTCCTAGCATATATTCTCTCGAATATGCGCCATCGGCGATTTCTTGTATCTGAAAAAAATTTGCTCGCGCATTCACCGAAGGCAGGTTTTGGAACAGGCCTAATATAAAAAGGATGTGATTACAATTAACAAGCAATTCCCTCGAACAGATGTAGCTGGAGTATCCTTGTCTCGTATGCTTATTGGTACGAATTGGATGTTGGGATGGAGCCATCAAAGCCCCGCCGCAGATGCAAGAATAAAGGAAACTTTTAGCCGAGCGCAGGACTTTTCCCCTATTTTAAGCGCGTACCTATCCTATGGTATTGACAGCTTAATGGGGATTATTGGCGAAATACCACTTATTCAAGATGGTATAAATTACACGCAGGAAAAAACGGGCAAGAAAATTCATATCATCGACACCCCTATTATTAATGTAGATGACTCACCCGAAGCGCGTAAAGAAGCCGAAGCCACGATAAAACGCAGTGCGAAAGCCGGTGCTACATTTTGCCTGCCACACCATTCCAGTGTAGAAAAATTGGTTGATAAAGGCAGGGCCGAAATTAAACGTCTTGGCGACTACACTGCCATGATACGCGACGCAGGTATGATACCTGGCCTTTCTGCCCACATGCCGGAAATTATTGTTTATGCCGACGCTAATGAATACGATGTTGAAACGTATATCCAAATTTTTAACTGCATGGGTTTCCTTATGCAGGTTGAAGTGGAAACCGTGGCTTCAATTATCCACAATGCAAAAAAACCTGTAATGACCATAAAATCTATGGCCGCAGGACGCGTTACGCCATACATTGGCCTTACATTTAACTGGAATGCACTGCGCGAAAAAGATTTAGTTACCGTAGGATGCTTCACAGAAGCAGAGGTACATGAAGATGTTGAAATCTCTTTTGCCGCGTTTGAAAAACGCTTTCCCGAGTTGGAAAAAAGAGCAAGCCCTAACCAGAAGCAGGCTGCTTTTGGCGATCAGTAAAAGTGAAGTAAAGTTAGAAAGGGGCACAGCCCCATAAAAATAAGAGGAGCGATTAACATGTTATGGAGTAAAAGTTTTGAAACCGGAAATGAGCTTGTGGACGAGCAACACAAAGAAATTTTCCGTCTAGTGCAGCAAGTACTTGATGCAGACGCCTTTGCAAACAGAAAAGCGCAAATTGAAACTGCTTTGGACTTTTTGAGCGGTTACGCAGTTCGTCACTTTGCAAGTGAAGAAGCCCTGATGGCCGAATCAAATTACCCAGCGTTTGAAGAGCACAAGGCCCAACACGATAGTTTTGTCAAGGAAGTTGTCGCTTTTATGGAGCGTGTTAAAACAGAGGGCGGTACCATTTCTATTAGCGAAACAATTAATAACTTTGTTATTGAATGGCTTAAAGAACATATTATGGACAGAGACAAAGCAATGGCCGACCATTACAAAGGCTGGCAAGTATCCAATTAAGAACCTGCCGGATGTTTTATTACAGAAGGTTTTAAAAGCTATACGCATGGATTTACAACACCGTCTTGACAGTCGTTTTCCCGCCATTTTCCGTTACTTCTTCCTTGCGTGCCTTTGGGCACACGATGTTGTCAGTAACGAAAACTATCGAAAAAACGCCTCGCCAATACGATATTGCAAAACCATGCGTATAGCTTCTTAGAGAGGATTAGGCATGTACCATATTATCGCAAACCCGGTTGCTGGGCAGGGTCTAAGTTTAACAAAACATCTACCTCAGTTAGTTGCCATGTTTGATAAATATAATTTGGAACACACTCATCATATAACACAGAAAGCCAACCATGCATACGAACTTGCTAAGCAGCTATGTCAAAAATATCAAGAATATCAAGAATGCCCACGGACAGGTATCATCGGCATTGGCGGCGATGGCACTATTCAAGAAATTGTAGCAGGGATGGTAGATGCATCCCCCACGGGCACAAAGCTTCCCCTACCCCTTGGTGTTTTCCCAGGTGGCAGCGGAAACGACTTTGCTATGGCAATTGAAGGTGGCAAAAAATCTTTAAAAAAGAAGATTAAAAAAGGAATATTAGTAGAAGGATTTGTGGATAGAATTTACAAGCAAAACTTGCGCACAGTGGATCTTATTACTGCAAACGGCGAAGCTTATTTAGTTGCGGGCAACATTGGTATAGATGCGCGTATAGTACATGATGCACTTAAATTGAAAGCAAAATTTGGCGGACAAGCCTACCTTGTAGCCGCCTACAAAAGTATAATCAATCATAAAAACATACCAATGACATTGTTAATTGATGGTAAAACTATAAAAAAAGAATTTACTCTTGTGGCAATTTGCAACAACAATACCTATGGCGGCGGCCTTCCTATTGCGCCCTCCGCTAAATATGACGACGGCAAAATTACCCTTTGCATGGTAGACGGAATGAGCCGCCTAAAACTTGGGGTGCTGTTCCCTTCCCTTCTATTGAAAAAGCATGTACATTTAAAAGCCATAAATTTCATAGACTGCGAAGAAGTAGAAATCACCATACCTTCGGAAACTCTATGCTTAGACGGCAACCTATCCCCACAAGAAGGCATACTCCACTTTAAAATTTTGCCACAAGTATTGGATGTGTTTGCGTGAACCATTATTTTATAGAAAATTCGGCTCTTTTGACCAACGAAAGGGAGCTTGAACTAGAAATTTTTGATAATATAAAACTAAGATTTTTAACCAATAATGGTCTGTTTTCTTGTGATAAGATAGACGATGCGTCAATTACGTTGCTAAAAAATATGCCTAATTTAAAAGGGCATTTGCTCGATTTGGGCTGCGGGTATGGCACTTTGGGTATAGCCTTGGCAAAAAAAAATAAAGAGTTAAACATTACGATGGCCGACATTAACGGCATTGCCCTAGACTACGCACGGAAAAATGCAAAATTAAACGGCGTGCAGGCAAATTTTATACTCTCCAATAGTTTTACAAATATAGCCGACATCTTTAATAATATCGTGTTAAATCCCCCTATACATGCCGGGAAAGAAACCATGTACCGCATGTACGAAGAATCCGCAAAACATCTAACCCCAGGCGGGTCGTTATTTATTGTAATTCAAAAAAAACATGGCGCGGAAAGTACCATTGTAAAATTGAATGAAATTTTTAAAAATGTTGAAATTTTGCACAAAAAAAAGGGATGCTTTGTTATACAAAGCACCACCGTTTAACCATTTCACCTTAATACCCCAACCAAAATCATTCGCGAATTAGCGGCGTCATTCCTGCATGTAGACAGCGTTATAAACCTGTCGTCCGGGGTAACTTCAATATCATTATAATGCAGAGCCACTCTGCGTACATAATCAATAAAATACTCTCTGTCTTCATACGTGTCAAAATGGCGTCCGTAAACAACCCGGTCGTTATTGCGTATTATTGCAAAAGCAAATATCTCAAGTACATAAGTTTCAAAGGGTAAAAATATATATCCCACGCGATTTTCATCAAAAAACGCGCGGTCATTAAACTCCCTTAGCGTACCAAACATACTGCCATTACGCATGTGATGACCATATACCAGGGTATGAAAATCTGAAAAATCGTAACAGTTGCGATAGTCCATAAAAACCGTACCAGCAGGTGAAAACACATGATTAATATCGCGGTTCAAATAAAAACTATTGTCATTTGTTTGTACAAAAGGGTGATCCACATCTGTGCCCGGCACAGACACCCAGCCAACTACATTTGGGTGGGTACCCTGCAAATCCAAAATGCTTTGATTTACAATAGGTGGACGATGTGCCATTTGCACAACAGCCAAATCCGTAATATCATCTTCAATAACTTGCCAGGGCTGTGGGGTTGGTCTATACACAATCAATTGCTTATACAGTTCCTGCTCCTGCGCACGGTGGCTGTAAATATCCCACAGCCTGTAACCGCTGTACCCAATTACTCCAAGCAAAACCATAACCGAAGCCATTAGTATAGTTTGCCTAAAACTCACTGCACCGGCTCCCTTCTTGTCTTATGACTTATAAAAAGTATACCCATAAGCAGCAAACTTGATGCCGACATAAGAAATATCCAAAGCGCAGGGTTACTATTATCACCCGTTTGCGGGCTTTCATAATCGGTATCTTGGTCGGTTGGCGGATCTGTTATTACCTCATCAGGAGGCGTATCCGGGGGTAGCGGAGGAGGTTGTAGCGGAGGATGTGAAGGGTCGCCTACATTATCCCAAGGAGGTGGAGGCGGAAGTGGCGTTTCATGTCCCGGGGCATCCGGCTGGTGTTGATCCGGTGGTGGATCCTGTGGGTCCCGTGGTGGGCGTGTTCCGCCGCCACCACCTCCGCCGCCACCTCCGCCGCCGCCACCATCGTTTCCGGTGTCATTGCCAGTATCATTTTCATTTTCGGGCGTAAGTCTAAAACGTACAACAAATGGATCGGGATACATGTATATCTTTTCGCCATCTTCGTCTCTAATAACTATCCAGTAAGAACCATCATTCAAAATAAATATTTGCACAATCCGGAACTCTTCGTGCAAGTAAAATCCAGGACGTACACCACCTACAACGCGTACTTCAAACTCAAAAAACCCAGGTCTGTCAAATACAATGGGGCCAAGCATTACATGGTTTGTACCCGTAATTGAAAACGTAGTGCTAAAAATGTTGTTGTTAATCGGCTCAAAAGTATAGTGAAGCGTTTCACTGGAAGGCGCAGTTTGGTGTATAGGCAAATGAACACTTACCGGTGCAAAAACGTTTGAAATATCGTATTCATCTGCATTAACCGTTTGCGAAAACGCCATGCTAAGCAAAAACACAACCCCAACAACGGCAACACTTTTTTTACCTAAGAAAATGACGCACACAAGCAAAATTGCCAAAACTATAAAAGACATAACCGCAATTTGCCCCCAATCTCCAAGTTGAGCCCACAAGTCAGGCAAAGAATCTACCCTTGCCAAGGTTGGAATAAACGGGATTACATTTTCCCTTGGCACATAGAACGGGTCAGGGCGTACCTCGTCTGTAATTATACCAATCAAAATGTCGCGCATATTGGTAATGCCCGGTGGCGAACAAGTCGACAATAATACAAGCCTATCGTCGGTAGTTACAACAACATCGTCATGTGTGTGAATAGCTATATCAAAAATCAAATCTATAAACTCTTGTCTTGCTTCTACAGTATCTAAAACAGGTCTGTAAATTCTACGGTCATGGGCATCTACTTGAATGACCGCAAAAAAATCTATTCCATGTTCATGGTCATCAAAAAACAATGCACCATATCTGCGCGCCATAAAAAAATTACGCTGCTGAACAAATGTACTAATTTCGCCGAACATAACCCGGTTTGCCATGTGATGCCCATGAATAACATGGCTAAAATCTGTAAACGACGGGCAAGCCTGATAATCTAAAAATATTGCCCCGCCAAGCGAGTGCTGACCGTGAACATTTCTGTTTACATACCACATGTTGTCGTGGCTTTGTACAACAGGGTAATCTATATTGGTGCCAAATACAGTAAGCCACGCAAAAACATCCGAGTTCATGGCTTGCAAGCTTGCAAATGAAATACCGCCGCCCGCATCTTCTGTTGGGCGGTAGCGTGCATACCGGCTAGAACATGCAACGCTGTGTATCTGGTGAGTATCCCACAAAGAGAACGCACCAAAGGCAAACAGCAACAATATAACCACTAAAATAGACATGTTAATAAAACTGTCTATCGCACGCACTGTTTTTAATCCAACCTTCGATGCTACATTCATGCAGGTTCCACCTCTCTTTTATTCTATGTAAGGATTTTGTATATCCAGCTGACTATGAAGCCGAGTTTATAATTTCTCTAAACTTATCAAAAATTTCTTCCTGAGTATAACCTTGTTGCGCAAACGCTTCAAATATTTCCACAAGTTTTTTTGTAGCTATCTTTTCCAGCTCTTCTTCTGTTAGTTCTACTGATTCTGCAACAGTTTCTGTATTCTTTAATATGTCCATTTTTATCCCCTAAAATTGTACCTTTTGTTTTGACGCTACTCTACAAAACATAATTACAACTTTGTACTGCATTTACTGTTTACTCTGGCACAACCCATAGTTGGTGCGGATACCATTAGTGTTATCCTCGGTGAAGGGAATTATCCCTTTTTATATTGAATTTAGTATTAGCACCGCCCTACCACAACCCGCCATTGCGGGGCGTTGCCGAAGCAACGCCCGCAATAACAGATACTACAGGGTTTGATATTTAATTCACAAGTTTATTCGTAAACAACTTCAACTCTTTTAGTTTTGCGTACTTTTAGCACAACGAATCCAACCAAGCCGCCTACTGCAAGGGCAATAAGACCAATGAAAGGTAGGTTGTTTAGGAACACGCCCATTGGAGGGGTGGTTTCGCGGTGGTTGTTAATACGTGCAGAGTTATTGTTTACAGCAATTTCTGATACTAGAATGAAACCGTTGTCACAAACTTCACAGCCATCAGCACAGGTGCCAGCCTCGCCGTCAGGTGTACATTCTCTGCTTTCAGCACTGCGTAGATTCAGGTCAGCACCATCGCCAGTTGTACCTTGGCGTGTTGAAGACACACCACCAGATGTATAAACACCTGTTTGCTCATAATCAGCTACATAGTACTCGTTTACAACGTAGAATGTACCCATTGGCACTTGTACAAACAGTAAACGTTGTAGGTGACGCAAGTAGAAATAGTTAATGTTTGCTTCGCGGGTTACTGGGTCTACAGGAATGGTTAAACGACCATTTGCATCTACAATAACACCAGTTGGTAGGCTACCAAAGTTACCAGCTTCGGCATCGTCACCTCTAACAATTGTACCATCGCCATTTACAATAAATGCGTAAAGGTTTGTTGGGAATGGTACTACGCAGTGGTCACAATCATCATCACCTGGACAACGAACTAGAACACCACCAACAACTTCACATGTTGTACACGTCATACCAGGGCAAATGTGTACATGGCCTCTTGGTAGCAGGTCAGGCATTAACAATCTCATGCTCATGCGGAAGTATGCTTCTTGGTCGCCCAAGTTACCTGTTACAACTTTTGCTACATACAAAGATGATGGGCAATCTGGGTCATTTGGATCCCATTCCCAGTCTTCTGGATTCTCTTCACAAGGAATGGCGTTACAATAGGTTCTAATAAAGTCGTTTCTAAATACCATGTCACTACGGCCTGGTGTAGAGTCATGTTTTGCATCAAGACAATAGTCACATGGGGTACCGTCCACTATTACTGGGGCAGTACACACCGGTCTTGTTTGGGTTGGGCAAATAGGCTCACCTTCAACACAGTCTTCGCAAACACCACAATTTACCGCAGGAGTCTCACAAGCAACGCAATCGTTACAACGTCCCCATACTACGTTTGTATTGTAAGGGCCACAATAAATGGTATCTTCGCATGTAAGAACGCCATCCAAGCCTCTTCTTACTTGCTGAGATACAATACCAAGAATACCAAGGTCACTGTTCAAGCAATAGAATGGTCTTGCTGGGCGGGTAGCTTCTGGAATTGCAAGCCAAGGTGTGCAACCGGTGCAATATCCACATGGTTGGTTGTATGCAACATAAACATACAAGTAGTAAACGATTGAAGAATAAACAATCAAGTTTGGAATATCGCAAGCACAATCGCCACCGGTGCCACAGCATCCACCTGGTGCATTGTTTCCACAGTCACATGGTTCACAGTTACAGTCATAACAACCGTACATATCGTTTGTGTTCCAACGCTCTGTAACGCGGAAAACAAATACGCCCGGGTGTGGAAACAGTTCATCTCTAATAAGGTCAGTAAGACCTACATTAACCTCACGGTATTCGTAACGGTCGGTAGATTGCCCTCTGTCAGGGCTTGCAATTGGTAACATAAGGCTACCAGAAGAACCACGTAGTGGGTTTGTTGTAGCATTTACAGTGTGGCGTGGTGGTTGACCAGCGCGGTCTGCGAAGCATACTTCTTGATACCAAGGCTCTATTTCATCGCCGTTTGCTAGTTGCAAAGACCTAACATACCTAAAGCCTGGGCCTGGGTCTGTGCAAGCTTCATCATCCAGACACGCAGCGCACGCTTCACAGTCATCGTAAACTCGGGTTACTCTTTCTATTTGATACAGTTCGATATCAAATGTAAAAGATACATCTGGTACCATTGTACCCGCCGGCATGCGCAGCACTTTACGAATTGCTACGTCGCCATTCCATAATGTGTAGTCTGGGCCGTCTTGCCATGGGGCTGTGCAACAAGGAGAATCACTGAAGTTGACACACCCGTCATCAATACAACTCACGGTGTCGCAAGCCTGGCAGCGGCTACACTCTGGGCAACAGGAGCAAATGTCGATAGTCTTGTTGAGACACCCATCAAATTCACAAATTACAATGTTGCAAGTCGGGCACGTGAAACACTCCATGCAGCAACGGCAGGCAGAATTATCGAAGTTGTCACAACCAGCATTATCGCAAGTTATGGTGCTGCAGACCGAGTGCGGGCAAGGTTCACAATCTCCACACAGCGGCGCTGCCATCGCCGTCATTGGCACCAACGACAACACCATTACCAATGCAACTAGCACTGCTAAAATTTTACTCTTTTTCTTTTTCATTTCTTATCCTCCTTGAGAGATAGTTTTCTGGGTTGCTGTCAAACAGCCAACTATTTGCGTCAAACCAGGCATGTTCCGGGGTCCCTAAACCACCATATGTATTGGTTGCGGTTTATTTGGGTCGTTACCTGTTGGGATTCCGGGTCAAGCGTGTTAGCGTTTTGCTTCCGCTTCCAAGCCCGGAATGACGGACTTTAGTCCGGTATGACGTTTAATGCTGGAGTTTCAGCATCCCCCTTTTTATTATAACTGCCACACGCCATTTTAGCGCGTAACAGGAATAACCATTGTTGGTGTTAAATCCAATCTTCAATTAATAAGCCATTGATGTTTTCAAAATGTTTCGTGTTGTGCGTAACTAAAGTGTATTGACGCTCGATACAAGTTGCAGAGATAAGTATGTCTGCGTCATCTATTGTTAATCCTACTTTTCGCAATGTTGCCCATATATAAGCGGCACGTCTCCATACGGCAGCATTAACCTCGATAACTGGACAATTCATTCGCATGTCTTGATACAGGTGTTCCTTTTTTAGCGACGGATTATAGTAAAAACCACGTACAACTTCGTAGTCAACAGCAGAAGGTATTACTATCCCCGCTCTATTACTAATTACTTGATTAAACTGCGCTGTAACTGCTTTCTTTTTGCTTAACACATCAACTATTATGCTGGTGTCTAAGGCATATATCATAATTCGTCACACTCATCTACAAAAAGAACTGGGTCACGCCTAAAATTCATACGCGGAAAATCCTTTATATCAAGTTCTTCATCAGCCGAATCTTCTAACATGCGATTAAATTCCTTGAGCCATTCAAGTGATGGTGGGATAATCGCGGGTTGAGCCGACTCACCTATTATCGTAACGTGAATTTTTTGCTGTTCAGGTATATGCACATACCCAGCGTCAGTATAAAATTTTCCGTTAATTAAATAACCTTCATGGACTTGCGTTTGCATGGTATGGCTCCTTTCGTGTATGCATTGAGGGGATCTCGCATCAAGTGCGGGATGACGTGATGGTGAGGGTAAACATAAGATTACATACCTCGCCTTCGCACGACGGTAATTACCGAACCAAGGGTATCGCTAATACTTACGGGACCGTAGACGCGGCTGTCTATTGCATACTCGCGAGCATCACCCAGAACAAATACATGACCTGGGGGAACCACCAGCGGGAATTCTATAGCGGTTTCTAGTCGTTCGGTACGCTGGAAGATTAACGGTTCGTGAATGGCGGCACCGTTTACGATTAGTCCTTGAGGGGTGATGTTAACGGAGTCGCCGGGCTGAGCAACAACCCTGCGCACCTGGCGCTGGTTGTTATAGTTAAGAAGTACCAAATCGCCAAGGCCTACGTTGCGGTTAAGGCGGAAGAATAATAGCAGGTCGCCATCGTTTACCATTGGGGACATATGAATATCTGTTACCCGATGGAAGCCATACACGAATGTGAAAACACCTAGGGCTAGTGCCGCAATTATTACTATTTTCAAGAAAAGGGACGCAAGTTCACGCAGGGCAGATGGGGGGCGACGGACTACTACTTTTTTTTGCCCTGTTGGTGCGGTGGGTTCCGGGTCAGGACGGGAAACGCTCGCTTGCGCTCTCTGTCCTTCTTCAAGCCCGGGATGACGTGTGGCTGCTTGCGTGAGGGATTCCGCGTCAGGATGGGAAACGTTCGCTTGCGCTATCTGTCCTTCTTCAGGCGCGGAACGACTGTGTGGTAGGGGTTGGGGTGGTGCAGGGTCTGTGTCTGCGTCTGTGCCAAGCTGCTTCTGCTCGTTTAGGAGTTGCTCTGAATCTTGCCGGAGTTGATCCGGGGTTAGCGGGTTTTCTTCCGATTTAATGGCGAGTCCCTCCTTTATGGTCTTACTGGAAATTTCTCGTGGTCTTTAATGAGTATTTCAAGCTCTTTGCATTTGCCTTTTTTGTCTTCAAATTTTTTTTGGTTATTTCTAGTCGATGCAGTAGCAATTCCACTTCATAATTCTTTTTGTCTGTCGGTTGCCATCTTGTTCATTTCATTTTCTTCACCGAAGTGTTTGGGAGTGAATTATATGCGGTTTGTGGTGTGTGGTCAATGACTAGATTATGGTTGCAAATGCTGATGATAGGCTGGTTTGGGGCACATTAGAATAGCTGGAACCATATTGGAATATGGTAGTTTTGTAATGTACCCCTTAGCCGTTATTGGTTAAAGTTAAATTGAGCTGTAAAATAATTTGCGGCGTTTTAGGAACATGAATATTGCAAGTAGTGCTAAGCTTGCCGTACCAATGAAAATTGGTAATCTGTGAGTTGATACGAACACTCCCGTTGGCGGGGGAATTTCTCGGCTGTTGGTAAATGCGAAGGTAATAAAGCTATATGGTACAGTAAACCAATCTGTCTCACGGCCAACGCCTTCATCATCTCTTTCAGGTTCCGCTTCAAAAGTTACAGTCCACGAAGTGTAGTAGTGTGGATAATCATCTTCAACGACACGTGCTTGGGCGAATGTAGACACTTCATAGAAAATAATACTTTCGCCGTGGTATAGGTAAAACCGAAGTGCACCGTCGGAGTTTGTTGGGCGCATGTTTACGCCTACAACAGGACAATTAAGAATACAACCGTGATCAGCACAGTTTGGTGTGCCGCACCAGTCTTCATTAGTTGGGAAAATACTATAGGTCAACAGTACATTACCTTGATCGTGAACTGGTTCTTCTGGATCTTCAGCGCAGCGCAACTCTAATGTGAATCCAAATCGTTGGCTAAAGTCTGCCATGTTGCCGGTCACTTCTTTACTTACCACCAACGGACCACCGGCAGGGCGCCACTGTGCTATGAATCTTGTGTGGTACATTACATGCCAGTTCATAATTTCTTGGTTTGTCATAAGTTGGCTGTATACATTGTTTTGAACGCGTATATACTCTCCATCAACCCATTCGTATTTTGGAACATACTCGTACCTGTAGCCCACTACGGGCACCCAGTCTTCCTCTTGATCGCACCATATTGGTTCATCATCGAAATACACTCTCTGCAAAACCCTGCGGGATCGCAAAATATCATCATCGTCGTAATAATATTCATATTCGTAAGCACCTTCTTGGCCGATTAGCTGAATCCAGCCTATCAGAACGTAACCTTCTCTTTGGGCAGGGGGCACTTGCCTTTGCCTGTCGCCTGTTACGTTATTTCTGTTTGGGTCACCAAATTGCGGGCCAATTTGATCACCAGTGAAGGATTTGTAGATATCGCACATACAGTTAAGCGATGGATTAGCACCTGGAAAACACCTTAGACATTCAGGACGTCGTGTGTTATCAGCATCACAGCGACAATCGTTAACAATGTAACCGTAGTTTAAGTCGAATATAACATGCAGTTCGCGATAATAGTTTATTTGGAAGTTGGTAAGGTCACTCCACCATGCTCTGTCGGCATAATCCCCATGGTTGCTTGGTGGGGAAGAAAATCTTCTTGCTAAGTTTCCGTAGAATGTGCCTGTTGCATTTATAACGTTGGTGTATGAATACCCGCCGCCGGGCATTACCCTTGGCAAAGGATCTATACCATGAGTTGGATTAGCGAAAAGGCCACCGCCATCACCGCCAGGCACAAGTGGTGCAACCATGATAGATGGTCTGGTTGCTGCCCCGGCTAGTGCTCGATTGTTTATAAAAGAGCCGCCTGACATATTAACAAAGGCCCTTTCTGATGCAAAGTTTATCCATGCGCCGCCGCCGCCGCCTATATCTGGACGGGCAAGCGTTGCTGCGCCTCTTGTGAAATTATCATAGAAAGTACCACCTGTCATGGTAAACAGTCCATTTCGCACAAATAGGCCACCGCCGCTATTGGCTTGATTGGAATTTATCTCACCATCGCAGAAATTAAATTGGCTACCGATAATACCTCTTGTATAGGGATTGTTTGCCTGAGCAGGGTCGATAGCAAAGTTTTGCATGAATATACCGCCGCCGCCATGGTTAACACCTGTACCTTGTGCATTGTTATTGCGTATTATAGGGGGGGGCGACAACGGATTGTCGTGGTTGTTCATGTTGAGTATTCCATAATAAAGATGGAATCCACCGCCGCTTGACCCCGCGATATTATTAAACACTTCTCCGCCAAGCAAGTCGAAACGCACTGCCGGCAAAGTTTCCCGCGTACCTCGTGCCGCTTGAATAGCTACACCTGCGCCATACCGTGCAGTATTGTCATAGATTGTACCGGCTAGCATAGTAAATGCGGCCCCTCTTGGCTGCAGTGGGTCAGGATTGCGAAGACCACCTTGAATAATTAAAGCACCACCTCCACGAGTCACAGCCGTGTTGCCATGTATTGTACCGCCGTACATGGTAAATGTGGTTTCATAACCTTCAATAAGCATGCCGCCACCACCTCTTCTGTGGGAAGTGCTTATTTCAAGTGCGTGGTTGTTACTAATTTCACCACCGTACATTCTAATTGTAGACGCGCGATGAGCATGGTGTGGGCCGCTTGAGTTACTACGTATACCGCCGCCATTACCATTGGTCATGTTTCCGGTGATGATTGCAGAGGTGTCTGGGTCACATTCAACGCTGGTACAAGCACAATCTATACCCCCATGAATTGTAACAAGGGTGCCATTTCTCATTGATATGCCGCCGCCAGCATCACCCGGAGTACGAGCCCAGTTGTTTTCGATACTGCCACCATACATATGGAATTGACCTCCAGGGTATTCCACATGTATGCCACCACCATAACCTGCATGGTTGTCATAGATTTGACCGTCAAACATTGTAAATTGTGATATGCCATCCAAAAATACGCCGCCGCCCCGGAGCTGAACATTGCCCCATGACTCTGCATTTAATGGGTTAGGGTGTGGTGCCGAGTGTATAACGTTATGGTTTATTTCACCATTATACATTCTAATTATTGCGCCATTATGACCACGAGCAGTTATTATGCCGGCACCGCGGGCATTTGCCTCATTTGAATTAATTCTACCATTGTGCATATTAAAATGTGTTCTTTGACTTAAAAATAATCCGCCGCCGCCAAATCTTCCGCTAACACCACTCTGAGCAGTAGGTGTACCGGCAGGGGTACATGTAAAAGAAACGTTCTCGATAATGTCGCCACCATACATGTGGAATGTTGCGCCGGGATGAGGAGCTGATACGTTAGTTTGCCTTATGGCAACGCCACCGCCTTGACTTGCTCGGTTACCGCGTATTACAACGTCGGGATGCATGGTAAGAACAGAACTTGCACCTTGTATAAGCACGCCGCCGCCAGCTGACTGCGGATGGCCACCGGAACCGAAGGTAATATTTGCTACATTTCCCCTCGCCTCATTAAACTCAATGCGAACATTATTAAGGGTAACGGTAGAGCCGGATGTTGTTGCAGATTCAGTTGCTATTCCTCCGCCACTGCCTGCAAAAACTGCACGCGCAATATTTTCGGAAATACTTCCGTTGTTTACAACAAGAGTGTCATTTCGACCAAGGAAAATACCGCCGCCTATATTATATGTCGAAGTGTAAGGCGAGTTGATGACACCAGAGCCATAGTTACCAGTTATATTGCGATTTATGTGACCATTATTTATAGTAATAATCGCATTCGCATTGACGTTGTGCTGGCCACGCTGAGTTGCTATGCCACCACCACGAGCGTCTGCAATGTTATAGCTGATGAATCCATTATTCATTGTAAAAGTGATATTATTATCATTAGTAGCTGTTCCAACGAAAACACCGCCACCGGCACCTGCTATAATAACAGGAGGATCATTTGAGCCTTCTGGTGGCCATGTCACTCTGCGGCGTGCTATATTATCAAATATTTTGCCGCCGTTCATGGTAAATGCTACATTTGCATTAACTGTATCTTGACGAATCATAACACCGCCACCGTGGTAAGCTGTGTTGTCTCGTATAATAGTACCATCTTGGCAGGAGCGATCCATCACTACACGTCCGCAATACGCAGGGGTGTCAACACAATTAACACAACGGCTAAGATTACTGCAAACAACAACACATGTGCTATCACATCCAGCAATAGTCAGTTCAGAGCCAAAACCTGCTATAAGAATTCCGCCGCCACCAGGGGGGGTGGAAGCACTATTTGAAACACCACTTGCAACATTGTATGCGATAAGACCACTATGGATTGTAGCAATAACCGGTCTATCAGCAGATCCAAATGCTTCAGATCCTATACCGGCACCACTGCCCACCGTGGGTGAAGTAGCGCGATTATTAATTATTTCTCCATCTAGCATTGTAAAATCGGTACCACGACCTAGGAAAATACCGCCACCTGTATTAGTTGCACTATTGTCATAGATTACGCCACTTTCAATTGAAATGGCTCTACGGTTGGTATTGTTGATAATATCTGACGCAATGGCACCACCGTTTGTTCCTGCTGTGTTTTTTTCGAATCTACCATTTTCCATAGTAAAGTCGCCTAACTGTCCAATGAAAACGCCGCCGCCCATTCCGCTGGTAGCCGTGTTCTCGTAAAAAGTACCGTTTTCCATTACAAAATCTCTAGGGTCATCCATACTTACCCCACCAACCACTGGAGGTGTGGAGTTAGACATGGCAACACCACCGCCATTAGTGGCAGCTGTGTTATTTTCTATTTTGCCACCCAACATATTAAATTCTGTTGATCGGCCTAACTGTATGCCACCGCCTGACGCGGGAGTCGCTGTGTGTGTGGCCTCGTTGCCATATATCAAACCACCGTACATGGTAACTGCGTTAACCACGTACCTGTTGATACCCCAAGCTACATGAGCCACCCCGTCGTGAGCAGCTGTGCGTGCTACAAATATACCGCCACCGCTTCTTGCTCTGTTGTTGCGAATTATTACACCGTGCTCATTGTCGCAATTGTCATCACAGGCGCACTCATCGTAAGGGCCGTGTATGGTTAGTGTGGAATTTATGCCTTGAAGAATAATTCCTCCACCGCCTAACCCATCTGTATTAGTTCCGGCAACCGTAGTACCGTTTGCTATATTATTTTCAATTGTTCCACCGTATAAGAATATATTTATTGGTTGTGTTGTTGTAGAATGGGTTGAAATCGCACCGCCCGAGGATTCAGATAAATTTCCATCTATCAGTCCGCCGTGCATTGTAAACGTTGAATTGCCGCCTAAATGTATCGCGCCACCTTGACTGTTTACATTGTTCAAACCACTGTCTGAATGGTTGTTGTGTATTCTGCCGCCCCACATATACAATCGTGGACCTGTTCCAAGCCTAGCGAAGTTTGCAGCATTATGGCTTATGCTTATAAGTTCAATACTAGCACCAAATCCAGAAACAGAAGCAGTACCTCTGCGTCCTAATAGAGTAAAATTATTACCACCCGGATAAGTGATTTCACACTCTACACCAAGGGTTAAAGTGCCGAAATTATCTGTGTTTACTTGTGAGGACACTCTAAAATGTCGCGTATCGTTAGTACCGCTTAACGCAGAAGTTAAAGTGCGATGCGCTACTCCGTCAGAACGCACTGTTATATGCTCGTTAAGAGGAACTTGCAAGGTGCCCTCCATAACAATATCAGCACCTAATACAATGGTCACATTTGGTGTTGCCCAGGCACTTGTAAGTTCACCCGGTGTGGTAACAACTTCTGGAGTACCACTAAAAGGAACAAATCTAAAGAAAGGAACGATCTCTATTTCCATTACATAAGGGCTTTGGTAGTAGTAGATACCATCATAAGCGCGTACAGACCATTCGCCACCGTCAGTAAGTTCGACAGGATTAAGCGTTAATGTAATATTTGTAGGGTGTATGCAATAACAATAATACTCGCCACATTCAAAGCGTACATATTCCCCTATTGATGTGATGTGATGTGACCCTAAGTCTTCACGCCTTTCTCCGTTTTGGTACCACCACAATTCAAGCTCTTTTGGGGTGTGAGCGTGAATTGCGTAAATATCCATTGTCATACGTGCATGCACGCCAATGTTAAGGCTTACAAATTCCGGGAAAAAGCCTTTAACAAATTCAACTGCTTCATCATCTTCTGATGGGATGAAAGCCTCTACATATATTTTCATCTCGTATGGGCTTTGAAAGTACCTATCGTTGTGATAGCCGCGCAAAGTCCATACCCCAGCGTGATTTGCGTGGGCACGATTTATATGCAGATATATACTTGTGTAAAACTCAAAATCGTATTCGGTTGCGTAGACGTGGAAAACGCCTTTATCTTCGCGGCGTTCGCCGTCTTGGTACCACCAGAATTGCACAGGTTGTGGAGGTTGTGGTTCTGGGATGTAGGAATCGTTGTAGTTGAAGATGTAGTCGTTTTGATTTTCATTATCGTTGTCTTCGTTTTCGTTATCTTCGTAGCGGTCGTCACAGTTGCAATATTCGTCGCATTCGTCAGGGATATCATCATTGCCGTTGTTGGTTTCGTTTTCGTTGTACTCGTTGTCGTTATATTCCTCATTATCATTTGAATCGTTGTATACATCATTGTCGTTTGCTTCATTATAAGTATCATTATAGGTATCATTATCAGTTATGTCGTTGTCATCATAATACTCTTCATTGTCGTCAGGGATAACGTTGTCGTCGTTTTCCGGTGCTTCGTTATCTGTCTCTTCATTAGAAGAGTCAGACTCTTCGATTTCGTTCATGGTGACAGCAGAAGTCCAAACAGCAGCGGAACCTAGTGCAGCATTAAGAACCAGGCTACCAACTATGCCGCTACCAAACACAGGAGCAAAAAATCCTATAACATTTCCACATTCGCTGTAGGTTTCGTCATGTTCGTATGTTTCTGGATTTTCGTTTTCCGAATAACCATTTTCAGAATCATTCGGCGGTTGTAGTTCGTATGGATCATAGATTTCGTTGTCATCTTCTGGAGTTGGTTCGTAAGTATCATTTCCTATTTCATATTCGTTTTCCGAATATTCCGGGTCATATGGCAAATCCGGCGGAATATTAGGAGGTGTTATCGGAAAATCTGGAGATAAGTAGGGGAAGTCCGGCAAGTAGCCACCGAAGGATTCTTCATAAGTGGCAGAGACATACATAAAGAAGGTAATGTCTGTATCCCGAGCCTGCAAGGTATACACTTCCGGGAAATTGCCAGCGGCAAAAGAAACCGCAACGTTTTGGCTTAACTGCGGAACGTTCGGGTGTGGCTCGTATGGCTCATATGGTTCATACTGCAAGGCGTTGGCAAGCCTATCTGGTGCAAGAGATGCTACCATAATAAGTACGAGAAGTAACGCAGTAAATTTCATATATTTATTTAGCTTATGCATGTTATCTCCTCCTCGTCTAGTTAAAACATTAAATCATATATCTCTGATTATACAGATCTTGCATGAAATTTAGTGCAAGTTTGTTGAATTAATAATATACCGCTGTTAGGTTTATGTCAAGCTAAAAATCATCATGTGATTTTCAAAAGCAAGGCAATTATAACACAGCTTTACGTAATTATCTGTGGCAAAATTGTGGCAAAATATTTACGCTTATGTTTTATTCGCAATTTACCGCTGCACGTTCTACTTTTAAGCCGCTTACATAGGACTTCATATATGCAGTAAAACACTCCGTATCTTGCAAACAAGGTTGCAGAGTGCTGCCCTTTTCGTTAGCAAAAACTTTGGCCAGATAAGTTTCTAAGCTATCTGATTCCCCTTGCACCATGTACGCTGCCAAAAGTGCTATACCCCATGCCCCACCTTCTCCTGCAGATTCCATTACAGTTATGGGTACATCAAGAGCAGCCGCCATTAACTTTTGACCCACACCGGGCGTTTTGAAAAAGCCACCATGACCCAAAAGACTGTCAAGTTTAACATTCTCACCATCCAGTATGTTCATGCCAAGTTTTAATGTGCTTAATGCAGAATATAAAAGGCTGCGCATTATATTAGGAACGGTAAATTTGGCATCTGGGTTACGGATTAGAAGGGGTTTCCCCGATTCAAAACCCGTAATAGGCTCGCCCGAATAGTAGTTGTAGGTTAGTACACCGCCGCAGCCCAAGTCGCCCTCCAAGGCTTTACGGTACAGGGTTTCGTAAAGTTGATTTTTGTCTGCGTTTACACCAAAAACTGCAAGAGACTCTTCGAAGAGTTTTATCCATGCGTCAATATCCGTGCAGCAGTTATTGCAGTGCACCATAGCAACAGGCTTACATGCTGGGGTTGTTACCATATCTATTTCCATATACAGCTTTGAAAGGGGCTTCTCCAATACCAGCATAGCAAAAATAGACGTACCAGCAGAAACATTACCTGTACGTTCTCTTACACTATTGGTTGCAACCATGCCTGTACCTGCGTCCCCCTCTGGTGGGCAAAGGGGGATTCCCGGGGTTAGTACACCTGATGGGTCAAGAAGTTTCGCGCCTTCGGAAGTTAGAAGGCCACCATTTTCGCCCGCGATTTTTATGGTAGGTAGAATGGTTTCCAGGTCTATGTTTGTTAGAGCGCGGAATTTTTGAAGCATTGTGTGGTCATAAGTGTAATGAACCGACTCAGGGGATCCTGCTTGGTGAGCATGGACTGGGGATATCGGAAACATCCCAGAAGCATCCCCTACCCCAAGCACTTTTTCACCGGTCAGCTTCCAGTGGACATAACCTGCAAGTGTTGTAAGAAATGCTATATCTTTAACATGAGTTTCTTCATTTAATATAGCTTGATACAGATGGGCAATGCTCCACCGCTGTGGAATGTTAAAGTTAAACTCGTTGGTAAGCGCGTTCGCGGCCTCTTCCGTTGTAGTGTTGCGCCACGTGCGGAAAGGCGTAAGCAGGTTATCATTCTTGTCAAAAGCTAGGTACCCATGCATCATGGCAGATATGCCAATTCCGCTTATTGCACCAAATCCATTGCCGCATTTGTACGCATAATTTGTGGTGAGGCTTCTGCAACTTTCCTGCAAACCATGCCACACATCATCAAGGTCGTACGTCCATACGCCATCTAACAAGATGTTTTCCCAGTCGTAGATGCCGGACGCCAACGGGCGATGGTTTTGATCAATAAGTACAGATTTTATACGGGTAGAGCCAAGTTCAATTCCAAGGAATGTAGACGCTTGCATTTTACGCCTCCTATTTTTTGATATTGCCGTACGTTCCAAGCTCCAAGACTTTATCAATGTAGTATCTGAGGGTTTCATAATCCACCGTTTTTGGAATGGAGTGGTCGCTGTGCGCAATGTAGCCGTAACCCTGCATAACAGTGGGGATTTTTGCTTCCAACTCTGCATCAACCTGTTTCATATCATTGGAATACAGAGCGCGTACATCAATACCACCCATAAGCACAATTTTATCACCATATGTGCGGTGAAGATGCAGCAAATCCATACCCGCTTTAACTTCGATAGCTTGCAAACAGTCTATGCCAGATTCTATCATAGCTGGTAAAAGCGGCTCAACAAACCCGCAAGAGTGTACAATTACGGGTAAATTTTTGGAATGAGCATAGTCATTAACATATTTATGGCTTGGGAATAAAATTTCTTTATACATATCAGGTGACAAAAATGGTTTTTCTTTAAAACCTAAATCTTCATAAATGAAAAGTCCGTCTGGGTAGCCTTCTTTTTCAAATAATTTTTCTAAAAGTTTGACGGTAAGGGTGGCATAGGTTTGTGACATTTCAATTACCCATTCCGGCTCAAGAGCCATGCCAATAAGTAAATTTTCATGCCCGCAAGCAATTTGCATACATTCAAATGGATTTACACCGCTCCAAGCGAAGAACCTTCCTGCTTTTTCTGCGTTAGCTTTTGCCTCCCTGTAACCTTCAAAGTTGATACGTATTTCGTCAGGTTCTTGTAGTAGGTGCTTTACTTTGTCCCAATCTTCTTGGGTTTTTATGGTGAAATCTACATGTTCAGGGGTAGTGTCATGGTGTTTATGGCGGCGCAAAAACGCACCGTTGCCGTCTTTGATTAGCACAGTATCTTCGGTTTCTGATACAATTTCATTCTCAAAATCCAAATCAATTACCATGTTAAAGGCCCACATCAAAGACATGTCAAAATTAAAGTGGTCGTCATAACTTTCGCCTTGCGGAATTTTACCTTTTGCGGCATATTCGGCGTATGTGTCCTGCCAAAAATGCTCATAAATACCGATGCGGTCTACAGGTTGGCGCCTTAGAATGCGCGAAATTCGTTCTTTTCCTGTCATTTTTTCTCCTCTATTCTAGGGGTATTTTAACAATTCCATTCTATCGTATATCGGGCAAACATTATGCCATACAAACCCGGTCAGAAACTTGCAAATTTTCGCCAAAAGCTAGCGGCCCTATGGTATTAAAAACATCACTTGAACCACTTACATAAAAGTCATAAATTGGCTCATTATCATCACATGCCAAAAGGTCATGCTGCACCAGTTTTAACTTAGTGGCGTTTGCAGTTGCCTCTCCAAGATTAATAAATTCCACATCCCCTAGAGCGGCATGCAATGCATCGGTTAAAAGGGGATAATGTGTGCAACCAAGGATTAAGGCATCTATTCTGCCGCGCAGATCTGATAAATAATTTTTTGATGCAAAAATAACACCAGGATGAGTTGCAGATAACCCCGCTTCGACCATTGATGCAAACAATGGACAAGCCCTGGCGTGTAATGTTATTTGAGAGTTTTTTTCATGCACAAGCTTTGCAAAAACACCGCTTTTTATGGTTGCCGCAGTAGCGATAAGCCCGAAACGTGTATCTGGTCTTTTTATACAAACGTCTACCCCAGGGCGTATCACATCTACGATTGGCAGGTCAGGGAAGTCTAAAGTTAACTCTTCATATGTGATAGAACTAGATGTGCCGCAGGCAATAACCACTGCCTTTACATTTTTGGTAAGTAGAAAATGTATAATTTGCCTAGATAATTTCAGTAATTCTTCCGGAGTTTTAGCACCATAAGGCACATTTGCAGTATCCCCTACATATACTATGCTTTCACTCGGCATAAGGCGGCGAAGCTCTTTTGCTACCGTTAATCCACCTATACCGGAATCAAATATTCCAATTGGCCTCTGATCCATAATTACGCTTCAAATGCCGTTTTAATAAGAATATCAAGCAACTCATGCCTTGAAATACCAGTTGCTTCCCACATTTTTGAGTACATACTAATTGGTGTAAAGCCGGGAACTGTATTTATTTCGTTAAAAAATATGCGATTATCTTCTGTAACAAAAAAGTCTACGCGGGAAAGACCACTGCCGCCAATGGCGCGGTAAATTTGCAAAGCATAATCTTGTATTTTTGACTGGATTTCTTCTGAAACATCTGCAGGCACTAATGTTTTGGATTCCGGTTTTATATACTTAGCATCAAAGTCGTAAAATTCGCCATCGGCAATTATTTCACCAACTACAGAGGCTTTTGCATTTAAGCCGGAACCCAGGATACCAACCTCTATTTCACGACCAGATACGGACTTCTCTACAATTATTTTATCACAATATTTTTGTGCGATTTCTATTGCCTTTTTTAGCTCTTTTCTGTTAGCAACTTTTGTAATGCCAATGGATGAGCCCCCTACATTTGGCTTTACAAAACATGGGTAGCCAAGTTTTCTGCCAATTTTGGTCATTGCGCTGCTAGGATTATCATGAAACTCGTCATGATCAAAGACTAAAAAATCTGTTTGAGGTATTTTTAGTGCCCGTGCTACAAGACGTGCCAATCCTTTGTCCATTGCAACTGCCGACGCCGCAACCCCACAACCAATATAAGGTATGCCTGCAAGTTCGCATAACCCTTGAATTGTGCCATCTTCCCCATTTGGACCGTGCAATATCGGCAGCACAACATCGATAGGAATTGCTTTAACCTTATCGCACACAACGCGCAAAAGCCCACGGTTAACCCTGTCAGGGCTTAAAATTGCAGGGGTGCCAAATTTTTCCCAGTCTATAATTTGCAAATTATTATCCACTTTACCGTCGTACATTAACCATTTTCCGGTTTTGGTAATGTACACAGGAATAACGGTGTGATTCTTTAATGCAGAAACCACAGATGCCGCAGATGCTACAGATACCTCATGCTCTGGCGAAGAACCGCCAAATAATAGTAAAATGTTTTTCATCCTATACCTCTACTCTAGTTTATCTTAACAATTGATATATTATATGCGCCAGGAACCTTTCGTGCACATCATATAAGCCGCTTGAGTCGTGTGGCACTTACCGCCAGTAATAACTGCGACGGCAAATAGAACACCCAAATCAACCGAAATGTCCACGGAAAGGTCAAATTTATGTCAAAATGTCGCGGTAGATTGAGCAATGCAACATTTATATCGCACAGCGCAAACAAAATAAGCCCAGTTAGCACTAGCGGACGGTTAATTTTTTGGAAATTGAAATTAACGGCGATGTTTGTAATGAACAAAGCGGCGTATATACCGGAAAGTACAATTAACCAGCCATTGATAAAAACTACAAATATACTTGCAATTAACACGCAAAACAGCAAAACCTTGTATCTTGGCTTTGTTCTGCTTGCTGTGACAGAAGGAGAACCCACCGCACGCAAAATATAGCACATATGGGCAAAACAAAATACCGCAACTCCCGGCAAATGCAAGTTGCGTACAACCAAAAAATAATCTGCCCCCACAGTGAACATGAATCCCAAGACAAGCCATGCCCAGTCTCTTTTTTGTTTGCAAAAAAAGAAGCTACCCCCAGCAATGACAAAGCATCCAACCACAAAAGCAAATTTTAATGGCATTAAGTTCCCCCTACATGGCTATAAACGCAATAAGTGGGCCAAGCGCAAGAATTGCAACAAGCAAAAGTACAACTATCAAAACAAATTTTTGCTTATTTCTTCTAATCCATTTTCTCATTCTTACAAACCTCCTATACGAAGTATCGTCACCAATTGTACGAAAAAAGTACAGTTCTTGCAAGCGTAACTATAACAAGCCATCTACAAACCTAGACTGTATGGCCAACTTGTCATACCTGGATTTTACTGTAGATATATACAATTCAAGCTTGGCGCGGGTTAGCCCTACATAAAACAGGCGGCGTTCTTCCTCTATTTCGGCAGCAGTTTTACTGCGTGCAGAAGGTATCACTTCTTCTACTGCGCCGGCGATAAACACCCGCTCAAACTCCAATCCCTTTGCGCTGTGCAATGTAGTTAGCGTACAACATGGGCCTGTTTGTTCTTGTTGCTTGGCAAGTTCTGCCGCTTCTTTAGCGTGGGCGATAAAATCAACCGGGTCTTTGAACTGTTTTGCGGCTTCCTGTAGTTCGTCCGCAATTTCAAACAGCCCGGTGGCGCGAAGCTTACGATATTCGCAAACATCTACAATATGCCCATTATAGTTTATGTTTTGGCGAATATATTTTATTGCGTCGCTGGTTTCGTATTTACCTGCCACCAGTAACGAGCGGTGTAATTCTTCGATATTGGTCTTTGTTGCCATGTGCAGGGCGTCGCTGTAGCTGTAGACTCGAAACAGATCTAGATCGTCCTTTTTTATACCCTGTAAAAACGCTTTGTTAATAAAACGGAAAGGCTTGTTAATAATCCGTGCCGCATCTGAGTCATATCCCACTTTTTGTCTAAGCTTAAGCCGCCGTGCCAGCCGCAAATATGCGAATAAATCTTCCGCAATCCAGTGGTCGTAAATTGTGGGAATCTCATCCCGTGTTTTAAAGGGAATATTCATGTTAAGAAATGCGTCCATAAACGCACGCGCCTGCATATTCACACGAAAAGCTACGGCTATTTCATTTAAATCTGCACCTTTTTTCCATAGGGTGCGGATTTTTTCTGCAATTTGTACGGCTTCCCGGTTATGATCCGGAGCTGTTAACAAAACAGGAGCCGGACCTTTCTTACCCGTGCCAGTAATTTGCTTGTCATACCGCATTGTGTTGGCAGAAATCAACCTGTTTGCACAGGATATAATTATATCTGTAGAGCGGTAGTTTGTTTCAAGTGTTACCTGGCTTGTATCCGGATATTCAGCAGGGAAGTTTAGCAAAAACTCCGGTCTGGCACCACGGAAACGATAAATACTTTGGTCATCATCTCCAACAATGAATAAATTGTTTTTAGGCGCGGCAAGCAGTTTTACCATTTCAAACTGCACGCTGTTTATGTCTTGAAACTCGTCTATCATTATATGAGTGTACTTGTTGCGCCAGTATTCTAGTTCTATCGGGTTTTGCTTTAGCATTTCGTAGGTATGGCAAAGCATGTCATCGAAGTCTATTTTGTTCTTTTCCTTTTTATAAGAATCGTAGAGGGTTAGAAGTTCTCGAAAATGCTCTGCTCCAATGGTTATCGAATGGTAGTAAACAATATCGTGAAGTTCATTTCGCACCAGGGACATTTCGCTAATCACTGACGACAAAAATTCCTCATCCATGTCGTAGTTAAGTTCCGACAAAAAGCCACGAATTAATGTACGTCGTTCGCCTTCGCTAAAAATTTGCTCGAGACTGTAGTTAGTTTTACGCCTAAGTATACGATAGAATGCAGAATGGAAGGTGCCAAACGTTACCGCCGGAGGCTGAAAATCAGCATTTTTTTGGTAAAGCAAATTGAACCGCTGCTCCATTTCTTTTGCGGCGGCCTTTGAATATGTGATTACCAAAATATTGTGGGCTGGTATGCCAGTAGCTACCAAATTAGCCGCGCGTGCAGTTATTACAGCAGTTTTGCCACTGCCGGGCCCTGCAAGTACCATCATGGGTCCAGTGGTATGCCCAGCGGCTATATGTTGGTTGGCGTTTAAGTTTATTGTTTTCATAGGCTTATTATACACTATTTGCAAGCTGTTACAAGAAGACGCAATGCTAGTATCATGTTTTTTAACCATACATAATTTTTAACTTTTCTGCAACCATATTAGTGTTGTAAATCCATGTTTACAGCTTCTTAAAGACGTTGAAATTACAAGTATGAAAGGTAGAGTTAAAATTGAAAAAAATTATTGCTATTGTGGTATTGATTATCCTGGCTTTATTTACCGCGGCAAAAATCCCTAACAGTACAACAAAACCCTACACAATAATGATATACATGAATGGTTCGGATTTAGAAAGCGACTTTGGACTTGCCACAGATGACCTTGCAGAAATGTTGGACTCAGGCCTAAAGTCTAAAAACGCAAACGTATTAATCTTAACGGGCGGCACAAACCGCTGGCTTAACGATGCCATACCGGACATCGAATGCATAATTTGGGCTCTGGAGGACGGCTGGTTAAACGAACAAAAATCTATGGGGTTAGTAAACATGGGCAATCCCGAAACCCTGCGGGATTTCATTAAATTTTCCATGGCAAACTACCCGGCACACAAGTATGGTCTTATCATGTGGGATCACGGCGGCGGTTCAATAGCAGGTTTTGGTCATGACGAAAAATTTAACAATGCAAGTCTAACTTTGCTTGACATGGTTAACGCCTTTGAAGAAGCTGGACTTCGCAACCAAAAATTAGAATTTCTTGGCTTTGACGCCTGCCTTATGGCTACGGTGGAAATGGCAGTTATTGCTACAGATTATGCAAAAGTTTTAATAGCGTCGGAAGATTTGGAACCCGGTGAGGGCTGGGATTATCACTTTTTATCCGTATTAAACGAAACCCCAGACATGGACGGTTTTGCCCTTGGCAAAGTAATTGTAGATACCTTCATAGATTTTTTCGGCCAGGATAGCGACGAAATTTTAACGCTTTCTGTCGCAGATTTGGCATATGTAAACCATGTAATGGACGCAATGGGCAGTTTAATGGAAGCCGCTTATGTAGATGTAAACTTTCACAAACTTGCGAAACGCCGCGCTTTTACAAAAACATTTGGTGAAGGCAGCCCGCGCGATAATTACGCCGACATGGTAGATATAGGCGACATGGCCATTCAACTGTACGACCTTTTCCCAAACGAGGCAGAAAAGGTTTTGCAAGCGTTGGAAAAATGCGTGGTATACAACCGCCATAATTCTGACATAGATCTCTTCGGGCTTAGTACCTTTTATATCTACGGCGGAAAATCACAGGGGGTACCGTCTTTGCGGACATACACCGCACTAAATATGAATGAAAATTACACTGACTATCTGCATGATTTTTTTCAAAATTTAACAAAACACAATGCAATGGAAGTCGCGCATACCGAACTTGTGTTATGGCGGCCTATTTCCAAGGAAATTTTCCGTATGGAAGGCCTGCTTCAAACAAATACAGAGGATGATTTTTTGTGGCCAAAAATAAACGGACATCCCGTGGTTATGTTTCCCATAGTAACCACCGCAAACGCCCGCAAATACGCTATTCCTGCAAAAATCAATAACCGTGATGTTGATATTATTGTGTCATTTTCCAACTGCTTCCCTAACGGCAGAATTTTAGGAAGCCGCGACATTTTAGAAAATGTTATTCAAAAAGGTTACGACCCCATTTTACACGGTGATAAACTGGCTTTCTTCTATATAGATTACGATTTTGCAAACGATAGCGAAACCTGGTTTATGGGCCTGGAATTTAAAGTACAAAACCAGCTTACAATCACCTGGGAGCCTGCGCAAGGTTTGCACCATTTAGGCTTTCGCTATACAAATGCTGGACGAGATGTGGAATATAGCGTGGAATGTAATTGACGATACCAAAGCAATGGATTAGTATTGTATAGTCACAGAAATGTACGGTTTTGCCTTCCTGTGACTATAACAACCACACGAAAGGAATACTAACTATGAAACGGCGACTACTTGCACAGTTTGGTTTTTTCCTTCTTCAAAATCCTTTTTTAAGTAATTTTATATCGGGTCAAATTTACCAGGGGGACTTAAAACGTTTATGTACCCCTGGTTTAAATTGTTATTCCTGCCCTGCGGCAGCCGTATCATGTCCTATTGGCGCGGCACAACTATTTTTTGCAGGAGCAAAACATAGCATAAGCCTGTATGTAACCGGGTTTTTACTTACAATTGGAGTTGTTTTTGGTCGCTTTATATGCGGCTTTGTGTGTCCAATGGGTTTAGTACAAGATTTACTATATAAAATCAAATCACCAAAGCTGATACTTCGTCTGCGTTTTTTGCGCTACATAAAATATATTATCCTCGCCCTATTTGTTATTATTTTGCCAATAGTTATTAGGCACGAGATATCAGGGCTTGGACAACCTTGGTTTTGCGCATATATCTGTCCGTCTGGTACAATTTTGGGGGCAGTGCCGCTTATGATTGCTAATGATTTCTTGCGCCAGTTAATTGGTTTGCAATTTTTCATCAAAATATCAATAGCTACGGGTGTTGTAGTTTTATCTGTTTTTGTACTGCGAATTTTCTGTCGCGTACTATGTCCCCTTGGGGCAATTTACGCCATGTTAAACAAAGTCGCCATACTTCATATGAAATGCGACAAAAGCAAATGTACTACTTGCGGAGTTTGCTCAAAAGCCTGTCATGTAAAAATTGAGCCCATGAAAGAACCAAACGCGCCTGAATGTTTCCGCTGTGGGAAATGCGTAAATGCTTGTAGCAAAAAAGCGTTATCATATGGGGTGAAACGTAGCTAAGATTTGTCGAATTTTTCGAGTATCTTACAAAATGCTACGGCAACAACCGTTGTTATCGTGGTTACAATAAGCCCCGGCCCAATAATCTCAGACGGGTTTGCCGAGCCAAATTGCATACGATACGCCACAACACTAATTGTAACCAATTGCAAGCTAGACATATTTATTACCATAAACATGCGCATACTTCTGGTTGCCGTATCTTTTTTAGGGTTTTCTTTCTGCATCTCTTTCATGGCGCGTAAGCCGCTTGGGGTTGCTGCCCAGCCGAGCCCAAGAATGTTTGCTATAAAATTTGTAGCAATAGGTTCATGTGCCGGGTGGTCATGCCCAAGATCCGGAAAAAGATAACGCAAGAGCGGCCGCGAACGCTTTGCAAGCGCACCTACAAGCCCCGCTTTTTCCGCTACGGTCATAAGACCAGACCACATTGCCATTATCCCCAGCATTGTAATACACAATGTAATTGCTTCCCTTGCAGACTCTATCGCGGCGTTGGTTAATGCTCCCATATTTCCTGTAACGAGGGCAATTACAATTGCCAAAAGAATCATACCACCCCATAGGTTATTTAGCATAATTTTCACCTCTTGCAATGTTTATTCAAGATGGTGTTTACATTAGAACTAAAAAATGAAGAACCTGTGTTTACGCGGGAGCGGCACTAACCTTGTTTCGCCCATTTTGCTTAGAATAATACAACGCATCGTCGGCATCTTTAACAAAATTTTCTTGGAAATAACCAGTTGTATTTACATTATCGGTAGACTGCACACCAATACTAATTGTAATTTTAAATGGTTTTTCTTCTCCTACGTCAAATTCAAAACTTTCTACAGCTACGCGCACATTTTCTGCTACACAAAGCGCGCCAAGTAAAGTTGTATTGGGCAGAATAATCGCAAACTCTTCGCCACCCCATCTTGCAATATGATCCGCACCGCGTATCGCTTTTCTAAGAATTTGGGAAACCGCCTTTAGAACCTCGTCGCCAAACAAATGCCCGTAGGTATCATTAACATTTTTAAAATGGTCGATATCCATAATCAGCAAACTAACAGGCTCTTTAATTAGTAGCGAGCGGGTAAACGTCTCGGTAAGTACATCATTCATAAAACGTCTGTTGCCAAGCCCTGTCAGCACGTCTATTAAGGTGAACCCATGCAAAGTTTCAATTTCTTGTTCATTTAAAATGTTTAAAAGAGTTGTTGCGGCTATGCATGAGAAGGCTGTAAGTAATTCTATATTGTTAAAATTTTTAAATGATATTATTTCGCCATCCTTCATTGCATTCATAAGCTGGATAACGCCAAGCATTTTTGCTCTGCCTTTACTAAATGCAACAAGTGGCAAAAGTATCATGGATTTTGTATGGTATCCAGACATTTTGTCGTAATTTTTGGTACCCTCGAAATTGTAAAGTATATCAGCATAAACATCGTCTACAACAATAACTTCACTTTTAATTGCGCAAAGTACACTTACATTATTAATATTTTCTTTATCAAGTTTTATCGGTGGCCAATCATGTACATCTCTCATCGTCTTATCTATGCCAAGAGATTTTGTTTTAACTATACAAAAATGCAAAGCCTCATCTTCCATTACATAAAGCGTTCCTGCATCAGAACATGTGAGTTCCATCATTCTGCTTAGTAACATGTCTAAAAAATCATCATGCTTTACATCACGACTAAGTGCCATTATAATGTCAAAAATTTCACTTGTATAATTATTATCGGGTAAATATTTGTTTGTTTCCACTTTTCTTCTCCTATCTATGGTATTAACTATGTTTAATTAGAACATATTGTTTACATTGCGTCAACAAATGTCTGAAATAATAACTGAGGTGTATTATGGCTATTTTTTCTCCAACTGTACTTGAGCATGCAGCAAATCTAATTGGAAAAACTCCAAGCGAAGTGGCTCAAAATATGGAATTGTTAGTAAAGTCACATGTAAAAGCTTACAAAATGTACCAGCATATTATAACGGTTGGCATGGACATTTATAATGTAGAAGCGGAGGCTTTGGGCTGCACCGTCCGTTTTTATAACGACAGCTCTATCCCGGGTATTATAAACCGCCCTAAGGTAGTGCCTAATATGAATTTTTCAAAAGAAAAGGGACGAATTAAACTTCTTTTGAATGCTGCAGCAAAAATTAAAGCGGAAACCGATGGCATTGTAAATGTTGGAATATGCGGTCCGTTTTCTATTTTAGTTGAGCTTTTAGGCTTTGAAGTTGCAATAGAGCGTTTTTTTGACGAAGACGATAAACTGCACATTTTACTGGAAAATTTGCTTGAATTCCAAAAAGATTATTGCAAAGAAATTAGTGACTTGGGTCTTGGAGCTACGGTATTTGAATCTTGGGCGTCCCCTCCCCTAATTTCCCCTCACATATATAGGACATATGCCCTGCCATATGAAAAACTATTGTTCCTACACATGAAGGAATTGGGCTTTACAGCCTCTCCGCTTGTTATTGGTGGCGACACACGAAGCATTGTAGATGATATACTTGAATCCGGCACAACAGTACTTGTATCCGACTACAACACACCCCTTGATTTGTATGTAAAAAAAGCACGTAACAGAAATATAACTGTACGCGCTAATATAGACCCAAAGCAAATTTTAAATGGCGACTGGGAACAAATTACTAAAAGGTTAAATGAAATAAAAGCAGTCGAATATTCCAAAATTATAGTAGGCAGTGGGGTTGTACCGTACGATACCCCGCCTGAAAATTTATTAAAAGTCAGAGATATGAATACGTAACATTTCTAATGCCTTAAGGGCAGCAGCAAAATCATAATCTTCGATTAAATAAACCAGGTTATCAGACTTAGGTATTCTTTTGATATCTGCAATCATAAACCTAACATTGGTATCCCTTCTCGATAATAATGCAAACACTTTGTCAAGAATGTCTAACGCTTTTTCGCCGGTTATTTCCGGGCCTGTGTCAAAGGTATCAGCAATATCCGGTTTTATTTTTGCCAAAACATGTTCTAATTCCAAATTCATTTTGTCTATTGACTCTCTACACACTTGCATGCTTTTAAAGTTAAGCTCTACTTGTTTTGCAAGTTCTGAAAGTTTATGCTCTCCAATAATCCCGGATCCACCTTTTAAAGTATGGGTCATTATGTGTGCTGTGTTAAAATCCTTTGCTTCTATTGCATTCTCCAACTCCTGTATAAAAGTTTTTTTGCTCCTTATAAAATCTCTATACAGTAATTGCAAAATACCAGGCTCTTTTAAGACATCAGTCATAAAATTTTCCTCCTTTGTTTGTTTTTTTAGTACTGCCATTTGCAAACTCTATTATAACGGACGGCAATAACTGCCTCTGCAAATATATTTTGATATGTAAGGGCAGCTTGCAGCCGCCCACAAATTTATATTGATATAAAGATTTACTTTAACGATTCGTACTCGTTCCATACATTTTCGAACCAGTCATCGGACTCTGGCATTGGACGGATTGGCTCAAATTTTGACCCTTCACCGGTGGTAGTAACCACCCTGTCGTCAAATGATTTTATATTTGCCGAAAGAGGTTTACCGTCTACAATGGCACTACCACGGCTCCCCATTTCCGTAGCACCAAGTATCATTGCAGAAAGTACTGCAATCTGTGTCAGCAACAGGTCATAATCTTTGTACATAGCGGCCAGTTTTGTCGCATCCAGTTTTTGGCTCCAAAATTTATCACGACATTCCAAAAGCTCGGCATAAAGCTTTTTCATTTGAACGGTATCACGAGTGTATGCGGCGTAGTTACTCATACGTGTTTGAATTTCCAGCTTTTCATGAGTGTAACCGCATTCGGGCTTGGCTTCAAAATATATTTTTGTTATACCGTCTTGTTCAACAGGTTCAACAGGAATGGTGAAATCTTTTGCGCAAGCTTGTTCGATAAGCGGTTTGCTTTTTCTTGCAATATGATGCGCCGCACGCATACTACCTACCTGAGCCGCATTAAGCGCACTGCCACCCGGCCTATACACGCCAAAAGAACCCGCCGCTTCGCCTGCAACATACAGGCCTTTGACGGTACTTTCCCAGTTTGCATCAACGGCAATACCGCCATTCATATGCTGGGCACATACTGCAATACGTAGCGGTTCTGTATAGATGTCAATGCCATTATTTTTGTAAAGCTCTATTGCCTTGGTATTCATTTTAGCTAAACGCTCAATTGGGGTGCCAAACAGGGCGTTAGAATTTTTCAAATAATCATAGGTTTCAGGAGCAAGCTTAGAATAATCAAGACCCGTTGGGTTGCTTCTAAAGTCCATATATACTTTGCGGCCTTTTTCAATTTCTGTCGCCACCAGCTGGTCCACACGGGAAGAGCCGTTTATTTTAGATGCATCAAAGGGCCACTGATAGCCTTTTAAAAATACCATATCCAGAGCTTGATTTGGTGTTTCATAGTAGTCAAGCAAAAATTCGTATTCGTTTCCTGCATCATCTACAGAAATATATTTGGGCAAAACTTGTTGATACGTGCCCGAAACATTCCAACGAAAATCAATACTTGCAAGGCCGTACTGCCATTCTTGTAGGTTGCAAGATGCCGCCCCCGCGGCAATGGCAAGACCTGTGCCACCCGTTTGGCTTGTTGGAAAAACTGAATTTAAGTAAATTCCGGCAGGACCGCCTGTAGCAAGTACAATGTTTTTACAATAAAGAGTGCTATAACCCTCTTTACCAAGAATGACTAAGCCTTTGATTTCATTGTTTTCCACCAATAATTTTACAACTTGGCTATTGTCTAAAATTGGGATACCTTTTGCATTTACTGATTTTTCCAAAGCTTCGGTCATGTGCTTGGATGTTAACGGCCCGCAGGAGGTAGCACGTTGACGCTTTGCTTCGTCATGGTCGGTTTGATAACCAACATAACCACCAAAGCGGTTAGTTGGAAACGGAACGCCCAGGTGTACCAATTTCATAAATGCCGTGGCTGAAGACGTCGCTTCTACTAAAGCGGTATCGCCATGGACACTACCGCCACTAAATAACGTTTTTGCCATTTCGTAAACGGAGTCTGCACCGGGCCCTGCTATTGCCAGTTTATAATAGGTTTGCTTGTCACTACCTGTATTGCGAGATGTTCCCATATTTATGCCCTCAGCAATTAGGGCTATATCCTTTACACCAAGATCGTACAGCCAGTCTGCTGCATTAAAACCGGCGCAACCACTGCCAATTACTAGGGTGTGGAATGTGTTTTTTGTCATTGTTATTCCTCCTACAGTCTACGAATATGAAAACCGCCATCGGCGTTAAACACCTGGCCTGTGCAAAAATCAAAATATCCGCTGTCTATACCCAGCACCACGGCTGCAATGTCTTTGGGGCTTCCCATACGCTTTATAGGTGTTAGGCCTTCGTCTATTAATTTTGTATATTTGTCTTTTACAACGGCTGTCATGTCTGTAAGAATAATACCTGGTCGTATTTCGAACACGCCTATACCATGCTCTGCAAGGCGGTCGGCAAAAAGCTGTGTAACCATAGATACACCTGCTTTAGACACGCAATACTCCCCACGGCTGGTAGAACTTGTATAACTGGAAATAGACGCCATATTTATAATTCGGCACCCTTCCCCACCCTGCTTTACCATTTGGTTGGCGAAAAGTTGTGTCATAAAAAATGTACCCTCTAGGTTTACGGTAATCAAACGCCTAAAACTTTCGATACTTGTGTCCAAAATGTCTATACGCTGGGCAGGGGCAATGCCTGCGTTGTTTACCAGCAAGTCTATACGACCAAACTGAGCAACAACTTTGTCCAGCAAATTTTGTCTGGCGGTTTCGTTTGAAATATCGCAGGGGATAAATACTGCGTTATCAGGCAGGGCTTCGGGTGAGGCAATATCAGTAAAAACAACACTATGCCCATGGGCTGCAAGGGTGTTAGCAATTTCATTACCAATACCACGGCCTGCGCCTGTTACTACAGCTATCTTTGACATGGTCATGCCTTTTGTGCCTCCTTCATTTCCAAATATTTTTTTGTATACAACGGGTCACGCACGACGCAACCAGCTTTTGAACCGCGCATAAGTTCTGTGCATTTGCCGCATGTTACGCAAGACTGCTTTTTGTCAAAAGCGTCGTTTAGGATATCTTTAGCAAAATCCGGATACGCAAAAGACAGGCGACCAAAACCAACACTGTCGGCATAACCTTGTTCGACAGCACCGGCAGCCAGGTAACCCGATTCGTGGCGCAAAAACGTTGGGGCTGAAGCCACAATTGCCACACCCGGACAAGCATCTTTTACAATTTTTGTAAGGTTGTACATACGCTCTACAGCGGCAATATCTGTTGGCCGGTTAACTTGTGGGTTAAAGTATGGATTGCCCATAGAGATATTTACCATGGAAAAATTCAGAGTTTGTATAACTTCTATCGGCTCGCTTATATCAGGTTCATTTTCTTGAGTGGTGCCAAAACCATAAGGATACGGGATACCGTCAAAAATATTCATGCGAGTGGTTACAAGGAAATCATCTTTTGCCACTGCACGAGCACTTGCTACTGTGTTAACAAAAAGGCGCATTCTATTTTCTAAAGACCCGCCATAAATACCAGGACGCGTATGGGCAGACAGCATTTCTCCAATTAAGTAGCGATGACACGCCTTGATATCTATGCCATCAAAGCCCGCTTCCATTGCAAGGCGAGTTGTTGTGGCATAACTTTCTTCTAAACGTTTTAGGTGGTCATCTGAAATAATACGCTCTTCCGATAGTGGTACTTGTTCATATATCGGGTTATTGCAAGCGATAATTGGCATAAATACGCCATCAGGTTTGGAATAGCGCCCGCTGTGGGTTGCTTGTAAAATTATAACTGGATTTGGCTGACCTGCTTCTTTTGCCAGATTACGCATTTCCTCCAGTTGACGCTTGAAAGCATCCAAATTTTTCTCATGCATCCAAAGCTGATGTGGGTTGGCGCGTCCCTCATGTTCGACTGCAACGGCCTCATACCAAATAAGCCCTGCGCCGCTTTGGGCAAAACGATCATACCTGCGAATGGATAATTCACCTGGGTCGCCCTCCCTAAGACCGTCTGCACCTTCCATCGGCTGCACGCACAGCCTGTTTGGAATGATGTGATTTTCTACTTTAAGTTCCTGTTTCAGCACGTCTACGTTTTTAGACATGGGTAAATTCATTTTGTCACCTCTAATTTTTGTTTTGTTCTTGGACATAATCTTAGCAGTAAGCCAAGGGGGTGTCAAGAAAGCCACCGGAATTTGACAGCCTATATTCGCAAATTTCGCAAATGAGTACGAGTTTCGCAGTTAATAAGACAAAGCTCGAGTCAACGCCAATTGAATGGCAGGTTTGACAAGATTCCAATCCTGCTGATAAACAGAAGAAAGATCTACTCGCCTTCTAAGATGTTTGCGC